>Ga0302314_10004674_pt1 | contig 25133 bp, 24 predicted proteins | sample III_Palsa_N2_3_FD_200533 | JGI IMG/M metagenome (GOLD analysis project Ga0302314, IMG submission 200533) | Peat permafrost microbial communities from Stordalen Mire near Abisko, Sweden - III_Palsa_N2_3 | ecosystem: Environmental > Terrestrial > Soil > Palsa > Peat permafrost | place: Sweden... | reverse complement strand
GGTGAGAGCACGATGAGCTATCTGACCCAGATGCTCGCGCTCGCGGTTCAGAATTTCTTCTCGGCGGCGACCGGCATGGCCGTACTGGTGGCTGTGATCCGCGGCTTCGTGCGCCGGGAGACCACCGGGATCGGCAATTTCTGGGTCGACTTCGTGCGCACCCATCTTTATATCCTCCTGCCGCTCTCGCTGCTGCTGGCGATCGGCTTGCTCTCCCAGGGCGTGGTACAGAGCTTCGCGCCCTATCGCACTGTGCCACTGCTGCAGGCGGTGACAGTCGATGTACCACAGACCGATGCCAGCGGCGCGGCCCTCAAAGATGCCGGCGGCAAGCCGCTCACGCAATCCACGCGCTTTACCGAGCAGACGGTGCCGCTGGGGCCGGCCGCGAGCCAGGTTGCGATCAAGCAGCTGGGCACAAACGGTGGCGGATTCTTCAATGCCAATTCGGCCCATCCGCTGGAGAATCCGACCGCACTCAGCAACTTCCTCGAGATGCTGGCGATCCTGCTGATCCCGGCAGCGCTGTGCTACACCTTTGGCCGCATGGTAGGGGACACCCGGCAGGGCTGGGCCCTGTTGTTCGCCATGCTCGTGATCTTCGTGCCGCTGCTGATCGGTGTCGTGTACGCCGAGCAGCGTGGCATCCCGCAGCTCCATGCCCTCGGTGTCGATCAGCTCGCCTCGGCGCTGCAAAGCGGCGGCAACATGGAAGGCAAGGAGGTGCGCTTCGGCATCACCAACTCGGCCATGTGGTCGGCGATGACGACTGCGGCCTCGAACGGTTCGGTCAATGCCATGCACGACTCGTTCACGCCGCTCGGTGGTCTGGTGCCGATGTTCCTGATGCAGCTCGGGGAGGTGGTGTTCGGGGGCGTGGGCAGCGGCCTGTACGGCATGCTGGCCTTCGCGATCATCGCAGTCTTCATCGCCGGGCTGATGGTAGGTCGCACGCCTGAGTACCTGGGCAAGAAGATCGGCGCTTATGAAATGAAGATGGCATCCCTGATGGTGTTGCTGCCCGGCGTGGTCTCGCTGGTCGGCACGGCGATCGCCGTCGAAGTGCCCCAGGGCATCGCAGGGGTGGCCAATCCCGGGGCCCATGGCTTCTCCGAAATCCTCTATGCCTTCTCATCGGCGGGTAACAACAATGGCAGCGCCTTCGCGGGCCTGAGCGTCAACACGCCCTTCTACAACATCGCGCTGGGCATCGCGATGTGGATCTCGCGCTACTGGCTGCTGATTCCGGTACTCGCGATCGCCGGCAGCCTTGCCGGCAAGCGCCCGATGGCCGCCAGTGCCGGCACCTTGCCGACCCACACGCTGATGTTCGTGATCGTGCTGGTCGGTACGGTGCTGCTGGTGGGGGCGCTCAATTTCGTGCCGGCACTCGCCCTCGGCCCGATCATCGAGCACCTGCAGATGTGGCAGGAATCCTGATGGCCGCCACCAGCCTCGCCAGTAGCCTCGGTAACCGGCGTCTGCTGCTGGCGGCATGCGTGGATTCGCTGCGCAAGCTCGCGCCGCGCACGCAGCTGCGCAATCCGGTGATGTTCGTGGTTTACGTCGGGAGCCTGCTGACCACCGCGATCGGCATCAGTGCTCTGTTTCACGGCGCCATTGGCGAGCGGCCGGGCTTCATCATCTCGATCGCAGTGTGGCTGTGGCTCACGGTGCTGTTCGCCAATTTTGCCGAGGCGATCGCCGAGGGTCGCGGCAAGGCGCAGGCCGCCGCGCTGCGCTCGACGCGCCGCGATGTCTCGGCCCGCAAGCTGGCTGAGCCGCGCTCTGGATCGGCATACCAGACCGTCTCGGCCAGTGATCTGCGCCGTGGCGATACCGTGCTGGTTGAGGCACGCGACACGATCCCGGCCGATGGCGAAGTAATCGAAGGCGCCGCCTCAGTCGATGAAAGCGCCATCACCGGTGAATCCGCGCCGGTGGTGCGCGCGGCCGGCGGTGATTTCTCCTCGGTCACGGGCGGCACGCGCGTGCTTTCGGACTGGCTGATCGTGCGCGTTACGGCCAATCCCGGCGAGGCGTTTCTCGATCGCATGATTGCCATGGTCGAGGGCGCCAAGAGAGCACGCACCCCCAACGAGATCGCACTGGCGATTCTGCTGGCTGCCCTGACGCTGGTGTTCCTGCTGGTGACCGTGACGCTGGCGCCGTTCTCTGCCTATGCCGTCACGGCCAGCGGCCACGGCCTTGCAGTCAGCACCACTGTGCTGGTGGCACTGCTGGTGTGCCTGATCCCGACCACGATCGGTGCCTTGCTCTCGGCGATCGGCATCGCCGGCATGGATCGGATGGTGCAGGCCAATGTCATTGCGACCTCGGGGCGTGCGGTCGAGGCGGCCGGGGATGTCGATGTGTTGCTGCTCGACAAGACTGGCACGATCACGCTCGGGGATCGGCAGGCCTCGCGCTTCTTGCCGGTCACTGGTGTGAGCGAGCGTGAGCTGGCCGATGCCGCACAGCTGGCCTCACTGGCCGATGAGACGCCCGAAGGGCGCTCGATCGTGGTGCTGGCCAAGCAGCGCTTTGAATTGCGCGGGCGCGATCTCTCGGGCAGCGAGCATGTGTTTCATAGATTCTCGGCCTACACCCGCATGAGCGGCGTGGATCTGGAGGGTCGGCGCATCCGCAAGGGCGCGAGTGATTCGGTGCGCCGCTTCGTCGAGGAAGCCGGCGGCACGTGGCCCGCCACGGCGGCGACGACGGTCGATCAGGTCGCAAAATCTGGCGCCACACCGCTGGTGGTGTGCGAGGGCCGGCGCGTGCTCGGGGTCGTGGAGCTGCGCGATATCGTCAAGGGCGGCATCCGTGAGCGCTTCATCGAGCTGCGGCAGATGGGCATCCGGACCGTGATGATCACCGGTGATAATCGGCTGACGGCCGCGGCCATCGCCGCCGAGGCCGGCGTTGATGACTTCCTGGCCGAGTCCACGCCGGAGACCAAGCTGGCGCTGATCCGCAAGTACCAGGCCGAGGGGCACCTGGTGGCGATGTGCGGGGATGGCACCAACGATGCTCCGGCGCTGGCCCAGGCCGATGTCGCCGTGGCGATGAACACCGGCACCCAGGCGGCCAAAGAAGCCGGCAACATGGTGGATCTGGATTCCAACCCGACCAAGCTGATCGAAGTGGTCGACATCGGCAAGCAGATGCTGGTGACGCGCGGCGCGCTGACAACCTTTTCGATTGCCAATGATGTCTCGAAGTACTTCGCGATTATTCCGGCAGCGTTCGCCGCCACCTACCCGGCGCTCGATGCGCTGAACATCATGCGCCTGGCGACCCCGGAGAGCGCGATCCTCTCGGCGGTAATCTTCAATGCCATCATTATTCCGGCCCTGGTGCCGCTCGCGCTGCGCGGCGTGAAGACGCGCGCGGCGACCGCCGCGGCCTTGCTGAGGCGCAATCTGCTGATCTATGGGCTGGGAGGCCTGCTGCTGCCATTTCCCGGCATCAAGGCAATTGACCTGCTGCTCTCGGGCCTGCACCTGGCCTGAAGCGAAGAGAACCCTATGCACCAAGAACTACGTGCCGCGACTGTGCTGTTTGTGCTGCTGAGTGTGGTGACGGGCATTGTTTACCCGCTGCTGGTCACGGGCATCGGCCATCTGGCCTTCGCGCACCAGGCCGCAGGCAGTCTTATCGAGCGCGCCGGCAAACCGCTCGGCTCGGCGCTGCTGGGTCAGCCCTTTGATGCGCCCCAGTATTTCTGGGGACGGCTCTCGGCCACCACGCCGCAGCCCTACAACGGAGCCTCCTCAGGCGGATCGAACCTCGGGCCGACCAATCCGGCATTGCTCAATGCGGTTGCGATGCGCGTCCAGGCCCTGCGCGCTGCTGACCCGGGCAATCAACAGCCGGTGCCCGTGGATCTGGTCAGCGCGTCGGGCAGCGGCCTGGATCCGGATATTTCTCCGGCGGCGGCTGAATACCAGGTGGGCCGCGTCGCCCGTGCCCGCGGAGTGAGCGAGGCGCAGGTTCGCGAGCTCGTGGCACGCTATCGCACCGAGCGCTTCCTCGGTGTACTTGGTGAACCGCATGTCAACGTGCTTGAGCTGAATCTGGCCCTCGATCGGCTGCGCGGCGGCTGATGCCGGTACATCGAAAGCCCGAAAGCGGCATTGGCAGCGCCAGTGCGCTACGATGAATTCCGCGCGCCATCGCCGCCACCCCGTGGCCGAGGCGCGCTCGCCGGCGGCGCGAGCCGCAGCTTTCAAGTTGATCATGGCAGAAGACACCCGACCCGATCCTGACCGGTTGCTCAATGAGCTGCGTGATGCCGATGCGCGCGCCAAGCGCGGCCGGCTGCATGTGTTCTTTGGCTCCTCGGCTGGTGTCGGCAAGACCTACTCGATGCTCGAAGCAGCCCGTGTGGCGCGCGCCAGTGGCCGGGATGTCGTGATCGGTTTCGTGCAACCGCACGGACGCCTCGAGACCGAACGCCTGATGGAGGGGCTCGAGCAGCTGCCGACCCTCCCGGTGCGCCAGCACGGCATCGTGCTGCAGGAGTTTGATCTCGATGCGGCGCTGCGCCGGCACCCCGAGGTGCTGCTGGTCGATGAGTTCGCGCACTCCAATCCGATCGAAGGCGAACCTCATCCGCGCCACGCCAAGCGCTGGCAGGACATCGAGGAGCTGCTCGAGGCCGGCATCAGTATCTGGACTACGGTCAATGTGCAGCACATTGAGGGACTCAATGATCTGGTGGCCGGCATTACCGGTGTGCGCCAGCAGGAGACGGTCCCGGATCGGCTGTTCGAGCAGGCTGATGAGGTTGAGCTGATCGACCTGCCGGCCGAAGATCTGCTGGCGCGACTGCGTGCCGGCAAGGTCTATACGGAGAACCAGGCCAGCCGCGCACTGGAGAATTTCTTCCGGCCGGCGAACCTGACGGCGCTGCGCGAGCTGGCCTTGCGCAAGACCGCCGATCGGGTCGATGCCTCGATGCGCGCGCTGCGCAGCGCCGATGCCAGCGCCCGGCCGTGGCTGGCGCGCGAGCGGCTGATCGTCGCGCCCGGCATGGACGATCAGGCCGAGCAGTTGGTACGTACCGGCAAGCGCGTGGCTGATGGCCTGGATGCCGAGTGGATCGTGGTCTATGTCGAGACCCCGCGGCTGCTGCGCCTGTCCGAGGCGCAGCGTGACCGGCGCATTGCCGTCCTGCGCCTGGCCGAGTCGCTCGGGGCTGAGACCGTGACACTCGATGGTCCTTCAGTGTCCGAGACGCTATTGGAATATGCGCGCACGCGGCGCGTGAACCGCATCATTGTCGGCCACCCCAAACGCCACGGCCTCAAAGAGCTGTGGCGGGCCTCGACCGTGACCGGGCTGCTGGCCGGGGCTGGCCCGATTGATATCATGGTGGTTGGCGAGGTGCCGGGCTCGACCGCAAAATCCGCGCCGGCGCAGATCAGTACCAGCCTGCTCACCGAGTCGCCCAAACGACCGATGCGCTGGCGCCGCTACCTCGGGGCACTCCTCATCACGGCCACGTGCACGGGGCTGAGCGGCCTGATCGCCTCGGTCTATCCCCGACTGGCGATTGCCAACATCGTCATGATCTACCTGCTGGGCGCGGCTATCGCGGGGCGCTTCGGGCGCCGACCGGCCATCATCGCGAGCCTGGCCAACGTCGTGGCACTCGACTTCTTTTTTGTGCCGCCGAGATTCAGTTTCGCGGTGAGCGACTTTCAGTACCTCATCACCTTTGCAGTCATGCTGATCATTGCGCTGGCGCTCGCCAACCTGATGGTCAGCGTGCGGCTGCAGACGCGCATCGCCGGGCATCGGGAGCGGCGCACCGCGGCTCTCTACGCCATGAGCCGCGAACTCTCGCAGGCGCGCGGTGCTGACAACATGGCACGCATTGCCATGCGCCACGTCTCGGATGTGTTCACGAGCCGCGCGGTCGTGCTGCAGGAAGGCGAGGACGGGTCGCTGAAGCTTCCGGCCGAGACCGTCGGCGGGGACTGGCTGCCGGATCTGTCGGTGGCCGAGTGGGTTTACCACCATACGACGCCTGCGGGCCTGGGCACCGACACGTTGGCTGGCGCCAGTGCGCTCTACCTGCCGATCCGCGGCACCAAGCATATGCTGGGTGTGCTGGCGGTCAACCCAGAGAATCCGCGGCGGATCCTGCTGCCCGAGCAGCATCATCTGCTCGAAACCTTCGCGGGCCAGCTGGCGCTGGCGCTCGAGCGCGCGGAGCTCGCGCAGGAGGCCGAGAGCGCGCGGGTCGCGGCCGAGACCGAGGGACTGCGCAATTCGCTGCTCTCCTCGATCTCGCATGACTTGCGCACACCGCTGGCCGTGATCTCAGGCGCCAGCAGTACGCTGGCTGAAAATCCGACGCTCGATGCCCCGACGCGTACCGAGCTCGCCCGCTCGATTCACGAGCATGCGCGCGCGATGTCGGATCTGGTCTCGGACGTACTCGATCTGATGCGCCTGGAGTCGGGCGCCGTGCAGTTGCGCCTGGAGGAGTACGATCTGGAGGAGCTCGTCGGCAGCGTGCTGCATCGCTTGGAAGAACCCCTGCGCGGGCACCAGGTCGTGGTCGATTTGCCAGCTGACCTGCCGCCGCTGATGGCCGATGGCGCGCTGCTCTCCCAGGTGCTTGCCAATCTGCTCGACAACGCTGCCCGCTACACGCCGGCGGGCACGACGGTCACCATCGGGGCACAGCTTGAGGAGACTCGCATGCACGTGATCGTGTCCGACAACGGTCCGGGCTTGCCGGCGGGCGATCCGGCGCGGCTGTTCCAGAAGTTTCAGCGCGGCCAGAGCGAGAGCGCGGTGGTGGGTGTCGGCCTGGGACTGGCGATCTGCCAGGCGATCGTCACGGCTCATGGCGGGGTTATTGAGGCGCGCGAGCGAGCCGGGGGCGGAGCGCACTTCGAGTTCACGCTGCCGCTGGCGGGGCCGGTGCGATGACCAGCGCGATGCATCTGGTGCTGGTGATCGAGGATGAACCGGGCATGCGCGCGGTGCTGCGCGCGACCTGCGAGGCGGCCGGTTACCGCGTGGCCGAGGCCGAGAGCTTTGCCCGCGGTGCAATTGAGGCGCGCAGCCGCAAACCCGATGTGATCCTGCTCGATCTCGGGTTACCCGATGGCGATGGTACGCAGCTGATCCGCAGCATCCGCCAGTACTCACCGGTACCGATCATCGTCATCTCGGCGCGCACGATGGAGGAGCAGAAGGTGCTCGCGCTCGATTCGGGGGCCGATGACTATGTGATCAAGCCCTTTTCGACCGCCGAGCTGCTGGCGCGGCTGCGCGCGGCGGCGCGGCGCGGCGCGCACTCGGAAGTGACCTTACCGGTGATCCAGATCGGTGAGTATGAGGTGGATCTGGGGCGACGGCGCACGCTGCGCACCGGCGGGGAGGAACTGCACCTGACGCCGGTGGAGTATCGGCTGCTCGAATGCCTGGCGCGCCGTGCCGGTTCGATCGTCACGCGCGAGCAGCTGCTGCGGGAAGTGTGGGGCCCGGATCGCGAAGGGGACTCGAGCGGACTGCGGGTCTTTATGAAGCGCCTGCGCACCAAGCTTGAACCCGATCCGCACCGCCCGCGCTTCCTCTTGACCGAGACCGGTATCGGCTACCGGCTGCAGCTCGATTAGCCATTCAGCACTTGCATCATGCCCGGCGGGTGCCGCTCGCCCTGGATTCCAAGGGCGCTAACCAGCGCCGCTAGCTCAGCCGCCTCGATGCTCGAGAGCCTGATCGATAGGGCGCCAATGTTTTCAGTAAGGCGCGTGCGATGTTTGGTGCCGGGAATCGGCAGGATGTCCTGCCCCTGCGCCAGGAGCCACGCGAGCGCCAGCTGCGCGGTGCTGCAGCCACGCGCGGCCGCGTAGCGGTTCAATGATTCGGCGATGGCGCGGTTATGGGCCAGCGCCTCGGCCTGGAATCGCGGTTGCTGGCGGCGCACATCGTTGGCGGGCAACTGATCGAAAGAGCTGAAGTCGCCGGCCAGAAAGCCGCGCCCGAGTGGGCTGTAGGCTACAAATCCCACGCCCAGCTCGCGACAAGTGGCAAGCATCCCGGACTCCGGATCCCGCACCCAGAGCGAATACTCGCTTTGCACGGCGGCGATCGGGTGCACCGCACAGGCACGGCGCAGGGTGGTGATGCTGCATTCGGACAGGCCCACATGGCGGATCTTTCCCTCACGCACCAGCGCGGCGAGTGTCCCCACCGACTCTTCGATGGGCACGGCCGGATCGATGCGGTGCAGATAATAAAGATCGATGTACTCAAGCCCGAGGCGCGCCAGGCTCGCATCCACCGCGCTGCGCAGCGATTCAGGCCGGTTGTCCAACAAGACCCCGCCTGCAGGATCGCGCAGCAGTCCAAATTTGGAGGCGATGAACAGCCGCTCACGCCCGCACTGCAGGGCGGATTTGAGGGTGGCACCGACGAAGCGCTCGTTCTCGCCCTGCTGATAGGAGCTGGCGGTATCAAAATGCGTGATCCCGTGTTCCATGGCTGCCAGCAGTGTGGCCCGTGCTTCCTCATCGTCCCGCTGTCCATACCAGCCAATCAGCCCCATGCAGCCGAAGCCCAAGGCTGAGACTTCAACTCCTGTGCTGCCCAGTGGCCGGCTGTCCATGCGCTGACTCCGAAAGCTGAGATCCCAAAGAGTTAGCCTAGCAGGATCGTTGGACCGCGGCGGCCGTGGTATATGGAGGTTCGCACTTGTATTTAGTTGTGCGAATTGCTCTTGTCTGAGCTGGTTGTTGTAGCTACAATAACCTCATGCGAATTGCGTTCGATCCGGCCAAACGGGCCTGGACCCCTGCCGAACGTGGTTTGGATTTCGCCGACGCAGCCGTAGTTTTCGAGGGTGTTACCTTGGCGGTCGAGGACATTCGCAAGGACTACGGCGAAACGCGGATCATCTGTTACGGCCTGTTAAAAGGTCGCATGGTTGTCGTGGGCTATACGTCGCGGGGTGGCAACCGCCACATCTTTAGCATGAGGAAAGCCAATGAACGGGAACAAATCCGCATCGCGCCACTCCTTGAAGTCTGATCTTGTGCGCATGGATGCACATGTGGTCAGTCCACAGGAGTATCAGGAACTGCCTCAGCTCACCACTGAGATGCTGCGTCGGGCCAAACTGAAGAAAGGTGGCAGACCTGTGTCGGCTAACCCGCGAAAACTAATCTCGCTACGGCTGCCGGCCGATGTCATTGCGCGTTGGAAGGCTACGGGTCCGGGATGGCAGACCCGTATGGCTGCTAGGCTCAGCAGGACGCGATAGCCGGATCTAATTGTCGGCTGGAGCGATCTCGATTCAGATCGCTCCCTGCCACAACGTGAATTTAAAACCTTTCAAACAGGCATTACGCATGATTATCGACTGTCACGGCCACTACACGACGGCTCCTGGAGAGCTGCAGGCGTTTCGCGAAGCGCAGATTGCCGCCCTCAAGGATCCGGCCCGCGCCCCCGATGTCAGCAAGCTCAACATCAGCGACGAGCAGATTCGCCAGAGCCTTGAGCAGGCCCAGCTCAAGCTCCAGCGGGAGCGGGGCACAGATCTGACGATCTTTTCCCCGCGCGCCTCGGCGATGGCGCATCACATCGGTGATGAGCGCACCAGCCAGACCTGGACACGGGTGTGCAACGACCTGATTCATCGGGTCGTCAATCTCTATCCGGAGAATTTTGTTGGCGTCTGCCAGCTGCCGCAATCGACCGGTGTGCCTCCGGCGCATAGCGCGGCGGAGCTGGAGCGCTGCGTGACCGAGCTGGGTTTCATTGGCTGCAATCTCAATCCCGATCCTTCCGGCGGCCACTGGAATTCGCCGCCGCTCACCGATCGGCACTGGTATCCCCTGTACGAGAAAATGGTGGCGCTGGACGTGCCGGCGATGGTGCACGTCAGTGCTTCCTGCAATCCGAATTTCCATGCCACGGGCGCGCACTACATCAATGCCGATACCACGGCCTTCATGCAGTTCATCCAGGGCGATCTTTTCAAGGATTTTCCGACGCTGCGCTTCATCATTCCGCACGGCGGCGGCGCGGTGCCATACCACTGGGGGCGCTACCGGGGCCTGGCGCAGGACATGAAGCGTCCGCCGTTGCTGGAATCGGTAATGGGCAATGTGTACTTCGACACCTGTGTCTACCATCAGCCGGGCATCGACCTGCTGGCACGGGTCATTCCGGTCAAGAACATCCTGTTCGGTTCCGAGATGGTCGGGGCGGTGCGTGGCATTGATCCAACCACGGGCCAGTTCTACGATGATACGAAGCGCTATGTCGAGCAGCTGCCGCTCAGTGCCGAGGACAAGCAGCTGATCTTCGAAGGCAACGTGCGCCGCGTCTTCCCGCGCCTTGATGCCCGGCTGCGCGGTAGCCAATGAAAACCCCAGCGTTGCTTGTGCTGGCGCTCGCCTTGCTGAGCGTGGAGCCGTTGCTGCAGGCCGCGCCGACGCCGCTTCCGGATCTGCGGCTGATCGATGCCATGGCGCCTGCAACCCCAAGTGGTGCTGATAGCGCGGTCGTCTATCTCAGTGTCCACAATGTCGGCGGTCGAGTGGATCGACTGCTCGATGGACAGACACCGCGGGCGGCGCACGTGCGCTTCTACGACCTGCGCCGCGGCCCGCCGGGCGTGGCCCTTGATCAAGGAGTCGATGTGCCGGTCGGCGGGAGCGTTGATTTTGTCAGCAACGGGACGCAGCTGCGCCTCGAAGGGCTATCGCGGCCGCTCAAGAGCGGCGAGCACTTCACACTGACCCTGCGCTTCCGCGATGCGGGTCCGCTGAGCACCGAAGTTGTGGTCGGGCCGGCAGAGCGGCAGCCCGGCGCTGCGCGTCACTGAAGGCACACCGCTGGTCGGGTCAGACGTACTTGAGCCCGAGTTCGGCCAGTTTCTCGCGCATCTTGTAGAGATCGAGCCCGAGTTCACCCGAGGCCAGCCGCTTGCGCTTATCCTCTTCGTTGGTGATGCGCGTAGTGGCGGCGTGGGCCGTGGCGGTAGCGTGGCTGCGCGGTACGACCACGACGCCATCGTCATCGGCCACGACGACATCGCCGGGTTCGATGCGCTGCGATGCACAGATCACCGGAATATTGACCGCGCCCAGGCTCGCCTTGATCGTGCCCTGGGCGCAGATGCATTTGCTCCAGACCGGAAAGCCCATCTGGGTGAGCGTGGCCACATCGCGAACGCCGGCATCGATGATCAGCGCGCGCACACCGCGCGCCTTGAGCGATGTGGCCAGCAGATCGCCAAAGTAGCCATCGGTGCAGGGTGAGGAGGGCGCCACCACCAGTACGTCTCCTGGCCGGCACTGCTCGACGGCGACGTGAATCATCCAGTTATCCCCAGGGGTGACCAGCGCCGTGACAGCGGAGCCGGCAATCGAGGCGCCGCTGTAGATCGGGCGCATGTAATGCGCCAGCAAGCCGACGCGACCCTGCGCTTCATGCACGGTGGCAACACCGGCCGAGGCGAGTGTGTCGATGACGCTCGCCTCCGCGCGGACAATGTTCTGGACCACGATATGTTTGCTGATGGCGGCTCTCCGTAGCTGGGATCCGCGGCTCGGGGCCGGGGCAGGCCAAAGTATATCGCTCCGCCATAGGGCCTTGGTAACGCGTGTCGCCTATGACCCGACGGCCGGAGAATCGCCATGCTTGAACTCGAGCGCGTATCCTTACAGGATGGCACCCGGTGACGGGGCTCGTGGATCTTCTGAGGCGCGCGGATGTTCTATTCGGTAGTGGCGATTTCGATAGGGGCGGCTGCTGGCGCCCTGCTGCGCTGGTTCTTTGGCCTGTTGCTCAACCACGTCTTCGAGACCATGCCGCTGGGTACGCTGACCTCGAACCTGGTTGGCGGCTACCTGATTGGCGTGTCGGTGGCCTTTTTCGGGCTCCACACCGAGCTCGCGCCAGAGTGGCGGCTGCTGGTGATTACCGGATTTCTGGGAGGACTTACCACCTTTTCCACCTTTTCAGCCGAAGTGACCTCCTTGATCCAGCAGGGGCGGCTGGGGTGGGCGGGCGCGACGATATCGGCGCATGTCATCGGCTCGGTCGCCATGACGATGCTGGGCATCGCTTCGGTCGCCGCCGGCCGCAAGCTGACCTGAGACGGGAAACTTAAGATGCAAGGCTATCAGCTCTCGCTCTACACACTCCGTAACCGCAAGCATGACGGCAAGCCGCTGGGCCAATGGCTACTCGAGGAGGCGCAACGACTCGGGGTACGCGGTGCCTCGCTGAGCAGCGCAAGCGAGGGCTATGGCCAGCACGGCCAGGTGCATTCGGCGCGCTTTTTTGAACTGGGCGATCAACCCGTCGAGGTCACGATGGCGCTGAGCGCTGAAGAGCTGGCTCGGTTCATGGCCCGGTTGCTCGAAGAGCAGATCAAGGTGGCCTACACCAAAGTGCCGGTTGAATTTGGCACTACGGGCGAACCCTAAGAGACTCGATCGGTGCGGCCAGATCCGCCTGACGCCTCAGCCCGCAGGCTGGTGCCAGAGGCGCAGCAGAAACACGCCGCCGATGACCAGCATCAGCAGGCAGCTGCCGTAGTGCAGCGCCCGCAGCGGCAACCGTTCGGCGAATATCTTGCCAAGGAACACGACCGGCGCATTGGCCAGCAACAGGCCGCTGCTACTGCCGGCTACTACTGCATAGAGATTGGAATACCCGGCCGCGAGCGCCATGGTGGCGATCTGGGTCTTGTCGCCGATCTCGGCCACGAAGAAGGTGACCAGGGTCGTAAGGAAGGCTCCGTGGCGCGAGGGTTTTGCATCCTCATCCGGCGCGGCATCTGGCCGCAGCATCCACAATGCCATCACCACCATGCTCACCCCCACTGCGCCATCAAGGATGCGCGGGCTGAGCTGATGCGCGATCCAGACCCCGAGCAATCCGGCCACCGCGTGATTGGCGAGCGTCGCGCACAGCATCCCCGCCAGGATCGGCAGCGGCCGGCGAAAGCGCGTCGCAAGTATCAGCGCCAACAGCTGCGTGCGATCGCCCATTTCGGCCAGGGCGACAGTTGACAATGAAATAAGAAAAGCTTCCAACGCAGAACTCCTGAAAGCTAGGATGAATGTGAGGAACTCCTGTCCTTGTACCGGGCCATTCGTCCCGGGGCAACTCGGCACGGCCGTTCATCCTGGCCGGAGTGCATCGAGTCGCGGGAGCATCAAACATCGCCGGCTAACTGTGAAGTGCTCGCTGCTATGCCAGTCAGCCCCATCGGCTATGATTCGGGCTGCATTTCACGTGCACAGACGCGGTCTCCCGGGTAGAGACGCTCTGCGGTAGGCCGATTAAGGGGAGCGCCGATGTCCGTATCGCAGGCTGCTGGTAATCCAGCCGAAGAGCGTCGCGCGATACTGGTTGCAGGCCTGGTGATAGTTGTCGGCGTCATCGCGACCACGCTCCCGCAAGTTGTCATTCTCGCCTATATCCCGCTGCAAAACCTGCTCAAAAACGCTTTGCATGCCGATCGCTCGGGCAACGCGGCTTTCCTCTTCTGGACCACGATGCCCTGGAATCTCAAGCCGCTGGTGGGCCTGTGCGAGGATGCCTTGCCGATCTTCGGGAGCCGTCGCAAGAGCTACCTGATGATCGGCGGAGCGCTGGCGACACTTGGCTGGTTTGCGCTGTGGCTGATGCCGATCCGCTATGCGCCATTGCTGACGGTATGTGTGGTGATCAGCTCGGCCATGGTCGTTGCCAGCACGGCAATCGGTGGCTACATGGTCGAGGCGGCCAGGGTCAGCGCGAGCTCGGGCCGCTTGACCTCACTGCGCAATTTCTCCCAGCAGTTCTCGGTGCTCGTGGCCGGTCCCGGCGGCGGCCTTCTCGGCGCGCTCGCTATCGGCTGGACCGCGATTACGTGCGGCAGCATCGCGTTCCTGATTGTGCCGGTGGCACTGTGGGGCATGCGCGAGCAGCGCCAGCACTCTGCGCCCAGACGGATCATGCAGGAGGCGCGCGCGCAGTTCCGTTCCATCGGCCGTGCCGGAACCATGTGGGCCGCCGCAGGGATTGCGGCACTGTTCTACGTGGCTCCCGGTGTCTTCACCGCTCTGTTCTACATTCAGCAGAATGATCTGCATATGAACACCGAGGCGCAGGGCTTTCTGCAGCTGCTCAACGGTGCATTCGGCATGTTGGCGGCGCTGCTGTATGGCGGCGTCCTCTGCCGGCGCTTCACACTGCGTACCTTGCTGATGGTGTGCATGGTCTTGGGCGCGATCGGTAACCTGGCCTATTGGTTTTACGCAACGCCGATGCAGGCTCGTATTGCCGAAAGCATCTGGGGCTTTGGCTTCACGATGGCCGAGGTGGCAATGATGCACCTGATGGTGCGTGCCACGCCGGCAGGCAGCGAGGCGCTTGGGTTTTCACTGTTGATGTCGGTGCGCAATTTCTGCCTTTACGGCAGCAACTGGGCAGGCGCCTACTTCATCGATCATTGGCACCTGAATTTTCACGTGCTGGTGCTGTTGAATGGCGGGACCTCGTTGCTCGCCGTGCCGCTGGTCTTGCTGCTACCCAAGGCCGTCACAATGGTGCGCGACGGAGTCAAGGAAGCTCCGCCGGAACTCACGCAGCCACCACCGCACGCGATGAACGCCTAGGCCCCCGGGATCGACTCGCTGCCTACGTCGATACGGCTGGCGCGCCAGCATTTTACTCTGGTGCGACTTCTTGGCCATCCGAGTCGACCCTGATCTATGATCTAAACAGCTTGCGGGCGCCATGGGGCCTGGCCCGCGAGTCAGCAGCGTATGCACGGACGTAAGCGCCAATACACGATAAGAGTTCTGACGTTCAGTGCGTTAGGTCTGCTCGTTGCCGCAGGTGTTTACTGGTGGCTACGCCCTTCCTGGTCTGGATCGCAAGGGGCTCCTGCGGTCGGTACTAACCCGCCGGCTGCCCACGATAATTCACAACTTGGATTTGCAGCGGCATCGACGTTTTCGGAAGCCGATGCAGCGGCTGGGGGCTGTCGCCCAGGCGCTGTCATTGTGAACGACCCTACTGATCCGGCCATGGACAGGAAGCTTGCGGCGCGCATTGAGGCGGCAAGGGAAGGATTCCAGGCCGCTCTTATTCAGAGTACTGATAATCGTGAGCAAGCCCTGGGGCTGATGCTGCAGAGCGCGGCCGCGACGAGCGCTCGGCACGCAGACAACCCTGCGACGCTCGATGAGCTGGCGCAGCTGGCGCAAGGTTCCGGCGATCCTGCTGTCTACGAAATCGCGCTTCTCACATGCCAGAGAGCGAAAGCAGGCTCCGGCGCTACCAGTTGCGAGAGCCTATCGGCAAGCAAATGGTCAGAGATCGATTCGGATAATGCGGTGCCATGGCTTACATTAGCGAGTGAAGCGAGCCAGCTTCACGATACGGTGAATGAAGCCACAGATTTTCATCAGGCCGCGGTTGCTCACCGATTCGAGAACTACGGCGACTCGCTGCTCGCGATAGCTCAGCCGGCTGAGTCAAAGGATCTTACGCCGCTAGAGCAGTACTACCTGAACGCCGAAGTCATTGGTGCCGCAAGTGCAATGGTCCTGCCCTATGCGAGAGCCGCGCGTGATTGCGATAGTGCCAATAGCGGCAATTGGGACGCATCGGCGGACTGTTGGGCCATCGCGGAGAGAATGGTCGCGAGCGGAGGCTCATTGATCCAGTTTGGTATTGGCATCCGTATGGGCGAACGGTCCGGCTGGCCCGCCCAGCTGCTCTCGGATCTTAAACGCGAGCATGCAGCGCTCATCATGCTGGCACTGGGCAGTCCTCGCGACTTAACCAGTGTGCAGAGCTGCCACGAGGCCATTAGAGAGATGGAACGTGCGAAGCGCTGGTCCGCGATCGGCGAAGTCGCCGCGCTCAGAGCGGAGCTTCCCCTGTCAGGGCAGTCGGAGGAGGACTTGGCGGCGCAGTATGAGCAGTGGAATGCCCGTTTCAAATCCACGGGCAAGCCGCCCTCGAACCCATCTTCGCGCTAGCGCGGCAAGCTGGCCCTTGGTGAGTCCCGGCCTAATTGCCGGGCTCACAAAATGGTGGAGGCGGCGGGAATTGAACCCGCGTCCGCAAGCCCTAGACTTCAAGCTCTACGTGCGTAGCCGTTTCTTTGTTTCTCGCCCAACGCTACCCGAATGGCAGGGAAGACGTCGAACCAGCGACAGTAACTCTTAACGGGAACACCCTGTAGCACGATGTCCCGCGATCCTATGAGCGCGTCCCCCGATACAGTCGCATAGGCACGGGCTGGTCGGAGGTTAAGCGGGGATTAGGCCGCTAGAGCGTAGTTGTCGTCGTTGGCAACTAAAGTTTGCAGAAAAGTTTAACGAGGCTCACTGCACCTCGGCACGCCCTTGAAGGTTCGTAACCCACGTCGAAACCGGTCGCCCCCGGTTAAAGGACAGTGCTCAGTATACGCCAAATGACGAGCCCGGCGTGCCGGGCCAATTCGCGGCCCAGTGCACAGATTGCAGTGCTAAGTAGGCCAGTAGGGCTCTTAGCCGCGTCGCAGGAGCCTGGCGCGCGAGCGCTCCCAATCCCGATCCTTCTCAGAGGCACGTTTGTCCTGCTTCTGCTTGCCCTTGGCGAGGCCGATCAAGAGCTTTGCGCGGCCGGCCTTCCAGTGCAGATCGAGCGGCACGATGGTATAGCCGCGGCGCTCAACAGCGCCCACCAGGTGATCAAGTTCGCTCCGGTGCATCAGGAGCTTGCGGGTGCGTATCGGATCCGGCTGGACGTGGGTGGAAGCGGTCAACAGCGGGGCGATGTGCGCGCCAAACAGGAACGCCTCGCCCTCGCGTACATAAACATAGGCCTCGGCCAGCTGCGCGCGACCGGCACGCATAGATTTTACTTCCCACCCCGCGAGCGCGAGACCGGCTTCGAGCCGCTCCTCGATGAAATAATCGTGGCGCGCCTTGCGGTTCTCGGCAATTAGGCGCGGGGCAGAGTCGGGTTTAGCCATAGGGATAGTGTAACCGGTCAGGTTGAGCGGGCCGGCGCCATCCTACAAACTGCGCACCCTATGCATGAACTCCTCCGCACTGCCCTCGTCAACAAGCCACCCGCGGTGCTCTATGGGCTGGTGAACGACGTACGCGCTTACCCCGAGTTCGTCCCAGGCTGCACGGGCGTTGAGGTGATCTCAGAATCCCCCGCCGAGATCGTGGTGCGCCTGGCCGTACGCCGCGGCCTGCTGCACACCCACCTGACCACGCGCAACCGGCTCGAGCCAGTCAGCGCCGTGCACATGGAGCTGGTCGAAGGTCCGCTCAAGCAGTTGAGTGGCCGCTGGAGTCTGACGCCGGTCGGTCAGAACGGCTGTCGCATCGAGCTCAAACTGAGTTTCCAGTTCTCGAACCCGTTCAAGGCCGCGCTGATCGAGCCGCTGATCCAGGACATTGCCAGCGCGATGGTCAAGGCCTTCGTCGCGCGTGCCCAGCAGCTGCCATGAATTTGCCGGAGTCCAAGCACTGCTCGGTCGCCGCCGATACGGAATCGGGTGTTCGGCTGTGCGAACTGGAGTTACCCGCTGCGGCAAGCGTGGCCGAGGCGCTGGCAGCGGCACGCAGGCTGCTGGGCGATGCGGGTATCGACTGGGATGCACCGGTGGCAGGGCTGTGGGGGCGGCGCTGCGCGCTCAGTGAGATCCCGGCCGACGGGGATCGGATTGAGCTCTATCGGGCATTGACCAGCGAGCCGCGCGAGCGGCGGCGCCTGCAGGTGCAGCGCGCCCGACGACGCGCGGGGGGTTCTAGGCCCCGGGCGCGTTGACGTTGCGCTTGCTCAAGGGGACCAAGGTGTTGCCGCTGACATCGCTGACCACATGGTCGACCAGATTGCTCTTGTTGAAGTAGACCGTGGCATGCGCGGTCAGCGGCTCGGTGAGTCGCCTCGTCTTCAGATAATAATCATAGTCCCAGCGCTCATTCACGAAGCCACCGGGGACCATCGGCGTACCGAGCAGGTAACGGACCTGCACGCGCGTCATGCCCGGTACCACCTGGTTTAGCGTAGCCTCATCCAGATGATTGCCCTGTTGGATCGGCATGCGATAGACGCAACCGGCGAGCAGGCTGACGCTGACGGCCACGCCCAGCCACAGGCTGCGCTGCAGCGATCGAGGGCGGGATTCAATTGTGGCGCCGCGGGGGCTCATCAGGCTATTCATAGGGGCATGATACCGTACTATCCTCGGAAGTCAGCCGGTTGGGATTGATCAGGGTGCAGCATGGAAGGCAAGGATCTTAGAAAAGCGGGGCTCAAGGTAACGCTGCCGCGTCTGAAGATCCTTGAGATCCTCGAGCGCAGCGGTACCCGCCACCTCTCGGCCGAAGAAATCTTCAAGCGCCTGATCGAGTCCAACGAAGACATCGGGCTGGCCACGGTCTATCGCGTGCTCACGCAGTTCGAAGGCGCGGGGCTCGTAGCCCGGCACCATTTCGAGGATGGTATGGCTGTCTTCGAGCTCAATCAGGGGACGCATCACGATCATATCGTGTGTATGGACTGCGGCGCCGTTGAAGGGTTCGCCGAAGCGGCGATCGAGGCGCGTCAGGAAGCGGTCGCCAAGCGCTTGGGGTTTCGGATTGAAGAGCACTCGCTCGTGCTCTATGGGCGCTGCGAGCGCGTTGACTGCCCGACCCGCAAGGCGCGGGTCGCGGCCGGCGAGAGCTAGCCGGCTGGCTGGCGTCGCGCCGGTGGGCGTCGCGCCCGGGTCGGCACCGGATCGGGTACGGCGGCGGCGCGATTGAGCATCTCAAGTGCATGGGCGCGCGCCCGGGCCGTTATCTCAACGCCCCCCAGCATCCGCGCCAGCTCCTCGATACGATCGGCACCACGGAGCGGCGTTACCGCAATCCGCGTGACCTGGCCTTCGGTGATCTTGGTCACGCGCAGGTGCTGGTGTGCCTGCGCCGCCACCTGTGGCAGGTGGGTGACGCACAGTACTTCACCGGCAGCACCGAGTGTGCGCAGCTGCCGCCCGACGATCTCGGCCACCGCGCCGCCAATTCCTGAGTCCACTTCATCGAACACCATGCACGGTGCGGCATTCTTACTGCACGTGACCTGCACCGCGAGCGAGAGGCGCGCGAGCTCGCCACCCGAGGCGATCTTGGCGACTGCGCGCGGCGGCGAGCCGGCATTGGTGCTGACGCGAAATTCAACCGCATCAGTGCCGTGCGGTGAGGGCTCGACACTCTCGAGCGGCGTCAGTTCGATCACGAAGCGGCCACCGGGCATGCCCATTTCCTGCATGCGGGCCGTGACTTCCTTGCTGAGCGAGCGCGCAGCGGTGGCGCGATGTGCCGAGAGCTGGCGCGCCAGTTCCTGGTAGCCGGCCAGTGCCGCGGAGACCTGGCTGCGCAGTGTCACAAGATCGGTCGCCGCGTTGTCGAGGTTGGAGAGGTCGCTGCGCAGCTTTTCATGCAGCGCCGGTAATTCTTCGGGCTTGATGCGGTGCTTGCGCGCCAGCTCCTCGATCGCCGCCAGGCGCCGCTCGATGGCTTCCTGGCGCTGCGGGTCGGCATCGATCGAATCGAGGTAGCGCGAGAGGCTCTGCGCGCCCTCCTTGATGCGGATGGCGGCTTCCTCGAGCAGCTGCGGGACGGCGGTGAGCGTCGGGTCGGCGTCCTCGCCGATCGGGCGCAATGCCGTGATGGCGCGCGCCAGCAGGCTGTGGGCGGTGGCTTCCTCGGATTCGTACAGTGCCGCGACCGCGCTCTGCACGGCGCCGGTAAGCACCGCGCGGTTCAGGACCCGGGTGCGCTCTTCGTTGAGCGCGGTGAACTCACCGCCGATCAGCGCCAGCGCATCGAGTTCCTGCACCTGATGGCGCAGCAGATCGAGGCGCGCATGGCGGTCACTGGCGGCCGCCTCGACTTTGAGGGTCTGGCTCATCAGCGTCAGCCACCCGGCGTGGGCGCTCCTGACCTGGGTGGCCAGGGACTCGAGCCGACCAAAACTGTCGACCAGCTGCCGCTGCGTTGTGGGGCGGACCAGGGATTGGAATTCATGCTGGCCATGGATGTCGATCAGCAGCTCACAGGCATCGCGCAGCACCTGCACCGGCACTGTCTGCCCGTTGAGCCAGGCGCGGCTGCGACCATCATTGCCGATCACCCGACGGATGCTCAGTTCCGAATCCTCGCTGATCGAGTGCTCCTCGAGCAGGCGACGCAGCGCGCCCCCTTGTTCACCGATCTGCACGATGGCACTGATGTCGGCGCGCTCGGCGCCGGTGCGGATGATGTCGGCGCCGCCGCGGCCACCGGCCAGGATCTCAAGGGCATCGACCAGCATCGACTTGCCAGCCCCGGTCTCGCCGGTCAGCACGGTCATGCCCGGTGCGAAATCGAGTTCGACCGACTCGATAATTGCAAAGTCTCGGATCTGGAGTTGACGCAACATAATGCCTCAGCGCTCGTGAGCTTCCTCGCCGCGGCCCCAATGGAGCTTTGAGCGGAGCAGACGGTAGTAATCATAGCCCGGCGGGTGCAGCAGGGTGATGGAGCGGCCCGCAGAACGCACCAGAAGTTGGTCTTCGGGCTCCATGGCACCCAGCAGGGTGGCATCACAGGTGACATCGGCATGCCCCTCACCGCGATCGCCCAGCTGGATCTCGATCTGCGAGTCGCCCGGAATGACGATCGGGCGGTCAGAGAGGGTATGCGGGCAGATCGGCACCATCACCAGTACGTTCAGCTGCGGATCAACGATCGGGCCGCCGCACGAGAGAGCGTAGGCGGTCGAGCCGGTGGCGGTGGCGATCACCAGGCCATCGCCGCTGTGGGAATTGACGTAGCGGCCGCCGACCTGGGTCTTGAAGTCGAGCAGCCGGCCGGTCTCCCGGCGTAGCAGCACCACATCATTGAGGGCATAGTGCTGGCGGACCGTGCCATTGGCTGTGCTCAGCCGGGCCTCGAGCAGTGGGCGCCGGTCGGTGCTGCACTGGCCTTCGAGTACCGCATCGAGACTGCTGGTCATGTCCTGGATCAGTACATCGGTCAGGAAGCCCAAACGGCCCCGATTGATGCCCAGCAGCGGCACATCGGTCCCCGCCAGCAGGTTGGCAGCCTCCAGCAGCGTGCCATCGCCGCCGATACAGATCATGAACTGCGCGCGCGTGGCCAGCGCCAGCGGTGGCACGCACTCGGCGCCGGGGGGTGGGGCGCCACTGCGCTCCTCATCGCTGACCAGTACAGTCACGTGGCGCGCTTGCAGGTAGGCTACCAGCGCGAGGGCGCACTCGGAGACCCGCGGGTCGGCAAAATGCCCGACCAGGGCGCACGTGTTGTACTGAGGCTTCACTCGGCCTTTTTAGCACGCCACATCGTCCCGGCCAAAGCACCGGGTCGAGGGTTTTGAGGCATGAATGGCCTCTGTTTGGCCGCTGCGGCGCAGGCGAGGCCCGGGTGGCGGGGTGCTGCTTGACGGGCTGGAAATCTGATAGATAGCCTGCGAGGCTGTGAACATGAGCTATGAGTCCAACGAGGAGAGCCTCTCCGATCGCGCCCAGCACCTGCTGCGCGTGCTGGTGCAGAGCTATATCCGCGAAGGCCAGCCGGTCGGTTCGCGCACGCTCTCACGTGATGCCGGCCTGCAGCTCAGTGCCGCAACCATCCGCAATGTGATGTCGGATCTGGAGCAGATGGGCTTCGTAACCTCGCCCCACACCTCGGCCGGCCGCGTTCCGACCGATCGCGGCTACCGGTTTTTCGTCGATGCGCTGATGCGCGCCCGACTCCCCGCCGGAGAATCGAGCGGAGATCCTGAGGTCGAGGAGCTGCGCCGCCAGCTTGAGTCCACAGCCGAAGGCCCCAAGACACTGATCGCCACAGCCTCGCAACTGCTCTCGAACGTGACGCACCTGGCTGGAGTCGTGACCTTGCCGCTGGCCAAGGCAGCGCAGCTGACCCAGATCGAGTTTCTGGCGCTATCCGAGAATCGGGTGCTGGTGGTGATGGTTTTCGATAACCGCGAGGTGCAAAACAGCATCATCCAGCTGGAGCGCCGCTACAGCCCCGATGAGCTGCGCCGCGCCGCCGGCTTGCTCAATGAATTCTGCATCGGCCGTACCCTGGCGCAGCTGCACGAGGAAGTACTGCGCCAGCTCAAGGAAACGCGCCAGAACATGAACCAGGCGATGCTCGATGCCATCGCCGTTGCCCAGCGCGTGTTCACCGGCCAGGAGGAGCCAGGAGCGGAGGCCGGGATCCAGTATGTGATTGCCGGTGAGACCAACCTGATGGGCCTGGCCGAACTGGGCGGGGTCGACAAGCTCAAACGCCTGTTCGAGGCCTTCAACGAACAGCGCGACATCCTTAATCTGCTCGATCACAGCCTGCGGGCCGATGGCGTGCAGATCTTCATCGGGCATGAGTCAGGATTCCAGATCCTTGATGACTGCAGCATCGTGACCGCGCCCTACAGCACCGGCGAAGGCGTGGCCGGTGTACTCGGGGTCATCGGGCCGACCCGCATGGCCTACGAGCGTGTCATCCCGATCGTGGATGTCACCGCGAAATTGCTGGGCGCGGCCTTGAATTCCCGCCGCTGAGCCCCACATAGGGCGCAGATAGGGCCACGACTTGTGCCGCAAGGACACAGGAGTTCGGCCTGTTATTCTATAGAGATCAAAGGATTAGCGTTGAATACTGAAGCCAATTCTACAGCGGCGGCGGCCACCGACGATCCGAATTCCGAACCCGCAATCGCGGCGCTCGAGAGTGCACTGGCCGCAGCCCAGAGTGAGGCGCAGGCCAACCGTGATGGGCAGCTGCGGGCACTGGCCGAGCTGGAGAACGTGCGCAAGCGCGCGCAGCGGGACATCGAGAATGCGCACCGCTTTGCGCTCGAGCGCTTCGCAGCTGAACTGCTGCCGGTGCGCGATAGCCTGGAGCTTGCGCTGCAGTCGGGCAGCGCTGATGCGCCGGGGCTGCTGGCCGGTGTAGATGCCACCTTGAAGCTGCTCGGCAAGGCCTTTGAGAAGGGGGCTATTTCACGCCTTGATCCTGCCGGCGCGAGCTTTGATCCGGCGCTGCACGAAGCGGTGCTGGCGCAGCCCTCGGCCGAGGTGCCTGAGGGCACCGTGCTGCAGGTGCTGCAATCGGGCTACCAGCTCAACGGCCGCCTGCTGCGCCCGGCGCGCGTGATCGTATCCCGCGCGCCCGAAGGTGGCGCCGCGACTTGAATTTGAGTGCTCCTGACCACAACTTAAGTGACTAACACCGTTCTGATTTTTCCGGAGTTCAGCTTATGAGTAAGGTAATCGGCATCGATCTGGGTACCACCAATTCGTGCGTCGCTGTGATGGAAGGCGGCAAGCCACGCGTTATCGAGAACAGCGAAGGGGATCGAACCACGCCCTCGATCGTCGCCTTTACGAAGGACGATGAGGTATTGGTCGGCCAGTCGGCCAAGCGCCAGGCGGTGACCAACGCCGCGAATACGCTATTTGCCGTCAAGCGCCTGATCGGTCGCAAGTTCCAGGACGAAGTCGTCCAGCGCGACATTGACATGGTCTCCTACAAGATCGTCAAGGCCGATAACGGTGATGCCTGGGTCGAGGCCCAGGGCAAGAAGATGGCACCCCCGGAAGTTTCGGCGCGCGTGCTGATGAAGATGAAGAAGACCGCCGAGGATTATCTGGGCGAGGAAGTCACCGAGGCGGTGATCACGGTCCCGGCCTATTTCAACGACTCGCAGCGCCAGGCGACCAAGGACGCCGGCCGCATCGCGGGCCTGAACGTCAAGCGCATCATCAATGAGCCGACCGCGGCCGCGCTCGCCTATGGCCTCGACAAGGCCGGCGGGGATCGCAAGATCGCCGTGTACGATCTGGGCGGCGGCACCTTCGATGTCTCGATCATCGAGATCGCAGCGGTCGATGGCGAGCGGCAGTTCGAAGTGCTCTCGACCAACGGCGACACCTTCCTGGGTGGTGAAGACTTCGACATGAAGATCATTCACTTCCTGGCCGATGAGTTCCAGAAGGAGTCGGGCGTGGATGTGCGCCGCGACCCGCTCGCGATGCAGCGGCTCAAGGAAGCGGCCGAGAAGGCCAAGATCGAGCTCTCCTCGAGCCAGCAGACCGATGTGAACCTGCCCTACATCACGGCCGATGCCTCAGGGCCCAAGCACCTGAGCGTCAAGTTCACGCGTGCCAAGCTCGAATCGCTGGTCGATGATCTGGTCCAGCGCACCATCGGCCCGTGCCGCACGGCGATGAAGGATGCCGGTGTCACCGGCGCCGATATCGCCGAGGTGATCCTGGTCGGTGGCCAGACGCGCATGCCGCTGGTGCAGAAATACGTCAAGGACTTCTTCGGCAAGGAGCCGCGTCGCGATGTGAACCCGGATGAGGCGGTGGCCATTGGGGCCGCGGTGCAGGCCGGTGTGCTCGCGGGCGAGGTCAAGGATGTGCTGCTGCTCGATGTCACGCCGCTCTCGCTGGGTATCGAGACCCTGGGTGGCATCATGACCAAGCTGATTGGCAAGAACACCACCATTCCGACCAAGGCTGCCAACACGTTCTCGACCGCCGATGACAACCAGACGGCGGTCACGATTCACGTGCTGCAGGGCGAGCGCGAGCGTGCCGGGGACAACAAGAGCCTGGGCAAGTTCGACCTGGCCGATATTCCCCCGGCCCCACGCGGCATGCCGCAGGTTGAAGTGACCTTCGACATCGATGCCAACGGCATTCTGCATGTCTCGGCCAAGGACAAGGCCACCGGCAAGGAGCAGAAGATCATCATCAAGGCCTCCAGTGGCCTCTCCGAGGATGAGATCAAGCGCATGGTGCAGGATGCCGAGGCGCATGCCGAGGAAGACAAGAAGTTCCATGAGCTGATCGAAGTGCGCAATCGGGCCGATGGCCTGGCGCACCAGGTCGAGAAGGCGCTCAAGGATCTGGGCGAAAAGGTCAGCGGCGAAGAGCGGGCCAAGGCCGAGTCAGCGCTCGCGGATCTGAAGAGTGCGATGAAGGGTGATGATCACGATGTGATTGCCAAGAAGACCGAGGCGCTCGCGCAGGCTTCGGCCAGCATTGCACAGAAGGCCTACGCCGGTGCCGAAGGCGCGGGGGCAGG
>Ga0302314_10004673_pt1 | contig 25134 bp, 14 predicted proteins | sample III_Palsa_N2_3_FD_200533 | JGI IMG/M metagenome (GOLD analysis project Ga0302314, IMG submission 200533) | Peat permafrost microbial communities from Stordalen Mire near Abisko, Sweden - III_Palsa_N2_3 | ecosystem: Environmental > Terrestrial > Soil > Palsa > Peat permafrost | place: Sweden... | reverse complement strand
CTGACCGGCATGGTATTCGGTCGACGCATGTACGAGGTCATGCGTTACTGGGACGAGGACCAGCCGGATTGGGACGCGGGTGACCGGGAGTTCGCAGCGGCCTGGCGGGGCCAGCGGAAGTGGGTGGTGTCGCGCTCGCTACGGTCAGTTGGACCCAACGCCACGCTGCTCGAGAATGACATCGTGGCGGCGCTACGGGGACTGAAGGCGCAGCGGGCCGGGGAAATTTCCGTGGGCGGGCCCAACCTGGTCGCCAGCCTAACCGACTCCGGCCTGGTAGATGAGTTCCGGATCTACCTCCGTCCCATTGTGGTTGGTCTTGGCACACCCTACTTCGCCGGCCCCCGGCCGCCGCTCCGTCTGGCGACCAGCGATCTGGTGGGCGAGAACGTGATTCGGTTGACCTACGTTCCGGCCTGACCGCGCAGCGGGCCCGACTGGACCGCCCGATCGGGATGACCCCCCGGGTAGGCTCCCAGCCCATCCGGCGACAACGATCCCTAGCTCCCGCCAAAACGCCGCCCAGCGGGGATCGCCGTGGAGCACACTCCCGCCCTGTGACTCCCCGTTGCCACCGCGCGATCACACCGCCGGGACCAAGGCCTCCCCCCTCCAGCTCACCACCCTGCGTCTTTCCACCGGGCTGACGCTCGGGCCCATTCAGTTAGGCTTGGCGACGGGAGCGGCCGCCAAGGCGGCCGGGAGGTTCGAGTCGGGCGTGACGCGAAAACGACAGATGCTTCCGTCGGTCAGGCCCATGAACGTCATCGTATCGTCGGCCGCGAAGGCGACCCGCAGCGGGTTGGTGTTGAGGGGCAGGCAGAAATGGATCAACGGCTTGCCGTCCACATAGAGCAGCTTGTCGTCCTTGGTCTTCAAGGCGGGCCAATTGCCGTTCGCATACCAGTAGATATGCTGGCCATCGGGACTGAAGAAGATGCGCTTGACCACGCCCGGCTTGTCGCTGAGCACCTTGCCGTCCACGACCAGGGAAGGCTTGCCGGCCACGGTGGCTTCATACGCCAGGTGGCTGTCATCCGGGCTGAAGACATACTCGGTCTGGAGATTTCCAGGCTGCGGGACGGCATCCAGATAAATCCTTCCCTCCTGAACGAAGGCGTAGTGCTTGGCCCCCGGGCTGAAGGTGAACTGCCGAATCTGCGTCGATGTCCCCGACTGTCCGGAGTTTTCCAGGCTCACTTCCGCACCGTCGATGATGAGGTGCTGCTTGAAATTGACCCCCGTCCCCACCACGCCAACGCGGTGCCCGACGGTGCTCAGCAGCGGCACGAACCCGACGTTGTTCTGGAAGCCGTTCGACTCGGTGGAATCGACCACCATGAACTGCCGGCCACCGGCCTGCGCCACGTAGACAAACTTCGAGGAATCGGCCGTGAAGCCGGGGACCGGCAGCTGGAAGGCCGAAAAGTCACCCGCATTGGGATCATCGGTTTGGAAACGCCAGTGGAGCATGTTGTCCGCCGGCGGGTTGCTGAGGGGAATGTTGGCGTAATCGCTGCCCTTCTGGCCGTCGACCATCATGAACTTGGACCCGGTCTTCTTGGAGCAAAGGGCGGCCCAGCGCTTGCCGTCGGGACTGAAGTAAACCTTCTGCACGTTCATGCCCTGCGTCCCGTCGATCATCTTCCCGTTCACGGTTAGGAAGCTCGGCGCCGGCGGATTGGGGGTGACCACCATCGCGATTTCCAAGCCGTCGGGCGAAACCCACATCGGGTCGAGCCGGGGCGCCTTGATCTCCGGCTTCCCATTCAGGACCAGTCCGACCCCCCCGGGGACGTTGACGAAGCTGATCAGGTTGTCGCGGCCGGTGTACTGGAGATGGTCGCCGAAATAAGTGACCTGGCGGCCGTCGACAAAACTCCACACCCCGACTCCGGCATTGGTATAGGAGCCGACATAGGCGTAATGCTGGCCGTCGGGGCTGAACGCGATGCTCGGCAGGAGATGCGCGGGCGGTCCGGCCTTGCCGTCGACCACGACCTGGTAAGCGCCGGTCGCATCCACGTCCGAGTAGAGGAGATGGTGGCCCTTGGCGGAAAACGTCAGCGGGATCCGATCCGCCTCGTTGCCGCGGAGCGGCGCCCGCACGAGCTCGGCCCCGTCCAGCATGACGACGAAATCATCGCCCGACCTCGCCATGTAGGCCCAATGCGCCCCGTCGTCCGAGAAGATGATCGGGACCTGGCCGGCGTAAAAGGTCGGCGTCCCGTAGGGCACATTGGAGGCCGTGCCCTGCTGCAGGTTATCGATGTTGGGTCCAGCCACGCCGTCGTACAGAACTGCGAGGTGGCTGCCCTTGTTGGCCAGAACGGCGATGTGATCGCCCGCCGGGCTGATGGAACTGCCGAGCGAGTCCCCGTCGGGCCCCATCGGGTCTTGGACGACCTTGGGGTCAGCCAGCACCGTCGTGCCCTGAAACCCAACCAGTCCCAGCGAAACTGCGAACCCCCTCCTCCAGAATCTCTTGAAGACCATGGTGGCGAATTGCCTATTCAAACTGACTGCAACCTCAACATCAAATCGGGCGCCGCCCTAGCCGATGCTCATATATTGCCCTATGAGTGGTCCCGTCGCCAACCGGGTTAGCCCCCTTCCAGGCTGCCCCGGTACCGTCAAGGTGATCGCAGGGGGCGACAACGAACCCGGCGCCGAGCTCGCGACTGAGCTGGTCGGCTAAGGTCTGGCCACCGAGGCGGTGCCCATGGGACTGGTCCAGAAAAATTAAAGGTCGAAAAGTCTTCCCGGGATGGGCTTGAAAAGAGCCTTGCGCTGCCGGGGGCAACCTTGGTCTCGCCTGCCCGGCGGTGGACGATTCCAACCCTGCAAGGCGGACGGCGGCCGAACTCAAAGCCGGCGCCGGCAGGGTGTTAGATCGGAGCGAGCAGCTATCCCCAAATGGTGCGCGGGTGTTGCCGGCCAACCTCGGAAGCGGGTCCCCGACCACGGCCTGGCCCCGCCGTTTGGCGCCCAACCCGCCGGGCGCGGGGGCCCGCCAAAGAAGTCAGAATGCTGCGGTGCGTTGACGGGAAAATGGTGTCTAGCGTAGGACTCTCCTGCCTGATGACTACCCCCCCTAAGAGTCCCGCTCGTCAATCGGTCGGAATCTGGAGTCGAAGCGAGGGCGCCCGGATCCTTGCCGGCCTCCTGTTGCTCCTTCTCTCAGCGGCGTGGGTCCAGGCGCAGACAACCTTCTGGATCGCCCCCGGCACCGGCAGTTTTGTCAACATGGGCAATTGGTCGAACGGCGAGCCGAACAACGCCACCAGCGCGTCGATCATCAACGGCACCATCGCCACGCCGACAACTGTGCAGCTGGCCGGGGCGAGCGGAAGTGTCCTGAACTTGACCCTGGGAAGCCACGACACCCTGGACGTCAACCTCAACAGCACGCTCTCCGTCTACGGCACGTCGATTGCCAATGGCGGCGCGATCAACGTGATCGCGGGCAGCGCCAACAACACGTACCTGAACCTGGAAAACAACGTGACACTGAGCGGAACGGGCATCCTGAACCTCTCCTATGGGGACCACAACGGGAACGCCTTCGTGGAGGAGTCGGGCGGCACCTACACCCTCACCAACTCCGGCAGCACGATCCAGGGCGACGGCATCATCGGCAACGGCGGCCTCACCCTGGTCAACGGCGCCGGCGGCACGGTGAACGCCAACGTCTCGTCGCAATCGCTGACGCTGAACGGAACCGGCGGCATCACCAACGCGGGGGTGCTCGAGGCGACCGGCGGGGGCGTCCTCCAGATTTCGTCCAATGTCGCCAATGCGGGGGGGGCCATCACGGCCAACAACAGCACGGTGAACGTCGGCGCCGCCGTGACCGGCGGCCAGCTGAGCACGTCGGGAACGGGGGTGCTCGAGACCAGCGGGTCCGCCGCCCTGACCAATGTCACCATCACCAGCGGGAGCACCTACACCAGCCCCCTCAACACCACCACCGCGCTGACCGGGACCATCACCAATGACGGCAGCCTTCAGCTCAATGCCGGCAGCGCCACCAACACCTACCTCGAGATCGATGCCAACACCACGCTGCAGGGCGGAGGCACCGTCACCCTCAACAGCGGCGACACCAATGGGCTGGTCTACGTCCAGGAAAACGGGACCAACCTAACCCTCACGAACGCCAACAACCTGATCGAAGGGTACGGCAGCATTGGCGACGGCGGCGGCCTGGCCCTGGTCAATTCAGCCCCGGGAACCATCAACGCCAACGTTTCGGGCCGGACGCTCACCCTCAACGGCGCCGGTGGGATCACCAACGCCGGCCTGCTCGAGGCGACGCTGGGCGGCACGCTGCAGATCTCCACCGCGGTCAACAACGCGGGCGGAACCATCACCGCCAACGCCGGAACCGTGGCCGTCAGCTCCACCATCCAGGGCGGAACGCTGACCGCCGCGGGCGGGGGCCTGCTGGAGACCGGCGGCACCGCGACCCTGGACGGCTCAACCCAGGGCCCGATCACCGTTTCGTCCGGCACCACCTACACCAGCCCCCTCAACACGGGGACGAGCGTGCAGGGAACGGTCGTCATCGACGGGAACATTCAGCTGAACGCCGGCAGCGCCACCAACACGGAGCTGAACATCGTCGCCAACACGACGCTGCAGGGCCCCGGCACGGTGACGCTCAACAGTGGCGACAACAACGGCCAGGTTTACATCCAGGAATCGGGCGGCAGCTACACGCTGACCAACAAGGTCACGATCGAGGGTTACGGGGTGATCGGAAACAGCGCCCTCACCCTCGTGAACTCTCCCGGCGCCACCATCGAGGCCAACGTGACGGGCGAGACCCTGACGATCAACCCCGGCGGAGGGTTCACCAACTCCGGTGGAACCCTGGAAGCCAGCGGCGGCGGCATCCTGGCCCTCAGCGGATCGATCCTGGAGAACGGCGGCGGCACGATCGAGGTGAACGGGGCGAACTCGGTGGTGCAGTTCGTGAACGGCGCCACCATCCAGGGCGGAACCCTGACGACGGTGAACAGCGGGACCCTCGGGGTGCCCAACACCTCCATCACCCTCGACGGGAGCACCGAGGGCGCGCTCACGATTTCGCCCGGGAGCGTCTACAACGGCGCGCTAAATACGAATACCTCGCTCGTGGGGGCGATCGACAACCTCGGCACGATCCAGCTCCTTGCCGGCAGCGCCAACAACACGGAGGTGACCGTCGTCAGTCCGACGACGCTCCAGGGCGGGGGCACGGTCACCCTGAACAGCGGCGACAACAACGGCCAGGTCTACATCGAGACGTCCACGGCCGGCACCACCCTGACGAACGTCGACAACCTGATCCAGGGGTACGGGGTGATCGGGAACAGCGGCCTGGTGTTCGTCAACCAGACGGCGGGCACGGTCGACGCCAATGCCGCCGCCGGCACGCTGCTCCTGAACGGCTCCGGGAACATCACCAATGCCGGCCTGCTGGAGGCGACGAACGGCGGCACGCTGCAGATCCAGAACGTGGTCGAGAATGCCGGCGCCAACATCACCGCCAACGGCGGCACGGTCTTGATCGACGCCGGGGGGACGATTCGCGGGGGCACGCTGAACAGCCTCGGCGGCGGCACGCTGGGCCTGGGGACCGGCTCCGCGACCCTCGACGGCAGCGCCAGCGCCCTCACCCTCTCCACCGGCAGCACCTGGACGGCGGGACTCGGGTCGCAAACCACCGTGCTCGGGACGGTCGTCAACCAGGGCAACTTCCAGATCAATGCCGGCAGCGCCACCAACACTATCCTGAACCTGAGCGCCGACACCACGCTGCAGGGCGGCGGCACGTTGACCCTGAACAGCGGTGACACCAACGGCCACGCCTACCTCCAGACGAGCGTGCCCGGCACCACCCTGACGAACGTCGACAATCTGCTCCAGGGGTATGGAGTGATCGGTAACAGCGACCTGGTGTTCGTCAACGAGGCGGGGGGCGCGGTCAATGCCAACATCCCCTTCGACACGCTGCTCCTGAACGGGTCCGGCAACGTCATCAATTCCGGCCTGCTGGAGGCGACCAACGGGGGCATCCTGCAGATTACGAACGTGGTCGAGAATACCGGCGCGAACATCACCGCCGACGGCGGCACGGTCTTGATTGACGGCGGGGCGACGATTCGGGGCGGCACGCTGAACAGCCTCGACGAGGGGACGCTGGGATTGGGAACCGGCACCGCCATCCTCGATGGCACGGCCAATGCCCTCACGCTGTCCGCCGGCAGCACCTGGACGGCGGGGCTCGGGTCGCAAACCACCGTCCTCGGGACCATCGTCAACCAGGGCAACTTCCAGCTGAGCGCCGGCAGCGCGACGAACACGATTCTGAACATCGGCGCGAACACCACCCTGCAGGGCGGGGGGACGGTCACCCTGAACAGCGGTGACAACAACGGCCAGGTCTACGTCCAGACGAGCAACGCTTCGGTCCTCACCGACCAGGACAACACGATCCAGGGCTACGGCGTGATCGGGAACGGCGGACTGGCCCTGACCGTCGCCAACGCGGCCAGCGTCAACGCCAACGCCGAGGGCCAGGTGCTCCTGCTCAACGGCGCCGGCGGCGTCGCCAATTCGGGCACCTTGGAGGCGACCAACGGCGGCATCCTGCAGCTGGCGACCGTGGTATCGAACGCCGGGATCGTCAGCGCGAACGGCGGCACGGTCGACGTGATCGGAGGCACCGTCCAGGGGGGCACCCTGAGCGGCCCGACCTTGGAGACCACGTCGTCCGCCACCTTGGACGGGTCGACGAACGGAGCGCTGACGCTGGCGCCGGCGAGCGCGTTCACCGGCGCCGTCGGTTCCACCACGACCCTCCTCGGGGTGATCATCAATCAGGGCACGATCCAGATCAACGCCGGGAGCGCCAACAGCACGTATTTGAATTTCTCCGCCGACACCACGCTGCAGGGCGGAGGCACCCTCATCCTGAACAGCGGCGACAACAATGGTCAGGCCTACCTCCAGGAGTCCGCGGACGGCGTAACCCTCACCAACGTCGACAACGTCATCGAGGGCTATGGCATCATCGGCAACAGCGGGCTTGCCCTCATCAACGCCGCGTCGGGAACAATCCAGGCCACCGGCGCGGGCGACACCCTCACGATCAATACCTCCGGCACGGTCACCAACAACGGTACGTTCGGGGCCGATAACGCGGTGCTCGCGCTGACCTCCAATCCGTCGAACCTGGCGGCCAACACCCTGACCGGGGGCACTTGGATGGCCGCCGCGGGGGGAACCATATCCTTCTCCGGCACGACCGTTGCGATCGTCACCAATGACGCCACGCTCGTGCTGAACGGGAACGGGTCGGACATTCAGACCCGGACCGGGTCGGGCGGCACCTACCAGACGCTGGAGCAGACCCTGGTGACCAACGGCGGCACGCTCGCCGTCACCGGGAATCGCAACTTTGCCGCCGCCAACGGCCTGACCAACAACGGGGTGATCCAGCTGGGCGGAGGCACGTTCACCGCGCCCGCCCTGACCGACGGCCCAGGCGGCTCCCTGATTGGCTTTGGGACCTTTGCCCCGACGGGCGGCGTCGCGATCGCCAACGGGGCCATCGTCTCCCCGGGAAGCGCCCTCACCAACCAGCAGATCGCCACCTTGACGTTCGGGACCCCGCTGACCCTGGGCAGCGGCGGCGTCTTCACGTTCGACCTCAAGAACGGCCCGTCGGCGGTGGCGGGGACGGACTATGACACGGTGGTGGTAACCGGCGCGCTGACCATCAGCGCCACCCCCGTCGCACCTTTCTCGGTCGCCCTCACGTCGATCAACCCGACCAGCGGCAATCCGGGGTTGGCCAATTTCAACCCCACCCAGGCTTATTCCTGGACGCTGGTCTCGGCCGGCTCGATTTCCGGGTTCAGTGCCGCGGATTTCTCCTTCAACACCTCCGGCTTCCAGAACTCGCTCGACGGGGGCACCTTCCTGGTGGGCCAGTCCGGGAACACCCTGACGCTGGACTTCGTCCCCGTGCCGGAACCCGCCACCTGGGCCCTGATGATCGGTGGACTCGCCGTTGTGGCCCTGACGGTATGCCGCCGAGCATCAGCGAGCGGGAGCGCGCGCCGGCCCTGAGCCCGCCGCGCTTCTTAAGGCTTCTCACGCTCGAGCCGACAAGGTAGAAGCGTGCGACCGGTTCGCCGGTCCCGACGGCCGGTCCGAGCAGTACCCCCCATGAACTTCCCTGCCTATCCCTGGCTACTCTCGGCCGCGGCCGCGCTGCTGGCCGCGACCACCGCCCGCGCCGACTCGCCCGAGGACAAGTCGCACACGCTCTTCATGGGCGCGGATCTGGCAATCGGCCTCGACCACCGGCTGTACCCCGTGACCGACGTGGAGGGCTCCTCCTGGGTGATCCTGAAGGGCGGCGAGCCGACCTCGATCCCCACCCGGACGGCGGCGCTCGAGATCAAGATCACGCCGCTTCTCAAGCTGACCGAGAAGTCCGCCACGGTCGCAGCCCTGCACGCCGACCGCGGCTACACGTTCGCCAACGATCCCACGGTGCGCCAGGGCCGGGCGCTGGCCGACTCCGCGGCCGCCAATTCGGGCTACGCCGCCGCCGCCAACCAGGCCAATGCCAAGGCGGACGCCTCCCAGGCCCAGTCGGTGACCGGGGCATTTCGCAGCGGCGGAGTGCTTTCTTCCTCCACTGTGCCCGGCAAACCGGGGTCGATGCAGCAGTTCACCCCGGCGACGTCCGCGGACGTGGTCGAGGCCAACTACGTCCGCTCCAGCGCCGGGGCCGACAACGAGACCACCGGCGAGCGCGATTCGCCGGGCTTCGATGCGATGGACGTGACCTTCGACCTCTCGTCGGACCGGCTCCTGCAGAACCCCTATGTGGTCACGGTGACCCGCTTCCGGCCGCACGGCGCCGCCGCGGGCGTGGTCCAGAACCTGGTCTACGCGAAAGCCCTGGACCCGATCGATTCCCGTCCCCTGCACGTTCACCTCAACGAAGGCGGCTTCCCGCCCGGCTTCGAGGCGGTGGGCTTCCAGCTCCATATCTACAACCGCGGCGAGGAAATCGCCACCACCGTCGCGGACAAGCGGGTGGCGCTCACCCGCGACGAGGCGTTCGAATATGTCCGCGACACGTACGAGGGATCCCACCTGCACGACACGCTGCCCGCGACGCCCGCGATGGGCCGCGTGTCTTCCGACCTGCCGGCGCGCCTCGGCCAGGGCCAGTACGCCGCCACGATCTATGTCCGGGTGTCAAAGGACGGGATGCCGGACACCGTCTACCGCGACAGCGCCTGCACGCAGCCGCTTGCAGATCCCTATGTGGACGCCCTCGTCCGCGGCCTCCGCTTTGAGCCCGCCCTCGACAAGGGCAAGCCGGTCGCCGGGGTGGCGGCGTTCAAGCTCCGCCAACTGCTCGCCCTCTAACGCCCTAATAACGGATCTCAACCTCGCGCGGCGCTCGCGGGTCGAACACCAGGTCCACGTAGGCGGAGGCACCGACGGTTGAACCGGTGAACGGCACGGCGGTCCCGTCGACCGCGACCGAGCGGGCCGCGCCCACGCCTTCCGGAAGCAGGAAATGCCCCTGCATCGCGATCCCGCTGCCCGTCACGACCAGCACCATCCGGTGGGCGGCCGGCGCGCAGGCCCAGCGGTAGGCGACGTACCCCGGCGACGCCGGGTAGCGGACGCAGACCGCGAGGTCGCGCGCCCCGGCGGGGTCCCAGCGCGGCGCCACGACGGGATGCGAGAAGGTGCCGCTATCCGGGCCGTCGGTGACCCCCGCCAAGCCCTCGAGGAGCGCGGCCATCGCCGTGGCCGCCGCCCAGGGATCCGGCCCCCCAAAGGAGACGGGATTCGGCGGAATGTACCGCGGGCGGTCCGCGAGCGTGGCCGCGAGCACGGTGTAGATGCCGTCGTCGTCCGGCGCGCGGAACCGCACCTGGGCGATCTCCTGGTCCGGTTCCGGGTTGTCGAGGGCGCACCAGGAGACCCCGACGTCGGCGGACGCCGGGCTTGGGCCGTGCCAGGCCACGCCCGAGGTGGGCGTGGTCAGCTCGGGAAACCACCAATAGGTCAGCTGCCGGCCCATCATGAGGTACTGGGTGCGATGCGAGCCGTCGGCGTACTCCAGGGTCACGCTGCCGCACACCCCCTCCGAACCCGGCTTGGTCGCGGTGTGCAGGAGGTAGAGCGACCCCGCCCGCGCATGCACGGGGACGGCGGCCTCGGGGGGCAGCCCCGCCCGGTGCGAGACGGCGACCACGGCGCGCCGGCCGTTCGCGGCCGGGTCGATCACCCGGAAGGCGATGCCGGCGAACGTCTGGTCGCCGGCGGGCAGCCCCCGCAGGTCGTCCCCCGGCTTGGCCGACTGCATCCAGGGCGCGGCGGCCGGGCCTCCCTGCACCGTGAGGTCCATGTCCGCCGCCGCCGTCAGGTCGAGGGGCGTGAAGCGGGGGGCCGGCGGAGGCGGCGGCACCGCTCCCGTGTAGGCGAACCAGATCTTGTCGCCGTGCGCGTGACCGAGGGCGGTCAGCCGGTCGAGGATGTCCCGGCCGTAGGCCTCGTGCCCGTGCTCCAGGGCCCCGCGCGCGAGCTCGCCGGCCACGTGGCCCCCCACCCCGCCGTTCATGTACTGCCAGAGCCCGTCGTGGCGGCCGAAGCCGCGCGGGAAAGGCGGATAGATGGCGTACCACTCGCCGGGCGAGCCCGGCGGCAGGTGCGCGCGCAGGTCCTCATAGGTGCGGATAATGGCGTCCGCCTGGGCCGCGGAGACGCCGCGGTTGAGCGCATAGGCGTTGCCCTGGGCGATCTGCGTCCGCTCGTCCACCCCGAGGTCGCGGTGCACGGCCGGGTCCTCGTCGATGAAGTGGGTGAAAAACCGGCCGTTCCAGCTGAGGGCATCCAGCCGCCCGCGGATCTCGGCGGCCCGCCGGAGGTAGCGGACGGCGCCGGCGGCGTCCCCGGTGTGGCGGAGCATCTCGGCCAGCTCCTCGCAGGCGGCGGCATAGGAGACGTTGTCGCCGAAGAAGACCCCGAACTTCGACCTAACCGGGTCGATCAGCATCGTGTTGGTGAGCCCAATGTCGGGGGTGTAGGCGTCGTCGACCTGGAAATCCCAGGAGTCGATGGTGTAGACCCGCTTGAGCAGCCGGAAGCGCGCGCTCCAGCGCGCCGGGTCGGTGACGGGGTACTCGAGGGCGCGCCGCGCCGAGGCCAGCGCCTGCGCCATCCACCGGTCGTCGCCGGTCGCCTTCCAGTCCTGGTAGATCGTGCTCACGTAGCAGTACTCGGGGTGGTTCTCCGCCGGCTGCCGCACGAAGTAGCGGTCGCCGTACTTCCTTACGTATCCAAAGGGTCCATACGCAGTCTGGTAATAGTAGACCGCCTCGTTGAGGTTCATGTTGCTCCAGATCATCCCGTCCTCGCGCTGGGTCTGGCGCATGATGTCGACCAGTCCGGTCATGTCCGGGCTGAAGTACTTCATGCCCTTGCCGGTGTGGTAATTGTCCAGCACCCAGTTGACGAAGATCCGGTAGGGCCGGCCGTTCCACTCCACGGTCGCGACGCCGGTGGGATGGTCGGAATTCATCCCCTGGCGGAAGAGGGCGAACATGTCGTGGTACTTGCCGCCGTCCGCCACCGCGGTGGCGGCGTCGACCGTGAATTCAGCCGCGGCGCGCGGGGCGCCCGCCGGGTCCCGCACCACCACCCGCTGGATCCCCAGCGCGCCGCCCACCCGGAAGCTGGTGGTCCCGCCGGCCGGGGCCATGAAGTACCGCGCGCCCGCACCGTCCCGGACCTCCACGGTGCCGGGCCCGGTGGTCGTGACGGCCAGCCGATCCAGCGGCTTCGCAGCGGTTACGCCGGCCGGCTGGCCGTCGCTCGCGGCGGGCGCCAGGACCAGCTGGGCTGGCGCCGGCCCGGCAGTCAGGGGACTGAGGAGGAGCAGGGCCAGGGCGGTCAGCCGGGCCAGGCGGGAGGTTGGCATCGGGAGGGGTATCCGCAGGGCCCCCGAGGCTTCTCCATTGGAGGGTCGGGCGGCGAGCCCAATTTCCAGTGGGCCGCGGCGGGATCAGGGCGCCGGGGCGCCTGCCGCGTGGCCGCTGCCCTCGTCCAGGTAGCGCACGCCGTTCACCTCGCTGACCTGGAGGTACTGGCTCCAGCTGCCGCCGCTCCAGGAACGCTTCGCCTCCAGCCGGCGGGTCTCCGGGGCCGTTTCCGCCGGACCGGGCACGGTCAGCGCCTCGCTGAGGACCCGCCCGTCCATCCGGGTCGCGGCCTCGTGCAGCCCGAGGATCCAGAGCGCCGTGGGAGCCAAATCGGTGTTGCCCGAGGGCGTCTGGTCCATGAAGCCACGGCGGAAGTCGGGCCCCGCCGCCACCAGGGTGTTGTGCATGTCGTAGGGGCACAGGCCCTCGTGCCCGGACGATTTCTTGCCGGAGGGGGCCCCGTCGCACGTCTCGACGCCGGGAGTACCGTTGGCGCTCGGGCCGCGGGTCCACTGCAGCGCCAGGACCAGGTCGGGTGCCTCCGGCGAGTCGATGTGGGCCGCGGAGAGGGGGAAGGTCCCCTCGATCGCCTCGCGCGCAAAGAGGACCGCGGCCCACGGCTTCGTCTGGAGGACCCCGGCGACCTCGCGGACCACCTTGGGGTCATGGCCGCCGACGTAGAGGAGCGAGCTGCCGCCGCGGTTGATGACGAGCACATGGCCGGGGGCGAGGCCGCCGAGGGCGGCCCGGCCGGTCGCGAAGCCGGCCCGCGAGAGCTCCGCGGCGACGTCCACCCGCGTGCCGAAGGTGGAGAACCCGTGGTCGGAGACGACCAGGACGTCGGTGGTGGCGCGCAGCCCCCGGTGGTCGAGTTCCGCCAGGAGGCGCCCCAGGTCAGCGTCGCTGTGGGCGATGACGGCCAGGGACTGCGCCGAGCCCGGCCCGGTCGCGTGCTGCGAGAAGTCGGGCTCGGCGAGCCAGAGGAGCGAATAGACCGGCAGCGGGTCCTTCCAGAGGGTGTGGATGAGCGCCGCCGTCGTCCACGCGTCGCGGTCCACCTTGTCCTGGTCGGCCGCGATGGCGGGAAAGTCACCCAGCGCCTCCTGGAGGTCGGAGCCCACCGACGGGGGCATCGCCTCGCCCTCGTGCAGCACCGGCGAGACCCCGGGTCCGTCCGCGCGCGGCTGGCGGTCGTGGAGAAGGGCGACCGGTTTCGAGCCGGCGATCGCCGTCGGCCAGCCTTGCGCCTGCAGGAGCTCGGCGATCGTCGGGGTGGCGAGATAGTGGCCCCCGCTCACCTCGTCGCCCTTGCGGATGGTGGCGGTCGCCTCGAGCGGAACCGGTTGCTGGGGGTCGATCCGCGGGCGGAACTCGGAATTGGCCACCACGGTGCTGTGCGCCGGGTACATTCCCGTAGCGATGGCCGTGCCGTTCACCTCGGTGCTGCTCAGGTAGACCGGGTGATGGTGGGCGAAGTAGACGCCGTCGGCCGCCAGCCTGGCCAGATTGGGGGTCGTGGCCGGCGAGATGAAGTCCGGCCGCATCCCGTCGAAGACCACGATGACGACGCGGTGGGCGGGCAATTCCGCGGGCGCCGCGGTGAGTGCGCCGGGCAGCGCGAGGGCCGCGGCGGCGGCGAGGAAGAGGTCGAATCTCGGTTTCATGCCGGTGGTACGCCAGCTTGGCCGCCGCTCGCCGAGTGGCCAGTGGTGATCCGTAAATTCTGGGAAAATTCTTAGCTTTGGGGCCGGTAAGCCGGATTCTGTTCCGCGCCTTGCGGCGCTTCGGACGTCATTTCTCTCGCCCCCTTGCGGGGGCGCCCCTCCCGCGGGGGAGGGATGCGACATACCCGAGACTAAAGGACGGGCCGCCCAGTCTCCTATTTTGTCTTGCACCGGAAGGGGTTTTTCGTGCCGCCCGCCTCGCGGCGGAGCGCGGTGGGCTCTTACCCCACCTTTTCACCCTTACCCGCCGTACCCGAGGGACCGGCGGGCGGTTTGTTCTCTGTGACACTGTCCGTCGCACGCGGCTTGAACCGCGGCGCCTGCACTTGCGGTTAGGCTCGTGCAGCATCCTGCCCTGTGGTGTCCGGACTTTCCTCTCCAAGGTTCTGGCGGGCGCGGCGTTACCCGCGCCTTGGGATCAAAGAACTTGGAGCGACGGCCAGGCCCCAAAGCTAAGGGGGAGGACCCTGCCGGCGGAAAGCGCCGCCGGCAAGCTTCTTACGACTCCCAGTAGACCAGTTGCCCGCATTGGTCGCAGGTCGGGTACTCGACGCCCTCGGCCTTGCCGCGGGCCGCGGACTCAACCTCGCTCGAAACCTTGAGGTGGCACCCGCCGCATTTGCCGCCGCGGATCGGCACCACCGCCGGCATGCGGCGGGCCGCCGCCCGGTCATAGGCCTCGAGGCCGGCGGGCGGCACGGGCGTGCGGGCGGCCAGGACCTCGGCCAAGGCCCCCTGGTGCTCGCCGGCGAGGCTCTTGTCCCGCTCGCGCAGGGTCGCGATCCGGGCCTCGTGGCCCACGATGTTCTGCTTCAGGGTGGCCTCGGCGGCTGCGAACCGCTTCTTCGCCTCGTCGATCTGGTACATGGTCTCCAGCTCGCGGCCCTCGAGGTCGCCGATCTGCCGCTGCACCTCCAGGATCTGGTGGCCCAGCGCCTGGTATTCGTCGTTTTTCTTCACCGCGAGCTGCTGAAGCTGGTACTTGCCCCGCTGCGTCTCGGCTGATCCGATCTCGGTCTCCAGGAGTTTCTTGCGGGACTCGAGCTCCCGGACCTCGGACTTGGCGGCGTCGATCGCCGCCTTCTCGGCAGCGATCCGCTGCTCCACGGCCGCGATCTCGCGGGGGACGGCCTTCAGCTGCGCCTCGATTGCCAGCCTCCGGGTGTCGCGATCCTGCAGGACAAGGAGCTGCTCAAACGTGGGGCTCGGCATGGACCGTCTATTGTGGCGGCGCGGAAAGGTCGGTCAACCCCATCCTCGGCCCCGGGGACGGCGGGACGGACAACAGGCGGCCCAGCCCGTCGCCGCTGGACGCCCAGGGGACGTCTTTAACCGGGTAGCGCTGACCTTTCAGCCCCAAAAACGCCCGCCAAGGGGTCCTGACCCGCTGGGGGGATACCCCTTTCCTCCCCTCGGCCCTAGGAGGGCGTTTAAAACGCCCAAAATAGGAGGTTTTTTTGCGAAAAAACCCTCGCGTGCCCGGGGCGTTTCGGAACAGAATTTTCCTTTCATTTCTGCCCTTCCTAGACCCGTTCATGGCTGACCCAACCGACCCCCAGACCCCCTCGAATTCACAGACCGGCGCCGCGGATTACAACGCGTCCAAGATCCAAAAACTGGAGGGCTTGGAGGGGGTGCGGAAGCGGCCGGACATGTACATCGGGGACACGAACGAGCGGGGCCTCCACCACTGCGTCTTTGAGGTGGTCGACAACTCGGTCGACGAGGCCCTCGCGGGCTTCGCCACCCTGATCAAGGTCACCATCCACCTGGACGGCTCCTGCTCGGTCGAGGACGACGGCCGGGGCATCCCGGTCGACGAGCACCCGGTCTACAAAATCCCGGCGCTCGAGCTCGTGCTTACCAACCTCCATGCCGGCGGCAAGTTCGGCAAGGGCGCCTACCAGGTCTCGGGCGGCCTCCACGGCGTCGGCGCCAAGTGCGTGAACGCGGTCTCGGAGTGGTTCGAGGCCGAGGTCCGCCGGGCCGGCAAGGTCTACCAGATGCGCTTCGCCCAGGGGAAGACGACCCAGAAGATGATGGTGATCGGCGACACCAAGAAGACCGGCACCAAGATCACCTTCAAGCCCGACCCGGAGATCTTCCTGACCACCCGGGAGTTCCAATACGAGATCCTCGCCAAGCGCCTGCGGGAACTGGCGTTCCTGAACCCCGGGATCAAGATCGAGCTCTCTGACGAGCGCTCGCAGAAGGGCGACGTCTTCTTCTTCAAGGACGGCATCACCGAGTTCGTCCGCTTCCTGAACCAGAACAAGAACGTCCTCCACGACCGGCCGATCACGTTCTCGGATGCGGTCCCGAACGAGGACCCGACCAAGGCCTCGACCGTCGTCGACGTGTCGATGCAGTACAACGACTCCTACAACGACCAGGTCTTCGCCTACGCGAACTCGATCTACAACCTCGAGGGCGGCACCCACCTCTCGGGCTTCAAGACCGCCCTGACCCGGGTCATCAACAACTACGCCCGCGGCAACAACCTCCTGAAGGAAAAGGACCCGGCGATCACCGGCGACGACGTCCGCGAGGGCCTGGTGGCCGTCATCTCGGTCAAGGTCTCCGAGCCCCGCTTCGAGGGCCAGACCAAGACCAAGCTCTCCAACTCCGAGGTGGATGGGATCGTCCAGAAGGTGGTGGGCGAGAAGCTGAAGCTTTTCCTCGAGACCAACTCCGCGGTCAGCAAGCGGATCATCGACAAGACCCTCAACGCCGCCCGGGCCCGCGAGGCCGCCCGCAAGGCCCGCGAGACCGTCCGCAAGGGCGCGCTCTCCGGCGGCGGCCTGCCGGGCAAGCTGGCCGACTGCTCCGAGCGCGACCCCGCGCTGGGGGAACTCTACATCGTCGAGGGCGACTCGGCCGGCGGCTCGGCCAAGCAGGGCCGCGACCGCCGCTTCCAGGCGATCCTGCCGCTGCGCGGCAAGCTGATCAACACCGAGAAGGCCCGCCTCGACAAGGTCCTCTCCAACGAGGAAATCCGCACCCTGATCACCGCCATCGGCACCGGCATCGGCGACATCGAGGGCGAGGGCGCCTTCAACGTCGAGAAGGCCCGCTACCACAAGGTGATCATCATGACCGACGCCGACGTGGACGGCTCCCACATCCGCACCCTCCTCCTGACCTTCATCTACCGGCAGATGCGCGGGCTCCTCGACCGCGGCTACGTCTACATCGCCCAGCCGCCCCTTTACCGGATCAAGCGCAAGAAGCGCGAGCAGTACATCGACAACGACGAGCAGCTGAACCGCATCCTGCTGGAGCTCGGCTCCGAGGACGTGATCCTCACCCGGCTCTCCGACCACCATGTGTTCTCGCCGGCGCAGATCGACCGGATCGTCGAGCTCTTGGCGGCGCTGGAGAAGCTGGGGGCCGGCGTCGCCCGCTACGGCGCGGACTTGAACGACTACCTGGACCGCCACGACCGCGCGAGCCACGCCCTCCCCCGCTACATCGCCCGGATCCGCGAGGGCAACAAGGAGTCCCACGTCTTCCTGCAGGACGAGGCCGCCCGGGCCAAGTACGTGATGGACCGGGGGCTGGACGACGACCTCTTCGAGGCGGCGGTGGCCGGCACCCCCAAGGTGGAGGGCAAGGCCGCGCGCCGCGAGACCCTGCACGAAATCTTCGAGAGCACGGAGATGGCCAAGATCCTGAAGGCCGTGGCGACGGTGGGCCTGGACATCACCCGCTTCACCCCCACGGAGGAGCCGCGCTTCACCATCACCGAGAACGCCGGCCAGAAGAGCGAGACCAAGACGGAGCTGAAGAGCCCGCTGGAGATCGTGGCCCAGATCCGCGCCAACGGGCGCAAGGGGCTCACCATCCAGCGCTACAAGGGCCTCGGGGAAATGAACCCCAAGCAGCTCTTCGAGACGACGATGGATCCGGAGAACCGCCGCCTCCTCAAGGTGGCGGTCAACGATGCCGCGGTCGCCGACTCGCTCTTCACCCTCCTGATGGGCGACGAGGTCCCGCCGCGCCGCCAGTTCATCGAGGACAACGCGCTCAACGTCCAGTTCCTGGACGTCTGAGGCGCCCCGCCGCTCCCAACCCCCGCCCGCCTTCCCCGTGTACACCGGTTCCGAAAAGCTCGCCTCGGCGAATATCACCGACATCATGCAGACGGCCTACATCGAGTACTCGATGTCGGTCATCATCGCCCGCGCGCTCCCCGACGCCCGCGACGGCCTGAAGCCGGTCCAGCGCCGGATCCTCTACGCCATGCTGCGGGAGGGCCTGCTCCACAACCGGCCCTTCGACAAGTGCGCCGGCGTGGTGGGCGAGGTGCTGAAGAACTACCACCCCCACGGCGACGCCTCGGTCTACGACACCCTGGTCCGCCTGGCCCAGACCTGGGTCATGCGCTACCCGCTGATCGACCCGCAGGGCAACTTTGGCTCCGTCGACGGCGACCCGCCGGCGGCCTACCGCTACACCGAGTGCCGGCTGAACGCGGCCGCCGAGGAGCTCCTGAAGGACATCGAGGAGGAGACGGTCGACTTCGCCCCCAACTACAAGGAGTCGACGACCGAGCCGACGGTGCTCCCGGCGGCGCTGCCCAACCTGCTGATGAACGGCTCGACCGGCATCGCGGTCGGCATGGCCACCAACATCCCGCCCCACAACCTGAGCGAGATCATCGACGCGGCCTGCGCGATCATGGACCACCCGGCGATCAGCGTCGACGACCTGTGCCAGATCGTCCAGGGCCCCGACTTCCCGACCGGCGGCGTCATCTCCGGCCGCGAGACCATCCTCAGCTACCTGAAGACCGGCAAGGGCATCGTCCGCATCCGCGGCAAGGCCCACTCCGAGGAGATGAAGGGCGGGATGGAGCAGATCGTCATCACCGAGATCCCCTACAACGTGAACCGGGCGAACCTGGTCACGCGCATCGCCGAGCTTGTCGGCGAGAAGCAGCTCGACGGCATCCGCGACCTGCGCGACGAGTCCGACGAGAACACGCGCATCGTCATCGAGCTCAAGCGCGGCGAGCAGGCGAAGGTCGTCATCAACCAGCTCTTCCAGAAGACGGCGCTCGAGTCGTCGTTCGGCGTCACGCTCCTCGCCCTCGACCGCAAGCGGCCGAAGCAGATGAACATCAAGGAGCTCATCGAGTGCTACATCGAGCACCGCAGGGACGTGGTCACGCGCCGCACTCGCTTCCGCCTGCGCGAGGCCGAGGACCGCGCCCACATCCTCGAGGGCTACATCATCGCCCTCGATAACCTGGACGACTTCGTGAAGATCATCCGCGCCTCCAGCAACCGGGACGAGGCGAAGGTGCGCCTGATGGCGAAGTACCCCCTCTCCGAGCGCCAGACGGACGCCATCCTCGAGCTCCGCCTCTACCAGCTCACGGGACTGGAGCGCGGCAAGATCGAGGCCGAGTACCTGGGCCTGATGAAGCTCATCGAGGAGCTGCGCGGGATCCTGGAGTCCGAGGCCAAGCTGCTCGCCCTCATCATGTCCGAGCTGCAGGAGATGAAGGCCAAGTACGCCTCGCCGCGCAGGACGGAGATCATCGCCGCCGCCGGGGAGTTCCGGATGGAGGACGTCATCCCGAACGAGGGCTGCGTCATCACGGTCTCGCACCTGGGCTTCATCAAGCGCACCCGCGTCTCCGACTACCGCTCCCAGAAGCGCGGAGGCAAGGGCATCATCGGGACCGAGACCTACGACGAGGATTTCGTCGAGCACCTGTTCACCGCGAGCACCCACGACTTCATCCTGTTCTTCACGAACACGGGCCAGTGCCACGCGAAGAAGGTCTACGACGTGCCGGAGGGCACGCGGGCCTCGAAGGGGAAGTCGGTCTCAAGCTTCCTGCGGCTGGCCGAGGGCGAGAAAATCGCGGCCATGCTCTGCGTGAAGGACTTCGAGGGGACCCTCCACATCGTCATGGCGACGAAGGGCGGCGTCACGAAGAAGACCAACCTGTCGGACTACACGAACGCGACCCGCGAGGGCGGCCTGCGCGGCATCAAGCTCGAGGAGGGCGACACGCTGGTCGGGTGCGTCCTGACCACCGGCCAGAACGAGATCGTCCTTGTCAGCTACAAGGGCCAGGCCGTGCGCTTCAACGAGGAGGACCTGCGCGACCAGGGCCGCGACACGGTCGGCGTCACCGGCATGCGCTTCAAGATCGAGGGCGACCACGTCAAGGCGATCGAGGTCTGCGACCCGCTTGACAGGCTTCTGATCGCCCGCGAGGACGGCATCGGCAAGCGCACGCCGTTCGAGGACTATCGGCTCATCAGCCGCGGCGGCACGGGCGTCATCGCCATCGACCTTCCCGAGGATGGCTCGGTCAACGTGGCGGGCGCCCTGAGCGTGCGCGACGGGGCCGAGGTCATGCTCCTGACGGCCAAGGGCCAGAGCATCCGCACCCGTGTCAGCGAGATCCGCGAGACCGGCCGCGGCGCAAAGGGCGTCAAGCTGCTCACGCTCGCCGACGGCGACAAGCTGCTCAGCATCGCGCGGATCGTCGAGACGGAGGAGGAGACCAATTCCCCCGTCGAGGCCGGCGCCCCCGAGAACACCGGCAAATAGCGCTCCCTACGGCAGCGTCTTGGCGGGAATCACCATGACGTTGCCCACGAACTTCACGCGCGGGCGGCCTCCGCGCTCGATCTCCATGAAGAAGCTGCCCATGGAGCCCGGCACGATGTGCACCGGGACGGGCTCCTTGGCCGCCCCCTCGTAGTCGCTCGAGTCGAGGACCTGCCATCGCTGGCCGTTGGAAAGCGTGAAGACGGTACCGACCTCGTAGCCGTCGTAGGGGAGCAGGATCGTGGAATCGAGCGTCGTGTAGCCGATCTCGGTGCCGGGCTTGAGCATCACCTTCATCCGGTCGATGAACCCCGCGGAGGCCTTCTTCTCCTCGGACTTCTGGTCCTCGGCCTGCACCCGGACGCGGACGGTGTTCTCGACCTCCTTCGCCGTCTCGTCCTTGGCCACCGCGACGGCGCCCGCCTGCCTGGCGTGGACGAGGGCGTCGAGCGCGTTGAGCTCGGCGGGGGTCAGCTTGTCCAGGCCCGCGGCCGAGAAGTCCTGCGGCGGGAGCGACTTCGTGAAGGACGCGTCGTCGCCAAGGGCGGTCGTCGCGCAGGAAAGGGCCAGGATGCAGGCGAGGCGGAGGGTCATTTCGGCAAGGACGGTCAACGCTTGCTTCGTTCGCGGCGCAACGAAAAAGTACCTGCCCTCACGCCGCATGATACGCGCCCTCATCTTTGACTTCGACGGGCTCATCCTCGACACCGAGACCGCGCTCATCGACGCATACGGGGACGTGCACGGCTCCCACGGCATGCCGTTCGACCGCCCGCTCTTCGCGCGCAGCGTCGGCCACGCCGACTACGCCTTCGACCCGTGGCGCGCCTTCGGTTCCGGGGCGGACCGCGAGCGCCTCGAGCTGGAGCGCCGCGCGTTCAACGCCGCGCGCAACGAGGCCCAGCCCATCCTCCCCGGGGTGGTCGGGCTCATCGAGGCGGGCAGGAAGGCGGGCCTGAAGATCGGCCTGGCGTCGAATTCCGGGCACCCGCACGTCGACGGGCACCTGGGTCGCCTCGGCCTCGCCGGCTCCTTCGACTTCATCGCCTGCCGCGGCGACGTGCCGTCTCCCAAGCCCGAGCCCGACCTGTACCGGCTCGTCCTCTCCCACTTCGGCCTGCGCCCGAGGGAGGCAATCGCGTTCGAGGATTCGCACACGGGCACCCTGGCGGCGAAGCGCGCGGGTGTCTGGGTCGTCGCCGTCCCGAACGTGTCCACGGGCCACCACGACTTCGACCATGTCGACCTGCGCGTCGCGTCCCTCGCGGATTGCCAGCTCGGGGAGCTCACCGCACGATTCGGCCCATGACCCCGAACGACGTCCCGCGCTACAACGTGCTGGGCGTGGGGGTGTCGGCCCTCACCTTCGACCAGGCCTGCCTCCTCCTGGTGGGCGCCAAGGGCGCGCGCGATCCCGGCTACGTGTGCCTCTGCACGGTCCATGGCGTCGACGAGGCGGCGCGGGACCCTGCCTACCGCTCCATCCTCAACCACTCGTGGCTGACTACGCCCGACGGGATGCCGATCGTGTGGATGGGGCCGGCATCCGTGGAGCGCGTCTATGGCCCGGACCTCCTGCTTGCGGTCTGCGATCGCGGCCGCGCGGCCGGACTGAGGCATTTCTTCTACGGGGGAAAGCCCGGCGTCGCCGCGGAACTCGCGGCGCGGCTTTCAGGGAGGTACCCCGGCCTCGAGGTCGCCGGTTCCCGCAGCCCGCCCTTCCGCGACCTGACCTCCGGCGAGCTGGATGCGCTGCGCACCGAGGTGGCGGCTGCGCGCGCCGACATCGTCTGGGTGGGCCTGGGCACGCCGAAGCAGGAGCGGTTCATGGCGGGCCCAGGCCTGACGCTCGCGGCCGGCCTCCTCGTCGGAGTCGGGGCCGCGTTCGATTTTCATTCGGGGCGCGTCCCGCAGGCGCCGCCTTGGATGCGGCGCTCGGGCCTTGAGTGGCTGTTTCGCCTGTTCACCGAGCCGCGGCGCCTGGCGGGCCGCTACCTGGTGTCAAACACGACCTTCATCCTGCGGCTCGCGGCCTCGAAGCTGGGCCTGCGCCGCTATACCGTCAGCTGAAGAGCTGGCGCTGAAGGATCGAGTCGCGCTTTTTCGGGTCCAGCGTGCTCAGGGCCAGGAGCTGCATCACGGACAGGGTGGAGAGCTGGGGATGGCGCGCCAGAGACGCCAGGAGCAGGGCGCCGGCGAGGGCGTCGTAGAGCGCCGCGTGGTAGCGCCTGCGCCCGGCCGGGCAGTGCTCGGCGGCGAGGGCGTCGAGCTCCGCCTGGAGGCCGCACGCGGTGACCACCGCCTCGAGTCGGCCCGATTCCAGCGCCGGGTAGAGTTGCGCGTAGATCCTTGCCGAGTCGATCCACGGGCCCCAGTCGATGACGCGTCCGCCCGGCCTCGCGAAGTCCGGGGAATTGCGCGGATACGGCCACGTCGCCCGCAGGAGGGAGTGCTCGGCGCCGGCGAAGTGGGCCGCAAGGGGCCCGCGCTCCCTCAGGTCGGCAAAGAGCTCCCATTCCGCCGAGAACGGCTGGCAGCGTCCGAGCTCCTCCTCGCGCAGGCCGTGGATCTCGGTGTCCTCCGGCCGCACGCGGCCTGTGGCGGCGCAGAGTCGCGTCAGGGTCGAGGAGACCTTTCCACCGAGGAGCGTCACGACGCCGTATTCGAGGATTCCCGAGGCGATGCTGCCCTCAAAGTCGATGAAATACACGGTCTGGTCCGTCCACGCCATCGGCGTAGTCTCGGGGAATTTGCGCCGGCTCCGAGCTCAATTTTTTTGTCTTTGGCCAAGATCACGGATTGATAGGGAGCGTGACCCTGGACCCCTACCGCCAATTCATGATCGAGCTCGCCGGCATGAGCGGCGCCTTCATCCGCCCGCACTACGGGAGCACCGACCTGAAGGTGGACCTGAAGGCCGACCACACGCCGGTGACGGTCGCGGACCGGGGCGCCGAGGAGCTCATGCGCGGGCACATCCGCAGGAGGTTCCCCGGGCACGGCGTCGTCGGCGAGGAGTTCGGAACGGACCGCGGCAACGCCGAGTTCGTCTGGGTCCTGGACCCGATCGACGGCACGAAGTCGTTCACGTCGGCGATCCCCCTCTTCGGGACCCTGATCGCGCTGCTCCACCAGGGCCAGCCGCTCCTCGGCTGCATCCACCAGCCGATCCTCGGCCAGCTCATGATTGGCGACGGCACGTCGACCACGCTCAACGGCAGCGCGGTGCGGACGCGCGCGGTCGCGCGCATCGAGGAGGCCACGCTCCTGACGACGTCGCCCTCCTCGCTTCTCAAGCTCCCCGGGGGCAGGGCCTACCAGGCGCTCATGGAGCGTGCTCGCCTCGCGCGGACGTGGGGCGACTGCTATGGCTACCTCATGGTCGCCTCGGGCCGGGCCGACGTGATGTACGACCCCATCATGAACCTCTGGGACATCGCGGCGCTTGTCCCGATCATCCGGGGAGCCGGCGGGGTCATCACGGATGCGAAGGGTGGCGCGGCGTACCCTGCGGCGAACACGGTCGCCTCCGCCAATGCGGACCTGCACCGCCAGGTGATCGAGGCGATGAACGCCTGAGGTCTACTTGGCGGGGGCGCCCGACGTCACCCAGGCCGCGATCACGGCGCGCTCCTCGTCCGTGATGTGGGTCGCGTTGCCGAGCGGCATGATCCGCGTGACGACGACCTGCTGGTAGATCCGCTGCGCGTTCTGCGTGATGCCGCTGTCGAGGGCCAGGATGACGCCGGCGGGCGGCGCGGTGATCCCGGGGAACGTGGGCGTCTGGGAATGGCACACAATGCAGCGCTGACCCACGATGCCCTTCACCCGGTCGAAGGTGACGGGGCCGGTGACCGGGGGCAGGGCCTGGATGTGGGGCGCCGTCCACACGGCCGTGACCCCGAGCAGGACCGCGGCGGCGACGAGGAACTGCCAGGCCTGGTAGCCCTTGTGCTTGCGGTTGAAATAGTGGCGGATCAGCACGCCCGCGCCGCCGATCAGGGCCAGCACCGCCCAGGCCTGCGGGTGGCCGTAGGTCGAGGAGTAGTGGTTGCTGATCATGATGAACACGACCGGCAGCGTGAAGTAGTTGTTGTGGACGCTGCGCTGCTTGCCGCGCGCCCCGTCGGCGGGATTGGGCTTCAGGCCCGCCCTCATCGCCTCGACCATCCGCTTCTGCCCGGGGATGATGACGAAGAAGACATTGGCGACCATGATCGTCCCGATCGAGGTGCCGACGTGGATGTAGGCCGCCCTGCCGCCGAGCGCGTGCGACAGCCCGTAGGCGAGCAGGGTCAGCAGGCCGAAGACGATGACGCCGAGCAAGGCGTTATGCCGGCCGAGCGGCGAGCGGCAGAGCAGGTCGTAGACGAACCACGAGACGATCATGCTCGCGATGCCGATGCCGACGGCCTGCGCCGCGGTCAGGTCGGAGATGGCCGGGTCGACCATCATCGACGCCGCCCGCATCCAGTAGACGACGATCAGGAGCGCCGTGCCGGAGAGCCATGTGACATAGGCCTCCCATTTGAACCAGTGGAGCTTCTCGGGCAGGGAGGCCGGAGCCACGGCGTACTTCTGGGGGTTGTAGAACCCTCCGCCGTGGATCGCCCAGAGCTCGCCGGAGACGCCCTTCTTCTCCTCGTCCGAGCCGGGCGCCGGCGGGTCGAGGCTGTTGTCGAGCCAGACAAAGTAGAAGGAAGAGCCGATCCATGCGATGCCGGCGATGACATGCAGCCATCGCAGCAGCATGCCGAGCATCTCGATGAGGTGCGCCTCCATGACCCCTAGGTGGCCGTCTCGGTGTACCTCGCCTCGCGGATCACGGT
>Ga0302314_10004672_pt1 | contig 25134 bp, 22 predicted proteins | sample III_Palsa_N2_3_FD_200533 | JGI IMG/M metagenome (GOLD analysis project Ga0302314, IMG submission 200533) | Peat permafrost microbial communities from Stordalen Mire near Abisko, Sweden - III_Palsa_N2_3 | ecosystem: Environmental > Terrestrial > Soil > Palsa > Peat permafrost | place: Sweden... | reverse complement strand
GCCGACGTCGTGCACGAGTTGCGTGCCGGAAAAACCCGGCAGCGTCATGCTCATCGCGTCGAACGTCGCCTGGTAGAAATTGTCGGAGTTGTTGCCGGCGGAGGTGAAGTAGCTGACGCCGAGCGAAATCGCGTTCTCGATCGCCTCAGTCACCACGCCGGTGTCCTGAAAGAACGGCTCGTCGGTGTAGGTCGCGTCATCGACGATGACGTTGCAGTCGTACGTGGTGGCGAGCGCGGTGATGCCGGCCGCGAAGTCGCTTTCGCTGCCGTCCGCGCTGTAGAAGTAGATCTGCGCGCCGGGGGCGATCTGATAGATCAGTTCGGCCATCGCCCGGCCTTCGTCGTTGCCGGAGGTGCCTTCCTGCACGATGTCGATCTGGTCGGCAGGCGGCAGGTCGCCGTCGGCGATGTCGGTGGCCATGCCACCGTGCAGATTGAAGCTGTCCGAGAGGATGCCGATCCTGAGGCCGGCGCCATTGAGCGTCGTGCCGGTGGCGTCGAGATACTCGGTGACCGCCTGGGGGACGGCGAGTGCGACGGCCGAACTGTCGGTGGCTGTGGCCGAGGTGAGGAAGGCGGCGTCGATCGCCGCGCTCGTTGCGGCGCCGTCGCTGTCGGCGATCGTCATGCGGCCGGACGGGGAGGGCGCGATGTCCGTGAGGAAGGCGCCTGCGGCAATCCCGCTCCAGGCATTGGGCGGGATGGACTCGCTGCCTCCATTCAGAGGGTCGGTCGTCCGCGTGAACGCGACCGAGCCCGCGGTCGTATGCTGCCGTTTCATCGTGCGTCCCGCGTTACCGGCACCGCTTTATCGTGCTCCGACAGTCTGCGTCGAGGCAAACGTGATCGAATGTGGATCGTGCGTCATGTGTGGATGGCCGCAACGGGTGGATTGCGACAGGTCCGCTTCCGGCGCGCCCAGGAGTTGCCGGCCGCCCAGATATTCATTATTATAACGGAACAATATGGACGTGCGGGCACCACGGTCCCGCTCAGGCCCGATGCGGCGAGCCGCGGATGCGAGCCAGCGACCACGGCTTTCGTCGATCCTGCAACAACTCGGGCACGGGCGGAAGGCGCTGCGGCGAGCAGCGCGGCCATCTCCGGGTCCCGATGCAGGTGATGGAGGTGCGGGCGGTATCCGCTCGCGTCCGATACCAGCGGCAGCAGCCAGCCGATTTTCTTTGGGAGCTTGCCCGGCGGCCGTGGTCGGCCGGCGGTGGGCGAGCGGCGTGGGCCGGCAGAGCGGGGCGGGGCACATGGGCCGGCGACGATGCGGGCGGCGAGCCGGGCGAAGCGCTGCCGATCTCGCGGAGCCGGGTGACGATCAGCGCGATCAGTTCGATCAATGCGATCAGTGCGGAGGAAAGCCGATCCCCGTCGCCCATGGCGGCCGTCGCCTCGGTCAGCCCGCGGATGAAGCTGGCGAAGGTCTCGACCGGGGTGGGGGGCGGCGTGGGCACATCGATTTGTTAGCAAGAATGACAGATGTGGGCAAGCGGAAATACCCGAATGTGCAGCCGCGCCCACCCTCACGCCTCCAGATGGCAGGCGACGATGTGGCCCGGCGCGACCTGCCGCGGCACCGGCTCCTCCGTCTTGCAACGGTCGAAAGCGGCGGGGCAGCGGGTGTGGAAACGGCAGCCGGGCGGCGGCGCAAGGGGGCTCGGGACATCGCCGCGCAGCACCGTGCGCTGCCGCGCCGCCCCGGGGTCCGGCACCGGCACGGCGGAGAGCAGGGCGCGCGTGTAGGGATGCCGTGGCGTTGCGAACAGCGCGCGCCGGTCGGCGATCTCGACGATGCGGCCGAGATACATCACGGCGACACGGTGGGTCAGATGCTCGACGATCGCGAGGTCGTGGCTGATGAACAGCATGCCCAGGCCGAGCCGCTCCTGCAGCCCGAGCAGCAGGTTGACGATCTGCGCCTTCACCGACACATCGAGCGCCGACACCGCCTCGTCGCATACCAGCAGGTCGGGGCCGGGTGCCAGCGCGCGGGCGATGCCGATGCGCTGGCGCTGGCCGCCGGAAAATTCATGCGGCAGGCGGTGCATGGCGCTGGCAGGCAGGCCGACCTGATCGAGCAGTTCCGCGACGCGGGCGGTGAGCGCGGCGCCGGAGGCGAGCGAAAAGTTGCGCAGCGGCTCGGCGATGACGTCGCGCACGCGCTGGCGCGGGTTGAGGCTGCTGAACGGATCCTGGAACACCACCTGCATGTGCCGGCGCAGCGGACGCAGCCGGCGCTCCGGCAGGTCGTCGATGCGCTGGCCGGCGAGGGAAATCTGTCCTTCGGTCGGCCGGACAAGACGCAGAATGCAGCGGCCGACGGTGGATTTGCCGCAACCGCTTTCGCCGACCAGCGAAAGGGTTTCGCCGCGGTCGAGGGCGAAGGAAACGCCATCGACCGCGCGCACGGCGCCGTTGCGCACCGCGTAGTGCTTGACCAGTCCTGCGACGTCGAGCAGCGCTGCCGTCATGCGACACCGGCGTGGTGGCAGGCGACGAGATGCGCCGCCGCGTGTGGCACGATCGGCGGCGCTTCGCGGCGGCAGATCTCCGTCACCAGCGGGCAGCGGCCGGCATAAAGGCAGCCGGTGAGAGTGCCGATCAGGCTTGGGATCTGACCGGGGATTTCCGCCAGCCGCGCGCGCGGTGCACCCGAGAGCGACGACCCCAGCCGCGGCACGGCGCCGAGCAGGCCGCGCGTGTACGGATGCAATGGCCGCGCGAACAAGTCTGCGACCGTGGCTTCCTCGACCTTGCACCCGGCGTACATCACCACTACGCGCTGCGCCATTTCCGCGACCACGCCGAGATCGTGCGTGATCAGCATGATCGCCGCCCCGACGCGCAATTTGAGATCGCGCATGAGATCGAGAATCTGCGCCTGGATGGTGACGTCGAGCGCGGTCGTCGGCTCGTCGGCGATCAGCAGGCGGGGCGTGCAGGCGAGCGCGATGGCGATCATCACGCGCTGGCGCATGCCGCCGGAAAGCTGGTGCGGATATTCGCCGACGCGTCGCTCCGGTTCCGAAATGCCGACCAGCGCCAGCATGTCCACCGCGCGCGCCGCCGCAGCCCGCGCGGACAAACCTTCGTGCACGCGCAGCGTCTCGCCGATCTGGCGGCCGACCGTGAGCACGGGATTGAGGCTGGTCATCGGCTCCTGAAAAATCATGCCGATATCCTTGCCGCGCAGCCCGCGCATCTCGCGCTCGGTCAGCGCCAGCACCTCGCGGTTGTCGAACCGCACGGCGCCGCGCACGCGGCCCGGCGGTTCGGGCACCAGCCGCAGCACCGACATCGAGGTGACCGACTTGCCACAGCCGCTCTCGCCGACGATCGCCAGCGTCTCGCCGGCCGCGATGGAAAAGCTGAGGTCGTGCACCGCCGTCAGCACGCCGCGCGGCGTGGCGAAGCGGACATCGAGATTGCTGATTTCCAGAAGCGCCACGGCGCTACAACCGCTTTGCCAGGCGCGGATCGAGCGCGTCGCGCAGCCCGTCGCCGAGCAGGTTCACGGCCAGCACGGTGATGCTGAGAGCGGCTGCCGGAAAGAACACGATGAACGGCTTGACCTGCCAGAGCGCGCGGCCCTCGGCCATGATGTTGCCCCAGCTCGGCACGATCGGCGGCGTGCCCGCACCGATGAAGCTGAGGATTGCTTCCGTGATCATGGCGGAGGCGCAGATATAGCTGGCCTGCACGATCAACGGCGCGAACGTGTTCGGCAGGATGTGTCGCCAGATCAGCCGCGGTGTGCGCGTGCCGGCGGCGATGGCAGCCTCGACATAGGGGAGTTCGCGCAGCGAGAGCACGACGCCGCGCACGAGGCGACTGACGCGCGGCACCTCGGCGATGGTGATGGCGATGATGACGTTCTGCACGCTGCCGCGCGTCAATGCCATCAGCGCAATCGCCAGCAGGATCGGCGGCACCGACATCAGCCCGTCCATCGCACGCATCACCACGTTGTCGAGCCAGCGCACGAAGCCGGCGACGACGCCGATGGCAAGGCCGATCGCCGATGCCAGGGCTGCGACCGCGAAGCCGACGATCAGCGACACGCGCGCGCCGTAGACCACGCGCGAATAGACGTCCCGGCCCAGCATGTCGGTGCCGAACCAGTGCTCCGCCGATGGCGGGCGGGTGCGGCGCGCGGGGGCGAGCGCGGTCGGGTCGACGGTGAACAGCAGCGGCGCCAGCACGGCGGCGAGCACGATCAGCACGAGCAGAAGGCCGCCGGCGGCGATGCCTGGATGGCGCCGTGCCCAGCGGATCATTGCCGAATCCGCGGGTCGAGCACGGAATACAGCAGGTCGACGATCAGGTTGACCAGAACGTAGACGAAGCTGAACAGCAGCGTGACACCCTGGATCACCGGATAGTCGCGGCGCAGGATCGCATCGACGACGAGGCGGCCGACGCCGGGGATGGCGAACACGCTTTCGGTGACGACGGCGCCGCCGATCAGCAGCGCGACGCCGAGGCCGATGACGGTGACGATCGGCACGGCGGCATTCTTCAATGCATGCACGAACAGGATCGGCGCCAGCCCCAGGCCCTTCGCGCGCGCCGTGCGCACGTAGTCCTGGCCGAGCACCTCCAGCATGGCGGCGCGCGTGACCCGCGCGATCAGCGCAATGTAGATCGCCCCGAGTGCCACGACGGGAAGAATGAGATTGCGCAGCCATGGCCAGACGCCATGCGAGATCGGCGTGTAGCCCTGCACCGGCAGCCAGTCGAGCTGCAGCGCGAACACGAAGGCGAGCACGTAGCCCATCACGAACACCGGCACGGAGAAGCCGAGCACCGCAAACAGCATGACCAGCCGGTCGACCCAGCTTCCCGCCCGCGCCGCCGCAAGCACGCCGAGCGGCACGGCGACGACGACGGAGAATACCAGCGTCAGCACCATCAGCGACAGCGTCGGCTCGATCCGCTGGCCGATCATGTGCGCGACGGAGAGATTGGCGAAGATCGAGGTGCCGAGATCGCCTTGCAGCACGTGCCACAGCCACTCGCCGAAGCGCACCAGGAACGGCCGGTCCAGCCCGAGCGAGGCGTGGATGCGCGCGATGTCCTCGGCGCTGGCCTGATCGCCGGCGATGATCGCCGCCGGATCGCCGGGTGCGAGATACAGCAACGAGAACACGAACAGCGCGACGAACCCCATCACCGGGACGGTGGCCAGCGCGCGCCTGCCGGCATAGCGCCACATCAGGTCTTGCGCACGCCCCAGAACACCGGGAACGGCGCCTTCACCACCCCGGACACGTTGCGCCGCCACGCCTGGTATTGCTGGAAGAATCCGGTCGGGACGTAGACGACGTCCTCGAACGCGGCACGGTTGATGGTGGCGGCTGCGGCTTTCTCGGCGGCGGCATCGGCCGCGTCGTACCAGGTGCCAATGGCGTCCTCCACCGCCTGGCTGCTCGGCCAGCCGAACCATGCCTTCGCGCCGCCCGCGTCGAGTGCCGTGTACGGCGCCGGATTGATGCAGTCGGCGCCGGCGTGCCACGTATGGAAAATGTTCCAGCCACCCTTGTCCGGCGGGTCCTTCTTCGACCGCCGCGCGCCGACGGTGCCCCAGTCGAGCGCCTGATAATCGACGTTCATGCCGATCTTGCCGAGCATGTCGGCAGTGACGTCGCCCTCGGCCTTGGTGATGGCGATGTCGGTCGCCACCATCAGCACCACTTTCTCGCCGTTGTAGCCGGCCTCGGCGAGCAGCTTCTTCGCCGCGTCATAGTTGCGCGGGCCCTTCAGCAGTTCGCCGCCATCCTCGGTGTAGAGCGGCGTGCCGGGCGTGAAGAAGCTGGCCGTCGGCTTCCACAGCGTATCGTCGCCGCCGCACACCGCTTCCATGTAGTCCGGCTGCGACACTGCCATCAACAGCGCCCGGCGCACCCGCGGATCGTTGAACGGCGGATGCAGGTGGTTCATGCGCAGGCTGCCGATGTTGCCGAGCGGATCGGCGATGTCGACGACGACATCCTTGTTGCGCTTCAGCAGGGGCACCAGGTCCGGAATCGGCAGCTCCCACCAGTCCACTTCGCCGTTCTGCAAGGCGCCCCCGGCGGTGGCCGCGTCGGGCAGGATCTGCCACTCGATGCGGTCGAACATCATGTGCTTGCCGCCGGCCAGCCAGTCGCTTTTTTCCGCGCGCGGCTGGTAGCCGGCGAACAGTTCGAACACCGCGCGGGACCCAGGCACCCATTCGTCGGTGCGGAACTGCATCGGGCCGGAGCCGACATACTCCTTGATCAGTTGAAAGGGATCGGTCCTGGCGATCCGCTCAGGCATGATCAGGGCCATCGGCGCATTGCTCTTGCCAAGCGCGAACAGCATTTTCGCGAACGGCTTGTTGAGCCGGAAGCGGAAGCTGCGGTCGTCGATCGCTTCGAGCGCGTCGAGCCGGCCGCGGATTACCTGCCCCATGGTGTCGCGCACCATCCAGCGTTGCAGGCTGGCAAGCACGTCGCGCGTCGTCACCGCCTCGCCGTCGTGGAATTTCAACCCCGGGCGCAGGCGGAATGTCCAGGTCTTGAGGTCGGCGCTGGATTCGTGGCCTTCGCACATCTGCGGCTGCGGGGTGAACGTGCTGTCGACGCCGTACAGCGTCTCCCACACCATCGCAGCGGCGTTGCGCACGACGTATTGCGTGCCGGCCACCGCATCGAGGCTGGAGAGGTTGGCCTGCGGCACGAAGCGCAACACCCGCGTCTCATCCGCGCGCGCAATCGCCGGCGCGGCGAGCATTCCCGCTGCCAGTTTCAGCACATCCCGCCGCCGTACGGCCATGTCGTTCACCCGCGTTGTACGTTCCAGAACATCGCAAACCCGTCAAGCACCCCGTGCAACTCGGCACGATAGGCCGTCGCCTGCAGGTAGGAACCGAGCGGCGCATAGTTCACGTTGAACAGCGCCTCGCGCTGCATGTCGGCGCAGATGCGCTGCTGCGTGGGCACGTCGGGGGCGGCGAACCAGGCATCGCGCAGCGCTTCCAGCTTCGGGTCATCGGGCCAGCCGAACCACGCCTTCGCCCCGTTGGCGCGCAGCGCCAGATGGCCCGCGGGGTTGAGCAGGTCGCTGCTGTTGAAACCCGTACAGAACACGTTCCAGCCGCCCTTGTCGATCGGGTCGCGCTTGGCGCGGCGCTGCACCACGGTGCCCCAGTCGGTCGCCTGGTAGTCGACGTTCATGCCGAGCTTGCCGAGCAGATCGGCGGTGACGTCGCAAAGCGCCTTCAGCGTCGGAAAATCGGTCGGCACCATCAAGGCCACCCGCTCGCCCTTGTAGCCGGCGTCGGCGAGTTCCTGTTTGGAGCGGGCAAGATCGCGCTTGCCGGTCAGCACCTCCATGCCGGCGTCGCTCGCCATGCTGGTGTTGGGGCAGAAGATGCCGACGCCATCGTGCCACATCGCGGTATCGTCGCCGGCGACGGCCTGCATGAAGTCGGCCTGCACCACGGCGCCGAGCACCGCGCGTCGCACCGCGGCATTGTCGAATGGCGGAAACAGGTGATTGAAGCGCATGATCTCGGTCGTGCCGTACTTGTCGAGCACATCGACTTTCAGGTTCTGGTTCTTGCGCAGCATCGGCAGCAGGTCGCCGCCCGCGTATTCCCACCAGTCCTGCTCGCCGTTCTGCACCGCGGCGGAGGCGGTCGCCGAATCGGGAATGGTGGTCCACTCGACACGGTCGAACCAGGCGCGCTTCGGCCCGGCGGTCCACTCCGGCGTGCCGTCCGCGCGCGGCAGGTAACGCTCGAAGCGGGCATACGCGACCTTCGCGCCCGGCACACGCTCGTCGGCGAGGAACCGATAGGGGCCGCTGCCGACGACCTCCTTCAACTGCGTCATCGCGTCGGTGTTGGCCAGCCGCTCGGGCATCATCGCCGACATCGGCGTGCCGCTTTTGCCCAGCGCGTTCGGCAGCAGGGGAAACGGGCGCTTCAGCCGGAACACGATGCGCTTGTCGTCTGGCGCAACCAGATCGTCGGTCGCCGCCATCAGCGCCTGGCCGAACGCGTCGCGCTGCGCCCAGCGGCGGATGCTGGCGACGCAGTCACGGGCCAGCACCGGCGTGCCGTCGTGCCACAGCAACCCGTCGCGCAGCGTCAGCGTCCAGCGCCGCCCGTCGTCCTCGACCACGTGGCCCGCGACCATCTGCGGCGAGGGCTGGAACTGCGAGTCGCTGCCATACAGCGTGTCGAACACCATGTAGCCGTGGTTGCGCGTCACGTACGCGGTGGTCCAGTGCGGATCGAGCGTCGCGAGGTCCGCCTGCGGGATGAAGCGGAGCGTGCGGGACGCCTGCGCCCGCCCGATGCGCGGCGCCGCCAGCGCCGCCGCCGCTGTGATCAGCAGATCCCGCCGCCGCATCGGCACCTCCTGTATTGCACGTTCATGAGGCAGTCTGCCGGCACCGCGCGGCGCTGGGAAGCCGAATTGGCAGCCACTGTCGTCAGGCGCCCAGGGGGACGCGCGTGTGCCAGTCGCTGCGTGTCTGGTAGCCGTGGGCGAGGCGGAGCAGCAAGGCCTCGCTGAACGGCCGGCCGATCAACTGGAACGAGGTCGGCAGCCCGGCGTCGGTGAAGCCGCACGGCACGCTGATCGCCGGCAGGCCCAGGAAGTTGATCGGCTTGGTGTTGCGCGTCAGCGCGACCACCATGGCCAGATAGGAAGCGCCGTCCGCCGTCGTGGTCTCGGCGATGGTCGGCGCCGCGCGCGGCAGCACCGGCGTGATCAGCACGTCGGCCTTGGCGAACACGGCGTCGGCGAATGCCTGCAGCAACTGGCCGCGCAGTTTCAGCGCCTGCACGTAGTCGGACGCGGGAATGAAATAGCCGGCCTGCAGCCGCTGCCGCACCTCGCGCGAGTAGCCGTCCGGCGCATCCCGCATCCACAGATGATGGTTGGCGGCGCCTTCGGCTTTCATCACCAGCGGGTGCAGGTCGGCCGCGGCCTGGATCACCTCCGGTGTCGCCACCGTCACGATCGTTGCGCCGAGGCCGCGCAGCGTTTCAGTGGCGGCCGCGACGCGGTCGCCCACGTCGGCGGCGACGCCATCGCCGAAATAGCCGTCGGGGATGCCGACGCGCACGCCGCCGAGCGGCCGCCCGAGCCCGGCCTCGTAGTCGGGCACGTCCTGGCGGCTGCTGGTGGCATCGAGCGGGTCGGGGCCGGCGATGACGCCCATCAGCCGCGCGCAGTCCGCCGCCGTGCGCGCCAGCGGCCCGACCGAGTCGAGCGACGGCGACATCGGCATCACCCCATGGCGGCTGACCCGCGACCATGTCGGCAGCAACCCGACGACGCCGTTGGCCGAGGCCGGGCAGCGCACCGAACCCCCGGTGTCCGAGCCGAGCGACCCCGCGACCAGCCGCGCCGCCACCGCCACACCCGAGCCGCTGGAGGAGCCGCAAGGGACATGCCCAAGCTGCCAGGGATTGCGGCACTGGCGCAGATTCTCGTTGTAGCCGTGCGGCCCCATCGCGAACTCGACCATGGCGAGCCGGCCCAGCGTGATCGCGCCGGCCGCGTCCAGCCGCTGCAGCACCGTAGCTGTCACGGGCGGCCGGAACGCGGCGCGGATGCGCGACCCGCAGGCTGTCACGTCACCCTCGCGGTAGTACATGTCCTTGTGCGCCAGGGGTACGCCGTGCAACGGCCCCAGCCGATCGCCGCGCGCGACGGCGGCATCAGCGGCATCGGCGGCGCGGAGCGCGCCCTCCCGGTCCACCGCGACGAAGCTGGCGAGTTGTCCGTCGAGCGCCTCGATGCGGGCCAGGCAGGCCTCGGCCGCGGCCCGCGCGGTCGTCCGGCGCGCGGCGATGGCGGCGGCGAGGTCGGTCAGGCTCAACAGCGCCGGGTCGCCGGTCACGGGCGATCGTCCCAGGCCAAGGCGTGCAGCGTCTGCACGAAATCGGCCGGCTCGGCGTCGAATTGCAGCAGGTTGCGCACCGCTTCCGCGGCGGCGGCGAGTTGGTTCAGCTCGATCGGCACCTCGCTGGCGCGCAGGTCGGTCAGCGGGATGCGGGCAAGCGCCGTATTCTGCGCCCGCACCAGTGCCTCGGTCACGCCCATGTTGCCGCTCCGCCCTGCCGACCTGAGAGGCGTGAGCAAAACACGTGCCGGCGTCGGCCGCGGCGGGTCCCTGCCTACGTGACGGCGGCGTCCGCGGTGGCGGCCACGACCTCGTCGGCGACCCGTTGCGCCTGCAGGCGGATATCGGGGACGGCGACGCATTCCCAGAACACGCCGCGCACCAGCGGCCCGAGCGCCCAGAGATTGGCGACCGCGTGGCCCTCGCAGTCGACCACCTGCAGCGAGCGGGTGACGTCCAGGCCGATGCCCAGCGGGTCGGGCCGCACCGTGCCGCGGTCCAGCAGGGTGCGCACCAGTGTGCTTTCGGCGCTGGCAAGATTGGCGACGCCGGTGGCGTTGATCACCCGCTGTGCCGTGATCCGGCCCTCCTGCGCGCTGCCGCGCGTCCGGTAGGTGACGGTCGCGCCGTCCGGGCCGAACGCCATGTCGGTGATGCGTCCGCGCCGGACGGTCAGGAAGCCCTGGCCACGAAGGCTGTCGACTTCCCGGCCCACCGGCTCGCTGACGCGGTGCCGGTGGGTGTCCCAGATCGGCCGCAGATGGCGCAGGAAGCGCGCGCGGTCCTCCCAGGACAGGCCTTGCCAGAGGTTCGCGGTGACCGGGCGCAGGCTGTCCACCACGCCGCGCCAGTCGATGCCGTGATCCTGCGCGACGCGAACCTCGCGCTGCACCGTGCGCAGCAGGGACAGCAGCGAGCCGCGCTGCTCGTCGCTGAACGTGGGCGTGGGCCAGCGAGGCGAGATCGCGTGCCGGTGCGGCAGCAGGCCACGCCGGGAGATCGCGATGACCGGTCCCGCGAAGCCGCTGTGGCGCATCTGCAAGGCGAGGTCGACCATGGTCAGCCCGGTACCGATGATGACCACGGGGCTGTCGTCGCGGAGGCCCTCGGTGACGTCGGGCGCCCAAGGGTCGGGGCGATAGGCGTCGTTGCCGGATTGTGCCGTCGCCACGTTGCCGGCCGCCAACACGACCGCTCGCGCGACCCGTTGCTCGCCGTTGGCGAAGATCAGCCGGTGCCCGTCCTCGGCCGGTTCGATGTCCACGACTTCGTCTGCCGCCAGTTCCAGGCGGTTCGGGTCGCTGCCGGCGAGTGTGCGGTCCAGCAGATCCGCGAGGTAGCGACCATACAGGCCGCGCGACGCGAAGATGCCGGCATCCGTTTCGACGACCTGCTCGGGGCAGGTGTCGGCAATACCGCGCAGCCAGTCCTGGAAATGCAACGGCTGGGCGGGAAACGCGCTCATGTTGGAGGCGCGGACGTTGAGCAGGTGGCGCGCATTCGGCGTGGAGTAGGCGATGCCGCGGGCGAACCGGCCGCGCTCGCACAGCAACAGGCGTTGCTCGGCGGGCAACAGGCGCGCGAGATGCACCGCGACCATGATGCCGCTGAAGCCCGCGCCGACCACGGCGACGGCAACCGGCTGCCGCTTGCGTTCTCCGTCGTCGATGTCTGTGGGCACTGCCATCGAGCACCTCTGGACCTGATGGCGCGGCCCCTGGATCTCCAGCAACCGCACCAACGCGCATCGGACCATTTGGTCCGCTGGCGTAGCATGTCGCATGAAAACATACCAATCAAGTAGAGAATTGGTGGCGCGCCGACATCCGGGCCGGATCGGCGGCCTCGCCTTGTGCCGAGGATGTCGTGATCCGGCGGGGCCCGGCTGATCGGAATTGATCGGGCGCATGCGATGTCCTGGCCAGCGTCAAAAGCCTGTGCCAAGCGGATCTTGTTGCGTTTTGGCCTGCTTGACTGTGAATGATACCGGTAGCATGTTCGCCGGGGCGATATTGCGTCGGCGTTCGGCAGCGGTCTGTCTCGGTCGGCCAAAATAGAAACTTCGGGAGGGCGGCGCGACCATGCGGGATCGGCTGGTGCGCATGCTGGCACTCGGCGAGGTCGGCGTCGTCGCGGCGCTCGTGCTCGCGGCCGGTTTCTTCTGGTTGCTGGAGCCGGCGTTCCTGTCGGCCCGCAACATCCGGGCGATCCTCAGCGTCGTTTCGTTCGTCGGCATCATTGCGATCGGCCAGACCATCCTGCTGGTGGGCGGCGAGTTCGACCTGTCGGTGGGTTCCATCGCCGGGCTTGGTGCCATCGCGGCGGCGCGGCTGATGGCGACCTACGGCTGGCCGGTGCCGCTTGCCGTGGCCGGCGGCATCATGGTCGGCGGATGCACCGGGCTGGTGAACGGCCTTGTCGTCGTCCGGCTGCGCATCCCGGCGTTCATCCAGACACTCGGCATGCTGTTCATCGGCCAGGGCCTGATCCAGGTCATTACCGGCGGCTATCCGGTGTATCCGCTGCCGGATGCCGTCGGCGACCTTGGGCAGACCGACGTGGTGTTCGGCCTCGGCTGGAGCTTTGTCTTTTTCATCGTCGCGGCGGTGCTGGCCGACCAGGCGTTGCGCCGCACGGTGCTGGGCCGCAACATGTACGCCACCGGCGGCAGCCGCGAGGTGGCCCGCCTCGTCGGCATCGACACCGATCTGTACAAGATCGGTGCGTTCGTGCTGACGGGTATGCTCGCCTCTATCGCCGGCATGTTCGTGATGGCCGATCTCGCCAGCGGCACGACCTCGATCGGCAGCGGGTGGGAACTGACGGTGATCGCCGGCGTCGTCGTCGGCGGCGTGAGCCTGTTCGGTGGCGCCGGGACGATGGCGGGCGGGCTGGTCGGCATGCTGCTGTTGCAGGTGGTGCAGAGCGGCCTCGTCGTCGTCGGCGTCAGCGCCAACTGGCAGCAGATCGCGGTCGGCGTGATCATGGTGGTGTCGGTCGGCCTCGATATCCTGCGCCGGCGGCTGTTCATGCATGGCGCGGCGCGGCCCGAGGGGCGGCCCGAGGGACAGAGTGATGCCGCGGCGCGCCCCGTCGCGGCAGCAGGACCTGAGCAACAACAACAAGGGAGGATCTGATGCGGACATCCTGGGGCCGGCGCGGCGTGCTCGCGGCCGTGCTGGCGATGACACTGGCTGGGCCGGCGGTGGCGCAGGAGGGCGGCAAGAACCTGCTCTGGGTGCAGCCGATGCGCGACCATCCGGTGCATAAGCTGATGCAGGCCGGCTTCCTCGATCGCTGCAAGGCGCTCGGCTACACCTGCGAGGTGGTCGGCAACGCGGGGGCCACGACGTATGATGTCGCAGGCTCGATCCCGCTTGCCGAGGCGGCCTTGTCGCGCACGAAGTTCGCCGCGGTCGCGGTGTACGGGCCGGACCCGTCGATCTTCCCGTTCATCGGCAAGCTGGCCAAGGAAGGCTACAAGGTCGTCACCTGGCACGTGATGCCGCCGGAAGGCTCGGTGAAGGGCCTTGTGGCCGCAACCGGCGAGGACGTGGCCGAGGCCGGCGCGAACGCAGCCGACGCCATGGGCGCGAAGCTCGGCGGCAAGGGCACCGTCGCCGTGACCCAGGGCAGCTTCAACCTGATCGAGAACACGATGGGAAGCTCGTTCAAGAAGGAGCTGAACGCCAAGTATCCCGACATCAAGGTGCTCGATCCACAGGTGGAGGGTTTTGAGCCGTCGGCGGCCAAGGGCAAGGCGGTCAGCATCCTGCAAGGCAACCCCGACGTCACCGGCGCGTTCTCGACGACCGGCAACGGCTCGGAGACCTGGAGCGGGGCGGCGCGCACCGCCGGGCGCAAGGTGGTCATCATCGCCATGGACTACGTGCGGCAGAATCTCGATCTCGTGAAATCGGGCGACGCTTACGGGCTGGTGGCGCAGCCGCTGTACGAGGAAGGGGCGAAGGCGGCGGATCTTCTGGTGGCGCTCGCAGACGGCAAGACGGTGCCGTACCTGAACACCCTGCCGGCAAAGGTCATCACCGCCGACGATCTTGATCCGTACTACAAGATCCTGCAATCCGCCGGTCAGTGAAAGGATACGGCGGCCGGGGCGCGTCGCCGCGGCCGCCGATCCGATGAGCGATCCGTCCTACGCCATCGAGGCGATCGGCATCCGCAAGAGTTTTGGCGGCGTGCCGGCGCTGCGTGGCGTCGATCTGCGGGTGCGCGCCGGCGAAATCCATGCGCTGCTGGGCCAGAACGGGGCCGGCAAGTCAACGCTGGTGAAGATCCTGAACGGCGTGCATCCGGCCGGCTCCTTCGAGGGCACGATCCGGGTGCGCGAACGCGCCGCCACGTTCGCTTCACCCGCCGCGGCGCGGGCGAGCGGGGTCGGCTACGTGCCGCAGGAGATCGAGGTGCTGGAGAATCTCAGCGCCGCCGAGAACGTGTTTGCCGGACAGACCGGGCTTGGGCGATCCGTGATCGTGAACCGAACCGCGCTGGAACGTGCGGCCGCCGCGTTGTTTACGGATCTCGGACTTCCGTTCGACCCCCGCGCGCTTGCCGCGACGCTGACGCCGGCGCAGCGCCACCTGATCATGCTGGTGCGAGCGCTGGCGCTGGACCCCGCCGTGCTGATGCTTGACGAACCGACGGCCTCGCTCTCCGGCGCCGAGGTCGATCGGCTAATGGTCGTGCTGCGGCGGTTGCGGGCGCGCGGCACGACGATGATCTACATCACCCACCGTCTTGCCGAAGTGCTGGCGGTATGCGACCGCGCCACGGTGCTGCGCGACGGCGCGGTCGCGGCGGAGTTCGATCGGGCGGGTTTCGACACCGACACGCTGATTGCCACGATGACCGGGCGGCGCCTGCAGACGCTCTATCCCGACCACGCGCCGCCCGCGCTCGCGGCGCCGCCGCTGTTGCGCGTCGAGCACTTGACGGTCGCGCGCGGCAACGGCGTGCTGCGCGGCGTCAACGACGTGAGCTTCGATCTCCACGCCGGCGAGATTCTGGGAGTCGCCGGCCTGGTCGGATCGGGGCGCACGGAATTGCTGGGCGCGCTGTTCGGCCGCCACGCGTTCGAGGGGTCTGTGAGTGTCGAAGGCCGGCGCGTCCCAATCCGTCGGCCACGCGATGCGCGGCAGGCTGGGCTGGCGCTGCTGACCGAGGACCGCAAGCGCGACGGGCTGCTGTTCAATCTCTCGGTTCGCGCCAACATCACCATCGGCAATCTTTCCCCGTTTGTGCAGAGCGGCGTGGTGCGGCGGGACCGGGAGACGGTGGCTGCCTTGCGGGCGATGCGTGCGCTCAACGTGAAGGCGCCATCGGCCGAATCAGCCGTCGCGCATCTGAGCGGCGGCAACCAGCAGAAACTGCTGCTGGCGCGGGTGCTGATGAACCGGCCCAAAGTGCTGCTGCTGGACGAGCCGACCAAGGGCGTCGATGTCGGCACGCGGCAGGAGATCTATCGCCTGATCGTCGAACTGGCGCAAAGCGGCGTCGGCCTCCTCGTCGTCTCCTCGGAGATCGAGGAAGTCATCGGGCTCGCAGATCGCTGCCTGGTGATCGCGGAGGGCCGCATCGTCGACGAATTCCGGCGCGGCGAGGGCGGCGAGGAGCGGGCATTGCGCTCCATCGCCATGGCCGAAGCGAAGCGACTGCAGTTGGCGTAGGCCGCACCCGCCGCGTTCACTTCTTCATGAATGCGGCGAACGCCTCGGCATGATCGGGGTGCCAGCGCGACAGGGCAGGGCGGTTCTCGATCAGGTCGCCGGCCGACCATGCGACCCGCCGCTCGTCCATCTCCCGCGTGGTCTCGTTGTCCTGGCAGAACAGATAGAAATCACCCCGGCCGACGCCTTCGATCATGGCATCGACCACCTGTTCGGCCGTCCAGGCACCTGCCGGCTTTTCCGCGCGGCCTGTCATCCCGGTGTAAGTGAAGCCGGGGATCAGCAGATGCGCCGTGACCCAGCCCGGCGGCACCTGCCGGAGTTCATGCGCCAGCAGTTCGGTGTAGGCCTTCACCCCGGCCTTGGAGACGTTGTAGGCGCTGTTGCCCGGCGGCAGGGTGATCCCCTGCTTGGAGCCGGTGTTCACCACCAGCGCCGGCGACGCCTGCTCGATCATGCCCGGCACGAACGCCTGCACGCCGTTGATGACGCCCCACAGGTTGATGTCGAGCAGCTCGCGCCAACCAGCGTGGTTCTCCCAGGTCTTGCCGGGGTTGAAGCCGACGGCGGCATTGTTCATCAGCAGATGCACGGCGCCGAAGGCCTGCGCGGCCACCGTGTGCAACCGCCGCAGATCCTCGAATTTCGAGACATCGACGACCTCTGTATGGACCTTGCCGGCGCCGACGATGGCTGCCGCGTGCCGCAGCGCCACGGCGCTGCGGTCGGCCATGCAGACATTCATGCCCATGCCGGCCAGCCGCTTGGCGGCGGCGAGGCCGATGCCGCTCGCGGCGCCGGTGATGACGGCGGTGTGGCCTGGGGCCAGGGCGGGGTGGGTCATCTTTTGTCACTCCTGTCAGTCGGCCGCCGTGTCGGCGGTGGTATGGGCATATGTGGGTTTCGGACCGTCCGCGTCAGCGTTTCGCGCCTCTCACGAGCGGTCGATAGGCACGCGGCGCGGCGCGCGCCCGCTCACGGTGGCCGCCGCCGCCTCGGCAACGCTGACGCGATCGGCCCCGGGAAGCGGCGCAGTGCTGATGCAGCGCGCACCCGCCGGCCACGCGGCGATGCCCCCGCGCGTCAGATGGATAACGCGCACGCGAGCGTTCGGCAGGCGGCCCTGGACTACCAGCGCGTCCGAGAAATCGTCCCACTGCGCCTCGCCGACGGCCACGACATCGACCCTGTCGTCCAGCCGGTCCCAGCGCATCACCGTGCGCGCGCTGCGGCCGAGCAGCCAGACTTTCTCTTCCTGCGAGAACAGCGGCGACAGGCGGATCGCGAACAACATCTCGGCCAGGGTCTCGGCGCCGCTGCATTGAGTCCAGTCGCTCTCCCACATCACCCGCTCGGCGCCGAAAGCATCCACCACGCGCCGCAACTGCGCGAGCACGTCGTCGTACGGGAAGGGCAGGGCGGAGAGCTTTGTCATGTGCCCCCACTTCACCGCGACGTTTGGAAACGATGCGAGCGCCAGCAGTGCGTCGAGCGGCGCGAAACGGTCGGGATCGCCGCGGTCCCAGTGTTCCGGCATGCCGGCGTGATCGACGATGAACGGCAGGTCCGGAAAGGCGCGTGCGTAGGCCGCCAGTTCATCGAGCCGCCCCGGCAGCACGATCCAGGTCGGTAGCCGGTGGCGCTGTGCCAGCGCGAAAAAGCCGGCGTAACCGTCGCTGGCAAACTGTGCGCGCGGCGGCTGGTCGACGCGGATGCCGAGGCAGCCGGGATGCGTTCGCACGTCCGCCATCAGACGGGGCAGTTCCGGGTCCGCCGGATCGAGGCGCGCGACGTATGCGAAGCGATCCGGCAGGCGACGCACGGCGTCTTCGGCGCTGGCGTAGTCGTAGCGCATCGCCCCGCCCGGCAGGCGCCGCCCGCTGGTCGGGAACTGGTCGATGATCGCGGCATCAATGCCGACCGCGTCCATCGCGGCGACGCAGGCCTCGAACCCCAGGTGGTTCAGATGCACCTGCGCGTCGATGATCTCCATGCGTCGCTCCTTCAGGCGGGCGGCAGCACCTCCGGGTTGACCACGTTTTCGCGCGTCGGGGTGCCATCGAGCACGCTCAGCATGTTGCGCGCCGTCGCCACCGCCATGGCGGCGACCGCTTCGGAAGTGACGCCGGCCATGTGCGGCGCGGTGATGACCTGCTCCAGGCGGAGCAGCGGATGCGATGGGTCCGGCGGTTCCGGCTCGAACACGTCGAGCCCGGCGCCGGCGATGTGGCCCGAGACGAGCGCCGCATGCAGTGCCGCTTCCTCGACGATGCCGCCGCGCGCGGTGTTGACCAGGAAGGCGCCCTGCCGCATGCGGCCCAGCCGGGCCGCCCCGAACATGCCGCGGGTCTCGGCATTCTTGGGGCAGTGGATGCTGATGAAATCCGCACGGGCCACGGCGGCATCGAGGTCGGCCGCCGGTTCGTAGCCCGCCTGCCGGATCGCCTCGGCGGGCTTGTACGGGTCGTACACCAGCACGGTCATGCCGAACGCGGCGCAGCGCGGCGCCGTGCGCGACCCGATCCGGCCAAACCCGACGATCAGCACCGTCTTGCCGGAAAGCTCCACCGGCAGGCCGCGCGACCGGTCGTGCATGATGCCCTGTTTCACCTCCCGATGCATTTCAGCCGCGCGCTTGGCCAGCGCCAGCATGAAGAACAGGGCGTGTTCGGCGACGCTGGTGGAATTCGCCGAGCCGGTGACCATCAGCGGGATGCCGCGTGCGGTGAGCGCCGGCACCTCGACCGCGTCGAACCCGACGCCGGTGCGGGCCACCACTTGCAGATGGGGTGCGGCGGCGACGTCCGCCTGCCGGAACGGCGTGTAGGAGAGGGCGATGCCGGCCGCGTCGGCAAGCAGCATGTGCAGGTCGGCAGGGGCGATGGAGGGGTCGTAGCGGGTCACCCGCACATCCTCGCGCGCCGCCAGGATCTCCAGGCCAGAGCGGCCCATGTTCTGCGGCACGAGCACATGTTTGCGGTTCGTCGGCGTCGTCGTGTCTGCGGTGTTCACCCGTCGCATCCCCCCTGCTGTCCCGGCACTGTAGCGGCAAGCCCGGCCCGGCCTCGATAGCGGCCACGGCAGCGCGGCCACGCTCTGCATGCAGCCTGCCGTCGGCGCGCCGCAGCCATCCCTTGCGGATCGCGGCGCGGCGCTTGCATCGTGCGTTCCAGGGGCTTCGGGAACCGAGGGCGATCGTGCCAGCCACACCAGCCGGGCCGGCGATCGGCGATATCGAGCTGCGCCTGCTGCGCGTCTTCCGCGCCGTGGTCGAGCGTGGTGGCCTGTCGGCCGCGCAGGTGGAACTCGGCCTCGGCCTCGCAACGATCAGCAAGCATCTGTCTGATCTGGAAACGCGGCTGGGCATGCGCCTGTGTGCCCGCGGCCACGAGAAATTCCGCCTCACCGAGCAGGGCGAACTGGTCTACCGCGCCGCCCTGGAGCTGTTCGCCTCGCTGGAGCAGTTGCGCCAGCAGGTCGGCGGCGCCCGGCAGGAGATGATGGCCGAGATCACGCTCGGCCTGGTGGACGGCATCGTCACCGACGAAGCCCAGCCGGTGACGCGCGCGATCGGCGAGTTGCGCCGCCGGGCACCGCTGGTGCGTCTGCGCCTGATGGCGTCCTCGCCCGACGACATCGAGATCGGGCTGCTCAACGGCCGGCTGACGCTGGGCGTGATGCCGGCCTACCGGCAACTGCCCGGCCTCGACTACACGCCGCTCTACGACGAGGCATCGGACCTTTACTGTGCCGAGGGCCATCCGTTCTTCACCCGCTCCGACGCCTCCATCGGCGAGGCCGAACTCGCCGAGCAGGCCTATGTCGATCGCGGCTACGTGGAAAGCCCGACCAAACTGCGGCTGAGCCAGGGGCTGACGCCTTCGGCCACGGCATGGCACGTCGAGGCGGTGGCGATCCTGGTGCTATCGGGCGGCTATATCGGCTTTCTGCCCACGCACTATGCCACGCCCTGGTGCACCGCCGGGCGGATGCGGCCGCTGCTTGGTGGCGCCATGCGCTACAGCACGCCGTTCTGCCTCGTCCGCCGCCGCGCGTTGAAACTGACCCGTCCGGTCGGTTTCGTCATCGACCTGATCAAGGGCGTCTGTGCCACGCCGGCCCGGGCGCCGCGACGGGTGCGAAGCCTCGCGTGACGGCCCGTGTCGGGGCCGGTTTGTTACCGCGGACGAAAACCAGCTTTGACGAAACGCTATTCGCCATCCACGCTGCGCATGGCTTCTATGCGCCTATCGCCTCCCGCCCCCTCAGTCGCGATGGAGACCCCCGATGACGCCGCACCTTTCGCGCCGCCGCCTGTTGACCGCTGCCGGCCTGCTGGCTGCCACCGGCGGCCCCGCGCTGCTGAGCCGCAGCGCCGCTGCCGCGACGGCCTTGACCGCCGCCGAATGGGGCGGGGACGTGGTGGAGGCGATGAAGCAGATCGCGGCGCAGCAGCAGGCGGCCGCCATGCAATGGGTGCTGTTCCAGGGCGGCGCCGGCTCGATCCTGCCCAAGATCAAGGCAGCGTGGCCGACCGTGGACTACGACTACGTCGCCGGCTGGGAGGGCAGCCTCAACAGCATGGTGGCGGAGGACTGGCTGGAGACGATCTCGGTCGCCGACATCCCGAACCTCGCCGACATTCCGGCCGCCCTCGTCATCAAGAACGCCAAGGGCGAGTGGAAGGCGGTGCCGCGCGCGGTTGGCGGCATGTATTTCGGCTACCGGACCGATACGGCACCGCTGAAGGTCACGTCTGTTGACGATCTGTTCTCGCCAAAACTCAAGGGCGCGATCTGCTGGCCGGGGCCGACACAGAGCATGATGTTGCAGCTCGTCGCGCTGGCGCTGCACGGCGGCGGCGACGAGAGCAACATGGAACCGGGCTGGAAGCTGATGAAGGACCTGGCCAAGTCCGGCAACATCGGCCGCATCGCCGTCACCGACGTGGATTTCACCAACTCCTTCACCAGCGGCGAGACTTCCGTTGGATTCTTCGCCGAGCCGAGCTGGGCGGCGGTTGCCAAGAACTTCCCGATCACCCGCCTGACCAAGCAGGCGGGCATGGCGACGTTCCTGTACCAGAGCGCGTTCGCCATCATGAAGAACCGGCCGAACAAGCAGGTGACGCTGGACTTCGTCAATTTCGCGATCAGTCCGGCGATGAACTCGCTGTACGGCAAGGTTGCCGGCGAGGCGCCGCTGAACGCCAAGGCGACCACGCCGGACAGCCTCAAGCACCTGTCCTATACGTCCGACGAACTTGCCAAATACGTCCACGTGCCGGACTACAAGGTGGTGCTGACCTCGCAGGACGCCTGGGCGAAGCGCTGGGAGACCGAGATCGCGCCGCTGCTGTAGGGGCCGCGCGCGATGCCGTTCGCCCTGCTGCCGGCGGTGCTGATCATGGCGGTCGCGTTCCTGCTGCCGATGGCGGGGTTGGCGGTGGAAAGCTTCCGGCTGTTCACGCCGGGCCGCGTCGGTGCGGCGGCGGATGCGCCGCTGACGCTCGCCAACTACGCCGACCTGCTGAACCTGCCGTTCGCCGGGTTGTTCTGGGAGACGCTGCGCATCAGCATTCTGTCGTCCCTGGTCGGGCTTGTCGTTGCCTATCCGCTCGCCTGGCATATCGTCCGCCGCTGGTCGCGCCGTGTGCGCGCGCTCGCCACCGGATTCATGGTCACGCTGCTGCTGCTGAGCATGCTGGTCCGCACCTATGCGATCGAGTTGACCTTCGGTTCTGTCAGCATCTTTCGCCCGGCGCTGCGCGCGCTCGGCATCTCGCCGAACAGCGGCTGGTACATCGAGTGCCTCGTCGGCGGCGGCTTGCTGCACTACATCATCCCGGTCGCGACGCTGACGCTGCTGGGCACGGTGCAGAACGTCGATCCGCGGCTGGTCGAAGCGGCGCAGTCGCTCGGCGCGCCGGCGTGGCGCGCGCATCTGACGGTGACACTGCCGCTGAGCCGCGTCGGGCTGGTCGGCGCGTTCCTGATCGGGCTGACGTTTTCGGTCAGTGCCTTCGTCATCCCGATGGTGCTCGGCAAGGGCCGCGTGCTGTTCCTCTCCAACAGCATCTACAACCGGTTCAGCGAATTGGCCGACTACCCGAGCGGTGCGGCGATTTCGATGGTCATGCTGGCGGTGTCGCTGGCACTGGTCCTGGCGGTGTCGCGGCTCGCTGTATCTCGCAGGTGGCCGGCATGAGCGCGCGCCTCGGCGACAACGTGGCGCGGGTGGCCGTGGCGGCGCTGATCGTGCTGGCGCTGGCGTTCCTGATCGTGCCGCTGCTGGTCACCACGCTGATGGCGTTCGATGCGCGCAGCTATCTGGGGCCCTTACCGCCTCCGGCGCTGTCGCTGCGCTGGTTCGTCAACTGCTTCTCGCAGGACACGTTTGCCGCCGGCCTGCGCGTCAGCATCGCCTTGGCTGTGCTGGCAGCGGCGATTTCTTCGTTTGCAGGCGCCGGCGCGGCGGTGGCGTTGGACGGCGCCGCGTTTCCTGGGCGTGGCCTGCTGCTCGGGCTGTTCCTGTCGCCGCTGGTGGTGCCGGCGGTGGTCACCGGTTTTGCGCTGCTGCTCGCGCTCTCGCAGGTCGGCATCTCGAACGGTTTCATCCGGCTGCTGTTCGGCCATGTCATCATCACGCTGCCCTACACCGTGCGTGCCACGCTCGCCTCGCTCGCCGGGCGCGACAAGCGGCTTGTCGAGGCGGCCCTCGTGCTGGGCGCGACCGAGGCCCAGGCCTTCCGCACCGTGACGTTGCCGCTGATCCGCACCGGCCTCGTCACCGGCGCCATCTTCGCCTTCGCCGTCTCGCTCGACGACGTCGCGGTCAGCACGTTTCTGACCGACCCGACCACCTACACGCTGCCGGTGGCCCTGGTGAGCGCCATGCGCGCCAATTTCGACCTGACCATCGCCGCCGCCGCCGTGCTGCTGATGGCGTTGACGGCGCTATTGATCTTCGTGCTCGACCGAGCCGTCGGCTTCGACCGGCTGATCGGCCAGGGCATGTTCAGGACATAGAAAAACAGTGGCCAACCGGGTCGAGTTGCAGGCGGTGACAAAGCGGTTCGGCAACGTCGTCGCTGTCGACGGCGTGTCGTTCGCCATCGCCGACGGCGAGACGGTGGCACTGCTCGGCCCGAGCGGCTGCGGCAAGACGACGATTCTGCGCCTCATCGCCGGATTCGAATCACCCGAGGCCGGCGCCCTGCGCATCGCCGGTGAGGACATGACGCGCCGCCGCCCGTACGAGCGCAATGTCGGCCTGCTGTTCCAGCATTATGCTCTCTTCCCGCATATGACCGTCGCGGAAAACGTCGCCTACGGCCTGCGCCATCGCGGTTTCCCGAAAGCCGACATTCCCGCGCGCGTCGCGGAGATGCTGGCACTGGTCAAACTGCCGGCGCTTGCCGCACGCCATCCCGGCCAGCTCAGCGGCGGCCAGCAACAGCGCGTAGCCCTGGCCCGCGCGCTGGCAACGCGCCCCGGCGTGGTCCTGCTGGACGAGCCGCTCTCGGCGCTGGACGCAAAATTGCGGCAGGAACTGCGCGCCGAAGTGAAGGACGTGCTCGCCGCCGTCGGCTCGACCGCGATCGTCGTCACGCATGACCAGGAAGAGGCGATGAGCCTCGGCGAGCGCGTGTTCATCATGAGCCACGGCCGCATCGTCCAGCAGGGCACGCCAGACGACATCTACGCGAAGCCCGAAACCCGCTTCGTCGCCGAGTTCATGGGCCGCTCGAACTGGTTTTCCGGCACGCTGGCAGCGGCAACACAGTTCCGCACCGATGACGGGCTGCTGCTGGACGTCGCACCGCACGCCACCGACGGTGCCGGCCATTCGCTGTGCCTGCGACCGGAAAGCATCGACGTGTTGCCGGACGGGGCTGAGCCGGGGCCGAACCGGCTGCAAGGCCGTGTTGTCGAGGTCGTGCTGCTCGGCGCGGCGCGGCAGATCACGGTCGAGCTTGCCGGCGGTCGTCGCCTGCTGGCGTTGCAGGCCAACCGTGCGGCTGCCCCGCCGGCGCGTGGTGAGCCCGTCGCGGTCACATTCGCCGCTTCGGCCTGCATCCTGATCCCCGACGAACCCGCCTAACACCATAGGAGAGTCCCTTGAACCAGCTACGAACATTGTCCCGCCGCGCCGGCCTGCTGCTCGCCGGCCTGCTGCTGGCGACGCTGCCAGCCTTGGCGCGCGCCGACGAGGTGGCGAACATCAAACAGGCCGGCGTGCTCAGCGTCGGCGTGTTCGAGGATTTTCCGCCGTTCGCCTCGGCGGGCTCCGACATGACGCTGCATGGCTACGACATCGACGTCGCTAACGCGATCGCTGACGCGCTCGGCGTCAAAGTGAAGCTGGTCGGCATCACCGGCCAGAACCGCATTCCCTATCTGCAGGAACACAAGGTCGACCTGCTGCTCAGCGTCGGCCAGAGCCCGGAGCGGGAGAAGGTGATCGACTTCACCGATGCGTACGCGCCGTACTACATCGCCGTGCTCGGCCCGCACGCGCTGGCCGTCGGCAGCGCCGCTGATCTCGCCGGCAAAAGCATCGCCGTGAACCGCGGCACGCTGGAAGACACCGAACTCACCAAGGCGGCGCCGGCCAGCGCCGACATCAAGCGCTTCGACAGCTACAGCGGCGTGATCGCGGCATTCCTCTCGGGCCAGGTACAGGCCATCGCGGTCGGCAACGATGTCGGCGCCTCGGTGCTGTCGAAGCACCCGGCGATCGAGCCGGAGCAGAAATTCCAGTTGCTCAGCTCGCCCGACCACATCGCGCTGAACAAGGGCGAGCCCGCGTTCAAGCAGATGCTCAACGACGTCGTCGCGAAGATGAAATCGGACGGCCGGCTGGACAAGATTTCCCAGCAGTGGCTGGGCAAGCCGCTCGATCCCAAGGACCTGATGTAGCCGGTGGCGACAAGCCTCGAGTTCGGCTGGCTGAGTGACGCCGCCGGCGCGCTCGCGCATGGCGTGGCGACGACGATCTTCCTGATCGCCGTCACCACGCTGTTCGGCGGTGCGCTCAGCGTCGCTGCCGCGGCGGCACGACGCAGCCGCGTCGCGTGGCTCAGCGGCCTCGTCGCCGCTTATGTCGAGCTGGTCCGCAACACGCCGTTCATCGTGCAGTTGTTCTTCATCTTCTTCGGCCTGCCCGGCATCGGCGTGCGGCTGGACGCGGTACCCGCGGCGATCCTGGCGATGACCATCAACCTGTCTGCCTACGGCACCGAGATCGTGCGCGCCGGGCTCGATGCGGTCACGTCCGGACAGCGCGAGGCGGGGCTCGCGCTCGGTTTGCGGCCGCGCGCGGTGTTCCTGCGGGTCGTACTGCCGCAGGCGTTGCGCGCGATCTTTCCGGCGCTGACCAGCCAGATCGTCATCACCATGCTGGAATCGGCGGTGGTGTCGCAGATCGCGGTGCGCGACCTGACCTATGAGGCCGACCTGATCCAGTCCCGAACGTTCCGCGCGTTCGAGACCTACGCTGTCGTCACCGTGATCTATCTCGTGCTGTCGCTGCTGGTGCGCCGGGTGCTG
>Ga0302314_10004670_pt1 | contig 25137 bp, 25 predicted proteins | sample III_Palsa_N2_3_FD_200533 | JGI IMG/M metagenome (GOLD analysis project Ga0302314, IMG submission 200533) | Peat permafrost microbial communities from Stordalen Mire near Abisko, Sweden - III_Palsa_N2_3 | ecosystem: Environmental > Terrestrial > Soil > Palsa > Peat permafrost | place: Sweden... | reverse complement strand
CTGCTGGGCCTGTGCCTGGGCCTGCAGTGCGTGGTCATCGAGGCGGCGCGGAACCTGGCGGGGCTGCCGGAGGCCAACTCCACGGAGTTCGACTCGGCGGCGCAGCACCCGGTGATCTCGACCATGGCCGAGCAGCTGGAGATCGTCGACGGCAAGGGCGACCTGGGCGGCACCATGCGGCTCGGCCTCTACCCGGCGAAGCTCGCCGAGGGCTCGATCGTCCGCGAGGTCTACGGCGGCGAGCAGTACGTCGAGGAGCGCCACCGTCACCGCTACGAGGTCAACAACGCGTACCGGGGCGAGCTGGAGAAGACCGGGCTGGTGTTCTCCGGGCTGTCCCCCAAGGGTGACCTGGTGGAGTACGTCGAGTACCCGCGCGAGGTCCACCCCTACCTGGTCGCCACCCAGGCCCACCCGGAGCTGAAGTCCCGGCCGACGCGACCGCATCCGCTGTTCGCCGGTCTGGTGGCGGCGGCAGTGGTGCGGCAGCAGGGGGAGTAGGGCAGCAGGAGGGTGCGGGGAGCTGCGTGGTTGCTCGCGCAGTTCCCCGCGCTCCTGGGTGGGTGCACGGCTGGGGCAGGTTCTACGGCAAGGGTTGGGTGGGGTCATGGCGCAGCAGATCAGGGACGTTCCGGAGGAGTGGGCGGTCACCGGTTCCCGGACGTCGTTCGAGGGGCGGGTCTGGGACATCCGGACCGACGACGTGGTGATGCCCGACGGCGCCGTCGCCGCGCGCGACTACCAGCTGCACCCCGGCGCGGTGGGCGTGCTCGCACTGGACGAGCAGCGCCGGGTGCTGCTGGTGCGCCAGTACCGGCACCCGGTGCGGCACCGGATGTGGGAGCTGCCGGCCGGGCTGCTCGACGTGGCGGGGGAGAACCCGCTGCACGCCGCGCAGCGCGAGTTCTACGAGGAGGCGTACGCCAAGGCCTCCGACTGGAGGGTGCTGATCGACTTCTACAGCTCCCCCGGGGGCTCCTCCGAGGCGCTGCGGATCTTCCTCGCGCAGGACCTGGCCGAGGCGGACGGCGAGCGCTTCGAGGCCGAGCACGAGGAGCTCGACCTGCAGGTCGACCGGGTGGACCTGGACGAGCTGGTGCGGCTGGTCCTCGCGGGCGAGCTGCACAATGCCGCCCTGGTGTCCTCGGTCCTGGCGGTGAAGGTCGCGCTCGACGGTCCCGGCCTGGACTCGCTCCGGCCCGCTGACGCGCCATGGCCAGCACGTCCGTTCGAGTGACTTTGCGGTTAATCGCACTGTGATCGGTCCGTGTCCAGCGGCACCTGAGACTCCGTGAACTACGCTGCGTCGAAGGGCCCACAGGACGGGAGCGGCGCAGGTGACTGCAGCACAGACGGCACGTCGGCTCGGGGTACAACTGCCGGACGACCCACCGTACTTCGCCGGACGACTGGGTGAACTCGCGCGCCTGCGCGGGGAGATCGGACGGCCCTCGTTCGGCGGCACCGAGGACACCCGCAGCCGGGTGCTGCTGGTCGCCGGGCGCCCCGGTTCCGGGCGGACGGCGCTGGCGGTGCGCTTCGCGCACAGCGTCGCGGCGGACTACCCGGACGGGCAGTTCTTCGTCCGCCTGACCGAGCCCGCGGCGGGATCGGTGCCGCTGCCGGTCGACCGGGTGGCCCGGCAGCTCCTGGTGGAGCTGGGCGAGCCGGTCGGACCCGGCATCCCGCCGTCCCCGGCATCCCCGCCGTCCGGTGCGAAGGGCGAGCAGGACGGGGCGGACGGGGCGGGCAGGGAGCACCCGGACTGCGCCGCGCTGCGGACCGCGCTCACCGGGCGGCGGGTGCTGCTGGTCCTCGACGACGTGCGCGACTCCGAACAGCTCGGCGCGCTGCTGCCGGAGGCGGCCGGCTGCCTGGTGGTCGCCGTGACCACGGGCCCGCTGACCGGTGTTGCCGACGCCCGCCCCTGCGTGCTGGGCGGGCTCGACGTCAGGGCCGCCCTGGCGCTGCTCATCCACCTCGCCGGGGACACCCGGATCGTCTGCGACCCGGTCGCCGCGCGCGGGCTGGTCGAGAACCTCGCCTGCCACCCGGCCGCCCTGCGGCTGCTGGGCGGCTGGCTCAGGACCCGGCCGGGGGCCTCGGTGGCGGACGCGCTGCGGCTGCTGTCCGAGATGCCGCCGAGGGTCAGCCTGGTCAAGCAGCCGGGCGCCGCCCTGCGCGACGCCGAACCGCTGCGCCGGGCCTTCGACCTGGCATACGAGGGACTCTCCGCCCCGACGGCGCGGCTGCTGCGGCTGCTGACCGTCGCCCCGGCGGGACGCGTCGACCCCCGCACCGCCGCCGCACTGCTGGGCTGCCCGGTGGACGCCGCCGCCGCGCACCTGGCCACCCTCGCGGAGCAGCAGCTGATCGACCCGGAACGGGAGTCGTACCGGCTGCCGGAGTGCCTGCGCGAGCCGCTGTCCGGACTGCTGGCCGCGGACCGGGCCGCGGAGACCGAGCTGGCCCGCGCCAGGCTGCTGGAGCGGCTGGTCCGGCTGCTGACCGGCTGCGTCCACCGGATCGCGCCCGTCCCCGGGGCGGAGCCCGAGGGGCTGCCCGCGCCGCTGCGCTTCGCCTCCGCGGCCGACGCCTGGACCTGGCTGGACACCGAGCTGCCGGTGCTGCGCGCGGCCGTCCGCATCGCGGTCGAGGACGGGGCGCTGGACGGGCTGGCGATGCGTCTGACCACGGCGCTGGTCAGGGCGTTGCCGCTGTGGGCCGGCGGCGAGGAGCCGGTCGCGGCCTGCCTCTACGAGCTGCACGAGGTGATCCTGGAGCTGGCCCGGCGCGGTGGACTGATCAGGCAGCAGGCCGCCGCCCTGGTGAACCTGGGCGACCTGCACGCCAGGGCGGGACGGCACGTCCGGGCGCTGGAGCGCTACCGGGCGGCGCTCGGCCCGGCGCGGTCGGTGGAGGACCAGGTCGCCGTCGGCCGGATCCTGGAGGCGGTCGCCGGGGCCTACCGCGCCTCGGGCGACCTGGTGCGGGCCACCGACTGGTACGGCAGGGCGCTGGCGCTGCGCCGCAGCCGGGGCGAGCACGGCGACGAGCTGCGGCTGCTCGGCCGGCTGGCCGCCGCGCACACCGCGCAGGGCCGGTTCCCCGACGCGCTGCGGGAGTACCGGGCGGCCGTCGCGCTGCACCGCAGGCTGGGGGACGAGGCCGGGGCGGTGGTCGCGATCCTGGGCTCGGCGCGGGTGCAGGAGCTCTCCGGGAGCACCGAGCAGGCGCTGCGCACGCAGCGGGAGGCCCTGGCCGCCGCCCGCGCCCTCGGCGTGGACCTGGGCGGCACCCGGTTGCAGGCGCTGGTGCTGGTGCGGATGGCGGAGGCGCTGGAGCGCGCGGGCGACCCCTCCGGGGCCAGGGCGCAGCGTGAGCAGGCCGCTGCGCTGGGCCTGCCCGCGACCCGCAGGGGAGCGGAGGCAGTGGCCGCCGCGCCCGAGGTGGCACCGCCGGGTTAGGGGTGAATGATGGAGATAGGAAGGCTTGTCCAGTATGAGGCGATCTTCCGCATTGAAAGTCGCGCAAGCCTACGAAACTGCCAATCGAAGAGAAAAAATTGGTCGGATTGGAAGGCTGGCACATCGCTCCGGCTTCATTACACTCGGATGTGCCGCAACCAGTGCGCGGCTGCCCGTCGGCGTATCCGTCGTCGGGAATCCCCCATGTGCAAGGGACGTGTTTAGCCGTGAAGGTCGGCATCCCCCGCGAGGTCAAGAACCACGAGTACCGCGTGGCCATCACGCCCGCCGGCGTGCATGAGCTGGTCCGCAACGGGCACCAGGTCTTCGTCGAGAACAACGCCGGTGTCGGCTCGTCGATCCCCAATGACGAGTACGTCTCCGCCGGAGCCACCATCCTCGACACCGCTGACGAGGTCTGGGCCACGGCCGACCTGCTGCTCAAGGTGAAGGAGCCCATCGCGGAGGAGTACCACCGCCTCCGCAAGGGCCAGACCCTCTTCACCTACCTGCACCTGGCCGCCTCCCGGGAGTGCACCGACGCGCTCCTGGCGTCGGGCACCACCGCCATCGCCTACGAGACGGTGCAGCTCGCCAACGGCGCCCTGCCGCTGCTCGCCCCGATGTCCGAGGTCGCGGGCCGGCTCGCCCCGCAGGTCGGCTCCTACCACCTGATGCGCCCGGCCGGCGGCCGCGGCACCCTGCCCGGCGGCGTCCCCGGCACCCACGCGGCCAAGTGCGTGGTCATCGGCGGCGGCGTCTCCGGCTGGCACGCGGCGACCATCGCGATCGGCATGGGCTACGAGGTCACCCTGCTGGACCGCGACATCAACAAGCTGCGCGAGGCCGACAAGATCTTCGGCAACCGGATCAAGGCCATCGCCTCCAACGCCTTCGAGCTGGAGAAGGCCGTGCTGGAGGCCGACCTGGTCATCGGCGCGGTGCTGATCCCGGGCGCCAAGGCCCCCAAGCTGGTCACCAATGAGCTGGTCTCGCGGATGAAGCCGGGCTCCGTGCTCGTCGACATCGCGATCGACCAGGGCGGCTGCTTCGAGGACTCCAAGCCGACCACGCACGCCGAGCCGACCTTCCCGGTGCACAACTCGGTGTTCTACTGCGTCGCCAACATGCCCGGCGCGGTGCCCAACACCTCCACCTACGCGCTGACCAACGCGACGCTGCCGTACATCGTCGAGCTGGCCAACCGCGGTTGGAAGGAAGCCTGCCGCCGCGACGCCGCGCTGGCCAAGGGCCTCAACTCGCACGAGGGCCAGCTGACCTACGCGTCCGTCGCCGACGCGCACGGCCTGGGCTCGGTCGACCTGGACACCGTCCTGGCCTGACCCCCGGTCCCGTCACGAAGGGCGGGGCGGCGCATCCTCCGATGCGCCGCCCCGCCCTTCGTGCTGCCCCGAGGCGGGCGCGGCGCGGACGCTGTGGGCGGGCTCGTGGCTGACTCGACGTCAGAGCCGGTGCACGCGTCGAAACGGGTCCGTCTCGACGCAAAGTCAACGCGCCGACACCGGAATCACCCCCGTGCCGATGTCGTCCGGGACGCCATACGTGCTGCTCCAGCGGCCTTTCCCGGCCGTGGTGGCGCAGGGCGGACGGGCGTGTGAAGCCACCGCCCAATGATCTAGTCATATCGACATGTTGGTTCGTGCATCACTGGTGTGGTGGTTGACGCTACTGTGTCGTTGCTAGGCTGCGGCACGGCACATGCCGCCCAGCGGAGGGGGCAAGCCCCACAGCCCCACCAAAGATCCGGTGTCAACGGCGGTCGCCAAGGAGGTAAGACGACTTGTGAATGAGTCGACATTTGCTCCCGGGGGTGGTCAGCCTGGACTGGTGCAGCAGCACACCGCCGGTCGCTCCGGGCAGGACGAAGTACGCACTTTCGACGCCCGGCAGCAGCAGCCCGGCTACACCGCGTCCCAGAGCCACCAGCACGCGGGCACCGAGCCCGCCGCCGCGCGCTACGACAGCTCCGGCTACGACAACTCGGGTTACGACAACGCGGCGGCCTTCGACGCCATCGAGCCGGCCATCGAACCCGGCCTGGCCCAGAGCAACATGCCGGAGGGTCAGTTCTACGACCCCGACGCCGAGTACGAGCCCGACGCCGAGTACGCCGCCACCCTGGCCCCCGACGCGGCCAGGCAGCGCCGTGAGCGGGTCGGCCCCACCGGCCGTCCGCTGCCCTACTTCCCGATCCCCTCGCCGCTGACCGACCACGGACCGGCGAAGATCGTCGCGATGTGCAACCAGAAGGGCGGCGTCGGCAAGACCACGTCGACCATCAACCTCGGCGCGGCACTGGCCGAATACGGTCGCCGGGTCCTGCTCGTGGACTTCGACCCGCAGGGCGCGCTCTCGGTCGGCCTCGGCGTCAACCCGATGGAACTCGACCTGACGGTCTACAACCTGCTGATGGAACGGGGCCTGACGGCGGACGAGGTCCTGCTGAAGACCGCCGTCCCCGGCATGGACCTGCTGCCGTCCAACATCGACCTGTCGGCCGCCGAGGTCCAACTGGTCAGCGAGGTGGCACGGGAGTCCGCACTGGCGCGGGCGCTCAAGCCGCTGCTGCCCGACTACGACTACATCATCATCGACTGCCAGCCGTCGCTGGGCCTGCTCACCGTCAACGCGCTGACCGCGGCGGACAGCGTCATCGTCCCGCTGGAGTGCGAGTTCTTCGCCCTGCGCGGGGTCGCCCTGCTCACCGAGACCATCGAGAAGGTCTGCGAGCGGCTCAACCCCGAGCTGCGGCTCGACGGCATCCTGGCGACCATGTACGACTCCCGCACGGTGCACAGCCGCGAGGTCCTCGCCCGGGTGACCGAGGCGTTCGGCGAGCACGTCTTCCACACCGTCATCGGCCGCACGGTGCGCTTCCCGGAGACCACGGTCGCCGGAGAGCCGATCACCACCTACGCGTCCAACTCCGTCGGTGCCGCCGCCTATCGCCAGCTCGCCAGGGAGGTGCTCGCCCGGTGCCCCGTCGAGTGAGTCTCCCGGGAGCGGACGAACTGTTCCGGACCACCGGGGGTACGTCGCTCACACCCGCACCCCGTGCGCCCGACTCCATGCAGAACCGCGAGGCCGTCCAGGCGCGTGAGGCACGTGAGGCACGTGAGGCCGGAACCCAGCTGCGCGAGAGCCGGGAAGGGCAGCCGGACGACCCGGCCGGGGAGCACGGCGCGGCCACCGCCGAGTCGTCCGCCCCCGCCCAGCAGGCGGCGGGCCAGTTCGGCACGGTCGCCCGCAACGGTGCGACGCACAACGGAGCCGCGCGCAACGGCGCGCAGGTGCCCGCCGCGCGCTCGGCCGCGCAGCCCTCCTCAGCCGAGGAGCCCGCCCGGCGCAAGCCGCGAGGCGGTGGCCGGTCCCGGCCGACCGGGCGCGAGCGGCACGAGGAGAAGATCACGGTCTATGTCTCCGCCGAGGAGCTGATCGACCTGGAGCACGCCCGCCTGGTGCTGCGGGGCGAGCACGGCCTCGCGGTCGACCGGGGGCGGATAGTGCGGGAGGCCGTGGCGGTGGTCCTGGCGGACCTGGACCAGCGCGGCGAGGCCAGCATCCTGGTACGGCGGCTGCGCGGCCGCTGAGCGGCCGCTCGGGCCCGGTGTCGGCCGGGTCTCGTATGGTGATCGGACGATGCCGCCGGGACGGTGTCCCGGAGGGTGTGCGCAGCGTGTCGGCCCGCTCCCCGGGGCATCCGACCGCGGCAGCAGACCACCATGGACGCTGAGATGACCACACCCCCGCACCTCGACGAGCCGGCCACCGACGACGTGGCCCCGCCGGACGCCCCCGAACCGTCCGGCGGGTTCCAGGTGCGCCTGGACAACTTCGAGGGCCCGTTCGACCTGCTGCTCAGCCTGATCGCCAAGCACAAGCTCGACGTCACCGAGATCTCCCTGTCGAAGGTCACCGACGAGTTCATCGCCCACATCCGGGCCATGGGCCCGGACTGGGACCTGGACCTCGCCAGCGAGTTCCTGGTCGTCGCGGCGACGCTGCTCGACCTCAAGGCGGCCCGGCTGCTCCCCGTCGCCGAACTGGAGGACGAGGAGGACCTGGCCCTGCTGGAGGCTCGTGACCTGCTGTTCGCCCGGCTGCTGCAGTACCGGGCCTACAAGCAGATCGCGTCGCTGTTCGCCGAGCGCTGGGCGGCGGAGCTGCTGAGCCGTCCGCGGACGGTCGGGCTGGAGCCGCACCACGCGGAGCTGCTGCCCGAGGTGGTCATCAGCATCGGCCCGGAGGGCTTCGCCCGGCTCGCGGCCAGGGCGATGGAGCCCAAGCCCAAGCCGGTGGTCTACATCGAGCACATCCACACCTCGACGGTGAGTGTGCGGGAGCAGGGCGCGCTGGTACTGGAGCGGCTGCGGGAGCTGGGCACGGCGAGCTTCCGGGTGCTGACGGCGGACGCCCCGGACGTGCTGACGGTGGTGGCGCGGTTCCTGGCGCTGCTGGAGCTCTACCGGGAGCGGGTGCTGGCCTTCGACCAGCCGGAGGCCCTGGGCGAGCTCCTGGTGCAGTGGATCGGGGCGGAGGACGCCGTGGTCGAGGTGACCGACGAGTTCGACCTGCCGCCGACGGCGGCGTCCGTGCCGAAGGCGGAAGAGAGCGAGGAACGATGAGCGGGAACGAGGGAGTGCCCCGGCGACGGTTGGGGATGCCGGGACGGCCCCGGCCGGGGGAGCAGCTGGAGACCGTCCAGCTGGACGAGGCCCTGCCCCCCGGCCCCATCCTGCTGCCGGGCCGCGAGCCACGGCCCGAGGCCGGGGCCGCGGTCGCGCCCGAGCTGGGCACGGTGCCGCAGCCGGTCCCCGAGCCGCCGCTGCCGGTGCCCGACCCGATCCCGCACCCGTCACCGGAGCCGAACCCGCTGCCGGAGCCCGGTCCCCTGCCCGAGCCGGAACCCGAACCGGAACCCCAGCCGGAACCCGAGCTGCCGGAGGAGCCGTCCGCGCTGGCTCGGGTTCCGCTCAGGGCTGCGCTGGAAGCGATCCTGATGGTGGTGGACGAGCCCGCCACCGTCGCGCACCTCGCGGACGTGCTGGAGCGGCCCAAGCGCGTGGTCGCCGCCGCCCTCGGCGAGCTCGCCGAGGAGTACACCGCCCAGGGTCGTGGCTTTGACCTGCGGTTTGTTGCCGGGGGCTGGCGTTTTTACAGCCGTGCGAGCTGCGCTCCCGCCGTCGACCGCTACGTCCTGGACGGCCAGCAGGCCCGGCTGACCCAGGCCGCGCTGGAGACGCTGGCGGTCATCGCCTACCGGCAGCCGGTGTCCAGATCGCGGGTATCCGCCGTCCGTGGTGTGAACTGTGACGGTGTCATGCGTACCCTTGTGCAGAGGGGTCTGGTCGAGGAGACCGGGTCCGAACCGGAAACAGGAGCGATCCTCTACCGGACGACGCAACAATTTTTGGAACGAATGGGGCTGCGCGGCCTGGATGAGCTGCCGGAGCTGGCCCCCTTCCTGCCTGAGGCCGACGATGTGGAACCGGACTCGCAGGAGGGCTCCGCGATCGCCGAGGCGGTCGCAGGGAGCAGGTGATAGGCAGTGACACCCGCCCTGGGACGCGGCCCCGACGACGGACTCGACAACGGACTTCTTGATGCGTAGCGGTAACAGCAGTAACGGTAGGAACAGCAGCGGAGGCGGCGGCGGTCGCAGCGGTGGTGTCCCGCGCGGCGCGGGCGGCGGCCGCGGCGGGCAGCGCGGCGGCCCGACGGCCAACCAGCGCCGCAGCGGCAGCGGTTGGGAGAAGGAGGCGCCGCGTCCCGAGCAGCGCTCCTACGACCGTCCCGAGTACGGGGCGAAGGAGCCGGGCCAGGGGCGCTCGATCGGCCAGATCCGCCCCGGCGGTCTCGGCGGCGGCGCCGGCGCCAAGCGCGGTCCCGCGCGCCCGGTGCGCTCGCGCGAGCTCCAGGCCAAGGTGGAGGACGCCGTCCGCGCCCGCCACGACAAGCCCGCGGTGAAGCTGCCGAAGACCCACGGCGAGCCCGAGGGCGAGCGGCTGCAGAAGGTCCTGGCACGGGCCGGCATGGGCAGCCGCCGGGCCTGCGAGGAGCTGATCGACCAGGGTCGCGTCGAGGTCAACGGCCAGCTGGTGCGCGAGCAGGGCAAGCGCGTGGACCCGATGCACGACGAGATCAAGGTGGACGGCCTGACCGTCGCCACCCAGTCGTACCTCTTCTTCGCGCTGAACAAGCCGGTCGGCGTGGTCGCGACGATGGAGGACCCGGACGGCCGCCAGTGCCTCGGCGACTACGTCAACAACCGGGAGACCCGGCTGTTCCACGTGGGCCGCCTGGACACCGAGACCGAGGGCATCATCCTGCTCACCAACCACGGTGAGCTGGCGCACCGGCTGACGCACCCCAAGTACGGCGTCGCCAAGACCTACCTGGCCGCGATCCAGGGCCCGATCCCGCGCGACCTGGGCAAGCAGCTGGCCAAGGGCGTCGAGCTGGAGGACGGCTGGGCGCGTGCCGACAGCTTCAAGGTGGTCCAGAACGTCGGCAAGAACTACCTGGTGGAGATCAGCCTGCACGAGGGCCGCAAGCACATCGTGCGTCGGCTGCTCGCCGAGGCGGGCTTCCCGGTCGAGAAGCTGGTCCGGGTGCAGTTCGGCCCGATCGCGCTGGGCGACCAGAAGTCGGGCTGGCTGCGCCGGCTGACCAACCCCGAGGTCGGCCAGCTGATGAAGGCCGTGGGGCTGTAGCAGGATGGCCGCGACGGCACGCCGTACCCGCCTCAGCACGGAGCGCGAGGCCGAGCTCTACCAGGCGGTCATCGAGCTGGTGCGCGAGGTCGGCTACGAGGCGATGACCATGGACGCCGTCGCGGCCCGCAGCAGGTCCAGCAAGGCCACCCTCTACCGGCAGTGGGAGGGCAAGCCGCAGCTGGTCGCGGCCGCGATGCGGCACGCCCAGCCGATCGTGCCGGCCGACCTGGACACCGGCAGCCTGCAGGGCGACCTGTATGCGCTGGCCCGGCAGGTGGGGGCGGTGGCGGAGCACGACACCGTGTTCATGAGCGCGGTCGGCCACGCCGTCCACCACAACCCGGATCTGGGCGCCGCGCTGCGGGAGATGCTGGTGGAGCCGGAGCTGGCGGTGCTGAACGCACTGCTGGCGCGGGCCGTCGACCGCGGGGAGATCCGCGCGGACGCGGCGGCGACGGAGTTCTTCGCGCACATGCTGCTCGGGGCGCTTCCGTCGCGGAAGGTCCTGGAGGACCGGTTCGCGGACGAGGACTACCTGGTCCGCTACATCGACGCGGTGGTGCTGCCCGCGTTGAGGAACAGCTGAGCCGCTGCCTATCGAAACGTTTGCGTTTCGATAGGCAGCGTCGTAGGGTCGCGGGGTACGAAACCGTTTCGTTCGGGAGAGTAGCCATGGCCCAGACCACCACCGTCGACGCCCGCGTCGGCACCCCGCCCGGCGCGGAACGCGCCTCCGCGCACCGCTGGTGGGTGCTGGCCGTCATCGGCCTCGCCCAGCTGATGGTCGTCCTCGACGCCACCATCGTGAACATCGCCCTTCCCTCGGCCCAGCACGCCCTCGGCTTCTCGGACAGCGACCGGCAGTGGGTCGTCACCGCGTACTCGCTCGCCTTCGGCAGCCTGCTGCTGCTCGGCGGCCGGCTCGCCGACCTGATCGGCCGCAAGATCGTGTTCCTGGTCGGGGTCGGCGGCTTCGCCGCGGCCTCCGCGCTGGCGGGGTCGGCCGGGAACTTCGAGGTCCTGGTCACCGGCCGGGCCCTGCAGGGCATGTTCGGGGCGCTGCTGGCCCCCGCCGCGCTGTCCCTGCTCAACACCACCTTCACCGACGCCAAGGAGCGGGCCAAGGCCTTCGGCATCTTCGGCGCGATCGCCGGGGCCGGCGGCGGCATCGGGCTGCTGCTCGGCGGGCTGCTCACCGAGCACCTCAGCTGGCGCTGGACGCTGTACGTGAACCTCTTCTTCGCGGTGCTGGCGCTCACCGGCGGCCTGGTGTTCCTCAAGCGCGGGGTCTCCGCGGACCGCCCCAGGCTGGACCTGCCCGGCACGGTGCTGGTCTCGGCCGGGCTCTTCGGGCTGGTCTTCGGCTTCTCCAACGCCGACACCCACCACTGGTCCTCGCCGCAGACCTGGGGCTACCTGGTGGCCGGAGGCGTGCTGCTGGCGGTCTTCGGCTGGTGGCAGACCAGGGCCGCGCACCCGCTGCTGCCGCTGCGGGTGCTGCTCGACCGCAACCGCGCCGCGTCCTTCGCCGCCGTCGCCATCTCCGGCGCGGGCATGTTCGGGGTGTTCCTCTTCCTGACGTACTACCTGCAGGCGTCGCTGGGCTACAGCCCGGTGAGCACCGGGCTGGCGTTCCTGCCGATGATCGGCGCGCTGATGGTCACCGCGCAGCTGTCGACCAACCTGCTGATCCCCAGGATGGGCCCCAAGCCGGTGGTCCCGCTCGGCATGGGCCTGGCCGCAGCCGGCATGGTCTGGCTCACCGCGCTCAACCTGACCAGCGGCTATGCGAGTGCGGTGCTCCCGGCGCTGATAGTCACCGGCCTCGGCCTCGGCCTGATCCTGCCACCGGCGATGAGCGTGGCCACCGACCGGATCGACCCGGCCGACGCCGGTGTCGCCTCGGCCGCCGTCAACACGATGCAGCAGATCGGCGGCTCCATCGGCACCGCGCTGCTGAACACCCTCGCCGCGAGTGCCGCCACCGGCTACCTGGCCGGCAGGCGGCCCAGCCCCGAGGTCCTGGCCCAGGCGCAGCTGCACAGCTACTCGACCGCCTACTGGTGGTCGGCGGGCTTCTTCGTGGCCGGACTGCTGATCACCGGTGTCCTCTACCGGCGGGGCCGGATCGTGCAGGACCCGGACACGCCCGCGGCCGTACACATGTGAGTGCCCGTCGACGCGCCGCGGCCCCCGGAAGCGGGGCCGCGGCGCGTGCGGTGCAACCGGTGCTTCCGACGCATCCGATACATCTGATGCAGAGGCTTGTGTCGTCGACGCCGTCCCGGCAGGGGAGTTCGCATCAGGGGATGCGATTGAGGCCGCCGTGTGTGAGCGACGTGACAGCCGGGCAGGTTGTGGCACAGGATGGCCGGCTGACGGGGAATCGCCAAGTGGCGCATGTGCGCCAGGGGGGCGGGGCGTGCATGTTTGAAGCCGTAGGGCTCTCGGAACCCGACGGGGCGGTCTACACGGCGCTTGTGGCGAACCCGAACGCCAGTGCCGCCGAACTGGGCCGGATCTGCGGCCTGTCGGCGCCCCAGGTCGGCCGCTCGCTGGCCCGGCTCGTGCGGGACGGGATGGCCAGCCGGCTGGCCGGCCGTATCGCGCACTTCGTGGCGGCGGCCCCCGACGTCGCCATCGGCTCCCTGATCGGCCATCGGGAGGAGGCGCTGCGCCAGGCCAGGTCGGCGGTCCACGGGCTGATGGACACCTACCGGGAGGCATCGCGCCGCACCCACCCGTCGCAGCCGGTGGAGGTCCTGACGGGCCGTGAGAACATCGGCAACCGCGTCAACCAGCTCCACGAGGGCGCGCTGGACCAGGTGCGGGGCTTCGACCGCCCGCCCTACATCGAGGACCCCGGCGCCGTCCTCGGCCGCGCCCGGCGCCGGCTGCGTGAGGGCATCGGCTACCGGGTGATCTACGACCGCACGGCGGTGGCCTGGCCGGGGCGACTGGAACAGGACATCCTGGTCGGCTGCGGGGAGGGCGAGCAGGCGCGGGTCAGGCCGGAGCTCCCGATGAAGATGATCATGGCTGACGCGTCCCAGGCGGTGATCCCGATCGGGGCGGAGGACCAGGTGATGGAGGCGGCCTATGTCATCCACCCGTCCTCGCTGCTGGACGCACTGATCACGCTGTTCGAGGCGGAGTGGGCGCGGGCCGTGCCGGTCCAGGCCGATTCCACCGTCGAATCGGTGGCCCCGGCGACGCCGGGAGAGGAGGGGTACCTCCCCGACGCCGACACCCGACGTCTGCTCGCGCTGCTCGCCACCGGGCTCACCGACGAGGGCATCGCCCGCACGCTCGGCTGGAGCTTCCGCACCACCCAGCGGCGCCTGCAGCGGCTGATGCGGGACCTGGACGCGACCACCCGCTTCCAGGCCGGGATGGCGGCCCGTTCGCGCGGGTGGCTGTAAGCGCGCGGGCGGGGGCGTGGCCCGGCTCAGCTCCAGAGGGCGAGCGTCGCCCACCGCCCCTCGACGTCGCGCCCGACCTCCAGCATCCCGGCCACCGCCGAGCGGTTCACCGGACCGTAGATGTGGGGGAACAGGGGTGCGTCCGGGTCGGCCGGATCCGCGTCGCCCGCCGGCTCCCAGCGGACGGCGGAGTCGAGCGCGGTCTCCTCGATCAGCAGCATCATCAGCGGGCCGGGTGTACGGGCGAAGCGGGCGTTGGCGACCGCCAGGGCGGACTCCTCGTCCGCGGAGCAATGGATGAAGCCCTCCAGCGCCAGCGTGGCCGTGGCGTAGGGGCGGTCGGGGTGCGCCAGCCAGCCGTCGAGTGTCGTCAGATGGAGAAGCATGCCCTCGTTGTACCCGATTGCCGGGCTGCGGTCACCCGTCGGGGCCGGGTGGAATCAGTTCGGGACCGGGCGTAAATGTGTGGAACAGAAGCGCTGCGGGCTGCCAGGGTGGCCGAGTTCCACGATCACCGGAGGCTCCCATGAAGAAGATCGCCACGCTGTTCCAGCGCGACCCCGACGACCGCCGCTATGTCCTGCCGGTGGTAACCCCGGGGTGCGAGTGGGTCCTGGCCGGAGAGGGGCGCCCGACGCAGAAGTTCGACGGGACCTGCGTGCAACTCGACGACGCCGGACGCTGGTGGGCGCGGCGCGAGGTCAAGCCCGGCAAGACCCCGCCGCCGGACTACGTGCCGGTGACCACGGACCCGGTCACCGGCAAGACCATGGGCTGGGAACCGGTCGGGCAGTCGGCGTTCGCCCGCTTCCACGCCGAGGCCCTGCAGGGGGACGGCGGCGAGGAGACGGCCTTCGGGCCCGGCACCTACGAGCTGGTCGGACCGAAGATCAACGGCAACCCGGAGCGCAGCGATCGGCACCGCCTGATCGCCCACGCCACCGCCGGAACCGTCGATGTGCCGTTGCTCACCTTCGACGGCATCCGCGAGACGGTCCTGGACGCCGGAAGCCGTGGTGTCGAGGGAATCGTCTGGCACCACGAGGACGGCCGGCGCATGGTGAAGATCAAGGCGAGGGATTTCCGGCAGGAGTCCGCCCCATCGGCGTGACGCCTGGGCTGTCGGCGGGTGCATACTGGGGACAATGACAAAGCCGGGTGTTACCAAGCGCTCTCTACCCACCAGTCCCTTCAAGGAATCCGTCCCGCCACCGCCCCAGGTGTTCGAGGTCGGAAATCGGGTCACCCATGATGTCTTCGGCCTCGGCCGGGTCACTGGCGTCGAGGAAGGAGTCGCGGTCCTCGTCGACTTCGGCTCGAACCAGGAACGAATCATGAGCCCGTACAGCAAGTTGACCGGTCTCTGACGTAGCGGCGCCCGACTGATGTGATCGGTCGGGGCGGCCGTGGGCGATGGTCCGCCCTCTGCCGCGCGAACGTCCGTCATGGCCTCAGCCTGTCGGCAGCGTGGTGGTGGTGCCCGACCTCAAGCAGGCGGCACCTGCAGGCCCGTCTGCCCGTTGTCCCGTGGTTGTGCTGTCCCGCGGAATCAGCCGACTCAGCCGGCGTCCCCGATTGCGGCGACCACGGCGAGGAACAGTTTGTCCTTCACCTGCTGCACCGGGGGCAGTTGGTCGTACGGCAGCAGGCAGGGGTGGCGCCGAGCGCGCGAGTCCTTCACCGGACCCCAGGTCCAGCCCTGAGCATCCCGATCGGCACGCCACTCGTCGTGGACCTGCTCCGGGCTCGCGCCGGCCAGAGCGCGTCCCACCGAGAGGATCGTCGACCGCCGCTGCTCCTCCGTCGCTGCGTCCCAGGACGGCACCGGCTCCGGATCGCCGGTGGCCTGCTGGAGCGCGCGGATTGCCTCGTGGCAGACACGGGCGGCGACTTCGATGCTCATGACTCTCCATAGTCGGTGCACGAGGGAGTGGACCGGGGATGCCTTTTCATACTCGTCCATCCTCGGGCATCCGTGGAAGCACTCACCAACACTCTGCGTCAGGTCGTCACACGAAGGGGTCCACGAGGCCGGTGACGATGAGGGCGTGGTCGAACCACCGGTCGAGGTCGTCGAGGTCGGTGCAGCGGAGGATGCGGTCCCGGGTGTCGGCGGTGATGTCGAACCCATGAAGGTCGAGGACGCGAAGGATGTTCTGGGCGCGGCCTTGCGCCCAGCCCTCAGCCCAGCCCTCCATCCAGCCTTGAGCCCACTCCTCAGCCAAGCCTTGGGCGCGTGCTCTGGCCCGAGCTTCGGCCTGGACTTCGATCTGGGCTTCTTCGCGGATGCGTGGGGAGGCTTTGGACCGGAGGACGGTGTGGTCGAGGGGCATCAGGTAGCTCCAGAGGCGGTCGGCCAGGGTGGTACCAGATCTGGGCTCGGTGATGTTGTGTATGCCGTGTCCTCGCCGGTGGCTGTCGGCCTGGCTTACGGATCGTCAGGCGAAGAGGTCTCTGGCGTCGGTGGCGTTGAGGGCGCGGTCGAACCAGAGGTCGAGGAGTTCGAGGTCGGTGCAGTGGAGGATGCGGTCCCGGGCCTCGTCGGTCAGTTCGACCCCGTGGCGGTCGAGTGCGCGGATGATGTATTCCGCGCGGCCTTCGGTTCGGCCTTCTTCGCGGATGCGCTGGGAGGTCTGGGAGCGGAAGAAGTTGAGGTCGACGGACATCAGGTCCCTCCAGAGGTGGGCGGCCGGGGTGGTGCCGAGGCCGAGTTCGGTGAGTTCGGCGAAGATCTGTGCGGTGTCCTCGTCGATGGTCTTCAGGGCGGTGGCCAACGCCTTCAGTATGGCAGCGGCGTTGGGGTCCTTACCGTGTGTGATGACGGAGAAGGTGGCGAGGGGGATGTCCTCGGCGGCGGTGAGGGGGTCGGTGACGACGGGGACGTTGTGGGGGCCGAGGACCAGGGGGCGGACGGTGAGGGTGGGCCACTCGGCGAGTCCGATGGTGATGGGTTGGGCGGCCCACCCGGCGGTGGTGCGGTCCTGGCAGGTGACGAGCAGGACGGGTGGGAGGTGGTACTTCGCGTAGAGGTGGGCGATGTAGTAGGCCCAGGCCCCGGGCTTGTCGGGGTCCTTCCTGCCCTGGGCCTCGATGGCGAGGAGGTAGCTGGTGCCGAGGGCGGTGTCGATCTGCAGCAGGCTGTCGACGCGGCGTTCCAGGGGTTGGATCTCGGTGAGGTCGGTGGGCAGGAGCGAGACCGCGACCGGATCCGGGAACGGGAGGCCGAGTGTGCGGAAGGTCCGGGCGAAGATGCCCGGGTCCTCCTGGAAGATGCGGTGCATCGCCTCATGGGATGAGCTGACCATGCGGCCGACGCTAGGCGGCACGCTCGGTGACGATCCCGGGTATGGCGACTACTCATCCGAACAAGTGAACACGAAACGTTACGTCGGTGTTGTGGCGATGGGAACGTGTCCATCGGTTACGGACACCTGTATCGGTGGATGCGCCGCCCGGGCGGACATGATGGACTGGGCCGGTGGCCAATGACGCGAACCTCTTCACTCCTGACCGGACCGCACGCGCGCAGGCGGCGGCGACCAGCGTCGGCTTGGATGCGCTGCTTGTCTCACCGGGTCCCGACCTGCGTTACCTGACGGGTTACGAGGCCCTGCCGCTGGAGCGGCTCACGTGCCTGGTGGCGCCGGCGGCGGGCGATCCCTTCCTGGTGGTGCCGCTGCTGGAGAAGCCCGCGGCCGAGGTCTCGCCCGTCGGCGACCTCGGCTTCGAGATCATCGGCTGGCGGGAGACCGAGGACCCCTACGAGCTGATCGCCAAGCGGCTCGGATCCTCCGTCCGCAGGGTCGGCCTGGACAACCACATGTGGGCCGAGAAGGTCCTGGCCTTCCGGGACGCCATGCCGGGCGTGGAGCAGGCGTTGGCCGGGCCCGCCCTGGCCGAGCTGCGGATGCGCAAGTCGGCGGCCGAGATCGCGGCGCTGAGCGAGGCGGCCACGGCGATCGACGCGGTGCACCTGTCGGTGGGGGAGTGGCTGCGGCCGGGCCGCACCGAGCGGGAGGTGGGCAAGGACATCGCCGATGCGATCCTCGCAGCCGGCCATGCCACCGTGGACTTCGTGATCGTCGCCTCCGGTCCCAACGGGGCGAGCCCGCACCACGAGGTCTCCGACCGGGTCATCCAGGCCGGCGAGCCGGTCGTGGTGGACATCGGCGGGACCATGCCGTCCGGCTACTGCTCGGACTCGACCCGCAACTACTGCGTCGGGGAGGCCCCGGCGGAGTACCTGCGCCTCTACGGCGTGCTGCTGGCGGCGCAGACCGCGCAGTGCGAGTCGATCGTCCCCGGGATGACCTCGGAGCAGCTGGACGCGATCGGCCGCGACCTGATCGCGGGCGAGGGCTACGGCGACCGCTTCATCCACCGGACCGGCCACGGCATCGGCCTGGAGACCCACGAGGAGCCCTACATCGTCGCGGGCTCGCAGCGGGTGCTGGAGCCTGGCATGGCGTTCTCGGTCGAGCCGGGGATCTACCTGGAGGGCCAGTACGGGGCCCGGATCGAGGACATCGCCGTCTGTACGGAGACCGGTGGGGACCGGCTGAACATCACCTCGCGCGAGCTGCGGGTGCTGGCGTAGGGGTGTGGACTCAGCCGACGGCGTAGCCGGCGACGGAGGGCCAGCGGACGGTGAGGACGACGGACTCCTCCTCCGCGAACCAGGAGTGGTCGACGCCCCGGCCCCACACCACGTAGTCGCCCTGCTCGGAGAGGACGACGCTGCGGCCGGGGAACTCCATCCGGAAGCGGCCGCTGATCAGTACGAGCAGGGCTGTCCGCTTCTCGCCCTCCACCCACACCGCGCGGGTGTCGCCGGGAGGGTGCACGCCCCATTTGATCTCGACGTCCTCGCTGTGCCGGGCGTCGCCCTCCGGCTTGAAGTGGCCGAGCAGCCACCCCCGGTCCATGGCAGCGTCCGGACCGGCCTTGCCCACATACACGTTCTCCGTCACGCGCCCGGACGCTAGCACGATCGGGTCGTCCGTCGATCGTGTCTCGAAAGACGGACGAACGATTTCACATCGCGGGCAAGCAGATTAATGTGACCGGGCAGGACGAGGTGGTGCGGCACCAGGCGGGGGGTGCCGCACCATCCTGCTGATCGGGTCGGACTGCGCCCCGACCCGATCGGTCGTCGTCCCCCGCCGCGCCCCCGGTACGACGAGTCGGTGCCTGCCTGCCGCGCCGATACGGAATCATGGTCGAAGGACGCTGACCCGAAGGACGTAGCCCGCCATGCGCACCGCCGCCGTCATCGGCACCGGACTGATCGGTACCTCCGCCGCACTCGCCCTCACCGCGCGGGGGATAGCGGTCCACCTGCGGGACGCCGACCCGGACGCCGCCCGCACGGCCGCCTCGCTGGGGGCCGGCACCGTGGACGAGCCGACCGCACCGGTCGACCTGGCGATCATCGCCGTGCCGCCCGCGCTGATCGCCTCGGTGCTCGCCGACTGCCAGCGGCAGGGCCTGGCCCGCTGCTACACCGACGTCGCCAGCGTCAAGGCCGGGCCGCGCCAGGACATCGCCGCGCTGGGCTGCGACACCGTCCACTACATCGGCAGCCACCCCATGGCCGGGGCCGAGCGCAACGGGCCGCTCGCCGCGCGGGCCGACCTGTTCGAGGGCCGGACCTGGGTGCTCACCCCGACCCCGGACACCGACACCGACACCCTCAACGCCGCGCTGGAGCTGGTCGCCCTGTGCGGGGCGGTGCCGGTGGTCATGGACGCCGCCGCGCACGACCGCGCCGTCGCCCTGGTCTCGCACACCCCTCAGGTGCTCGCGAGCCTGGTCGCCGCCCGCCTCGAGCACGCCGAGGAGAACGCGGTGCGCCTGGCCGGGCCCGGGATCCGCGACACCACCCGGATCGCCGGATCCAACCCGCAGATGTGGGTGGAGATCCTCAGCGCCAACGCCGGGGCCGTCGCCGACGTCCTGGAGGAGCTGGCCGCAGACCTCGGCGGCGCGGTCGCCGGACTGCGGGCGCTCCAGGCCGCCGACGAGGCCAAGCGTCAGGAGGGAGCGGGCACCGTCGAGGACGTGCTGCGCCGGGGAAATGCCGGACGCGCCCGCATCCCCGGCAAGCACGGCGCGCCGCCCACCCGCTACGAGATCGTCGCGGTGCTCATCGGCGACCAGCCGGGCGAGCTCGCACGCCTCTTCGCCGAGGCGGGGCGGGCCGGCGTCAACATCGAGGACGTGCTGATCGAGCACTCCACGGGGCAGCAGGCCGGCCTGGTCCAGCTGATGGTCGCGCCCTCGGCGGCGGCCCCGCTGACCGTCGCGCTCCAGGAGCGGGGCTGGCGGGTGCGTTCCGACCGGTAACCTGGAGGGGACACCCCTGCCGCCACGCCTCGAGCGTCGCTGAGAAGAGAAGGACCTTCACCGTGGCCCACCACACTGCACCGAGCGGCGCCGACCGTTCGGATGCCCCGGTGATCGTCGTCCTCGACGGACCGGCCGGCACCGGAAAGTCCACGGTCTCCCGCGAGATCGCCTCCCGTCTGGGCCTCAGCTTCCTCGACACCGGTGCGATGTACCGGGCGATGACCTACTGGCTGCTGCAGAACGGCGTCGACGTGGACGACGCCGAGGCCGTCGCGAACGCCTCGGGCAAGCCCACCGTCCTCAGCGGCACGGACGCCGCGGGTCCGACGATCACCGTCGACGGCCAGGACGTCTCCGGGCCCATCCGCGGGTCCGAGGTCACCGCCGCCGTCAGCGCCGTCTCGGCCGTCCCCGAGGTGCGCACCCGGATGGTGGATCTGCAGCGCGGCTCGGCGGCCGCCGCCCCGGTCGGCATCGTCGCCGAGGGCCGGGACCTGGGCACCGTGGTGTTCCCCGACGCCGACCTCAAGGTGTTCCTGACCGCCTCCGCCGAGATCAGGGCGACCCGCCGCGCCGCGCAGCTCGGCGTCAGCGGACCGGTCGAGACCGCGGCGATCCTGGCCGACATCGAGCGCCGCGACGCGGCCGACTCGGGCCGGGCGACCTCGCCGCTGGCCAAGGCCGCGGACGCGGTCGAGGTCGACACCACGGAGATGTCGCCGGACGAGGTCATCGATCACATCATCGGCCTGGTGCGGGAACGCGCCGCCGTGCTGTCGATCTAGCGGTCGAGTTATCCATTGACTGAGCATCCATTCACTGAGCTTTGAGCGCCCTTCCGGGGCGACGACGAACGAGAGTTGGCACGGGCACATGAGCAACGAGATCGCCGGCAGCAACGTCGGCAACGACGGGCTGGACGCGGCGGACTACGCCGAGTTCATGGCGCTGGCCGCTGAGGAGGGGTTCGACCCCGAGGACATCGGCAGCCTGGACGACATGGGCCCGATGCCGGTCCTCGCCGTCGTCGGCCGACCCAATGTCGGCAAGTCGACCCTGGTGAACCGCATCATCGGCCGCCGCGAGGCCGTCGTCGAGGACAAGCCGGGCGTCACCCGTGACCGCGTCGAGTACGAGGCCACCTGGAACGGGCGCCGCTTCAAGCTCGTCGACACCGGCGGCTGGGAGATCGACGTCTTCGGCCTGGACGCGATGGTCGCCGCGCAGGCCGAGCTCGGGATCGAGAACTCCGACGCGGTGCTGTTCGTCGTGGACACCAACGTCGGGGCCACCGACACCGACGAGGCCCTGGTCAAGCTGATCCGCAAGTCCGGCAAGCCGGTGGTGCTCTGCGCCAACAAGGTCGACGGACTCTCGGGCGAGGCCGACGCCGCGATGCTGTGGTCGCTCGGCCTCGGCGAGCCCTACTGCGTCTCCGCGCTGCACGGCCGCGGCTCCGGCGACCTGCTGGACGCCATCCTGGAGAAGCTGCCGCCCGCGCCCGAGCAGCGCTTCGGCGGCGAGCCCGTCGGCGGCCCGCGCCGGGTCGCGCTCATCGGCCGCCCCAACGTCGGCAAGTCGAGCCTGCTGAACAAGGTCGCCAAGGAGGACCGGGTCGTCGTCAACGAGCTGGCCGGCACCACCCGCGACCCGGTCGACGAGCTGATCCAGCTCGGCGGCAAGACCTGGAAGTTCATCGACACCGCCGGTATCCGCCGCCGGGTGCACCAGACCGCGGGCGCGGACTTCTACGCCTCGCTGCGCACCTCCTCCGCACTGGAGAAGGCGGAGGTCGCGGTGGTCCTGATCGACGCCAGCGAGACCATCGCCGAGCAGGACACCCGGATCATCACCATGGCCGTCGAGTCCGGCCGCGCCGTCGTCATCGCCTACAACAAGTGGGACCAGATCGACGAGGAGCGCCGCTACTACCTGGAGCGGGAGATCGAGACCGACCTGGTCCAGGTCCAGTGGGCGCCCCGGGTCAACGTCTCCGCCCTGACCGGCCGTCACATGGAGAAGCTGGTCCCGGCGATCGAGACCGCGCTGGAGGGCTGGGAGACCCGCATCCCCACCGCACGGCTGAACGCCTTCCTCGGCGAGCTCGTCGCCTCCCACCCGCACCCCGTGCGGGGCGGCAAGCAGCCGCGGATCCTGTTCGGTACGCAGGCGGGCGCGAAGCCGCCGCGCTTCGTCCTGTTCGCGTCGGGCTTCATCGAGGCGGGCTACCGCCGGTTCGTCGAGCGACGGCTGCGGGAGGAGTTCGGCTTCGTGGGGACGCCGATCTCGATCAGCGTGCGAGTGCGGGAGAAGCGCGGGCGCAAGTAGGCAGTGAGCAGGGGGGCACTACGGGGGAGCGGGGAACTGCGGGAGCGGGGCCGTCCGTGAGCGGGTGGCCTGTCGCGCAGTTCCCTGCGCCCCTCAGGGCGCGGGTCAGCCCCGGCCCGGGGGGAGCGAGAGGTAACCGCGGTGGCGGCCGTTGAGTCCGTACCCGTAGGCGCCGGACGGGGCCGGCTGCTCCCAGGGCGCGTAGCCGGTCGCGCTGCCGCAGTAGCCGAAGCCGGTGAACTTCAGGTCCTCCTCGCCGGAGCGGTCACCCGGCAGGGCGCGGAACAGGCGCCGGAACTCCGAGTAGAGCGCGTCGAAGATGGGCGTGCCGCTGAGTGACTCGCCCTCGTAGGCCGGCCGCATCCCGGGGATGGGCTGGTACGGGGCGGCCGGCGGGTAGTCGCTGCTGCGGCTCGGGGGGAGGAAGGTGTTGTAGGTCTGCACACCATGGCCAACGACCGGCCGCCCGCCGGGATGCGGGCAGGACCGCTTCGTGGCCGGTTCACAGCAGGTTCACGACGCCCCCGTCGCCCGCGCCGCCCTCGCGCCGCCTCCGCGCCGTGGCCCCGCCCGCGCCCCGGCCCCGGTCCCGCAGCCGCGCAGTGCCGCAGCGCCCTGGGCACGCGCGAGCTCCGGCGCCCCCGCGCTCGCGGGGTCAGGTGCCGGCCAGGGGGAGGACTGCGCCGAGCAGGAGGCCCCGGCGGGCGGCGCTGTCCATGGCCTGGCGCAGGAGGTCCTCCCGGGGCTGGCGGCCGATGCTGCCGACCGGGGCCGCATACATGATCACTTCGCCGCGCCGGCTCGCCGCGGCCCGCCAGGCGTCGGTGACCTGCAGTGCCTGGTGCGCCTGCCACCAGGCGACCGTCCCGCCGCCCGTGGACGGCTGGAGCACCGCGTGCAGCCGGCCCATCGCCATCAGCACGGACCAGCCGGGCAGTTCCGCCGGCGGGTGGTCGACGTCCATCACCTGGCCGAAGCCGTGCTCCAGCAGCAGATCCGCGAAGTGGTCCTGGCCGGCGTCGCTGCCCGGCCGGCCGACCGGACCGGTGGGCTCCACCACCAGCGCGGCGCGCGGCGTGCCCGCATACGCGCCGTACTTGCACAGGACGAGCCCGCAGGTCACGCCGAGGACGGCCGGGCCGCCAGGAGACTCCGCCACGGCGGCGGGGACGGGGAAGGGAACGGGGGCCGGCATGGGGGCGGCCGACGCCTCGGGGAGCCGGACATGGGTCTCGTTGATGCTGCGCACCGCCCCCAGCAGTTGCTCCTCCGCGACCGGGACGACCTGGGAGGGGATGCACCGGGAGTGGGCGAAAGCCAGTACCGCTGTCTCCTCGCCGACGAACAGGACGGTCGCGGTGGGATCGGTGGTCGCGTCGCCGGGCGCGCGGCAGGACGTGCAGTCGTACCGGTCGGGCGCGGTGGAACCGGTGAGCAGCCGATCGGCCTCGTCGTCACCGATCTCGGCACGGACCTCGTCGCTGACATCGATCAAACGCGGCACGGTGACTCCTTGGGTAGCGGGAGCGGCGGCGTGGGGCGGGACTGCCTCAGCCGTGATGACAAACGGATTCGGTGTGGTCCGGGTCACGGTTGAGGTCGAACGGACCCGGGAACACGGAGATCCACAGCTACTGCACGGTCGCCAACGGTCACGCTGGGTCGACGGTGTGGGATGGCTCACTCGGGCAGTTATGTGGCGCAGGCCACGTGAAGGGCCCGTAAAGGCCGATCCGGAGGGCAAAAAGTCCCGTATGCGGCTGATTTACTAGATCAATACCGTTGGTAACCCCTTTCTGGCCTGGGGCGTCCATGAATTAGTTGAATGCACGGGACCGATTGCCTACGTTCATTCCCGGTGCAACGAGCACCACCCGGGTTCGCCCACCTCCGTACGTTCTCGACTTGTCCTCGAGAACGCACCCGCCGCCGTGTCAGACAGGTCGGTGGCGAGTGGTGGGTCGGCCGGGACGGCAAGGCCACGCTCCCTGCGTGTGACCGGCCGTCCTGTGAAACGTCGCAGTGGATCGCAGTGTGCGTGTGCTTGCGTGCCTTCCATCGCGCCGTCCGGGGTTGTCGAGAGGGAACCCATGATCTTCCGCCGCGAGTCCGACGCTGCCCGCACCACCGCCACCATCGAGGGTGGCACCAAGCGCAATCGCATCCGTGCGGCCGTCGTTGCCGGTGCCGTCATCGCCGTGCCCGTGGCCGGCCTCATCACCGCCACCACTGCCTCCGCCGCCTCCGTCTCCACCTGGGACGCTGTCGCCCAGTGCGAGAGCAGCGGCAACTGGGCCGCCAACACCGGCAACGGCTTCTACGGTGGCCTGCAGTTCACCCCCTCCACCTGGGCCGCCTTCGGTGGCACCGCCTACGCGGCCTCCGCCGACCAGGCCACCGAGGGTCAGCAGATCACCGTCGCCGAGGCCGTCCTCGCCTCCCAGGGCCCCGGCGCCTGGCCCGTCTGCGGTCCCGAGGCCGGTCTGACCGCCGGTGGCCCGGCCGCCGACGTGAGCACCGGCTCCACCAGCACCACCGCGTCGAGCAGCGCCAGCACCTCGTCCAGCAGCTCCAACACCGTGTCGAGCGCCCCGGTCGCCACCAGCACCACCCCCGCGCCCTCCACCGGCAGCACCGCCTCCGGCGCCGGCTACACCGTCAAGTCCGGTGACACGCTGAGCACCATCGCGGCCGCCAACGGCACCACCTGGCAGACGCTGTACTCGGAGAACCAGAGCACCATCGGTTCCAACGCGAACCTGATCTTCCCGGGCCAGGTCCTCACCATCGGCTGACCCGAGCACCATCGCGGGACACCTCCCGCAGGCTGTGGCG
>Ga0302314_10004665_pt1 | contig 25142 bp, 23 predicted proteins | sample III_Palsa_N2_3_FD_200533 | JGI IMG/M metagenome (GOLD analysis project Ga0302314, IMG submission 200533) | Peat permafrost microbial communities from Stordalen Mire near Abisko, Sweden - III_Palsa_N2_3 | ecosystem: Environmental > Terrestrial > Soil > Palsa > Peat permafrost | place: Sweden... | reverse complement strand
CGTATCCGTTCGCCTTTTTGAAGGCACAAAATGTGATCGCCGGAAGTCGTCATGCACTTTCATGAACATGCGAATCCCCGATGACCCGCCCCAAGTTTCTCCCCGATAACTTCACTCTCGCACTCGTAGGCACGGTGATCCTTGCCAGCCTGCTGCCCTGCCGTGGTGCGGCGGCGGTCGGCTTTAACTGGCTGACCAACATAGCCGTCGGACTGCTGTTTTTCCTGCACGGTGCGAAGCTCTCTCGCGAAGCGATCGTGTCGGGTATGACGCACTGGCGTCTGCACATCGTTGTACTGCTCAGCACTTTTGCGCTGTTTCCCTTGCTCGGCCTGGCGCTGAAACCTGTGCTCACGCCGCTCGTCACGCCTGCGCTGTACATGGGGATCCTGTTCCTGTGCACGCTGCCGTCCACCGTGCAGTCGTCTATCGCGTTCACATCCATTGCCAAGGGCAACGTGCCGGCAGCGGTTTGCGCCGCCTCGGCGTCGAGCCTGCTCGGCATCTTCATCACGCCCGCGCTGGTCGGTCTCGTGGTGACGGACGGCAGCGGCCACGCCGGTTCGGCGTGGCACACGGTCGGCAATATTGTGCTGCAGCTGCTCGTGCCGTTTATTGCCGGGCAACTGCTGCGGCCGGTGATCAGCAAATGGCTCGACAAGAATCGCAGCGTTCTGCGTTTCGTCGATCAAGGTTCGATCCTGCTGGTTGTGTACGTCGCGTTCAGCGAAGCGGTGAACGAGGGCATCTGGCACACCATTTCCCTGCAAACGCTCGGCGGACTGGTTGTAGTGAACGTGGTGCTGCTCGCACTTGCGCTAGGGGTGACGGCGTTTGCCAGCAAGCGGCTGGGCTTCAACCGGGCAGATCAGATCACGATCATTTTTTGCGGATCGAAGAAAAGCCTGGCCTCGGGGATCCCCATGGCAAAGGTGATTTTTGCCTCGCATGCAGTGGGCGCGGTCGTGCTGCCGTTGATGCTTTTTCACCAGATCCAGTTGATGACGTGCGCCGTACTCGCGCAACGCTGGGGTGCTCGCGATACGTCCGGCGAGCAAGCGCCGCAGCCAGAAGGCGAAGGCGCCCGCGCGCAAGTCCGTTAGGTCCATTGTCAGGGCCAATGGGACCGCTAGTAAGCGGCGCCCATGCCGCCACTGGCAATAGTGTGAAATCACGCTGCATGACTGACTCTCCCGACCCAACTTGACCAAGCATGAAGCCGCCCTGTGCGGCTTTTTTGCTATTTGGAGCTCATTCAGGCGTTCAGTCCATTCGGCCTGAAGACCTATGACTTGATGTAGGAGCGGGCAGCAAACGCATTTCGCTACGTCACAAGCGCCATGCCGTCTGGCCGACTGGTGATCGGGCATGTGCCTTGCCACACTTGTGTGCATAAGCGGTTACTGGCACCAGGCAACGCACAACGACATGCCTGACTTCATCCACTCAAGCGGTTGGGAATGACCACCATGCAAGCAATGACTGGCGGGGCCGCGAGCGAATCCATGCTCGGTCCGTTTTTGCGCGAACTCCGTTTCGAGCGCGGCTCGGACACTGACACCGCCCGCGCGCTCCACGCCCTGATCGATGCCGGCTTTGATCGCCTGCCACTCCCCGGCCATGGCGCGACGCTCGCACGCTGGCGGATGCTCGCGGCGGTCGCGGCGTGCGATCTCGCACTGGTCAAACTGTTCGAGGGGCATACGGACGCGCTCGCGATCATGGCCGAACTAGGCGAAGGACACGTCCCGGAAAGCGGTCAGGCGTGGGGTGTTTGGGCCGCAGAGCCGCCCTCGGCACGCCTCGCCGCGAAAGCTGCCTCCAACTCAACGGGCGTCACGTTGCACGGTACGAAGGCTTGGTGTTCCGGGGCAGCCTCGATAACCCATGCCCTCATCACAGCCTGGGACGAGCGCGGCGAGCCAATTCTCGTCGCAGTCGATCTCCGTCAGCCGGGCGTGCGCATCACGCGTGATGGATGGATGGCGGTCGGCATGTCGGCGAGCGCGAGCGTGGATGTCCATTTCGATAACGCTAAAGCCACCCGCATCGGCGCGCCGCGCGCCTATTTGGAGCGAGCGGGCTTCTGGCAAGGCGGCGGCGGGATTGCTGCATGCTGGTTCGGGGCGGCGGCGGCAATCGGGGAATTCGTCAAACAGGATGCGGCGCGCCGCGCCGACCCGTACAAGCTTGCCCATCTGGGCGCTATTGACACAGCGCTCTCCGGCACGGCCAGCCTGCTGCGCGAAGCGGCTGTTCGGATTGACCGCGAGCCGTTGACCGACGCAATGCCCGATGCCTTTCGAGTCCGCCTGGCCGCGGAACGGGCAGCGGTTGATGTCGTCGAGCGCGCCGGCCGTGCGCTGGGCGCCGGACCGCTCTGCCGTAACCGCCATTTCGCCAGCCTCATGGCCGATCTACCTGTCTTTATCCGGCAGAGTCATGCCGAACGCGATGAAGCCGCGCTTGCTGAACGACTTATCAATGGGGAATGCGGCACATGGAACCTGTAGTAACTCACTCGGCAAACGACCGCGCCATCAAGGGGAATGGCACGCTGGAAGCAACTTGGCAAAATTCCGGGCGGCTCTCGAGCCTGCCCGAAGTCGATACGGCGATCCTCGTGCCGCCCGGCGCACGCGCTGTGATTGTTTCGCCGCATCCGGACGACGAGGTTCTGGGCACGGGCGGCCTGCTCGCGCAGCTGTCCGATCTGGGTCGCAAGGTGCTGATCATCGCTGTGACGGACGGCACTGCGAGCCATCCTGATTCGCCGGAATGGCCCACGGCGAGGCTCGCCGAGACCCGTCCGCAAGAAACGCGCGACGCTTTACAACGTTTGCACATGAGACATGTCGCGCTGGTACGGCTGCACCTTCCAGACGGCGGCGGAGAAACGTTCGAATCGGAACTGGAGGAAGCGCTGAAAGCGCTTCTGGAACCGGGCGACATCGTGTTTGGAACCTGGCGTTTCGATGGCCATCCTGACCACGAGTCGGTCGGCCGGGCCGTGACCACTGTGGCCGGCGCGCTTGACCTGCCGTTCGTGGAAGTCCCCGTGTGGACTTGGCACTGGGCGACACCCGAGGATTCCCGCGTGCCCTGGAGCCGTGCGCGCCGCATCGTGCTGGATGCGCCCACGCTCGCCCGCAAGGTTCACGCGGTCCAGGCGTTTCGGAGCCAGATCGAAGCCGACGACTCGACGGGTCGCTCACCGATCCTTCCGGATCACGTGATCGAGCGTCTCACCCGGCCCTACGAGGTCGTGCTGATATGACACCGGACGCGAACGCGCAGGAACCAAACACAGAGGCACCAAACGCGCAGGACTATTTCGCCGGTCTCTATCAACGCAGCGACGACCCCTGGTTACTTCGTGATCGCTGGTACGAGCGACGCAAGCGCGCGTTGACGCTGGCCGCGCTCCCCGACGAGCACTACCGTCGCGCGTATGAACCCGGTTGCGCGAACGGCGAACTGACGGCGGAACTGGCGCCTCGATGCGAGACGCTGCTCGCGGCGGATTTGAATCCGGCCGCGGTCGACCTTGCGCGCCGGCGAGTCGCGCATCTTCAGCACGTTCAGGTCGAGCAGCGCGCCATGCCCAACGACTGGCCGGATAGCGAGTTCGACCTGATCGTGATCAGCGAGGTGGCGTATTACCTGAATGAAGCGCAACTAGCCGGGCTCATTGCGAGGCTGAGGGCTTCGCTCGCGGAGGGCGGAACGCTGATTGCCTGCCATTGGCGGCGGCCAATCGCGGGATGGCCGCATTCAGGTGATGATGTACATCGAGAACTTCGCGCAAAACTTACGCTACCGCGGTTGTCGTGCTACCAGGACGACGACATGGTGCTTGACGTATGGTCATCGAGTGCGAAATCCGTCCATCAACGGGAAGCGCGCTAGTGCATGGCACCACGGGTTAAGTTGAATTTTCCAGCCACACTTACTAAACAATAAAGCTAACTGAAAGCCATACCAACAAACAGCTTACGGGTTTTCTCCAAGGTTTCCTGGATAAGTTTTCGCGATGTTTTACTATACAATCGCCGAAATCGTGCGAATCTGGCGTCGTTAGTAAACACATCACCTGTGTATATCGCCTCAGCGCCGATAAACAACAAATCCACGCAACGCGGAGACGAGAAACCCGATGGCCACCACCATTCGCGATGTTGCGCGCGCAGCCAGTGTGTCGATCGGCACGGTGTCGCGAGCGCTTAAAAACCAGCCGGGCTTGTCCGAAACTACGCGCGAACGCGTGGTGGAAGCGGCGCGGCAACTTGGCTACGACGCCGCCCAGCTTCGCACTCGAATCCGGCGCGTCACGTTCCTGCTTCATCGCCAGCACAATAATTTCGCAGTCAGCCCGTTCTTTTCCCACGTGCTGCACGGTTTCGAAGAAGCCTGCCGCGAGCGGCGGCTGGTGCCGTCAGTACTGACGGCCGGCCCGACGCATGATCTCGCGCAGCAGATGCGCCTTCACGCACCGGACGCCGTCGCGGTGGCGGGATTTATCGAGCCTGAGCTGCTTGCTCACCTGCGCTCCATGAACCGGCCGGTCGTACTGATCGATTTGCGCGCGCCCGGCTTCCGCTCGGTCAACGTCGACAACGCACGCGGGGCAGCGCTCGCCATGCAGCACCTGTTCGCACTCGGGCGCAAGCGGATTGCGTTCATTGGCGGATCGCTGGCGCACTACAGCATCTCGCAGCGCGCAATGGGTTATCGGCTGGCGTATTTCGAAGCGGGATTACTCTTTAATCCAACGCTCGAAGTCACCACGCAGCCCGCTATTGATGCTGACCTGGCCGCCGCCGACGCCATGGAGCGCTTGATCGCGCAGGCGCGTGCGCAATCCGCACCGCTGCCCGACGCCGTTTTCGCCTATAACGATGCTGCGGCCCTTGCTGCCATGCGCGTCTGTCTCGCGCACGGTTTGCGGGTGCCGGAAGACATCGCGTTTGTCGGTTTCGACGATATTCCCGCCGCAGCTCAAAACACGCCGCCGCTCACCACGGTCACGGTCGACAAGGAAGCGCTGGGGCGGCGCGGCGTGGAATTGCTGCTGGAAACCGCTCAGAACCACGACGATGCAAACACCACCGACACGCTCGTGCCCGTGCACCTGATTCCTCGCGCGAGCTCGGCCATAACACGGACACAGACATAGGTATGAACTCAACCGCTCTGCTCGTGGCGGGTTCGGCAGAACCGGACTTTCGCAGCCGCGATTTCCTCCTCGATCACGTTCGCCACACACTTGCGTTCTACGCACGAACCGCCCGCGATGACTCGGGCGGTTTTTTTCATTTTTTCAAGGACGACGGCACGGTCTACGACCGCACCACGCGTCACCTTGTCAGCAGCACGCGCTTCGTCTTCAACCACGCGATGGCGTTCCGTCATTTCGGCGGCCAGCAGCATCAGGACAACGCTCGTCACGCGTTCGCGTTCCTGCGCAACGCGCATTGGGACGCGGTGAATGAAGGCTACGACTGGGAAATCGAATGGCGCGACGGTGCGAAGCGCACGCTTGACGGCACGCGGCATTGCTACGGCCACGCGTTCGTTTTGCTGGCGTGCGCGCACGCGGCAATGGCAGGTATCGATGAAGCCAAACCCTTGATCGATGAAACCTTCCAGCTGATGGACAAGCATTTCTGGGACGCGGCCGCCGGTCTGTACGCCGATGAAGCCACCCCCGACTGGCAGTTGTCGTCGTATCGCGGGCAGAACGCCAACATGCACGCGACCGAAGCGTTGCTGGCCGCGTACGAGGCGACCGGCCATGTGCTGTATCTGGATCGCGCGGAAAAAATCGCCGGCAACATTACGTTGCGCCAAGCCCGGTTGAGCAACGGCCTGGTCTGGGAGCACTTCAACGCCGACTGGTCAATCGACTGGCATTACAACGAATCCGACAGTTCCAACATTTTTCGCCCGTGGGGTTTCCAGCCCGGCCATCAGACGGAGTGGGCGAAGCTGCTGCTGATCCTGGAGCGGCATCGCGCGTTGCCATGGCTCGCGCCGCGCGCTATCGAACTATTTGATGCCGGTTTCAACCGCGCGTGGGACGACCAGCACGGCGGCCTGTATTACGGCTTCGGCCCGGACAATTCCATCTGCGACCACGACAAATACTTCTGGGTGCAGGCCGAGAGCTTCGCCACCGCCGCGTTGCTCGGCAAACGGACAGGTCTGGAGCGATTCTGGGATTGCTACGACGAACTCTGGCGTTATAGCTGGGCACATTTCGTCGATCACGAACATGGCGCGTGGTTCCGCATCCTGACCTGCGACAACCGCAAGTACGGCGACGAAAAAAGCCCCGCCGGCAAGACCGATTACCACACGATGGGCGCGTGCTACGAAGTGCTGAACGCGATAAGCGCAGCGGACGCACCCCAACAAAGCCGCGAGACAGCGAAAGCGACAAGCTAAACGGTGAGCACGATGACCTCCAATTCAACCTTCCCCCAATTCGTCTCGGCCGGCGACATCCTGACCGACCTGATCCGTACCGGGCCGTCAGACTGGCTGTCGCGACCGGGCGGCGCCGGCTGGAACGTCGCGCGCGCTGTCGCGCGTCTCGGTTTGCCGACGGCCTGTGCCGGTTCGCTCGGCACGGACAATTTCTCCGATGAACTCTGGGACGCGAGCGTCGCGGCCGGCCTCGACATGCGATTCATGCAGCGCGTCGAGCGGCCGCCGCTGCTGGCGATCGTCCACAAGACGCAGCCACCGACCTATTACTTCATGGGTGAAAACGGCGCAGATCTCGCCTTCGATCCCACCCTCCTGCCGACCGGCTGGATGGACTCGGTGAAATGGGCGCACTTCGGCTGCATCAGCCTCGTGCGCCAGCCGCTCAGCGACACCCTCGCCCGTGTCGCCGCGCAATTGCGCGAGCACGGCGTGAAGATCAGCTTCGACCCGAATTATCGAAACCTGATGGAGCACGGCTACGAGCCGACCTTGCGCAAGATGGCCGCGCTTGCCGACCTGATCAAAGTCTCGGACGAAGACCTGCAGAAGCTCTTCCCATCGATCCCGAACGAAGCCGATGCCATCGCCGAAATCCGCGCGATGAACCCTCAGGCCACCGTGCTTGTCACACGAGGATCGGCCGACGCTACGCTGCACGTGGGCGACGAAAGCTGGCAGGCACGCCCGCCAAAAGTCGATGTCGCCGACACGGTGGGCGCCGGCGATGCGTCCATTGCCGGCTTGCTCTACAGCTTGATGGCACGCGCCGGCGGCTGGCCTGACCATCTGCGTTTTGCGCTCGCGGCGGGCGCGGCGGCGTGCCGGATGTCGGGAGCGCACTCACCGTCGCTGGAAGAAGTCGAGGATTTGCTGGCCTGACGTCCGGGTCTGAAATTCAGGTTTGGTCCGCCTCAACGGCCCGGCAATGAGAGACGGTCATACGCGCGATAAATGCGCGTGCTAGCATCGTTTCAACCTTTGCCGGAGGTGCATCATGGAAGACACGATCTACACGAAAGGCATCTACACCGCGACCATCGGCGCCCACGCCGTAGACGGCGGCCAGTTTCGAGGCGTTGTCACGTTGGTGCGGGACGATGGCGAAGACGGCGAGGATTCCGAGCCGAAACAGTACGACGTCGCGGCCACGTCGCTGTCCGAAGAAGAGGCTCTGGAAGAAGCCCGCGCGCTCGCTCACCGGATCCTCGGCGAACTTGAGTTGTGAGAAAACGGCGGCGCGGAGATTGCTCGCCGCAGTCGTCGTCGTAGTCGTAGTCGTCACTTCGCTTGAACGGGAGAACCAAAATGCCTGAACAACTCTTCCTCTACGGCGTCTATTCCATCCACGTTCGCCCCATCGAACTACAGGGGACGCGCTGGGACGCGGAATACGAAATCCGTCATCTCGACAAAGCCGTGCAGCCGTGGAAGACCATTGGCGGCGATAACGGCTTGTCGAGCCCCACCGACGCCATTGGTGCCGCGCACGTGCAAGCCGTCGCCGACATTGAAGCCGGCGCGGGTATTCCCAAGCCGAAGACCTTCCCCTGACGCCTGAGCCGGGTACGACCTCAGGGCTTCAGACTCGCCGTGCCCGTCTGCTGCTGCGAAGCGGCTGACGGTACCTTCTGCGCTTCCTCTTTATCGATCAATGCCGCGCGTTCGTGCGCGTCCCGTGACGTCGCCCGCGCGACATACTCCGATAACGCCCCACCCGGCTCGATCAGCTTTGCCATATAGGCGATCTGCAGCGTGCTCGAGACGAGGATATCGGCGGCTGTAAAGCGTTCGCCGAGCAGCCATGGGCCGTGGGCCAGCGCCGATTCAATCGCCTTTTCGACGCGGCCCAGATCACCCCAGCCGAAACTCACGCTGTTGCCCGGCGCGCCCGTCATCCGTTCAGCCATGGCCGGTTCGAGACAAGCGCCCGTGAAAAACATCCATTGGAGGAAACGGCCTCGCAGCGGATCGTCAAGCGGGACGCCGAGCCCCGCTTGCGGGTATTTATCGGCGAGATAGAGGAGCACCGCACCCGATTCCGCGACGCACACACCGTCGTCATCCAGCGCGGGCAACTTCGACATGGGATTCACCGAGCAAAACGCCGGCGCATTCTGCTCGCCCGCCCGAATGTTCACGTAGGCGAACTCGTATGGCACGCGCAATTCTTCGAGCATCCATAACGCGCGAAACGCGCGCGTCTTCGGCCAGTAGTAGAGCTTCATGGACAGATCCTCTTTGTGGCGCGACATTGTCAGGGAGCGTCCAGATTACCCGCTCCCGGCGGTTTCGAGACGCGGGTTAACCACACGTTAGCCATTCGGCAGGTGATTTCCGCTCATTCATCTCAATAAAGATCGATTTCGTTTCTGGTACGAGCGTTCGATCGCCAAGAACGCAAAAACCTTCCGGTTATGTCGAGGAAGAATGGCGACATCCTCTCAATTCAACGATAAAACGCCGGAGACTCATCCATGAACGCGCGTGTGCCTTTTTCAGATAACCCTCCGCTAGCAAGCTACCAACTCACCGATAACCTCAACGCCGCGCACGGCCGGATCTTCCTCACCGGCACGCAGGCATTGGTTCGGCTGGTGCTGATGCAACGCCAGCTCGATCGCGCTGCCGGGCTGAATACCGCGGGTTTTGTCAGCGGCTATCGAGGCTCGCCGCTGGGTATGGTCGATCAGCAATTGTGGAAGGCGAAAAAACTTCTCGCGTCGCATGACGTGCGTTTTCTGCCCGCGATCAACGAGGAGCTTGGCGGCACGGCTGTGCTTGGCACGCAGCGGGTGGAATCGGATCCCGAGCGGACTGTGGAAGGCGTCTTTGCGATGTGGTACGGCAAGGGCCCGGGTGTCGACCGCGCCGGCGATGCCCTCAAGCACGGCAATGCGTACGGTTCGTCGCCGCACGGCGGCGTGCTGGTCGTGGCGGGCGACGATCACGGCTGCGTGTCGTCGTCCATGCCGCATCAGTCGGATCAGGCGCTGATCGCCTGGCACATGCCGGTGGTGAACCCGTCGAATATCGCCGATATGCTCGAGTTCGGTCTTTACGGCTGGGCGTTGTCGCGCTTTTCGGGCGCGTGGGTGGGGTACAAGGCGATATCGGAGACGGTGGAATCGGGGTCGACTGTGGACCTCGATGCGTTCCAGACCGTGTGGCCCGCACCGGTGGGTTTCATCGCGCCCGAAGGCGGTCTCCACAATCGCTGGCCCGACTTGCCGAGCTTGACGATTGAAGCGCGTCTTGCCGCGAAACTCGACGCCGTGCGGTATTTTTCCAAGACCCATTCCATCGATAAATGGATCGCTCCGAGTCAACACGCGAACGTCGGCATCGTCACGTGCGGCAAGGCGCATCTGGACCTGATGGAAACGTTGCGCCGCCTGGATCTCACCGTCGATGACCTCGATGCCGCCGGCGTGCGCATCTATAAAGTGGGCCTGTCGTTTCCGCTGGAAACCACGCGTCTCGATACCTTCGTCGAAGGTCTCTCCGAAGTCCTCGTGATCGAAGAAAAAGGGCCGGTGATCGAGCAGCAGATCAAGGACCATCTGTATAACCGGACACACGGCGCGCGGCCGATCGTGGTCGGCAAGACCGCGCAGGACGGGGCCATGCTGCTGAGCGCGCTCGGTGAATTGCGCCCATCGCGTGTGTTGCCTGTGTTCGCGGACTGGCTTGCACGGCACAAACCCGCGTTGGATCGTCGCGATAAAGTCGTGGATCTTGTCGCGCCGCAAATCCTGTCGAATGCCGCCGATGCCGTCAAACGCACGCCGTATTTTTGCTCGGGCTGTCCGCACAATACATCGACGAAAGTGCCTGAAGGCTCGATCGCGCAGGCCGGGATTGGCTGCCACTTCATGGCGTCGTGGATGGAGCGCGATACGACGGGCCTGATTCAAATGGGCGGAGAAGGCGTGGATTGGGCGTCGCACTCCATGTTCACGAAAACGCCGCACGTGTTCCAGAATCTCGGCGATGGCACCTACTTTCACTCAGGAATCCTCGCTATTCGCCAGGCGGCCGCGGCGAAGGCCAACATCACCTACAAGATCCTCTACAACGACGCCGTCGCGATGACCGGCGGCCAGCCCGTCGATGGCAGCATTTCCGTGCCGCAAATCGCGCGGCAAGTTGAAGCGGAAGGTATTGCCACGCTCGTCGTAGTCAGCGATGAACCCGAGAAATACGACGGCCATCACGACCAGTTTCCGAAAGGCACGACGTTCCATCATCGGCGCGAACTCGATGAAGTCCAGCGGCGGTTACGCGATATCAAGGGCGTTACCGTCCTCATCTACGATCAAACCTGTGCGGCGGAGAAACGCCGTCGCCGCAAAAAAGGCGAGTTTCCCGATCCGGACAAACGCTTGTTCATCAACGAAGCCGTGTGCGAAGGCTGTGGCGATTGTGGCGTGCAGAGCAATTGTTTATCGGTGGAACCGGTTGAAACCGAACTCGGACGCAAGCGCCGCATCGACCAATCGTCGTGCAACAAGGACTACTCGTGCGTGAACGGTTTCTGCCCGAGTTTCGTCACGCTCGAAGGCGCGAAGCTCAAGAAAGCCGCGGGTAATGCATTCGATCCTGAAGCGCTCGCGGCACGCGTCGATGCGTTGCAAGAACCCAGGCTTGAACTCGATAACGCGCCGTACGACATTTTGATTACCGGCGTCGGCGGCACGGGTGTGGTGACGGTCGGCGCGTTAATCAGCATGGCCGCGCATCTGGAGGGCAAGAGCGCGTCCGTACTCGACTTCATGGGCTTTGCGCAGAAAGGTGGCGCGGTGCTGTCGTTCGTGCGCTTCGCTTCCACCGATGCGTTGCTGAACCAGGTTCGCATCGATACCCAGCAGGCCGATGTGCTGCTCGCCTGCGACATGGTCGTCGGCGCGAGCGCTGACGCGCTGCAAACGGTGCGTCATGGGCGTACGCGGATTGTCGTGAACACGCATGCGATTCCGAACGCGACGTTCGTGCAGAATCCTGATGCGAACCTTCACGCCGGATCGCTGCTGGAAAAGATGCAGCACGCAGCGGGCGCTGAGCGCATGAACACGTGCGACGCGCAGGCTTTGGCGACGCGTTTTCTCGGCGACACCATTGGCGCGAATATTTTGATGTTGGGCTATGCGTGGCAGCTTGGACTCGTGCCGGTGTCGCATGCGGCGTTGATGCGCGCGATCGAGTTGAACAACGTCGCCGTGCCGATGAACAAGCTGGCGTTTGCTATCGGCCGACTGGCTGCAGCGGATATGGATGCGCTGGAAGCGCTGCGTAAAGCTGCTGTTACGCCGCGTGTCGAGATGAATGCGATGTCGTTGGATGCGTTGATTGCGGATCGAGAAGCGCGGTTGCTGGCGTATGGCGGTTCGAGTTATGTGACGCGATATCGGGCGTTGGTTTCAGCGGCGGCGGCGCATCACAACGATGCCGTGACGCGCGCGGTGGCTTCAACGTTCTATCGGCTGCTGGCGGTGAAGGATGAATACGAAGTCGCGCGGCTTCACACCGATCCCGCATTCCGGGCGGCGCTCGAAGCGCAGTTCGAAGGCACGGCGGGTCAGGATTTCGCGGTGAAATTTAATATGGCTCCGCCGGTTTTATCGAAGGCGAAGAACGGCGGCCAACCGCGGAAAATGACGTTCGGGCAATGGCTCTGGCCGGTGCTTGGGGTGCTGTCGAAGGTTCGCGGATTGCGAGGCACGGTCATCGATCCGTTCGGTAAATCGCTCGAGCGGAAGATGGAGCGAGAGCTTCCTGGAGACTACGAAATAACCATTCGACGCGCGCTTGAAGTGCTGACGCCGGATACCGCCAAGGATGTGGAAACGCTTGCGCTGCTGCACGAACGCATTCGCGGTTATGGGCACGTGAAGCTCGCGAATCTGTCGATGGTGAAGCGGCGGGAGCGGGATCTCGGAGTGAAACTGCGGATCGAGGTGAAGACGGGGCAGTATGTGAAAGCATCACTCGATGAGGTCAAAGGTGCCGGAGCGTTGAGGGGTATTCCGGTGGTGGTGGCGAAGTGAAGACCGTGCGCTAAGCAGCTGGATAGTCGCTCCGTCGGCCGTATCCCGCAAAAATGAAAAAGCCCGTGAGCGATTCGCGGGCTTTTTCGTTATGTCGTGAAACCGAGCCCCCCCTACTCTTCCTCCTCCGCGATCCAGTCGATATCCCCACACAGCACGCATCGTTGTCCGCCCATGCGCGTCTCGACCGACAGCGTGACGCACGGCAACGCTTCATTAATCGATAAATACGGCTTCGTCACATGCACCCTATCCGGGTCGCCCAGCGCCGCCCGAAAATACGGCCGCCTTAACCAGTTCGCCCCTTGCGCATCGATAAGCGGCAGCAACCGCGCTTCATGCGCTGCGCGATCGGCCCTGAGCACCACATTTCGCCCGGCTTGTCGCCCGTTGGCATCGAGGAGAAAACACCGCGCGGCGTTATCCAGTGCGAGGAAATTCCAGCACACTTCCTCCAGCGGTTCGCCCGCCGCCAGCCGTTCCGCCGCGCGCTCGAATGCTCGCACGTACGGCTGCAGCCGCGTCGCCACACGCCGTTCCTTGGCCTCCGTCTGCAAACGGAAACGCTCGGTCAATTCGCTCATTAACGTGTGCGCCTGCGTGGCATCGGCGAGACCGGGGTTGGGCCGTCCAAAGAAGAATCCCTGCACGAAGTCCGCACCGCTAGAGAGCGCCAGTTGCGCCTCGTGCTCGGTCTCCACGCCTTCGATCAACACCAGCTTGCCCGCCTCGTGCAGTAGCGACACCACGCCGCACAGAATCGCTTCCATGTTGCGCCGATGCTTCAAGTGGCTCGTCCCATGCACGGAATGCGCCGAGTGCGCGGCGTGCGACAACATCACGCGATCCAGCTTGACGATATCCGGATCGAGTTGCCAGATCCGTTCGATATTGGAATGCCCCGCGCCGAAATCATCGAGCGCGATCAGGAAGCCATGCTCGCGAAAATGCTGCACGGCGTCCGCGAGCTTTTCGATGTCGTCGGCGCGTTGCTCCAGCACCTCCAGCACCACGCGACGCGGTTCGATCTGCAAGCGCTTGAGATTCGCCAGCAACGCGGCCATGTGATACGGCTCGGTCAACGCCCCCGGATGCACGTTGAGAAACAACCACTCGTTCTCCGTGCCGAGCACATTGAAATTCTCGAGATGCAGCGCCTGCGACAGCCGGTCGACCTGCATGGCCTCGCCCACGCGCGCGGCCTGGCCGAATACATCGAGCGGCGACACCACGCGATCAAGCGCGTCGTGCGCTCGCAGCAAACCTTCGTAGCCGACTGCCCGCATATGCGACAGGCTGAATACCGGCTGAAACACGCTCGACAGCGTCCAGCCGCCGTGCTCGACCGAATACCGGTCGAACCCCGACGTCACGCTCAGTTCGAATGTCCGCGGCGAGACTGGCTTCACCTTGTCAGGATTCGCTATTGCCATCTTGCCTTCCCCGTCCGGATGCCCGCATCTGATCCTTGTTTATGCAACCGGTCATAGTCGCGGTCATGGTCGATCAACGCAATCGATTGCGCTCGACATCGCGCAACCGAAGCCCTCAATCCTGGTTTCATACACTGCCCTCGTTTATCTTCAAGCGGAATCTATCCGTCCCGTCGCCTTCGATAAAGCAAGCTCCGTGCTCACGCAAGTCCTAGCGTTTCCTGACTGCCCGCGCGCATGTGCACCGCCGCGAGACGCCGGGTTCGCAGCGCAGCGTGCGAATGCACCAAGACAGTGCAAAGCCCATTTGCCAACTGCGTCTCCGAAACGGCCCGTCGGCGACCCATTAAGCACGTCCAAGCTAAACTTTGCCCCTTCTTCGTTAAAACGGAGCGTCGCTGGCGACTCGCCGCGCTCCTGCCAGATCGCATAAATCTATGGAAATCGTTTTTACTGTCTTGATCCTGATGCTGGCGGTCGCGCTGTCTGGGTTCGCCACCAGCTTGTTGCCCAACGCGTTGCCCTTCACGCTGCCGCTGCCTCTTATCCAGATAGCGATAGGCGCGTGTCTCGCGTGGCCGGGATTCGGCCTGCACGTCACGTTCGATCCCGAGCTATTCATGATGCTCTTCATCCCGCCGCTTTTGTTCGCCGACGGCTGGCGCATCCCGAAGCGCGAATTTTTCATGCAGCGGCGCGCGATCCTGCTGCTCGCGCTCGGCCTCGTATTCATGACGGTGGGCGCACTCGGCTGGTTCCTGCATTTCATGATCCCCGCGATGCCGCTGCCGGTCGCATTCGCGCTGGCCGCGGTGTTATCGCCGACGGACGCCGTTGCGCTCAGCGGTATCGCCGGCAAGGGCCGCATTCCGGCGAACCTGATGCACATCCTGGAAGGCGAAGCGCTGATGAACGACGCGTCCGGCCTGGTCGCGCTGAAATTCGCCATCGCTGCGGCGCTTACGGGCGTGTTCTCGTTGCGCGCGGCAGCGATAAGTTTCGTATTGATAGCGGTGGGTGGTCTGGTAATAGGCGCGGCGATCAGTTGGCTCGTGACATCCATTCCAGGGCGGGTCGCGAAACTGTCCGAAGACGACGACCCCGCCGCCGGCGTCATCTTGACCCTGCTGATTCCGTTCGCGGCGTATCTCATTGCCGAGCGGTTCGGTTGCTCGGGCATTCTCGCGGCGGTATCGGCTGGGATGATGATGAACTTCCAGAGCCTGCGCGAGGGCATTCCCACGGCGGCCCGAATCCGCATGACCAGCACGTGGACGATGATCGAATTCGTGTTCAACGGCATGGTGTTTATCCTGCTCGGGCTGCAGTTCCCGCACATCATTGGACGCGCATTGATCGAAGCGCATCACGACAGTCTTCAGCAAGTCGGCTTGCTGCTCGGTTATGTCGCTGCGGTGGTGATCGCGTTGTACGGGCTGCGTTTTGCATGGGTATGGGTACTGCGCTGGGTCTCGAGCCGGGGCGCTGCGAAACACGGCGTCGCGAACGCGGTACCGGGCGTGCGTACCGTCGCGATGACGACTATCGGCGGCGTGCGCGGCGCAATCACGCTCGCGGGCGTGCTGTCGTTGCCCGAAGTGCTGCCGAATGGGTCGGTACTACCCGGACGCGATCTCGCGATTTTCATTGCATCGGCGACGATCCTGATGTCATTGCTGATCGGCGTGGTCGGTTTGCCCCTGCTGCTGAACGGCCTGAAAAAACGCGGCGATCCACACGCCGCCGAGGAACGCATCGCGCGCCGGCATGCGGCGCAGGCCGCGATCCGCGCTGTGGATACCGCGCAGGAAAATCTCAGCGAGCAGATGGACGAAGCGGCGTCGGCACGTTGCACGGATACGGCCGCGCGCGTGATGAGTTTGTATCGACGGCGTCTTGAAGGGCTCGGCGAAGATGAAGAACCACGCCGGGCCGCGCGTCAAAGCGAGATGGTTGAGACGAAGCTCAAAATGGCGGCGTTGAGGGCGGAGCGCTCGGAGCTGCTCAAGATGCGCGCGCGGCAGGCGATCAACGATGAAACCTTGAACAAGCTGATGCGGGAAATCGATTTGTCGGAGACCGCGATTGTGAACCGGAAGAAAGGCAGCACTGCGTAATCGACGTTTCCTGTTCGTTACTTCATGGCAATCTGCCACACCCGGAACCGCTGCGTTTCGGGCTTGGACACAATGGGGATGAACGAATCAACTTGCTGAATTTTTAAGAGTTTTCGTATTCGCCGCCGGCGCCTAGCGCCGCATACTTCATCTCATGCGCAATCCATGAATGTGCATGATGTCGTTGTAACTCTCCGATCTTGTCCGCTCACAGCCTCCGGCTCTGGGCGGTTTTTTTTGGGAATTTTTTCTGGATAACGAACGAGTTAAGGCTTGAACTCATGTCGTGCCGACTCGATGCTGCCGTTGCTTCTCTCGGGAGGATGTCTTAAGTTTTCGGGAGAACGTGTTCGGCGGCTATCGGGCGTAGCCGATGTATCGCATCGAGAAATGTCACGGCCGCAGGATCAATTTCAGCGGTCCAGCTCATGGGCTGCGAGACAAAAAAGCCCGCACAGCTTGCGCTGTGCGGGCTTCTTAACATCACGTCATATATCGTGAAACTTAACCGTGGTGGAGAGGAGGAGGATCGAACTCCCGACCTTCGCATTGCGAACGCGACGCTCTCCCAGCTGAGCTACCCCCCCAACGTATCTCGATAATAGCACAGCCTTAAGACCGTCTGACAAGGCCCAAAAGCCGCCTGCGGCACACCTTATTTCGACGGCGAGCCCGCGAGAATCCAGCCAACAACTGTCTTGATATCCGCCCCGCTCATGGTTCGATGCGACGGCATGGGCAAGACGCCCCACACGCCACTACCGCCGTCCCTCACCTTGGTTTCAAGCCGCGCTTGCGCCTGCGCGTCGCCCTTGTACTTCCCGGCGATCTGCTGGAACGACGGCCCCACAATCTTGCGATCCACCGCGTGACATCCCATGCAGGCATTCTTGCCCGCGATGTTCATGGCATCTGCGGGGGAAAAGACGGCGGGTGCGTCGGCCGCTAGCGCTCCCTGGCCAGTCGCGGCCGTGATCGCGATCGCGAACACGGTCATGTAAAGCCACCGCTTCATTTCGCTGCGGGCGCAGGATTACCCGGATGCACCGGGGAATTCACGACCGGCGCGGGCGACTGCCCATCGAGCGGCTTTGAGCTGACCGACGAATCCGGTACCGCGCCGACAGTCGGATTATCACTGTCGATAGGCGTTACCACCGGCGCGCTCGCACCCGATGCAGCCGCGGCCGACAACGCCTGAGCATCTTCCGGCTTGATGTACTGGAACACCTTGACCACCTGTGCAACACCCGGGACCTGCGCCGCCACATTCGCGCCGGCGGTGCCTTCGTCACGCGTGACCAGGCCCATCAGATACACCGTGTCGCGCTCGCACACCACCTTGTAGAAGTTCGCGCGCATGTCCTTTTCACCGACCATCGCGCCCTTCACGCGGCTCTCGAGATAGGCATCGTTAGTACGCGATGACAGCGAACTCGCGCCCTGGACAGCGAGCTCATTCACAATGCTGTTCACATTGTTGATACCGCGCACCACCTCTTCGGCCTTCTGTTTCCATTGATCGGTCGGTACTTCGCCGGTCAGCAGCACGCGCCGGTTGAACACGGTCACGCTGACGTGCGCCTGATCGGGCAGGCTTTCATTGATGCGCGACTTGGCTTTCACCTGGATCTCGCGGTCCTCGGTCTGCGCGCCGAGCGTGCGCCGGTCTGTGGCCACAAGCGTGCCGCCGCCCACCGCACCACCCATCGCACCGATGACCACAAGCGGGCAACCTTGCAAGGTCAGCACAACGCCTGACAACAGGCTCGCCAGCAGCGTGGCTCTGGCTAGCGTCGACCTGACGCGTGTCTTTTTCATCAACTCGTTCCCCTTAAAAATCATTCGTCGCCCAGCAGCATCGCGTCGATGCCATCGCACAGGCAGTGAATGGTTAGCAGATGGACTTCCTGGATTCGTGCCGGCCGTTCGGACGGCACGCAGATATGGATGTCGGTATCGGCGAGCACTTCGCTGATCACGCCGCCGCCCGCACCGGTCATCGCGATCACGAACATCTCGCGCTCATGCGCGGCCTGGATCGCCGAGAGCAGGTTGACCGAGTTGCCCGACGTTGAGATGACGACCAGGACGTCGCCGGCCTGCCCGAGTGAGCGGATCTGCTTCGAATAGATCTCTTCGAACGCCGAGTTATTGCCAATGGCTGTGAGCGTCAGGACATTCGCGTCCAGCGCAATAGCCGGCAAGCCGGGCCGCTCGCGCTCGAAGTGCCCCACCAGTGCAGACGCGAGCCTCTGTGAGTTAGCTGCTGATCCACCGTTGCCGCACGTGAGGATTCGCGAGCCGTTGGCGAGCGCGCCGAACAGCACGTCAATGGCTGCGGCGACGGGGAAAGCAAGCGTGTCGAGTGCTTCACGATGGACTGCCGCGTTTTCGCGGAAATGTTGCTGGATACGTTCGACGGACATCGACTCTCGGTTATCGGCCGCGCCATGCGCGGTAGTTCATTGACGGGCTGCTTCGATGATTTGCTTCGACGGCTGGCTTCGATGACTTGCTGCCAAGGTCTCCAAAGCCGATGCTTCATCACTTCAATTCTTGAGCTCCGGCGCCTCACGATCCATGGTTCCCCTCGATGCGCTCTCACGCTGCGGTTGAACATAAGACCATAAGACATCGATGAATCCGGCGCGCAGGCTCCGCGCAGTTTACCGCACTCGCTGTCCGCGTCACTTAAGATACGGCCGTTTTCACGACGTATCGGCGCGAAAAGCATCGCGTAACCACACGATACGGCCCGCATCGAACGCGATCACGTCGAAGCGGCACACGGGCAATGCACCGCGCCACGTCATCAGGTAGTGCTGCGCCGCGAGCACCAGCCGCCGCTGCTTATGCGCGCCGATACTCGCCGCCGCTGCCGCGAACTGGCGGCTGCGCCGCGCGCGTACCTCCACGAATACGAGTGCACGCTGACTGCCGATCTCACGCATCACGAGATCGATTTCGCCGCCGCGACAGGCGAAATTGCGGGCGACAAAACGCAGGCGCTGCCGCTGCAGATATTCAAGCGCGCGTTGCTCGAACGCGCTTCCGATTGTTTTCGACACCCCGTTCCCCAAAAAGTTGTCTCTCATCGCGTGGCACAATGACGTCCTCCGCATGCCACCCGCCCTCATGACTCCACTCTCCGAATTGGCCCTTGGCCAGCAGTTTCCTGCTGGTGCGCTCTATATAGTCGCGACGCCGATCGGCAATGTCGCGGACATCACGGTGCGCGCGCTGCATGTGCTCGGACTTGTCGACCGGGTGGCCGCCGAGGACACGCGTAACACGTCGCAACTACTGTCGCGCTACGGCATTTCTAAGCCGACCATCGCGGTACACGAGCACAACGAGCGCAGCGCTGCCGAGAACGTGATCGCGCATCTGCGCAACGGCGAGCGCATTGCGTGCGTGTCCGACGCAGGCACGCCAGGTATTTCCGACCCCGGCGCAAAACTGGTCGATGCTGTGCGCGAAGCCGGCTTTCCCGTTATTCCTCTGCCTGGCGCGAGCGCCCTCACCACCGCGCTCAGCGTAGCCGGCGCATGGGTTCACACGTTTTCGTTCATCGGCTTTCTTGCCACCAAGCCGAAGCAGCGCGACACGCAATTGCAGTCGCTGCTCACGCACACGCCGGCACTCGTGTTCTACGAAGCGCCGCACAGGATTGTGGAAACGGTGCAGGCGCTCGAGCGCGCATTCGGTGGCGAGCGGCAATTGCTGATTGCTCGTGAGCTGACCAAGTTACATGAGAGCATCCATCGATGCACCCTGGCCGAAGGGCCAACGTGGCTATCCGGCGATGCAAACCGGCAACGCGGTGAGTTCGTTCTTGTCGTGGAAGGCGCGCCGCAGAAGGAGGCCGCAGACGACGCTCACGATGCGTTGCTCGCGACTTTGCTGGAGGAGTTGTCGGTGAGCAGCGCTGCAAGACTGGCGGCAACGCTGACGGGCGCATCGCGCAACGCGCTGTACACAAGGGCGCTGGCAATGGATAAGGCACGCGGAGAACAGGGCGAAACCGAGCAGGAATGACGAGCGGGAATGAGGCGGGCAAACGCGCTGGGCAATAAAAAAACGGGCCGTCGAAACGGCCCGTTTTTTCTACTCAACAAGTTGACGATGATCAGTCGACCGGGTTGATAGACGCCAGAGCTTGATCTCGTGCCGCCGCCCGCGCTTCCTGCGGCGTCAAGCCTTCGATCTTCACCTTTCCGACACCCGCGCCACGCATGCCGAGTACCGCAGCTGCCGCATAGGAAAGATCAATCACGCGGCCACGCGCGTACGGACCGCGGTCGTTGATCTTGACGACCACTGTTTTCTGATTCGCCTCATTGGTCACACGAACCCACGATGCGAGCGGTAACGTGCGATGCGCTGCCGTGAGCGCGTGCATGTCGTAGCGTTCGCCGCTGGCCGTCTTGCGACCATGGAAACCGCGGCCATACCAGGAGGCGCGGCCCTGCTGCTCGAAGTCGCTGACATCGGGTCCGGCAGTGATGGGCTTCGCGTTGGCGAGCGAGGAAGTGTCAGACGAATTGCTGGCTGACGAAGGCAACGCGTTCAGCCGGGAGTCATAGGCGAGCGGCGCCGTACCCCGGCCCGGGTTCGCAACGTTGTTTGCGGTGGTCAGCTGCGAGCCGGTTTTCAGCGCGCTGGCCTGATCGCTGCCGCTTGGCGGCATGGCGCAACCGGTGAGGATTGCAAATACCAAAAGACTCCCGAGACGTCGGGTTAGTCGTACATTCATAGACGTGTAATCAACAGTTAGAGCCGCCTAACCATCCGACAAAACGCGGACGTGCGTAGGCAGCTCAAGGCTTTTTTCCGCGCAAAGATACGCGCCGCTCGAAAAGTCGAACGACGAGCCAGTGCTCGGGTGCGGCGTACCTCGCCGCAAATGCCCGGTTAGTTTTCACGTCTGGCGCAACCTGTCCCCGGCAGCCTGACCAGACCCCACATGCCGCCATCGAACGTGGATCACACATTCTTGCGCGCTCAACTGCGCAGGAACGGCGGCGTAGGCCCCATCCAGCGTAACGGCAGCTAAGGCCGTTGACAGGCGCATCGCACCTGGCTGGACAAGACGTGTACATCGGCCGAAACCGATGCTTGATTGCGATTTCGGAGCATCGCTGCTCCGAATTGCGTACTTGATGACAATTGTAAAAACGCGCTATGCGTGTTTCTCATTGCCCATTGATTGCATGGTCAAACCATGCACAACTGGCCGGATTATACCCAAACGCATAGGCGAGCCGGCCGGAGACGAACAAAATGTTACTCATTTTCTCGCTTGGTGTAAAAATTGCGACTTCTGCCTGTTTTTTGAGCATGCCTTGACCGGTCGGCTAACGCCCGGCGCGCTGCCGCGGCGCTGGTTTTCGCCCGTTACAATGGACGTTTTTACACGTCCCGGTTGCCCAGCCATGAAGGTCACCCTTATTCCCGTGACACCCTTTCAGCAAAACTGTTCGATCGTTGTGTGCGAGACAACGGGCCGTGCGGTCGTCGTGGATCCAGGCGGCGACGTCGAGCGGATCATCGGCGCAGTCGCACAACTCGATGTGACCGTCGACAAGGTGCTGCTCACTCACGGGCATCTGGATCACTGCGGCGGAGCAAAGGCGCTCGCGGATCACTTCGGCGTAGAAATCCACGGACCGCACACCGAAGACGCTTTCTGGATCGAACAGTTGCCGGCTCAAAGCAAACGCTTCGGCTTCGGCGACGCGCAGGCCTTCACGCCCGACCGGTGGTTGCAAGATGGCGACTCGGTTCAGTTTGGCGACGAAACCATGGAGGTCTATCACTGCCCCGGACATACGCCGGGCCATGTGATCTGCTTCAGCCGCGCGAATCGCGTGGCATTGGTTGGCGACGTGCTGTTCGCCGGCTCGATCGGCCGGACGGATTTTCCGCGTGGCAACCATTCGGACCTGGTCCGCTCCGTGCAGGAAAAGCTTTGGCCACTGGGCGATGACGTCACGTTCGTACCAGGCCATGGTCCCACGTCCACGTTCGGGCATGAACGCCACACCAACCCGTTTGTCGCCGACCGGATGAGCGCATGAACACTGCCATTCCTGAAATTTACGTCAGTACGGATGTCGAAGCTGATGGGCCCATCCCCGGACCGCACTCCATGCTGAGTTTTGCGTCGGCGGCCTACACGGAACATAAGGAGCTGATTAGCACGTTTTCGGCGAATCTCGAGACGCTGGAAGGCGCGGCGCCTCACCCGGTTCAGGCCGCCTGGTGGAAAACCCAGCCTGAGGCGTGGGCCGCATGCCGGACCGACTTGCAGCAACCGCTCACCGCGTTGCGCGCGTACGTAGAATGGGTCGAGGCATTGCCCGGCAAGCCGGTGTTCGTCGCGTATCCGGCGGGTTTCGACTTCACCTATATGTTCTGGTACATGATGCGTTTCGCTGAACGCTGTCCGTTCTCATGGTCGGCGCTCGACATCAAGACGCTCGCGTTCGCGCTGACCGATCTGCCATACCGGAAGGCGATCAAACCGCGTTTGCCGAAACACTGGTTCGATGAACTCCCGCACACTCACGTCGCGCTCGATGACGCCGTTGAACAAGGCGCTCTTTTCTGCAACATGCTCGCGGAATTGCGGACTCAACGGACGCTGCTGGCGTCGCTGAAAGCGGCTGGCGAAACGCCGGACGACACTGACATCGAAGGACAAAACGCGCAGTCTGGGCGTTGAGTTAGGCAATATTGCTCACGTTGGGCGTTTGACATTGCGCTTCCTTTCTGCCGCCTCTACTATTGGAGTTGGTAGCGACCGAAAGGAGGCGCAGTTGACTCTCGACACGTTTTCACAAAAAATCCTGCGACTTCTGCAGCTGGACGCCCGCCGTTCGGTTCAGGAGATATCCGACCAGGTCGGGCTTTCGAGCACTCCGTGCTGGCGGCGTATCAAGGACATGGAGCAATCCGGCGTGATCCAGCGGTACACCGCGCTGCTCGATCGCGAAAAGCTTGGCTTGCATGTCTGCGCGCTCGCTCATATTCATCTCACCCGTCACACAGAAGGCGGTGTGGAGCAATTCGAACGTGAGATCACCACGTGCCCGGAAGTCACCGAGTGCTACAGCACCACGGGCGAGGCCGATTACATCCTGAAAATTGTCGCGCCCGATATCAAGTCGTACGACGCTTTTCTCCACGACCGCATCTTTAAGATTCCGGCAGTCGCGCAAGTCCGGACCAGCGTAGTCCTGCGCGAAATCAAATTCGATACACAATTGCCGCTTTAGATGGCTTTCAAATACATTAATGCCGACGCTCTAGTCAGGGCGTGAAATGGCATTAGCCTCAGTAATGACAAGGCCCGGCGTATTTCTTACAGTTCGGGCAAACCGAATCTCGCGTGCGCCGAGTTTTCGCTTGAGCGCGTCAAAATCGCCGGATTCCAACCTTGCCAGTTGATCGTCGCTGAGGTCTGCGAGAAGCGTTACGTCGATATCGAAGCCGCTGCTCAGATAATGCAGGTTCAGCACGCTGTACGCGAGGCCATGAGCGCCCAATACAGCACTTATGGCATCGCTGACTGTCGAACGCGTCGGCATTCTGCCCGGCAGCGGGTTGATTTCATCATTTTCCGGATCGACGTGAATCAATGCATCGAGAATGCGGGTATTCGTCAACAAGCGCGCTCGCGCCAATTCCGCAATGTAGTGCCCCTCTGAAACTGAAATGAGGGGATCGACGAGAATATGCGCGTCGACAATGGCTAGATCGCCCATTTTCCGCGTGCGCAATTCATGCACGCCGCGAACACCTGGCGTGCCGCTCAACAACATACGTAACTTCTCGGTTTCGGCGTGATCCAGCGCGCGATCAGACAAATCCTGGAGCGCATCCCATCCGAAAGTCCATCCCATCCGAGCGACCATAAAACCGACGATTGCAGCCGCGATAGGGTCCAGCAAACGCCATCCGGCCATACTCCCAATAATGCCGATAGCAACAACCAGCGATGACGCCGCGTCCGAACGAGCATGCCACGCATTTGCGATCAGTAGTGCCGATCTCACGCGTTCGGCCGCGCGGAGCATATAGCGGAACAATAACTCCTTAGAAATCAGAACGATCACCGCGACAATCAGTGCACTGGCGTGAACTTGCGGGATGTCTTGAAGATTGGTAATACGTTCACCTGCTCGCCATAACATCCCCACGCCGACAGCAATTAAAAGTGCGCCGAGAAATAATGAAGCGACTGTTTCATAACGGCTGTGGCCGTAATTGTGATCGTCGTCAGGAGCAGCGGTGCTGTGCCGATTGGCCAGGAGCACGATGAAGTCCGACACCAGGTCAGACAGTGAATGAATACCGTCGGCAATCAAGGCCTGGGAATGCGCAAACACGCCGACGACAATCTGCGCCGCCATCAGCACAGAATTCACCGCGATACTCGCGAAGGTTGTTTTGCGGGCTACATCCTGCTTTTCTGCGGCGCGCGCCGTTGATTGCGACATGTCATCACTCGAAGTCATCGTTTGACGAATTTTACCAAGGCGCACTGCAACACATTCACTTAAAACTCAAAAAATCCTATAAAAATCATCTATTTATATGAAACGCGACGTGTTCTCAGTCGTATCTCGAATATCGTCGCACTGCGCCACAGCCGGATGATTCCGACGCACCGGCTATCAGCTGAGCGCCGCGGAGGCGCAAAAAAAAGCCGCACCGTTTTAATGGTGCGGCTTTTTTAAACAATCCACATCTCACTTCTGAATCAGGAAATTGTCGCGCTCCTGGCCGGCAATCCACTTCGGCGGCTTGCCACGGCCCGACCACGTGCTACCGCTGTCCGGGTCGCGATACTTCGGTGCAACGCCTGCCCGCGGACGCGCGGCATTTTTCAAATTCTTGCCGCCGCGACCACCTGCCAATTCAGCAAGCGTGATCCCATAGTCGGCCATTTTCTGCTTGATTTCATTGAGAACTTCGGCATATTCCCGCGACTTCGCTTCTTCAATCTGTCGTTCGAGATTTTCGCGCTGCGCGAGAAGTTCCTTGTA
>Ga0302314_10004664_pt1 | contig 25142 bp, 25 predicted proteins | sample III_Palsa_N2_3_FD_200533 | JGI IMG/M metagenome (GOLD analysis project Ga0302314, IMG submission 200533) | Peat permafrost microbial communities from Stordalen Mire near Abisko, Sweden - III_Palsa_N2_3 | ecosystem: Environmental > Terrestrial > Soil > Palsa > Peat permafrost | place: Sweden... | reverse complement strand
TCTACAGCATCGCGGGGGATTTCGGGATCGGTGAGGGGGCCGCCAGCGCTGAGTTCACGAACGCCGGCACGCTGCAGAAAACGGCGGGAAGCGGCACGAGCGAAATTGGCGTCAGCGTCGACAGCACGGGAACGATTTCCGCCGCCAGCGGCGAGCTGCAGTTCGACGGCCCCACGAATACGATCAGCGGCAAGCTGACCGGCGCTGGGCAGATCGCGTTCGGCGCGGGCGTTACGACGCTCGGCGCGGTCTCTATCTCCTCGGCGATCGGAATCTATGACGCCGCCACCGTCAACCTTCAGGACAGCCTTGCCGACACCGGTGTCTTCATTGACGAGTCCAACGGCACGTCGACCCTCAATCTGGGGGCTGAGAGCCTTACCCTGTCCGGCGCATCCGCGACGTTCACTGGAGCCTTCGGTTCGGCGGACATTACGGGATCCGGAACCCTCGCCAATAAAAGCGTGATGACGCTGAGCGCCGTGGATTTCGGCGGGACCCTGAAGGTCAGCAACGACAAGACCATAAATCAGACCGGCCAGGTCACGGTCGGCGACGGCAGCGGCAATCCGCCTTCGATCACCAACCTGAGCGGCGCAGTGTACGATTTCACCGACGACGCCGCGCTCAGCGAGGACGACGCGACCGCGTCCTTCGTCAACCAGGGCACGCTGGAAAAAACCGGCGGCGTGGCGGGCCAGAGCAGCGTAATTTCGCTGGCGGTCACCAACAGCGGCACGATCGCCGCCGCGGTCGGCGCACTCAATTTCGATGGAACGCTGGTCAACACCGGGACGATCAGTGGCGCCGGCACAGTGGAGCTGACGGGCGTGGGGTCACTTACCTTGAACGCCGGCAGCGTGCTGAAGGTCGCGGATTTTGGCCTCTTCGATACCGCCGACCTGACGCTGGGCACGTCCATCACCTATGGGGGCGTCTTCAATGACACCAGCGACGGCAGCGACGAGCTCAATCTGGGCGCCAATACGCTCACACTTGGCGGGGCCTCCGACACGATTCAGGGCAATTTCGGCGTTGCGGACATAGCCGGGACCGGCGTGCTGGCGAACGCCCGGACGCTCTCCATCGGCGGCGCCGTCGTCGACGGCACGACGGAGATCGACAACACCTACGTCATCAATCAGGACGGGACCATCACGATCGGCGGCAGCGGTGGCGAGGTGGCGTCGATCGTCAACGCGGCAGGCGCGAAGTTCAATGTGGCCGGCGCCTTCACGATCGGCAATGGCGCGGCCACCGCCTCCCACTTCGATAATTCGGGAACGGTCACCGTCAGCGCCGGCACTGAAACGGCCACCTTCGCGACGACCTTCAACAACCTGACCGGCGGGGTGATCAAGATCGCCACCGGGGCGCTGGACAACACCGGCGCCCTGATCAACGACGCGACGATTTCCGGAACGCAGCTTGTTCTCGGCGGCGGACAGACGACGTTCAACGCCGGGTCGGTGCTGAGCGTCACGCAGATAGATCTCGACGCCGCCGCGCTGCTCACCCTGGGGGCCTCGCTCACCTACGCCGGCGATTTCGTCGACGCCTCGAGCGGCAACAATGAGATCAATCTCGGAGCAACGACGCTGACCCTTTCGGGACAGTCGGAGTTCGATTCGGCCTTTGGCGCCGACGTCGTCACCGGCTCGGGCGCGCTGGATCTGACGCACGCGTCGTTGCTCGAGGGCGACCTCCTGTTGATCGGCGGCACCGCGACTCTGAACATCGAGAACACGCTCACCGTTTCGGGCGGCCTGCAGGTCGGTGACAGCAGCGCCAACGCGGCCAAGGCGGTCATCGCGACGAAGGGGGTCTACGACCTGGTCGCCGATGTCGGCGTCGCACGCGGGTCTTCCGCGGCGTCGACGCTGACAAACGACGGCCTGTTCGAGAAGACCGCCGGGACCGGCGTCAGCGATGTCTCCGTCGACTTCGTCAACGACGGCACGATCACGGTGACCAGCGGCACCCTCGAATTCCTCAAGGGGACCTTGACCAACAACGGGACGATCAACGGGACCATCAGCTTCGACAGCAGCGGGGATGAACTGATCACGGCCAAGACGGGGGCGGTGAAGAAAGCGGCCATACCCGAGTTGACCGCGACCGACACGACGAGCAAGACGCCGTCGCCAACCGCGCCAAGTTCGCAGAGCGCGCTAAGCCTGATGGTGCAGGCGGCGGCGACGTTCGGGGTCGATCAAGGGACCATGGCGTTCTCGGACCGCGGGGTTGGCCCGCTGCAGGAGACGTCGCTTGCCCTGCTCGGCGCCAGCGCACGACATCTGAACTGATGGGGTCTGAGGTCGCCTTCTTGGGCGATCGAGCTTCGAAGGAATGCTGGGGCGCCCGATAGGATAAGTCGAAACGGGCGCCCCTGCCCTTGGTGCGATGGCGGGCTTACCTTTCTGGATGCGGTGCCGCATTCGCCGCGAGAAGAGGTGAGAGATGTCCCTCGAAGTCGCCACCCGTCCGCAAGAACCCGCCGCCCGCGTCCTTCCCGCCGTGGAAGCGGAACTCAACTTCGCCGTCCCGAGCGAGGCGAAGGCGTACACCTACACCTACAAGCCGCCCGAGGGCGTGCCGGCGACCAATATCGAGGTCCGCGCGCAGCGGGTGCGGATCGAGAACGCCCGCCCGCTCGCCGCCGGGCTGGATGTCGATGTGCAGGGCTTCCAAGTGGTCGCCCACAAGAGCGCAGTGCGCGACTTCTGGGACGAGGCGCAGACCCTTGCGCTCGGCCACCCCGAGACCGCCGAGCTGGTGAAGGCGGTGACCGGCGCGAGCCGCGTGGTGGTGTTCGACCATACCCTACGCCGCCGCAGTCTCGATGGGACCGTCGATCGCTCACCGGGCGCAGCGCGCCAGCCGGCGGGGCGCGTCCACATCGACCAGACTGTCGCCTCCGGCCCGCAACGGGTGCGCGACCTGATGGGCGACCAGGCGGAGGACCTGCTGACCCGCCGCGCGGCGATCATCAATGTCTGGCGCCCGATCGCCCACGTCGCCCGCGACTGGCCGCTGGCCTTCGCCGACGCCCGCTCGGTCGAGCCGGCCGACCTGATCCCCTCCGACCTGATCTTCCCGCACCGCAAGGGCGAGATCTATGGCGTCGCCTACAATCCGGCCCAGCACTGGCTGCACGTGCCGGATCTGGCGCCCGACGAGGCGATCCTGATCAAATGCTGGGACTCCGACGCGTCAGTCGCCCAGTTTACGCCCCATACCGGCTTCGAGGACCCGAGCACGCCGCCCGGCACCCCGCCGCGCGAAAGCATCGAGTTCCGCACGATCGCGTTCTTCGACTGATCGCGAGGCCCGCGCCCTGCTAGAATGGCGCCTCCACCACGCGAGGCTGAAGACATGATCCGCAAGGCCAAGGCCGTCTGGTACGGCGACGGGCGCACCGGTCAGGGCGACCTTTCCACCGACAGCGGCGTGCTCGCCGAGACGCCCTATTCGTACAAGACCCGGTTCGAGAACGAGAAGGGGACCAATCCCGAGGAGCTGCTCGCGGCGGCGCACGCCGGCTGCTTCACCATGGCGCTGGCGTTCCAGCTGCAGGCCGGCGGCTACGAACCGACCCAGCTGACCACCGAGGCGGCGATCAGCCTGGAGCCGGAAGGCCAGGGCTTCCGCATCACCAAGTCGGCGCTGACGCTGCGGGCCAGCGTGCCCGGCCTGGACGAGGCGACCTTCGCCACCCTGGCGGCCGGAGCGGAGAAGAACTGCCCGGTCTCCAAGGTGCTCAACGCCGAGATCACCCTCGACGCCAAGCTGGTCTGACGACGGCGTCAGCCGCGACGGTCGGCCGGGATGGCGTCGTAGAGCGTCGGCGGGGTGAGGTTCAGCCGGCGGCGCACGGCGTCGAGCGGCTCGCTCAGCAGCTGCACATAGTCCTCGCCGGGCAGCCATTTGGCGGCCTTGCCGCGCTGGTAGCCCTGCCAGATGGCGCGCCGCACCAGCCTACGGTGCGGACCACCCTGCCGCAGCGCCGCGCCGAGGGCGATGAAAGCCCAGCCGAGGCTGCCGGTCTGGGCGTAGGAGAAGGCGACCAGGCACGCCTCGCCGAGGCCGTCGCGATGATAGCCGGAGAGGATGTGCCAGATGTCGTGCGAGTCGCGGGTACGGCGGCCGAACCAGGCGTAGGGATGCTCGTCCTGGACTCGCGACTGGCGCTGGCGGCTGATCTCGGCCAGGCCCTCGGCGGAGATGTTCTCGGTACGGATGAACTCGCGATAGGCCGCGCCCACAGTGCCGGGCGTGAAGCTGTCGAGCCAGGCGTCATCCATCAGCTTCGGGGCCAGTTCGACGTGGTCGTAGGCGAGACGGCCGCCGGCGCGGGTGCGCAACAGCTTGGCGTAGTTGCGCGCCGTCGAGTCGCCGTTGAGCGCGCCCATGATCTCGAACACCTGGCCGGTGTCCTCCTTGTCGGAGAGCAGGCGCCGCAGCGCCTTCAGCGCCACGCCCCATTGCCGCTTCTGATGTCCGATCGGCGCTTCGCGGGCAGGCGCCGCGCCGACCGGGGCGTCGGCGCCAAGCCGGGTGTCGGGCATCGTGTCGGTCATCGCCATGGTCGGACTCCTTGTGCGGATCAGAACGGGTCGGAGGCGTCGGCGAAGAGCGCGCCGCGCAGCATGTTGCGCATCACCTGGCCGGTCGCGGTCAGATTGACCGGCTCGCCCCAGGTGGTTTGCAGGATCAGGCCCTGGAAGACGGCGATCAGCACCCGGGCCACGGCGTCGGGATCGACGTCCGGCCGAATCTGCCCTGACTGCCGGCCCTTGTCGATCAGGCGGGCGAGCGCCTCGCGAACCGGCGAGAGCCCCTCGACCACGCTGGCGTGGATGCGCGGATTGCGCAACGCCTCGGCCCAGCCCTGGATGCCGACGCGGCGCTGGTCGAGCCGACGTTCGTCGGTCAACGATTTGCCGTAGAGCTCGATCATCAGCATCAGGCCCTGGACCGGATCCGGCTCGCTGTGCGCCAGGGCGCTCAGGAAAGCCTCGCCCTGGTGGCGATCGTCGGCGAGGGCGACGACGATGTCCTCCTTGGTGGCGAAGTAGAGGTAGAGCGTCCCCTGGCTCACCCCGGATTCGCGCACGATGTCGGCGGTGGTGGTGCCGTGGAAACCGTCGCGCGAGAAACAACGTAGCGCCGCATCCAGGATCTGCTGGCGGCGGGTCTCCTTCTGGGCGTCGGTGATCTTGGGCATTTGCTCGAGATAAAAACTGACTGATCAGTCGTTTTAATGGGAGTGAGCGGGTGAGTCAACGTGCGCCCTTCTCCCCTTGCGGGAGAAGGTGTCGCCGGAGGCGACGGATGAGGGGTGACAGCGCGGCGGGTTGGGGATTGGCGAACGTCTGCAGAGTCACAGACGACACCCCTCATCCGACCCGCTTCGCGGGCCACCTTCTCCCGCAAGGGGAGAAGGAAGATGTTCGCTTTTCGTTTCACGGCAATCGGGGTAGGGCTGCCGGGTGAACGCCCCTGCCCCGAGTCTCGATCTCGCCCCGGCGCTCGTCGTGCTGCCTGGGCCGCGGGCGGGCGTGGCGGACGAGGGCGGCGCGCGGCCGGTGCGGCCGCCCAATGCGCGCGACCTGTTCGAGGCCGGGCCGGTGCTGGTGGCGCATGCCGGGATGACGGCGCGGCGGCTGGGGCTGAACACGCCGCCAAGATCGCCGCGGATCTTCGACGTGCTGGAGCTGTTCGCCTTCGCGCGGCCGGCCGCCTTCTGCGCGCCCTCCGCGGCGGGATTGGCGCTGGCGCTCGGCCTGCCGGAGCCGCGCGGCGCGGCGGAGCAGGCGGCGGCGCTGCGCGAGGCGGCGGCGGGGCTGCTGGCCGAGCTGGCCACGCAGCCGACGCCCAGCCGCGAGGAGGCGCTGGCCGTCGCCGAGACCTTGGCGCGCGCCGGCTGGCCCTGGGCGGCGGCGGCGATCGGCGCCCTGCGCTCGGGCCAGCTTGGACGCGCCTGGCGCGGCTCGGGCCTGGAGATCTGGTCGCGGCTGCCGGAGTGGGAGGACGAGGCGCCGCCCGGCGAGTCCGGCTCCAAGCCCATCGACCCCGCCGCCGCGGCGCAACGTCTCGCCAGCCTGCTCGAGCGCGCCGGCCTCGACGAGGCGCGGCCGACCCAGGCCGCCTTCGCCGCCGAGACCGCCTTCGCCTTCCAGCCCCGCGATCGCGAGGGCGAGCCCCGGATGATGCTGGCCGAGGCCGGCACCGGCGTCGGCAAGACCCTCGGCTACCTCGCGCCGGCCTCGCTCTGGGCGGAAGCCAACGGGCCTTCGGTCTGGATCTCCACCTACACCCGCGCCCTGCAGCGGCAGATCGAGCGCGAGAGCCATGCCCTCTACCCGGACCCGGTGACGCGGGCGAAGAAGGCCGTGGTCCGCAAGGGCCGCGAGAACTACCTCTGTCTGCTGAATTTCCAGGAGTCGGTGAACGGCGCCCAGCTCGGCAACGGCGATCCGGTCGGCCTGGCGCTGGTCTCGCGCTGGGCCCGGGCCAGCCGCGACGGCGACATGACCGGCGGCGACTTCCCGGCCTGGCTGCCGACCCTGTTCGCGGTGGGGCCGGCGACGCAGGCCTCGGCCGCCAACTTGGTCGACCGGCGCGGCGAGTGCGTCCACGCCGGCTGCCCGCACTACCGGGTCTGTTTCATCGAGCGGGCGATCCGCGCCTCCAAGCGCGCCGACCTGGTGATCGCCAACCACGCCCTGGTGATGACCCAGGCCGCCTATGACGGCGCGCGGACGGCCCGGGGCCAGGGCGCCGACGTCGAGAGCGTGCAGTTGAAGCGCATCGTCTTCGACGAGGGCCACCACCTGTTCGACGCGGCCGATAGCGCTTTCGCGGCCTGCCTCTCGGGGGTCGAGGCCGCCGAGATGCGGCGTTGGATCCGCGGGCCGGAGGGGCGCGGGCGGCGCGGGCGCGGACTGGAGGCGCGCCTCGGCGACATCCTGGGCGAGCGGGAGACGGCGCGCGACGCGCTGATCCAGGCGACCCACGCCGCCGCCGCCCTGCCCGGCGAGGGCTGGTCCAGCCGCATCGCCCCGGCCGGCGGCGAGGTCAGTCCCAGCGGGCCGGTCGAGGCCTTCCTGGTGGCGGTGCTGGAGCAGCTGCGCGCCCGGGCCCAGCCGTCCGAACTCGGGATGGAATGCGCCGCGCGGCCCGCGCTGGACCTGGTGCGCGAGACGGCGGCGGCGGCGGCGCGGGCGCTGGCGGCCGTCGAGGCGCCGCTGATCGCCCTGACCCGCCACCTGGCCGACGTGCTCGACGAGGAGACCGACACCCTGCCCACCGGCGACCGGGCGCGCATCGAAGGCGCGCTGCGCGGCCTCGATCGCCGCGCCCGGATGATGCTGCCGGCCTGGCGCGCGATGCTGAAGGCGCTGGAGGAGGACGCCGAGGACGATCCCGATTTCGTCGACTGGTTCGATGCGACCTTCATGTACGGCCGCGTGGTCGACGCCGCTTGCCGCCGCCACTGGGTCGATCCGAGCGAACCCCTCGCCGCCACCGTGCTCGCCCCGGCCCACGGCGTGCTGGTGACCAGCGCCACCCTCGCCGACTCGACCCTCGACGACCCCTTCGCCCTGGCCGAGATGCGCACCGGCTCGGCGCGCTTTCCCGACCGGCCGAAGACCCTGCGGCTCGCCTCGCCGTTCGACTATGCCAAGAACGCCCGCGCCATCGTGGTCACCGACGTTTCCCGCGACGACGCGCGGCAGGTGGCCGCCGCGATGCGCGAGCTGTTTCTCGCCGCCGGCGGCGGGGCGCTGGGCCTTTTCACCGCGATCCGGCGGCTGCGCGCCGTGCACGAGCGGATCGCCGCGCCACTGGCCGACAAAGGCCTGGCGCTCTACGCCCAGCACGTCGATCCGCTGGAGGCCGGGGCGCTGGTCGACATCTTCCGGGCCGAGGAGGACTCGTGCCTCTTGGGCACCGACGCGGTGCGCGACGGGGTCGACGTGCCGGGCCGGGCGCTCAGGCTGCTGGTGTTCGACCGGGTGCCCTGGCCGCGCCCGGACCTGCTGCACAAGGCCCGGCGCGGCCGATTCGGCGGCAAGGGCTATGACGACGCGATTGCGAGAGCCCGCATCGCCCAGGCGTTCGGCCGCCTGATCCGCCGCGCCGACGACCGCGGCGTCTTCGTCATGCTCGACGCCGCCGCGCCGACCCGGCTGTTCTCCAGCCTGCCGGAGGGGGTGCGGCTGGAGCGGATGGGGCTGGTCGAGGCGCTGGAGGCGACGGCGGCGCACCTCGGCCCGGCCGCGCCGACGGAAGCCTGATCCAAGCCCGGCGCCGAGCCGTATGCAGGCAATTGTCCGCGGAAATGGAGTTCAGCGTGCGCATTTCCCTGGTCTTCCCGGTCCTCATCGCGGTCGCCGCCCTGGGCGCCACCCCCGCCATGGCCTGGGAGCCGGGCGCCGATGCCCAGCCCACCCTGCGCGCCGGCGGCGCCTACGCCGATGTCGACCCCGAACCGGACGGCGTTGGTCTGATCCATGGCGTGGTCGATATCGCCGCCCCGCCCAAGGTGGTGTGGAAGGTGATGACCGACTGCCGCGAGACACCGAAGCTGATCGCCTCGGCCGATCCGTGCCGCGTGATGTCGTCCGGGCCCGGCTGGGACGTGCGGGAGCAGACGACGCACGGCGGCATCTTCGTGCCGACCATCCACAACATCTACCGCTCCGACTACCAGCCCTTCACCCTGATCCGCTTCCACAAGGTGGGCGGCGACCTGAAGGTGGAGGACGGCGAGTGGCGGCTGGAGCCGCTGAACGGCGGCCGCGGCACCCGGGTGATCTACACCAACCGCATCGCCGCCAACATCCAGGCCCCCGCGGCCCTGGTCCGCGCCGGCCTGAAGAGCGACACGCCCAAGGTGCTGATCAACCTGCGCCGGGAGTCGATGGCGCAGCGCGGAGCGGGCTAGCGGCGGGCGCCGAAGGGCCGATCGACGCTACGGCCCCCAGGAGGCCCGCACAGCCGATTCATGACGTTACTGGCTACCTAACCGCCACCCCCCGGCGCGGGGCCTCAGCGGGCCTCCAGGCGTCGCCACGGGGCATGCCGGGCCCGATCCCTACCCTCGCCGGTCCCGCCCGAAGTTCGGCTCGGCGCTTTCCTGGCCGGCGGCGACGATGCCGAGGCGGATTTCCCGGGTGCGGGTGAAGAGCGCCTCCAGCTTTTCGCCCTCGCCCCAGCGGATGGCCCGCGACAGCGCCTGCAGGTCCTCGGTGAAGCGGCCCAGGATTTCCAGCACGGCGTCGCGGTTGGAGAGGAAGACGTCGCGCCACATGATCGGGTCGGAGGCGGCGATGCGGGTGAAGTCGCGGAAGCCCCCGGCAGAGTACTTCATCACCTCGCCCTGGGTGACCGTCTCGAGGTCGGCGGCGGTGCCGACGATGTTGTAGGCGATCAGGTGGGGCAAGTGCGAGGTGACGGCGAGCACCAGGTCGTGGTGCTGGGCCTCCATCAGCTCGACCCGCGCGCCCAGCGCCATCCAGAAGTCGATCAGCCGTTCGACGGCGGCGCGGTAGGGGGCGTCGTCGCGCGGCTGCGGGGTCAGGATGTTCCAGCGGTTCTCGAACAGGGTGGCGAAGCCGGCGTCGGGGCCCGACTGCTCGGTGCCGGCCACGGGGTGGCCGGGGACCACGAAGACGCCGTCCGGCGCGTTCGCCGCCATCGCCTCGGCCACCGCGGCCTTGACCGAGCCGACGTCGGTCAGCGTCGCGCCGGCCTTCATGCCCGGCGCCGCGGCGGCGGTCGCCGCGCCCATGGTCATCACCGGCACGGCGAGCAGGATCAGGTCCGCGTCCCGGACGGCCTCGGCCGCATCGGCGTGGACGCTGTCGGCGATGCCGAGGGCCGCCAGCCGGGCGCGATGCTCCGGATTGGCGTCGGCGACGGCGATCTCGCCCACCGCGCCGTTGGCGCGGGCCGCGCGGATCACCGACGAGCCGATCAGGCCGCCGCCGATCACCGCCATCCGGGCGTAGACGGGCGCCGGGCGGGCCGGGGTGTCGATCGGGTCAGCGGTTTGATCGTTCATGGGACGGCTCCTAGGGTTTGGCCGTTCGGCCGGAGACCGTCGTCTGCTTCGAGACCCTGCCGCCGACCTGGCGGCTGGGTGAGTGAGACCGGCCGCGCAGCTTATGGAAGCCGGCGGTAGTAGCTTTGGCGAAGGCGGGCGGCGCGGGTCACGGCGGCGAGGTAGCCGGGGCGGCGCGGGCGCGTCAAGCCCGGCGCATCCGAGATCGTCCGCTGAGCTCCTCGCCGGCGTCGGGGGCGAAGCGCAGGTTCCAGATGGTGGCCACGGCCGAGATCGCGGTCACCACGAGGAAGGCCAGGGTGAAGTCGGAGAGCTGTGGCGTGCGGCCGTGGGTGGCCAGCATGCCGACATGCAGGGCGCCGGCGCCGACGCAGATGCCCAGTGACAGCATCAGCTGCTGGAAAGTGGCGTAGAAGCTGGTCGCCGCGCTCATCCGCTCGGGCGGGATCTCGTCGTAGGCGATGGTGTTGTAGGCGGTGAACTGGAACGACATGAAGAAGCCGCAGGCCGCCAGCACCGCGAAGATCGCGGCCACCGGCCACGACGGGCGGAAGAGGGCGCAGACGGCGTAGCCGCCGCTGGCGATCAGGCCGTTGACGACCAGGCTGTTGCGAAAGCCGAAGCGCCGCAGCAGCCAGGGCGCGAGCCACTTCATCCCCAGCGAGCCGATCGCGCCAGCGATGGTGATCAGGCCGCTGGCCGCCGCGGTCATGCCGAAGCCGAGCTGCAGCATCAGCGGCAGCAGGAACGGCTGCGCGCCCTGGGTGATGCGGGTCAGCGAACCGCCGATCACCGAGAGCCGGAAGGTCGGCGTGCGCATCAGGCTGAGGTCGAGGATCGGCTCCTCGCGCCGCCGGGCGTGGCGGATGTAGAAGCCGCCGGCGACGAGGCCGATGGCGATCAGCACCAGGGCGCGCTCCAGCTCGCCCGAGCGGCTCGTCATCTCGAAGCCGAACAGCAGGCAGCCCAGCGAGACGCCCGACAGCACGAAGCCGCCGAAGTCGGCGCGCGGCTGCCGCTCGCCGCGCACCTGGCCGATGAATTTGGTCACCAGGCCGACGCCGAGGATGCCGATCGGGATGTTGAGGTAGAAGATCCAGCGCCAGTTCAGATAGGTGACGATGAAGCCGCCGAGCGGCGGGCCGATGATCGGGCCCACCAGGGCCGGGATGATCAGCCACGACATCGCCTGGACCATGTCCTCCTTGGCGACGCTGCGCAGCAGCACCAGCCGCCCGATCGGGATCATCATCGCCCCGCCGATTCCCTGGATGAACCGGGACCCGATCAGGAACGGCAGGCTCCGCGCCTGGCCGCAAAGGATCGATCCGGCCAGGAACAGCAGGATGGCGAGCCGGAACACGGTCTTGGAGCCGAACCGGTCGGCCATGCGGCCACTGGCTGGAATGAAGATCGCCAGCGCCAGCAGATAGGAGGTCAGGGCCGACGACAGGCTGACCGGCGGCACGTGGAAGTCGCGCGCCACGGTCGGCAGCGCGGTCGCCAGCACCGTGGCGTCCATCTGCTCCATGAAGAGGGCGCAGGCTATGATCAGGGCGACAGTGCGGTAGTTGCGCTGCGCAGCGGTCTGCGGCGCGCCCGGCACGAGCGGGACGCGCGCCAGCCCCTCGGCGGCCGGCACGATACCGTCGCGGATCTCGGCGTTGATCGACGCCAGGCCGCGGCGGCGCGGCCGCAGGCCGCTGCGCCGGCCGAGAACGTGGGCCAGTTTTCGAACGCGCGCCGTCTTGACTATGACGCGCGCTCCGCCAGGAACTCGGCGAGCGCCGCGACCAGGGCGCGGTTGTGCTCTTCCAGGCCGATGGTGATCCGCAGATGCCAGGGCAGGCCGTAGTTGGCGACGCCGCGCACGATCAGGCCGCGCGAGGCCAGGAACACCTCGGCCTCGGCCGCCGTCTTGCCCGGCGTGCGCGGAAACTCGATCAGGATGAAGTTGGCCGCCGACGGGGTCACCTCAAGGCCGAGGCCGCCGAGCTGCTGGGTAAGCCAGGGCCGCCATTGCTGGACGTGCGCCAGCGAACGGGCCTGGAACGCTTCGTCGGCAAGCGAGGCGACCGAGGCGGCGAGCGCCGGGATGGAGACGTTGAACGGCGGGCGGATGCGGTCGATGGCGTCGGCGATCGGCGCCGGGGCATAGGCCCAGCCGACCCTGAGCGCCGCCAGGCCGTGCAGCTTGGAGAAGGTGTGGGTGACGATGATGTTCTCGGCGCCGCGCGCCAGGTCGAGCCCATCGGTGAAGGTCGGGTCGGTGCAGAACTCGGAATAGGCCGCGTCGACCACCAGAACCACGCTGGGCGGCAGCCTCTCGTGCAGGCTGCGCAGTTCGGCGGCGGTGGTGAAGGTCCCGGTGGGGTTGGCGGGGTTGGTGACGAAGGCGATGCGGGTCCGCTCGTCGACCTCGGCCAGCAGTAGGTCGATGTCGAGGCGGTAGTTGGGCTCGGCGGCGCTGCGCACCTCGGCCTGGCAGGCGCGGGCGCCGATGCCGTAGGCGCCGAAGGCGTACTGGCCCTGGACGATGTTGTCGCCGGGCTCCAGGAAGGTCTGGTTGATCAGGTGCAGGATTTCGTCGGTGCCGCAGCCGAGCACGATCCGGTCGGGCTCGATCCGGTAACGCGCGGCGACGGCGGCGCGCAGCGGCCCACCGCGACCGTCGGGATAGACGTTGAGTTCGCCGGCGGCCTCGACGAAGGCCTCGCGCGCCTTGGGGCTGGAGCCGAGCACGTTCTCGTTGCCGGACAGCTTGGCCGGGTGCTCGACGCCCTCGGCGGTGGCCTTGCCGGGCTTGTAGGGGGTGATGTCGAGGATGCCGGGCTTGGCCTGCGGGCGGGGGGCGGCGAAGCGGTCGGCAGCGAGCGGCGGCTGGGCGTTCATGGCGCCCGCGCTTTACACGCCGAGGCGGCGCGGCGCACCCCCCCGGCGGATCAGAAGACGCGCGGCGACCGGCCAAGCCGCAGCGGACCCAGCCAGGTCCCGCCATCGTGGAAGCTGAGATCGAGCGGCTGACCGCCGAGGTTCGTTGCGAGCGCCGAGGTCGCCCCGCGCAGTTTCTTGCCCAGGGTGAAGGTGATCGTGGGGGCCGGCTTCACGTGGATCGGCGCCGCGCCCGACGCCGGAATGATGGTCGCGTTGCGAAGGTGCAGGTTGATCGTCAGTCCCGGCTGGGCGTCCGCCGGCGCGGGCTTCGGCGTGAAGAACCGCGACGGGTCCGGGCTCTGCAAGATCATGCTCCCCTGCAGGTCGCCGTTGTCGGCCACGGACAACGTGCCTTGCCGCGAGGCCAGGCTGGCGTCGCCGGCATTCAGGCTGATCTGTTCGACGGCGAGCGCGCCGCCGGCGTGCGCCCAACGGGTGAGCGCCGCGCGCAAACTGGGGCCGGTGACGTCGCCGGCGTGGGTGAAGGTGGTCTCGGTGACCAGCTTCACGAGCTTGCCCGCCGCCGCGCGGCCGAGCCATCCCGACGGGCTGGCGACAGCGTCCTCGACGCCGAAATAGACCGCGCCCTGGTCGTCCGGTCCTGGCCGGATCTCGAGCTGCAGCAGCCGCGCGCGGGTCAGCCAGAACGGCTTGCCGCCCGGCGCAGGGGTGAAGGTGAGGTCGTCGCCTTCGAGGGCCAGTTTCGGCGGGCTCTGGTCCCAGCCGCTGACGCTGGCGCGCAGCAGCCGCGCCATCACCGTCACCGCGCCGCCGCCCCGCCGGGTGAAGGCGAGCCCGTCGGGCGCGGCCAGGACCCAACGCGTCGGGGCGAAGACATAGGCCTCGCTCTCGACCCTGGGCAGGCTGACGGCCCAGCCGGAGGGGTCCTTGAGCACTAGGCCGTTCAGATTGACGTCGAGGCGGAATGGGTAGCCGCTCATCTCGCGACTGGTCCACGACGCCTGCCAGCCCGCGGCGCGCAAGCCCGCCGCCGCGGCGTCGAGCCGCCGCCCGGTCTCGCCGATCATCCAGACCCAGGTGACGCTCCAGCCGATGACGAGCGCCAGCGCCAGGCCCCACGGGATGTAGAGGCCGAGCCGACGCGGCTTGCGGCCGGCGGGCGGAACGCTATGGACCTGGGCGGATGTCACGAGATGCGCGCGAGCATTGGGTCTTCGGTTACGGCTCGCTGATGTGGCGGCCCGGATTTCCGTTTCTAGAACGTGCGGCCGCGACGCTCCATGGCCGCCGGCGCGCCTTCTGCATCTATTCGGTTCATCACCGCGGCGCCCCTGAGCGCAAGGGGCTGGTGCTAGGCTTGGCGGCCGGCGGCGCAACGCGGGGGATGGCTTACCGCGTGGCCGACGCCGACTGGCTCGAGACCTACGCCTATCTGCGCGAACGCGAACAGCCCACCGAGACCTATGTGGAGGCGCACGTCACCGTGTGGCTCGCGGGCGGACGCCGGCTGGAGGCGCTCACCTTCCTCTCCGACAAGGCCCACCCGCAGTGGGCGGGTGTGCTCAGCCTCGAACGCCAGGCCGAGCTGATCTCCGGCGCCTCGGGCCTCTCCGGCCGCAACGTCGACTACCTCGCCGACCTGGTGGAGCACCTGCGCGCCGAGGGCATCCGCGACCGCTCGATGGAGACGCTGCTGACGATGGTGGAGGCGCGGGAAGCGGCCTCAAAGCATCAGTAGGGCGTTCGAGCCGGTTTCGATTTCGCTCTCCAAGCGGCGCATGAATTCGCCGCGTTTCAGGCCCGGCGGGATCGGCTGCAGGTATTCGAACACGATCACGCCCGGCCGGCGCAGGAAGCCGTGGGCGGGCCAGTGGACGCCGGAATTGGTCGCCACCGGGTGGGTGGTGAGTTCCAGGTCGCGGTAGAGTCCGGCGACGCCGGGGTGGTAGTCGCCGGGCTGGCCCGGCTCGCCGCGGTGGCCTTCAGGAAAGATGACCAGGGTGCGCGGTTCGACCAGCCGCTCACGGGCGTCCCGCAGCAGGTCGCGCAGCGCCGCGGCGCCGCCTTCGCGGTCGAGCACCAGCATCCGCGACTTCCAGGCGAAGAGCCCGAAGAACGGGATGCGCATCAGCTCCCTGCGCATCACGAAGCACGAGTCAGGCAGCCAGGCGAACTGGGCGAAGACATCGAACATGCACTGATGCTTCGGCGCGACGATCGCCCGCCCGGTCGGCAGATTCTCGCGGCCGCGCAGCTCGACGCGGATGTCGCAGGCGACGCGCAGCAGGACGAACACGCCGCGCGTCCAGAACCGGAACACGCCCATGGTCCAGCTACGCGGGCCTAGCAGCAACGGCAGCACCAGGATCCCGAGCCCCACCGTCCAGAGGTAGAACAGCACCACGAACAGCAGCGAGCGCAGGAAGATCATCGCCTCACCCTTGTCCGGCGGGATGGGCGGGCCGCGGTCCCAGGCCCAGCAGAGTCTCGCGCGCCAGCACCGCCAGGTACTTGGAATATTCCAGGATCATCCGCTCGGCGCTGGGGCCGGTCTTCCACCAGTCGCCGACCTTCAGCTCGCTGGTCGCCACCGGATAGGAGACGACGGCCGCCTCGGGCATGGCGGACCGCAGTTCCAGCCGCGCGCGGGGCATGTGGTAATCGGCGGTGACCAGGATCAGGGTGTGATAGCCGTTGGTGCGCGCCCACCGCGCGGTCTCCAGGCCGTTGCCGACGGTGTTCTCGGCCTGGAAGCCCAGGTCGACGCAGCAGTCGAAGACCCGCTCGTCGGCGCCGGTGACCGCCTGCAGCTGGGCGCGGGTGACATGGCGGCCGACGCCGCTGATCAGCAGCCGCTTGGCCTTGCCGGCCTCGAGCAGGCGCAGCGCGGCGTCGATGCGCTCGTCCGAGGCGCCGGTCAGCGCGACGATGCCGTCCGCCGGCGCCGGGTCGGGCGCGGGCGTCGAGCGGTCGGCGCGCGCCGCGAAGGCCATGAGGCCGGCGCTCCAGATCAGCAGCACCACGAAGATCGCGGCCAGGGTCCTCATCCGGCCGGCCTCACGGATGCGACGCCAAAACGGTCATGGCCGTGAGCCGCGCGGTGATCGCCGCCACCAGCGCGCCCAGCACCGGGAAGGGCGCGGGCGCCAGCAGATCGGCCCAGGCGATCGGCATCAGGGCGGTGAGCTGCTCGTCGCCGCCCGTGGCCACCTTGACGCTCGCCGCCGCGATCGCCGCGAACACAGCGCCGATCAGGCTGGCCTGGGCCGCGGCGCGCGAGAATCTGAATTGGAACAGCCGGGCGATGAACGCGTCCGTGGCGCCGGCGAGGTGCAGCGCCTCGACCACGTCGCGTCGTCCGGTGAGGCCCTGGCGGGTGGCGAAGGCGACCACGGCGCCCAGGACGCTCAGGATCAGCGCGAACAGACTCGCGGCGGCGATCTCCACCGAGGCCCCGGCCCGCATAATCTGAGCGCTCCAGCGCGAGTGGTCGTCGACGTCGGCGTCGATCCCGGCGGCCTTCAGCGCCTTGGCGAGATCGGCCCCGGTCGCCGGCGCCTTGCGGTCGAGGTCGATGGCGACCAGCCGCGGCGTCGGCAGGTCGGGCGGCAGCGCGCCGGAGCCGATCCAGGGCGCGATCAGCGCCTGCGCCTTGGCGGCGTCGAGCGCCCGCGCCTCGGCGACGCCCTTGACGCCGGAGACGGCCTCAGCCGCCCGCGCGGCGGCTTCGTCGGCGGTGTCGGAACCCTGGGCGCGGACCACCAGGGTCGCCGAGCCGATCAGTTCCGTGCGCCAGCCCTCGGCCGCCCGCTGACCGGCCAGGGCGCCGATCGCCGACAGCCCCGCCAGGAACGACAGGGCCGCGACCACGAACAGCAGCGCCAGGTCGCGGCCGTCCTGCCGCGGCAACAACGGCGCCGGCTGCCAGCGATTGGCGTCGAAAGCGAGGCTCATGGCGCTTCTTCTGGATCGAAGCCGGCGCCCTGCGCAAGCCGGCCCGCTTCCAGATGCAGCACCGGCATACCGGATCGGGCGACGAGGTCGGTGTCGTGGCTGGCGATCAGCACCGTGGCGCCGACGCGGTTCAGCTCCATGAACAGCCGCAGAATCCGCAGCGCCATGGCTTCATCGACGTTGCCGGTGGGCTCGTCGGCGAGCAGGATCTCGGGCCGGTTGATCACCGCCCGCGCGATGGCGAGGCGCTGTTTTTCACCCCCCGACAGCGCCGGCGGCATGGCGTGCATCCGGTCGCCGAGACCCACCCACGCCAGCAGGTCGGCGACGTCGCCGCGGTAGTCGGAGGGCCTGCGGCCGGCGATGCGCGGCGCGAGCGCTGCATTGTCGAAGACGTTGAGGTGGTCGAGCAGGCGGAATTCCTGGAACACCACCCCGATCCGGCGGCGCATCACCGGCCGGTCCTGGCGCCGCAGCAGCGCCAGATCCTCGCCGAAAATCTCGATGCGGCCGCGCGTCGCCCGCTCGGCCAGGTAGATCAGCTTCAGCAGCGTCGATTTGCCCGACCCCGAGGCGCCGGTGAGGAAATGGAAGGAGCCGCGCGGCAGTTCGAAGGAAATATCGCGGAACACTTCCGGCTCGCGTCCGTAGCGCATGGAAACGCCTTCGAAGCGGACCGCCGCCTCAGCCGAATTGGAGTCTGGAACGTCGATCGGCGGGACGTTTGGCTTCCTGGACATGAGCGCCGAAATCGGCGACCTCGATGAAGGTTTTGCTCGGGCGTCCGATTCGCTTGTCATGATACTGACCTGTCCGGAGTGCGCCACCGGCTATTTCGTCGAGGACGGGCAGATCCGGCCCGGCGGACGCACGGTGCGCTGCGCGGCCTGCGGGGCGCGCTGGAAGGCCCTGCCCGAGGGTCCGCTCAACCTTGTCAGCTCGGACGAGGAAGGAGCGGTGGCCAAGGAGCCGGCTCAGGGCGCCGAGGCTGCCCCGCTGTCCGGGGAGGATCTGCCGCGCGCGTTCCGCGACAGGGCCGAGGACGAGCGCCGGATGCGCCGCGCCGCCCTGATCGGCGCCGCCTGGGCGGCGGGCGCGGTGGTCGTGGCGCTGGTGATCGTGCTGGGCCTGGTGTTCCGCGAACAGGTGGTGGGGGGCTGGCCGCAGACGGCCTCGCTCTACGCCGCCATCGGCCTGCCGGTGAACCCCACCGGCTTGGTGATCGAGCAGGTGCATGCCGAGCCGTCGCTGGATCAGGGCCACGCGACGCTGGCGGTCTCGGGGGTGATCCGCAACGTGGTCGATCATGCGGTCACGGCGCCACCGCTGCGCATCAGCCTGGTCAACGCCCAGGGCAAGCGCGTGGCCGGCCAGATCGCGATGCTGGACAACGCCCACATCCCGCCGGGCGAGACCCGGCACTTCCTGACGTCGATCATCGACCCGCCCTACTCAGCCGCCAACCTGCAGGTCGATTTCGTGCTGGGCGCGCGTCTGCCGTCGCTGCCCATCCCAGTGCGGCCGGCGACCCCACCGCCGCCGACGACTCCCGGCTTCACCCTGCGCGGCGTCACCAACGATATGACGCCGGCCAACGCAGCGCCGGCCGCGGCAAACGCCGCGCCCGCCAACGCTGCCGAGGCCGGCCGGTGATCGACAATGCGGTCCTGGCGCTGGTTGCGGTAGTGGGCATGGTCGTCGGCGAGCCAATGCCCAGAGACTTGCCGCAGACCGCGCCGCCTTGCGCCGCCGTCGCCGCGCCGGTGAATCCTACCGGCCTGATGATCGAACAGGTGCATGCCGAACCGAAGGTGGACCAGGGTCATGCGACGCTGACCGTCTCGGGGGTGATCCACAATGTGGTCGATCACCCGGTTACGTCGCCGCCGTTGCGCGTAAGCCTGCTCAACACCGAGGGCAAGCGTCTGGCCGGCCAGATCCTTACCCTCGACAACGTCCGCATCGCGCCCGGCGAGGCACGCCATTTCACCACGTCGTTCGTCGACCCGCCCTACCCAACCGCCAGCCTGCAGGTGGAATTCGCGCCGGGCGCGGCGGAGGGGGCTCAGTGATCGACAATCCGGACAATTTCGAAGTTCTACTGACCGAGGACGACGTCCGCGCCCGCATCACCGATCTGGCCCAGCGGCTCGCCCCGCGCATCCATGCCGACGCCGTGGCCGTCTGCCTGCTCACCGGCGGCCTCTGGTTCGCCGGCGACCTCACCCGCGCCCTGGCGCGGATCGGGCTGCACATCGCCTTCGACGCGCTCTGGCTCGCCTCCTACGGCGACGCCCGCGCCAGCAGCGGCCGCTGCCAGGTGCGCGCCGACCTGCAGCGGCCGCTGGCCGGCCGCCAGGCCCTGGTGCTGGACGACGTGGTCGACACCGGCCTGTCGCTCAGCGAGGCGGCGCGCCTGGTCAACGACGCCGGGGCGCGCGAGGTGATCACCTGCGTCTTCGCCCGCAAGCCCTGGCCGACGCCGCGCGTGCTCGAGCCCGACTTCGTCGCCTGGGAAGCGCCGCCGCGGTATCTGGTGGGCTACGGCATGGACATGGAGGGCCGCTACCGCGGCCTGCCGTTCATCGGCGCGGCGGACTGAGGCCGCATCAGTTCAACGCAGGCGCTGTCTCAGTCGGGCCTCGACCTCGTCCCAAGGCTGGCCCGGGGCGGTGTCCGCGAGCCGCCTGTCGATTTCTTCGACCTGAGCAGGCGTCAGCTTGACGTCTTCCATCTCGAGACTGTCCCAAAGCTCGCCGATCAGCTCCAGCTTTTCTGCCGGGGAGAGCTCGTCGATGATGATCGTTCGCATGGCGCGCGCCTTACAAGAGGCAGGAATCGTGGGCGCCCCGGTGGCGCGGGTCAAGCCGTGAGCCAGTCCGGCAGCCGCTCGCGGCGCAGCATCTCGTCGTAGGTGGGGCGCTCGCGGATGACGGCGAAGTCCGCGCCCTTGACCAGCACCTCGGCGGCGAGCGGCCGGCTATTGTATTCGCTCGACATCGCCGCGCCGTAGGCGCCGGCGGTCATGAAGGCCACGAGGTCGCCAGCGGCCAGCGGCGGCAGCGGGCGGTCGCGGGTGAAGGTGTCGCCGGTCTCACAGATGGGGCCGACGACGTCGTAGGCGAGCGCCGGGCCGGGCCTCGGCCGCAGCGGGCGGATGTCGTGATAGGCGTCGTACATTGCCGGGCGGATCAGGTCGTTCATCGCCGCATCGAGCACCAGGAACCGCCGGCCCTCGGCACGCTCGTGCACATGGATCACCCGGGCCAACAGCACGCCGGCGTTGGCCGCGATCGCCCGGCCCGGCTCGAACGCCAGCCGCACGCCGAGGCCGTCGACCACGCCCGCCACCATGGCCGCATAGTCGGCCGGCGTCGGCGGATCGGGCTGGTTGAAATAGGGCACGCCGAGGCCGCCGCCGAGATCGAGCCGCTCGACCGTGAGCCCCTCACCGCGCAACCGTTCGACGAGACCGCGCATCTTGCTGAAGGCGTCCTGCATCGGGGTGAGGTCGGTAATCTGGCTGCCGATGTGGCAGGCGACTCCGAGTGGTCGCAGCGCGGCGATGTTGCTGGCCTTGGCGTAGAGCCGCTCGGCCTCGCCGAAGGAGACGCCGAACTTGCTCTGGGCGTGACCGGTGCTGATCTTGTCGTGGCCGCCGGCGCCGACCTCGGGATTGACGCGGATGGCGATCGCCGCGCGGACGCTCTTTTCAGCCGCGACCGCCGCCAGCAGATCGAGTTCCGGCTCGGACTCGACGTTGATCTCCGCCACCCCGACGTCGAGCGCGAAGGCAAGCTCGGCCGCGGTCTTGCCAACGCCGGAGAAGACGATCCGAGCCGCCGGCACGCCGGCCGCCAGCGCGCGGCGAATCTCGCCCTCGGAGACCGTGTCGGCCCCGGCGCCCAGCCGCGCCAGGGTGCGGACCACCGCCACATTGGCGTTGGCCTTCAGCGCATAGGCGATCAGCGGCGCGCCAAGCTCGGGGTGAGCGGCGAAGGCGTCGCGGAAGACGCCGTAGTGCCGCTCCAGCGTCGCGGTCGAATAGACGTAGGTTGGCGTTCCCACCGCCTCGGCGATGCGGCCGAGCGGCACGTCCTCGCAGGCGAGCTCGCCCCCCAGCGGCTCGAAGTGGTTCACTGCGGGCCTTGGCCGGTGGGGTCGGGTGAACCGGAGGGATAGGTCCGCTCGCCGGGGATCGGCACCTGATAGGCCGGCGCCGGGTCGGTGTAAGGCCTCAGCGCCGGGCTCTGCGGGCCGATGGTCTTGTTGGCCTCGGCGGCGTTGGTGGCGTTGGCCGCCTCGGCGCGCTTCTGGGCGGCGTAGTCGGCCTTGGCCTTGGCGCCCCACATCGGCGCGGGCCGCTGCAGATCGGCCTGCTTGCCGCACGACGCCAGGGCGACGATGACCGATAGGCCCGCGAGGGCCACTATGACTGAGCGCATCACCTGAGAATCTCCTTCCAACGTGCGATCTCGGCGCGCACTCGCTCCGGCGCCGTCCCACCGAAGCTGGTGCGACTGGCCGCCGACGCCGCGGGCGTCAGCACATCGAGAACGCTTGCGGTGACGCCGGGTTCGAGCGCCTGCAGCTCTTTCAGCGGCATCTCCGCCAGTTCGACGCCGAGTTCCTCCGCCCGCTTCACCGCGCGGCCGGCGATATGGTGCGCCCGGCGGAACGGCAGGCCCAGCACGCGCACCAGCCAGTCGGCGAGATCGGTGGCGGTGGCGTAGCCAGCGCCGGCCGCGGCCGCCATCTGGTCTGCGTCGACCTTCAGATCGGCGACCATGCCGGTCATCGCCGCCAGCGCCAGCTCCAGGGCGTCGAAGGCCTCGAACACCGGGACCTTGTCCTCCTGCATGTCCTTCGAATAGGCCAGCGGCAGGCCCTTCATCACCAGCGACAGCGCGATGAAGGCCCCCAGCACCCGGCCGGTCTTGGCGCGGGTCAGCTCGGCAGCGTCGGGATTGCGCTTCTGCGGCATGATCGAGGAGCCGGTGGTGAAGGCGTCGGAAAGGGCGACGAAGCCGAACTGCGGCGTCGTCCACAGCACGATCTCCTCGGCCAGACGGGATAGATTCAGCGCTAGGATTCCCGCCGCGGCCAGGGCCTCAAGCGCGAAATCGCGGGCGGAAACGGCGTCGAGACTGTTGGCCATCGGCTTATCGAAGCCGAGCGCGATCGCGGTCATCTGGCGGTCGATCGGAAATGAGGTGCCGGCCAGCGCCGCGGCGCCCAGCGGACTTTCGTTCATCCGCGCCCGGGTGTCGGCGAAGCGGCCGCCGTCGCGGCCGAGCATCTCGACATAGGCCATCAGATGATGGCCGAAGGTCACCGGCTGGGCGCTCTGCAGATGGGTGAAGCCCGGCATCAGCGTCGCGGCGTGGCTGTCGGCCTGACAGACCAGCGCCCGCTGCAGCCCGAGGATCTGCTCCACCGTTCGGTCGCAGGCGGCGCGCACCCAGAGGCGGAAATCGAGGGCGACCTGGTCGTTGCGCGAGCGGCCGGTGTGCAGCCGCCCGGACGCCGCCCCGATCAGCTCCTCGAGACGCTTCTCGACATTGAGATGGATGTCCTCGAATTCCTCGCGAAACGGGAACGTCCCCGCCTCGATCTCCTGCTCGATGTCCGCCAGCCCGCGCTGGATCTCCGCACCATCCGCTTCCGAGATGATCCCCTGCGCCGCCAGCATCGCGGCGTGCGCCTTCGAGCCGGCGAGGTCCTCGACGGCGAGACGACGGTCGAAGCCGATGGAGACGTTGATCGCCTGCATCAGCGCGTCGGGCTTGCCGGAGAACCGGCCGCCCCATAAGGCGTGCCCCTGGGGGTCGGACGTTTTAGACGACATGGGAAGCGTGATGGTTCGATCTGGCAGACGTTTGGCGCGCGCCCTCTGCGTCGGGGCAGGCTTGGCCGCGGCTCTATATGTCATCCCCGGCTGCAGTTCCAAACCCACGGGCGACCTGAAAAGCCTCGCGCAGGGCGAAATGAAGAGCCTGACCGTGGATGCGCAGCCGCTGCCCGCGCCGAACACGCCGTTCGTCGACGCCGCCGGCAAGACCCACACCCTGGCCGAGTTCAAGGGCAAGGCCGTGGTTCTCAATCTCTGGGCGACCTGGTGCGGACCTTGCGTGCAGGAAATGCCGACCCTGGCCAAGCTCGCCCAGGACACCTCCGGCCAGCCCGTCGTCGTGCTGCCGATCAGCCTCGACCGCGCCGAGGACAAGGCCAATGCCGAGGCGTTCATCGCCAAGCGGCCGCCGCTGCCGTTCTACAACGAGCCGACATTCGCGATCGCCTACGCGTTCAAGCCGCTGGTCCAGGGCCTTCCGACCACGGTGCTGATCGACGCCGCGGGCAATGTGCGTGCTCGTGTGCCGGGCGGCGCCGACTGGTCGGGGCAGGATGCGCGCAAGGTGGTCGAGGCGCTCGAAAAGGCCTCCTGAGCGCGGGCCGCCAGGGCTCCGAACCGCACCCGACGGGTTGACCATGGCAATCGGCCATGCACATTTCTTGACCGCAATCCGTGTTTGGGGCCGCCGGCGAAGTTCGCCGTACGGCTCGGGACGGGCAGGAATCGCGGGATCAGGAGGAGCCGCATCCCGAACGTCAGGTGATTGCGCGAGGCCTCGCCGATCTGCGCGAGGTCGCGTTCCGGCAGTACGGCTTCGTGAAGGAAAAAGAGAGGCGACATGGCCAACGGCACAGTCAAATGGTTCAATTCCGCCAAGGGATTCGGCTTCATCCAGCCGGATGACGGCGGCAAGGATGTGTTCGTCCACGTCAGCGCGGTCGAACGCGCGGGCCTGCGCGGACTGGATGAAGGCCAGAAGGTCGCCTACGAACTGGAGGCGGAACGAGGCCGCACGGCGGCGGTGAATCTGCAGCCTCTCTAGGAATCACATTTCCGCGTAGCATGATCGGGCGTCGGCTCTTGAACGGGTCGGCGCCCGGCGGCATTTCGGGGCGGCGCATGACCGATCCTCGCACCATAGAACCGATCGCCGCGCGCGGCTGGCCCGCGGCAGAATCCGACGCGCTCGGGGGCTGGCGCCTGCACGCCTCGTCCGGCCAATCGGGACGCATCAATACCTGCTGGCCGATGGCCGCGCCCGACCGCTCGGCCGACGAGGCGATCGCGGCGGCGGAAGACTGGTATTTGCGGCGCGGGCTGACGCCTCGTTTCAAGCTGATCGAGGGTTTCGGCGACCCGCCCGATCTCGCCGAGCGCCTGGCCGCGCGCGGCTATCGGCCCGACACGCCCACCCTGACCATGATCGGGCCGCTGCTGGGCGAGCTCGACGCCGAGGCGCGCGTGTCGGCGCATCGCTGCGCGGACTTCGATCAGGTGTTCGGCGATCCGGCGTTCGGCCAGAGCGCCGACGCCCTCGAACGGTTGGGGGCGCTGGCGCGGATCCCGGCCCCGCGCGGGTTCGCCGTGATCCGCATCGACGGCGCGCCCGCCGCCGTGGGCGTCTGCGCCGTCGAAGGCGAATGGGCCGGCATCATGGGCATGCGCACCGCGCCCACGTTCCGCCGCCGCGGCCTCGCCCGCCGCCTGTTCCGCACCCTCACCGCCTTCGCCGCCGGCGCCGGCGCCCGACGCGGCTACCTCCAGGTCGACGAGGACAATGCCTCCGCCATCGCGCTCTACGAAGCCGAGGGCTTCGTGGGCTCCTACCTCTACCGGTACTGGACGCGGGCCTGAGTCTCCCCTCCCCTTTGCGGGGAGGGGCGTTTTTGAGGACCGACTCCGGGTGGTGACGGGTTTTTAAATAGGAGGCTAGGCAGAGACGCCCGATCACTCAACGGAATGTCCGCTTCAGGCAGACCGCATCAATCCGGCAAGTGCTCAGCCGCCTAACAACTGAACCATCTCCGCGCGAGTCGTGATTAGCACCCGATTGCTGGTGAACGCGTTGAATGCCAGCTCGTGAGCATGCCGAGAGTTGGCGTTAGTCCGAACCCCATAGTCGCCAACGAACGCGATCAGCGCCGCGAACGCATTCTCGTCGCCTCCGCGCCTCAAGCCCCTCGCCTTCACATTGCTGATGCACTCTTCGACGGGAACATCCAGCCAGATCAGCGATGTAGCGCGGATCGTGTCCCAGCCCGTGGTGTAGCTTCGGCGGCGTGATCACCGCGCTCTCCGGCTTGGCCGGATTGGTCAGGCGGCCATGATTGGCAGGCTGACGATTGGATCATCGCTCAGCGGCGCGAC
>Ga0302314_10004662_pt1 | contig 25146 bp, 19 predicted proteins | sample III_Palsa_N2_3_FD_200533 | JGI IMG/M metagenome (GOLD analysis project Ga0302314, IMG submission 200533) | Peat permafrost microbial communities from Stordalen Mire near Abisko, Sweden - III_Palsa_N2_3 | ecosystem: Environmental > Terrestrial > Soil > Palsa > Peat permafrost | place: Sweden... | reverse complement strand
CATCGGCTCCACGGGTGGGCATGCGGATCCCACCAATGGTATGCGCCAGGATCTCATCAAGGATCCGGGACCCGTGGATGGCATCATCAACAGCCCGGAGGATGCGGTCAAAGCGGTACGCGAGCACTACAAGATGGGCGACGACGTCATCAAGATCATGCCCTCCGGCGGCGTGATGGATGAGGGCGCCAGCGGCGACAACTCGCAGATGACCCTGGAGGAGATCCGTGCCGTGGTGAGCACGGCGCACGACTACGGCTTCATCGTCGCCGCGCACGCGCATGGCGCCGAGGCCATACGCCGCGCCGTCATCGGCGGCGTCGATTCGATCGAGCACGGCACCTTCATGGACGACGCCGACATGAAACTGATGAAGCAGTACGGCACCTGGTACGTGCCGACCATCATCGCTGAGAAATACGTCGCCGAAAAAGCCGAAATCCCCGGTTACTACCCGCCGCAGGTGGCGGCAAAGGCAAGGCTGGTCGGACCGATCATCCTCACCACCGTAGGCAAGGCCTACAAGGCCGGCGTGAAGATCGCCTTCGGCACCGACGCCGCCGTCTACCCGCACGGCGAGAACGCCAAGGAATTCGAATACATGGTGCAGGCGGGCATGCCGCCGCTGTTCGTGTTGCAGGCCGCCACCACGCACGCCGCCGAACTGCTGCACAAGCAGGACGAGCTCGGCATCATCGCGGTCGGCCGGCGCGCCGACGTGATCGCGGTGCCGGGCAATCCGCTGGACGACATCACCGTGATGCAGCGGGTCGGCTTCGTGATGAAGGGTGGCACCGTCTACAAGGACGGCGGCCGGCCGACACTGTAGCATGGCGGGCATGAACGAGCAGCCCAAAACCGCCCAGGATCCGACCACCCACTTTGGGTTCCGCGACGTGCCGGTCGGCGAGAAGCAGAAATTGGTCGGCGAGGTATTCACCTCGGTCGCGCGCAGCTACGACCTGATGAACGACCTGATGTCGTTCGGCGTGCACCGCCTGTGGAAGCGCCATTTCGTCGCCGTCAGCGGCGTGCGTCGTGGTGACCGCGTGCTCGATCTGGCCGGCGGCACCGGCGATATCGCCGCGCTGCTGAAGCCGGTGGTCGGCGAGTCCGGTGAAGTCGTGGTAGGCGACATCAATGCGGCCATGCTCGGTGTCGGCCGCGACCGCATGACCGACCGCGGCCTAGTCGCCGGCCTGCGCTGGGCGCAACTCAATGCGGAAGCGCTGCCGTTTCCCGATCACAGCTTCGACGCGGTGACCATGGCCTTCGGCTTACGCAACGTCACCGACAAGGAACGCGCACTGGCCGATATCTGCCGCGTGCTGAAGCCCGGTGGCCGTGCGCTCGTGCTGGAATTCTCGCGCGTGCAGAGCGAATTGTTTGCCAAGCTGTACGACTTCCATTCGTTCAAGGTGCTGCCGAAACTGGGCCGCTTGTTCGCCGGCGACGCCGACAGTTACCAGTACCTTGCCGAATCGATTCGCAAACATCCGGACCAAGCCACGCTGAAGGCGATGATGGAACGCGCCGGCTTCGGCCGCGTCGAAGTACGCAACCTCACCAACGGCATCGTGGCGATCCACCGGGCGTACAAGTTTTAAGAGCCTGCCCCTGATCAGGCGCTATCGCGTTGCACGACGCGACGATCTTCCAGACAGATACCGAGGCCGGCCACTTCTTCATCATGCTCGGCGTCACGCCAGGGTTCGACTAGCGCGTCGGCCTGCCAGCGGCGCATCGCGGGCAGCGCGAGCAGGCGCAGAGCATATTCGCTGGCGGCGACGCTCAACGGTAGATCGTAAATTTGCACGCGGAATGCCACTGGCGCGAAGAAGGCGTCGACCGCACTGAATGCCGCGCCCGCGAGATAAGGGCCGCCGAAGCGCGACAGACCTTCGCACCATAAGGCATCGAGCCGCGCGAGATCGGCGCGCAAAGCGGCAGACAGCTCATGCAGCCTCACGCGGATGCCGCAGTTCATCGGGCAAGCGTTGCGCAAGGCACCGAAGCCGGCATGCATTTCCGCCGCCGCGCAACGCGCCCAGGCGCGTGTCTGCGCGGCGGCCGGCCATACGTCGGCATGCCGTTCGGCCAGGTACTCGGCAATCGCCAGCGATTCCCACACGATGGTTTCGTCGTCGTGCAAGCACGGCACCTTGGCGGTCGGCGAGAAACCGCCGAACGGCGCGCTGCCAAACGGCGTCAGGCGCTCTTCGAACGGAATACCCAGCTCGCTCAACAGCAACCATGGGCGCAACGACCAGGACGAGTAATTCTTGTTGGCGATATGCAAAACATACATGGCTACGCTCCGCTCAACGTGGGCTTTCCAGTACCAGCGACACCCGCCGCTGCGTATTTACCAACACCACACCCAGCACGGTGATCGCGCCGCCGACCAAGGTGAGCCAACCCGGCACCTCGCCCAGCCACAGCCAGCCGATCAGCACGGCGATCGGCGGCGAGAAATAAATGAAGGTAGTGACCTGCGTGGCTGATGCACGGTGCAGCGCATAGTTCCACGCCAGATAACCCACAAAGGTCGGCGCAATGCCGAGGTAGACCAGCGCCGCGATGCGCGGCCACGGTGCGGCCGCCAGTGCATGCGGCAAGCCGAGCCCAAATGGCAGCGTGCCCAGCATGCCGGCGAAAAAGACCACCGTGGTAACGCCGATCATGCCGTTGCGCACGAAGTAGGGCTTCTGCCCAACAAACAGGACTGCGGTCGCCAGCACGCAGATCAGCACCAACGCGGCCATCGGCTCGAACTTCACCTGGTTGCCGCTGGTCAACACCACCAGCATCACGCCAACCAGCGCGACCAGCAGACCGAGCAATTTGCGCGCAGGCAGACGTTCGCCCAGCCACACCGCCGACAGCGCCGCGGTGGCGGCCGGCCCCAACGAGATCAGGATCGCCGCGGTGCCGCTGGCGATGCGCGTCTCGGCGTAATTCAGGCATACGTGGTACACGGTCAGACCCGCGATACCGAGCAGGATCAGTGCTGGCCAATCACGCCGCGCCGGCAATGGCAGACGCTTGAACAACATCAGTAGCGCGAAACATGACGAACCGATCAGCAGTCGCGCGAACGCGACCTCGCCCGGCGTGAACGCCGGCAGCGCGTAGGCGATCGCCGCATACGCGGATGACCAGGCCAGCAAAGTCACCGCGATGGCCGCCAGCGCGCGCCCATCGAGACGTTCGGTCGTAGTCACAGCGGCGTCCCCATCATTGGCAAGGTGCTCATGCTAGCTGCGAAGCTGCCTGCGATGAATAATGGATCGAAGGCCGAATGCGCGATGCTGCATGTGATCGCTTGAAGATTGACGAGGAAGCACGATGGAATCGAAAGCCGAACTGGACAACAAGGACTGGCAGTTGCTTGAGGCATTGCAGCAGGACGCACGGCTGGGCTACGCCGAGCTCGGACGCAAAGTGCGCCTCTCCGCGCCCGCCGTCGCCGAACGGGTAAAGCGATTGGAAGAGGCCGGCGTGATCACCGGCTATCGTGCCGTGCTCAACCCACAGCGGCTGGGCTTCGCGATCAGCGCGATGATCCGTCTGCGCTGCGAGGGCAACTTGTGCGCGCGCATCGGCAGCCTGGTCGAGGACATCCCGGAAGTGCTCGATTGCCGCCGCCTGGCCGGCGAAGATTCGGCACTGCTGCACGTGGCGGCGATGTCGATCACGCACCTGGAAGTAGTGATCGACCGCCTGCTGAAGATCGGCGCCAGCACCACCACCCTGATCGTGCTGCAGACGCCACACGAGAACCGTCCGCTGACCCGCGCCATGTGGCATGCGGCGCACGCCTTGTCGGGCCATTGATCGCCTTCATGAAATTAATCATCGCCACCAGGCCGGAGGCGCGCGGCTTCTATCCCATGGACCAGATGAATTATTGTGCCCGCGACGTGCCGCGCGGACCCAACCGCCGAACGCTCCTCCGTCGAAGGCGGTGGAATTCCTTTCGATCCATCGCCTGTGATCTGTAATGAACGACGACGACAAGCAGCCCGCCGAATCCACGACCACCTCATCCGATACTCCGTCCAATCCGCAACGACGACGCCTGCTCGGCGGCATTGCTCTGGCCGGCGCCACGCTGGCGATCGGTGCCGAAACAGCGATCGCCAATACGCATGCCACCGGCCACGACACTCGGCATGACGACAGCGAGCTGGACGCGCTGCTGGCCAGGCATATCGATCACGTGGTGGTGATCTACGCCGAGAACCGCAGCTTCAATAACTTGTTCGCGAACTTTCCCGGAGTCGAAAAACCGCTGTCCGCGCTCAAGCCCGAGGACTACCGTCAGCGCGATCGTAACGGTCAGCTGCTCGACACGCTGCCGCCGATCTGGGGCGGCCTGGTGCCGCAGGAACAGGTAGTCGACCATCGTCGTTACCTGATCAAGGAGGCCGACATCAGCGGCCTGCCGAATGCTCCGTGGGCGCTGCGCGCACCCACCGGCGAGGCGCTGCCGCATGGACTGGTGACACACGACCTGTGGCACCTGTTCTACCAGAACCAGCTGCAGATCAACGGCGGCAAGAACGACGGCTTCGTCGCCTGGGGCAATACCGGCGCGCAGGTCATGGGCTACTACGGCGACAGCGCCTACAACCTGCGGCTGTGGCAGCTGGCGAAGCAGTTCACGCTGTGCGACAACTTCTTCATGGGCGCGTTCGGCGGCTCGTTCCTCAACCATCATTACCTGGTCGCCGCGCAGCCGCCGCTCTATCCGAATGCGGACAAGAGCCCGGCAAGCCTGCAGATCGCCCAGCTCGAAGGCGACGATCCCGCCGGCATTCGGCTCAAGCTGGCCGAGGATTCGCCGCCCAGCGCGATGCACGGTCGCCCGAAGTTCGCCTCGCTCAACGCCCTCACCCCGGATTTCTGGGCGGTCAACACGCTAGGCCCGGCCTATGCGCCGGCATTCACCACCGATGCGCTGAATCCACAGCTGGCGGATGCGAAAAGCCCGAACACCTTGCCGCCGCAAACCCACCTGACCATCGGCGATGCGCTATCGGCCAAAGGCATCGACTGGGCCTGGTACGCCGGCGGCTGGCAGGCCGCGCTGGACGGTCACGGCGACGGCAGCGAAGACGAATTTCCGCAGCGGCCGAATTTCCAGATCCACCATCAGCCGCTGAACTATTTCAAGCAGTTCGCCCCGGGCACGGAAGCGCGCCGACTTCATCTGCGCGATGCCGGCAGCGGCGAGATCGCGCGCGACAATCATTTCATCGCCGACGTCGAGGCCGGCAAGCTGCCGCCGGTGGCGTTCTACAAGCCGCAGGGCGATCTCAACATGCACGCCGGCTATTCCGACGTGGAAGCCGGCGACCGCCACATCGCGCGCATCGTCGATGCGCTACAGCGCGGGCCGCAGTGGCCGCGCATGCTGGTGGTGATCACGATGGACGAGAACGGCGGCTGGTGGGATCACGTGGCGCCGCCGAAGGGCGACCGCTGGGGGCCCGGTTCGCGCGTGCCGGCGATCGTGGTGTCGCCGTTCGCGAAACGCGACCATGTCGATCACACGATCTACGACACCGGTTCGATCGCGCGCTTCCTCACCCGCCGCTTCGGCCTGGAAAAACTTCCCGGCCTGGCACTGCGCGAAAAGTCGATGCGCGCGGCCGGCGGGCCGGCGCCTGGCGATCTCACCGCGGCGCTGCAATTCGATTGAACACGCCGCTTGCGTCCGGCCGCTCGATCGCCAGATGCTGCTCGGCCATCAATTCGACCAGCCAGTCGACAAAGACGCGCAACCGCGCCGGCAGCTGCCGCTGCGGCGGATACAGCACGGTCATCGGCAACGCCGGTGGCGGGTGCTGCGGCAGCAAGACCTGCAGCGAACCGTCGGCCAGCGCGGCCGCGCTGCGATAGCTCGGAAACTGCGCGATGCCCAGCCCGGCGTTACAGCAGGCCAAATAGGCCTCCACGCCACTCACCGTGATCTTGCCGGGCAGGCTCACCTCACGGCGTTTGCGGCCGACCATGAATTCCAGCGGCTCAGGCCGGCGCGTGGTCGGCGAGACCCAATTCACCGCCTGGTGACCATCGCGCAACTCGGCCAGCGTGGTCGGCTCGCCGTGCCGGCGCACGTAGTCGGGGCTGGCCGCGGTGATCTGCGGCAGCATCGCCACACGGCGGCCGATCATCGGCGAATCGGCCAGTGCGCCGATGCGCAGCACGCAGTCGACACCTTCGCGCAGCAGGTCGACGAAGCGGTCGCCGGTGCCGATGTCCAGCTCGATCTGCGGATAGCGCGCGCAGAATGCCGGCAGCGCCGGGATCACCGTGAGGCGGGCGAACGAAACTGGCAGGTCGACGCGCAGCTGGCCACGCGGCTGCACGGCAGCCTCGCGAAAACCCGTCTCGACTTCGTCGAGGTCGGCCAGCAGGCGCATGCAATGACGATAGTAGGTCTCGCCATCGCGAGTGATATTGACGCAGCGCGTGGTCCGCTGCAGCAGCTGGATGCCGAGCCGCGCCTCCAGCCGCTTGATCGCATGCGTCGCGGTGGCGCGCGGATGGCCCAGATCGTCGGCCGCCGCGGTGAAGCTGCGCAATTCGGCGACGCGGGTGAACAGGCGCATGGTATCCAGGCGATCGAGCATGGCGGCTTCCGATGACGGCGCAGATTGTTTGAATAAATGAAATAGTGAAAGCCATTATTGAGTATTTATCCCACAAGCTCCATCGCGCAGAATGGTCCCGCATCCCCACTCCCTTCCCCATGAGGACAGTTCTCCATGCAGACACGCAAACTCGGCAAGCAAGCAACCGTTTCCGCCCTCGGCCTCGGCTGCATGGGCATGAGCGACTTCTATGGCCCGCGCGACGATGCCGAATCGATCGCCACCATTCACCACGCGCTGGAGCGCGGCATCACTCTGCTCGACACCGCCGACATGTACGGCCCGCACACTAACGAGGTGCTGGTCGGCAAGGCGATCAAGGGCCGGCGCGACCAAGCGTTCCTGGCCACCAAATTTGGCATGCTGCGCGATCCGGCCAACCCGACTGCACGCAGTATCAGCGGCCGCCCGGACTATGTGCACTCGGCCTGCGACGCCAGCCTGAAGCGGCTCGGCGTGGAAATCATCGACCTCTACTACCAGCATCGCGTCGATCCGAACGTGCCGATCGAAGAAACCGTGGGCGCGATGGCCGAGCTGGTGCAGGCCGGTAAGGTGCGCTACCTCGGCCTGTCCGAAGCCTCTGGCGCGACGCTCACCCGGGCGTACAAGGTGCACCCCATCGCTGCGCTGCAAAGCGAACTCTCGCTATGGACGCGCGATCCGCAGCAGAACGGCATGCTCGATGCCTGCCGCGCGCTTGGCGTGAGCCTGGTCGCCTATTCCCCGCTGGGTCGCGGCTTCCTGACCGGCGCGATCCGCTCGCCAGACGACTTCGAGGCGAACGACTTCCGCCGCGGCAACCCGCGCTTCATGGGCGACAATTTCGTGCACAACCTCGAACTCGTCGACCAGGTACAGCAGCTGGCCAAGGAGAAGGGCTGCACGCCCGCGCAGTTGGCGCTGGCCTGGGTGCTGGCGCAAGGCGAAGACGTGCTGGCGATTCCAGGCACGCGTAGCGCCAAGCGGCTGGATGAAAACCTTGGCGCGCTCGATGTGCGGCTGAGCAAGCCGGAGCTGGCCGCTATCGATGCTGTCTTCCCGCCCGATGCCGTCGCTGGCGAGCGTTACGCGGGTCCGTCGATGCAGGCCGTCAACGCCTGAGTGACAAGCGCCCCGCGTTGAGCCGGTGAATCGAACGGACACAAGATTGGCCTGCTGTCCCGCGACAGCAGGCCTTCTGTTTATCGGTAGATCAAGCGCATCGCGCCGCGTGGAAGCCCGGCTCATTCCGGCGCATCGTTTAAACTGCACGGATGAGCACCCCCGAACATTCGCCGCTAGGCAAGAGCACGCCGTATGCGGACCACTACGATGCCTCGTTGTTGTTTCCGATTCCGCGCGCCGCCAAGCGCGCTGAAATCGGCGTGGGCACGGCGCTACCGTTCCACGGTGTGGACGTGTGGAACGCCTACGAGTTGTCGTGGCTGGATGCGCGCGGCAAGCCGGTGGTAGCGCTGGCCGAGTTCCGCGTGCCGGCCACATCGCCGAACATCATCGAGTCGAAATCATTCAAGCTGTACTTGAATGGCTTCGCGCAGGAGCGCGTGGCAAGCACCGACCGGCTCGCCCAGACCTTGACGCGCGACCTTTCCGACGCCGCGGGTGCTGCGGTAGCGGTACACATCAGCGAGGCGCGTGCGCAATCGCATGCCATCGCCGACCTTGCCGGCGAATCGCTCGACATGCAGGCGCTGGACATCGACTGCTATGGCCCGCCGCGGGCCGACTATCTCACCGCCAATGCTACGCACGCGCCGGTGCGCGAGACGCTGGTCAGCGACCTGCTGCGTTCGAACTGCCCGGTTACCGGCCAGCCGGACTGGGGCAGCGTGCAGATCGCCTACGCGGGGGCGCCGATCGACCGAGCCGGCCTGCTGCGCTACCTGGTTTCATTCCGCGAACACAGCGAATTCCACGAGCAGTGCGTGGAGCGCATCTTCATGGACATCACGGCGCGCTGCGCACCGGAACGACTCAGTGTCTACGCACGCTACACGCGGCGCGGCGGGCTGGACATCAATCCGTTCCGCAGCAGTGAGGCAACTACGGTACCGGATAATCCCCGCGGAGCACGGCAATAAGCCTCACGATCGGCATCGGAGCGGGATTTGCCGACCCTCGCGGCGTGCACGTCGGTAATCGGCGCTTCATATGCCAGCGGCTACCTTTGAGCATCCTGCCATGGAGCGGCCTCGTCATTTCACCTCGTCCACGTACGATTTCGACCACGGAACCTCACTCATGAAACTTTCCGCACGCTCCGCCGCCCTGTACAGCGCCAGTCTTGCCGGCCTGCTGATGCTCAGTGCCTGCGGCAAGAACGAGCCACCCGCCGACAACAACCCGCCGGCCGCCAGCACCGCTGCCGCGCCGGCTGCGACTGCAGCAGCGCCTGCCAGCACTGCCGCCATGCCGGCCAAGGCTGCGAGCGCCGCCGCACCGACCAGCGCTCCGCCGCCGGCCGCGGCCACCACGGCGGCTGCTGCGGCAGCGGCACCGGTTGCTGCGCCCACCGCTGCCGCCGGCACCGCGAGCGGTCCGCTCAAGGTCGATTCGGTGACGCTGGGCAATGCGGTCACGCCCGATCACAAGATCACCAAGGCCAAGACCAGCTTCGCCAGCAACGAAAAGGCGATCTATGCCAGCGTCGCTACCGACGGCGGCAGCACCGGCTCCACGCTCAATGCGAAGTGGAGCTACCTGGAAGGCAAGGGCCAGCTGGTCAGCAACATCAGCCAGTCGATCGCCACCGATGGCCCGGCCGTGACCACCTTCAAGGTGCAGAACCCGAATGCGTGGCCGGAAGGCAAGTACAAGGTCGAGATCTCGCTCGATGGCAAGATCGTCGCGAGCCAGGATTTCGAGGTCAAAAAGCGCTGAGCGAACACTCACCAGGCGTAGCTCAAGGCGCCCGCAAGGGCGCCTTTTTGTTGATACGTATGCGGCGGCAGCGGCAGCGTGTCATGGGTCCTGTGGCAACATGGCGTGTGCAGGCATGTGTTCATAAAGTAATGAGGCCGTCTTAGCGTGGAGCAGCAAGGGGGAACACCGGTTCCGGCAGCGGATGGAACGGCTGCTGCAAGCGCGGCGAGCAGTGGCGTGCTGGCCGCCGACGTGGCCGCTGCCCGCAAGGCCGGCTGGCTGATGGCGCTGCGCCGTTTCGCCGCACCCGTTCTGTCGCTGCTGATGCTGTGTCTGGCGTTGTGGGCGCTGCATCGGCTGGCACGTTCGGTGAGTTACCACGAGGTCGCCGAGTACGTGCACGGCCTCGACTACGGGCAGATCGCCATCGCGGTGCTGCTCACCACGCTGGGCTATGGCGTGATGACGCTGTACGACCTGTCCGGGCTGGCGGCGATCGGCCGCCGGCTGCCGTGGCGCGAGGTCGGGCTGATCTCATTCATCACCTATGCCTTTAGCAATGCGCTGGGCATGGCGCTGCTGATCTCCGGTTCGATCCGCTATCGCTTCTACATCCAGGCCGGCCTCACCACGGGCGAGGTCGGCAAGGTCATCCTGTTTTGCACCACCAGTTTCTGGCTGGGTCTGGGCACGCTGACCGGCATCACCCTGCTGTTGGTGCCGATTCCCGCCGGACTGCCGCTGGCCGAGTGGCGCTGGCCGCTGGGCATCCTGCTGTCGCTGGTGCCGTTGGCCTGGATCGCCGGCGGCCTGCGGCGGCGTCCGTTGCACGTGTGGCACTGGCGGTTCGCCTTGCCGAAGCCGCGCGTCGGCCTGCAGCAGATCGCGATCGGCGCGCTGGACTGGGGCCTGGCCGCCGGCGTGATGTACGTGCTGATGCCCGATGCGGTCGCCGGCGGGTTTGGTCATTTCCTGGCGATCTTCGTGATCGCGCAGATGGCCGGCCTAATCAGCCATGTGCCCGGCGGACTGGGTGTGTTCGAGGCGGTGATGCTAGCGGGCCTCGGTGCGGCCGCACATGCCGGATTGGAAGCACCAGTGCTCGGCGCGCTGGCGGCGTTCCGCGCCATCTACTACTTGCTGCCGCTGTGCATGGCGACCCTGCTGGTGCTGGCGCGCGAGGTGCGCGGCCTACGCCAGCGCGCGCTGCTGGCGCCCTGGTTCACCGGGCTGCTGCCGCCGTTCTTTGCCGGCCTCACCCTGGTTTCCGGTGCGGTGCTGCTGTTTTCCAGCGCCACCCGCGCGCTGCCCGGCCGCATGGAAATCCTGCGCGGCGTGTTGCCGCTGCCAGTGCTGGAGGTGTCGCATTTCCTCTCCAGCGTGGTCGGCATGATGCTGGTGATCCTGGCGCGCGGCCTGCAGCGCCGGCTGGATGCGGCTTACGTGCTGACTCTGATTCTGCTGGTCGCCGGCGCGGTGTTCTCGCTGCTGAAGGGTATCGACTATGAGGAGGCCACGCTACTGACCCTGCTTGCGCTGGGGCTGGCTCCGGCGCATCGGCACTTCTACCGGCGCGCGTCGCTGTTCAGCGCGAGCTTCTCGGTCGGCTGGATCGTGGCGATCTTCACCGTGCTCGTCTGCACCTTCTCGCTGGTGATGTTCAGCTACAAGCACGTCGAGTATCGCCACAGCCTGTGGTGGGAGTTCAGTTTCTACCAAGGCAGTGCGCCACGCTCGCTGCGCGCGCTGATCGGCGCGGCCGCGGTAGGCCTGCTGTTCGCCTTGGCCAACCTGATCCGCCCGGCGCGCGTGCGGCGCAAGCTGCCGGACGAACGCGAGCTGGCCAAGGCGTTGCCGCTGATCAAGCACTTCTCTTCCGCACAGGCGCATCTCGCGTTGATGGGCGACAAGACCCTGCTGTTCGACACCAGCGCGCAAGGCTTCGTGATGTACGACATCGAAGGGCGCAGCTGGGTGGCCATGGGCGACCCGGTCGGCAACGACGCCAAGGTGCGCCGCGAACTGGTGTGGAGCTTCCGCGAGCAATGCGAACGCGCGGGTGGTTGGCCGGTGTTCTACCAGGTGAACCCGGATGACCTCGATCTCTACCTCGAAGCGGGCATGAACCTGTTGAAGCTCGGCGAGGAAGCGCGCGTCCTGCTCGCCGATTTCAATCTGGACGGCAAGTCGAAAAAGAATCTGCGCAATACCGTCAGCAAGCTCGCCCGCGAAGGCCTGCGCCTGGAAATCATCCCTGCCGAGGCGGTGCCCGCGCTGCTGCCGCAGCTGAAGGCGGTCTCGGATGCCTGGCTGCTGGACAAACGCGTACGCGAGAAAGGTTTCTCGCTCGGCGCCTTCGACCCGCGTTACCTGGTGCGCACGCCGATGGCGATCGTCTGGCAGCATGACCGGCTGGTGGCGTTCGCCAACCTGTTTCTCACCGACACCCACGAGGAGGCCTCCGTGGATCTGATGCGGCATCTACCGGACGGCCCTGGCGGAATCATGGATTATCTTTTCATCGAGCTGATGCAGTGGTCCAAGCAGCAGGGCTATCGCTGGTTCAATCTGGGCATGGCGCCGCTGTCCGGCCTGGAGAACCGGCGCCAGGCGCCATTGTGGAACCGCTTCGGCGCGCTGGTATTCGGCCGCGGCGAACGCTTCTACAACTTCCGTGGCCTGCACCGCTACAAGGACAAGTTCGACCCGGAATGGGAGCCCCGTTACATGGCCGTACCCGGCGGCATCGCCCTGCCGGTGATCCTCACCAATGTGGCCAGCCTGATTTCCGGCGGACTAACCGGTGTGGTGCGCCGATGAAACGCTTCGTCCGTTGGATTCTGCTGATCGTCATTCTGCTGGCCCTGGCCGCGACGCTGGTCTTCTGGCAACCCTGGCGCAGCGCGCCGAGCATGGCCGAGACGGCCACCCTGCTACCCGCACCGACCAATGCGCAGCCACCACCCGGACAGGACGACCTGCTTGCGGTGTTCATGTCCGGCGACGGCGGCTGGCGCGACCTCGACCAGCAGGTCGGCCGGCATATCAATGCGCATGGCATCCCGGTCGTCGGCATCAGTGCCCTGGAGTACTACTGGCATGGCGGCTCGGCCGAGCATACGGCGCAGGAGCTGGACGCGCTGATCGATGCCAACCTGGCCAGCCAGCACAAGCGCCGCCTGTGGCTGATCGGCTTTTCCTTCGGCGCCGACATTCTGCCGACCGTGATCGACCATCTCACGCCCGAGCATCGCGCGCTGATCGCTCAAGTGGTGTTGCTGTCGCCGAGCACCGACCTCAACTTCGAGATCGAACTGGAGGGCTACATGCGCCAGCGCCAGGGCTGGCTGCAATCCACCCTGAAGACGATCCACGAACGGGTGCACCCGATCCCGCACTATCCCTCCTTGCCGCCGCTGCTCGCGCTGAACGGCCGGCCGCCGGTGATCTGCTACTACGGCGTGCAGGACGACGACGACACGGTTTGCAAGGATTCCAGTCTGCCGGCCTGGATCAAGATTTATCCCATGCAGGGCGACCATCATTTCAATTATGACTACGAAGGCCTGGCCCGGCGCATGATCGGCGACCTACCGGCAAAGCCAACGACCACGCCGTGAATGGCTCTGGCGCGCGAATCAACGAAATGATCACGTCATCTTAGAGTACGATCATACCGATTAGCCGATTGGCTTTTCGGTCGAAACGTGGCTTATAGTCGTGGGCTGTTGGACAAGTGACAAAGGCTCACACAGCGGACGCTATGGAATAGCGCGCGTGTAACAGAGCGGGGGTGAGGTGAACCGACGGCGCGCTAAGGATTGCTTTGCAATACGGGATAGTTTTGCGACAACGCTTTTGTGACACGTTCTGCCACCTGCTTGCTTCGGGTGGCTTGTTCGTGGGTACGACATTGACCGGCATGGCCGCGATCGCGCCGACCACGCCAACGGCAAGCGCGGCCAGCGGATGGCTCGCCACCGCGCAGGCGCAGCGCGCCGCCGGACACCGCATGCAGGCGCTCGCCTTGTGCGAGCAACGACTGCAACAGCAGCCGGGCGACCAGGCGGCCTTGCGCCTGCAGGTGCAACTGCTGTCCGAACTGGGCGCGGCCGGGCGCGCACTGGAGCTGGCGCGCCAGCTCGATCCGCCGCTGGATGATGTACAGCTGGCCGCGCTGGAGGCGGCCATGGCGGCGCACCAGACGCGCTGGAGCCGCGCCGAACCGGCCGATCCGAGGCAGCCCTATGTGGAAGCGGATCGTGCCGTGACGACCCAGGACGACATCCTCGCCGTTTATGGCACCCGCGTGCCGCAGGTGGCCGCGCAGGTCGATGTCGACCGGATGATTTCCTACAACCAGGCGAGCCGCAACACCGAGGCTGTACGCGACTACCGCGACTTGCTGGCGCAGGGTAAGCAGCTGCCGCCGTATGCCGAAGCATCGCTAGCTGACGCGTTGTTGGAGCGACATCAGCCCGAGCAGGCGATCCCGCTGTACGAGGACAGCATCAAGCGCGAGCCGCCGCCGTATGCGCCGGACGCCATCGATCCGCGGCTGGGTTTGGCCTACGCCTATTTCGAGGCGGGGCGTTACGCCGACGCGATCCGCTTGATCGACCACGTCGCCGACAGCGAACCGGCATGGATCAAGCGCAACGGCCGGCTACCGGACAGCAACTCGCACAAGCTCGACGCGGCGCTCAACGCGGCCTTGCTGCGCGAATATCGCTGGCTGTTACAGGAAGCGTGGGACCGGATCAGCACGCTGCTGGCGCAGGCGCCGATGAACGAGGTGCTCTGGCGCGAGCTCGGCAATCTGCAGCGCAGTCGTGGCTGGCCGCGCGCCGCGGAAGACTCGATGGTGACTTCGGCTGGTATCGACGACAGCGACCTGCACACCCGGCTGGGCCTGATCGCGAGCTGGCGCGAGCTGGACGACTTCGCCCGGGTCGAACCCGCATTGCAGCAGGTGGAAGCGGTGAACACGCGCGACAGCGAGGTCGCCAAGTCCCGCGACGAATGGGATCGGCAGCGCGGCTGGCAATTCGATCTCGAGCACGACCGCGGCAGCGGCGACTCGCCGAACTACGGCGATCGCGACCACGAAACCCAGGCCACGCTGATGAGCCCGCTGCTGGCCGATCACTGGCGTGTCTACGGCATCACCCGCCTGGCCGGCGCGTCGTTGCCCGAGGGCGGCGTCGAGCGCGATCGGCTGGGCTTCGGCGTGCGCGGCTACATGCGCGACCTGGAAGGCTACCTGCAGATCCTGCCGGGCGTCGGCCCCGATACCCTTCGCACTGCGGTGGAAGCTGGCCTGAAATGGTTTCCGAACGATCACTGGACGTTCTCCGCCGACTGGAGCAGTACCGGCGATCAGGACGTGCCGCTGCGCGCCAATTACTACGGCATCACCGCGCACGCTCTGGACGTGTCCGCGCAGTGGCGCGCCAGCGAGCTGACCTCGGTGCAGCTTACCGCCGCGCACGACCGCTTCACCGACGGCAACCGGCGCAACGGCTGGCAGGCGAATTTCCTGCAGCGGCTGCACACCGCACCCTATCTGACGCTGGACGGCGGCGTGGAACTGGGCCAGTCCAGCAACAGCAAATCCGACGCCGTCGTGCCTTATTACAGCCCGTCGCGAGCGCGCTGGGGCATGCTGACCGGGCGTCTGGAAAACGTGCTCAGCCAGCGCTATGAGCGCAGCTGGAAGGAACGGATCGACATCGCTGCGGGCACCTACCAGGAGCGCAACTACGGCTCCGGCTGGGCCGCCAGCGCCAGCTATGGCCAGACCTTCCAGCCGCACGGCGGGCTGGTGTTCGGCTGGACCCTGGGCTGGAACAGCCAGCCCTACGACGGTAAGCGCGATCACCGCGTGACGCTGGACCTGACCATGCATTGGGGAGAGTAGCGCGATGCCGCGCCTGAGCACCTGCCTGGCCTCCTGCCTGTTCGCGCTGCTGCCGTTGCTGGCGCAGGCGGACCGCTACGAACGCCTGACCCGACCGGTACCGGCCGCCATGGTCGTGCCGCCAGTGATCGTGCTGAACTACCATGACGTGCGCGACGACATCCGCGACGCGGCCAATTCCGACAGCACGGCAATCAGCACCGATCACCTGATCGCGCACTTCGACTGGCTCCGTGCCAACGGCTACCAGATGGTCAGCCTGGATCAGGTCATCACGGCCATGCATGGCGGCAAGCCGCTGCCGGACAAGGCCGTGCTGCTGACCTTCGACGACGGCCTGGTCAGTTTCTACACGCACGTGTTTCCGCTATTGCGCGCGTATGGCTATCCGGCGGTGTTCGCGCTGGAAGGCTCATGGATCGATCAGGCCGCCGGCGAGAGTTTCGACTACAACGGCGAACGCTGCGGCCACGAATGCTTCGTCAGCCGGGACCAGGTGCGCCAGATGCAATCCTCCGGGCTGGTTGAAATGGCCTCGCACACCTACGACCTGCACCAGGGCATCATCGCCAACCCGCAAGGCAATAAAATGCCGGCGGCGGTGAGCTTGGCCTACGACGGCAAGAGCGGGCGCTACGAAAGCGAGCGCGAGTATCGCGCCCGCGTGTACGCCGACCTCAAGCACAGCGCGGACGAGATCGAGCAGCAAACCGGCCATCGGCCGCGGGCGATCGTCTGGCCCTACGGCGCCTACAGCCTGGTCGCCAAGCAGGCGGCACGCGATGCGGGCATGGATGTGTCGCTCAGCCTGGACGACGACCCGGCCACCTTGCGCGAAGGCGACAATATTCCGCGCCTGTTGATCGGCGACAACATTGGTGTACCCGGCCTGGCCGCCTTGATCCACCAGCAGCGCAAGATCGAAGCCCAGCGCATCGTGCAGGTCGATCTCGACTACGTCTACGACCCCGATCCGGCCCAGCAGGAAAAGAATCTTTCGGTCCTGCTCGACCGTATCAAGCGCATGAAACCGACCCAGGTGTGGCTGCAGGCCTATGCCGATCCGGATGGCGACGGCGTGGCCGATGCGGTGTATTTCCCCAGTCGTCATCTGCCGATGCGCGCGGACCTGTTCTCGCGCGTCTCCTGGCAGCTGCGCACGCGCGCCGGCGTGCAGGTGTATGCCTGGATGCCGGTGCTGGCGTTCCGCTTCCCGCATGAGGAGCACCTGCCAGCATTGGGCAAGTCCGCGCAAGCTAAGGACGGCGATCATTATCGGCTGGCGCCGTGGGATCCACGCGTGCGCAAGCTGATCGACGAGACCTACGAAGACCTCGCCATGCATGCGCCGCTGGCTGGCTTGCTGTTCTCCGACGATGCCTACCTGCGCGATACGGATGACCTCGGGCCGTGGGCCGCGCACACGCCGGCGCAACGCACGCAGGATCTGATCAGCTTCACCGACGAACTGACCGCGCATGTACGGCAGTGGCGGCCGCAGCTCAAGACCGCGCGCAACTTATATGCACGGCCGTTGCTGCAGCCGATCGCGGAAACCTGGTTCGCGCAAAACCTGAGCGCCTTCAATCGCGCCTACGACTACACCGCGCTGATGGCGATGCCGCAACTGGATGGGCAGCCGGCCAGCGATGAGTGGTTCCGCACCCTGGTCGCCGCGGTGGCGGCGCAACCAGGCGGGCTCGATCGTACGGTGTTCGAACTGGCCAGCGTCGACTGGGTGCATCGCAAGCCGATCAGCGACCAGGCCCTCGGCGCCCGCCTGCGTCTGCTGCAGGCGCAGGGTGCGCGGCATCTCGGCTACTACCCGGACGACTTTCTCAAAAACCACCCTGCACTGGAATCCATCCGGCCTTTCATCTCCGCCGCCGACTATCCCTACCCGGAGCATTGATCGGTATGCGTTGGCTGCTCGATTTCGCTTTCTACTACCCACTGATCATGTCGATCTTCTGGATGTGCGGAAGCCTGATCTATTTCTTCCGCCGCGAACGCGGCAAGCCGACGCGGGTGAACCCACCACCGCTGAAAGAGTATCCGTTCGTCAGCCTGATCGTGCCTTGCCACAACGAGGGCGAGCAGGTGCGCGAGACGCTAATGCAGTTGAACGCGCAGATCTATCCGGATTTCGAGATCATCGCGGTGAACGACGGCTCGCGCGACGATACCGGCGCGCGGCTGGAAGCCTTGCAGGAGGAAATGCCGCGGTTGCGGGTGATCCACCTGGCCAGCAACCAGGGCAAGGCGATGGGACTGCGCATGGCGGCGGTGGCGGCACGCGGCGAATTCCTCGTCTGCATCGATGGCGACGCAATGCTGGACGAATATGCGACGCACTGGATGATGTCGCACATGATGGATGGACCGCGGGTAGGCGCGGTCACCGGCAATCCGCGCATCCGCAACCGCTCCACCCTGCTGGGCAAGCTGCAGGTTGGCGAGTTCTCCTCGATCATCGGCCTGATCAAGCGCGCTCAGCGCATCTACGGCAGCATCTTCACCGTGTCGGGGGTGATCGTCTGCTTCCGCAAGAGCGCCGTACACGATGTCGGCTACTGGAGCACCGACATGGTGACCGAGGACATCGATATCAGCTGGCGGCTGCAGATGCGCCACTGGGACATCCGCTACGAACCGAACGCGCTGTGCTGGATCCTGATGCCGGAAACGCTGCGTGGTCTGTGGAAGCAGCGCCTGCGCTGGGCGCAGGGCGGCGTGGAGGTGATCCTGCGCTATACCGGAAGCCTGATGAACTGGCGGCAGCGGCGCAAATGGCTGCTCGCGCTGGAATACATCCTCAGCGTGCTGTGGGCCTATGCCATGCTCACCATCTTCGTGCTGTGGCTGGTCGGCCTCTTCGTCACCATGCCGGCCGGCTGGTATGTGCAGACCCTGCTGCCGCAATGGAACGGCGTGATCCTCGGCACCATCTGCCTGATCCAATTCTTTTTCAGTACACAGATCGACCGCCGCTACGAGGCCCGCATCGGCCGCAACTACTACTGGATGATCTGGTACCCGCTGGCCTACTGGCTGCTCAGCATGCTGACCACCATCACCGCGCTACCCAAGGCGCTGTTTAAGCGCAAGGGCACGCGCGCCGTATGGGAAAGCCCTGATCGAGGTGTCCGTTGAAAGCCGATGTCCTGCTGATCAACAAGCCGAAGCTGCAGCGCCCCGTGCAGCGCACGCTGTTCGGGCTGATCACCTTGCTGGCGTGGATGGCCTGGGTTTCGCTGTGGCTGCCGCTGATCACCCTGGTGGTGTGGCTGCTCGGCTTCCATACCGGCTACATCGAGGTGTTCACCGGCTCGCACGAGCGCGCGTGGCATGCCTTGCTGCAGATCGCCGCGCTGATATCGCTGTGCTCGCTGGTCACCGCCTCGTGGGCGATCTACAACTGGTGGCGTTTCCGCCGTACCACGCGCCGTTCGAACTCCCGCCGGGTGGTGCCGCTACCGGCGATGGCGAAGGCGCTGAAGATCAGCCAGAACTCCGCCATCCATCTGCGCGAAAGCACCCGCATTACCCTGATTTTCAATGCGGACGGCTATGTCGTCCACGACAAAAACGCCATCCCTTTCCCGCAGCCCGAACCGACGGCGCCGGCAACGGGTGCCGATGCTTGAGCCTCATCGCCACATGCATGAGGCCCGGCTGCGGTCAGCCATAAAAAAAGCCGAGGGGTGAGGCCCCTCGGCTTCCATTCCGGTCGCTCAACTGACCCGGATGCAGGTACTCAGTTCGACTCTTTGAACTGGATGTACGGCGTCGAACCACCCGCCTTGGTGCAGCTGCCCAGGTTCAGGTTGTTGGTCTCGCCGGTCGAACCAGCGCCCGAAAGGCACGACGGCGTAGCCGTGCTGCCGTCGGTTACCGCGACCTTCACCGTCACCGAGGAACCCGAGTTGAACTGGGCTTCCGAACCGCCCGCATTGCCAACCACGTTGAACTCCGACTCGTTCCACACCGTGCCGAGATACAGCACGCTATCCTTGGCGGTCAGGGTATAGGCCTCGGTGCCGTCGGTGAAAACGGCCGTATCGTTGCCACCGGACTTGGCCGTACCCGTGAGCTTCAAGCTGGCCAGCTGGGTGATCGGCACATCCGGAGCCGTGGTGGCCGCGCTGTTCTTGACGCAGTCGCCACCACCGTCGCTTTCCCAGCCGCTCGGGCAGCTGGAGCCATAGCCGATCAGCCAGTACTCGATGAAGACGGCCGCCTCACCCTGCACGTTGTAATCCGGCGAATACACATACTGCTGCCAGATGGTGCAGCCCGAATGGCTCTTGCAGGCCGCGGTGGTCTGCTGTTCGAGGCTGGAATTGATCTGCAGGGTGTATTCGTTCGGACCGAGGATGCCGCCGCCGCCAAAGGAGGCTACCCCGACGCCCTTCTCGGACTTCACGCCGGTGACCGTCGGAAAGGAACCCACGGTCTGACTGATCAGCCCCGATACCGAGATTGCATAATCGTTGCCATCGCCTGTCGTTTCCGGCTTGACCTTCGAGAGCCGGCGCGGCGGCGGCTGATAACGTACCGGCGCCACCTTGCAGGCCATGGGCTGCCAGAGGACGCTGGGATAAGTGGCATGGAAGCAGCCTTCCGCCGGTGTGGCGGTATGCGAGATGGCTTCGCGCCAGCTGTCACGCGCCTGAGCTTCGGCCTGGTCGACCGCTACGTTATCCGTGGCGGACGCGGCAAAAGCGGATGGCAGCCATGCGGCCCCCACCAGGCTTGCCACAACGGCGACATTGACCAGGCAACGCGTACCAAATGTCATTTTCGATTGCATATATTTTCTCCCGTGAAAGCAATTGGTTTGAATTGGCGCTTGAATTAATCAAGAGCCCCTGCATTTCCTAAAGCAAAATACGACAACATCGAACAATGAACTCAGACTTTGGTGGCGTGGTCCTTCGCAGTCATTAAATCCGCCCTGTATACGATCGAAGAGAATGATTTTTGATCGTGACCGCCCGAAATATTTGCGGAGCAGATTATTCTCAAACCCTGCCTGCTCATTTCCGCATTGCGACTGCCCGTGATATGTAACGAATGGCAGCGCGTACCACTACCCCCGGATGTCTTGTTGCAGTGTCGCCGCTGTGGGCGACCAGATCACGCTAGCGAATCGAACCGCCTTTGAATAGCAGCAATTTCTTTCGAAATATGAGGTATTTCAACTAGCACGACGCTGCCGAATAAGCACTTCGATTCGTCCGATTTACACGGTAATGCGTTGCACATCACAGAGTGAAGTTTAAGCCGTGCTCATTATCTCAATGATCGCTTGCTTTTATTTAACTTGAATTGATCAATGCATCGTCAAATCTTGCGCCCAACTAACCAACGGCAAGTTTACAGCTTCGCGTCAACCTGATTCTTGATATATAAAGCCTTCAGCTTCAGATCACATTTGGCGCGCGAATAATGATTGGAAATGTGATCGATTACTTAGAAAGTATCCATAAAGCATGCATTAGAAGAAAACGGCAAGGTAAATCGCCGAAAGCATTCATCAACACACAGGCACGCGCGCCACGAATGCAGCGCCGCACGACAACACTGGGAAGTCACTTCGCGTGAAGTCTACAAATCCTTAGCCACCAGCTTCACCACGCTGGAGAAGTCCAGTCCACCATGGCCGGCATGGCTGTTCATCGCATACAGATTGCGCGCCAGCTCGCCCAGTGGAATCGAGGCGCCCACCGCCATCGCCGCTTCGGCCGCCAGGCCAAGGTCTTTCAGCATGAGGTCGTTGCCGAAGCCGCCCGTGTAGCCGCGCGATGCCGGCGCGTTCTCTAGCACGCCCGGCCACGGATTGCAGACTTCAGTGGCCCAGCTGCGCGCGGTGCTGACCGCCATCATCTGCGACAACACCTTCGCGTCGAGTCCGTGCGAAACGCCGAGGGCAAGGGCCTCGCCGGTCACCGCCATGATCACGCCCAGCGCCATGTTGTTGCATAACTTGGCGACCTGGCCTGCGCCGCTGGCGCCGACGTGGAAGATGTTCTTGCCCATGTCGGCCAAGATCGGGCGGGCGCGGTCCAGCGCCGCAGCTTCGCCACCGACGATGAAGGTCAGCGTGCCGGCAGCCGCGCCCGCAGTGCCGCCGGATACCGGAGCGTCGATCATCGCCAGCCCGCGCTTCGCCGCTGCGTCGGCGACCTTGCGCGCGGTCGCCGGCGCGATGGTGCTGCAATCGATGACCAATGCGTGGGTGGGAATATGCGGCAACAAGCCATGCTCCGCATCCAGGTACAGGCCTTCGACATGAGGACTGGCCGGCAACATCGAGATCACGATGTCGGCGTCGACCACCGCGTCGATAGCGCTCTCCGCGGCCGTCGCGCCCGACGCCGTAGCCGTCTCGATCGCTGCCTGTGAAAGATCGAACACGCGCAGGAGATGCCCCGCCTGCAGAAGATTGGCGGCCATGGGCGCACCCATATGGCCGAGACCGATGAAAGCGATGCGGCTCATGGGTGGTTCCTCGCGTTCGAAACATGGCCCAGATCAGTCAGCGGATGTTCGCTGTCCAGCCAGGGCGCCAAGAAGAAGGGCTCCACCCATACGTGTGACGCCTCGGCCAACGTGCCGGGTCGCCAGTGCGGCTGGCGATCCTTGTCGATCAGCAGCGCACGGATGCCTTCGGCAAAATCGCCATACGCGGCGCACTGCAGCGATACCAGGTATTCGAGCCGGAACACATCGGCCAGCGTCATTGCGGCGGTGCGGCGTTGCAACTCGAAGGCCAGGCGTGCCGAACTCGGTGCGCCGCCGGCCAGCGTCTGCTTGGCGGTCGCCAGCCAGGGATCGTACTGGTCGATATTCGCGATCGCCGCGGTGATCAGTTCGAGCGCCTCGTGCGTGCAGACCTGCGCGATGAGTGCGCGATGACGTTGCAACGGGCCATCGCCCGGCGGGCTCGCGTGACGTTCCAGTAAAGCGCTGAGTTGACCGCGCGTGGTGGCGGCATCGTCTGACCATGGCACCTCGATCAAGGCATCGAAGACGACTCGGCGTTGTTCTTCGGGCAACGACCAATCGGCGAGGCCGGCATGGATCGCATCACCGGCATTCAACGGCGCGCCGGTCAGCGCCAGGAAAAGTCCGGCCCGGTCCGGCACGCGGTTCAACAGCCAGCTACCGCCAACATCCGGGTAGAGGCCGATGCCGATTTCCGGGAAGGCGAGCTTCGAGCGTTCGGTGACCACGCGATGGCTGGCGCCGGCCATCAGCCCGATGCCGCCGCCCATCACGATGCCATGTCCCCAGCACAGCACCGGCTTGGGATAGCTGTGGATGCGGTAATCGAGGCGATATTCCACCGCGAAGAAGTCGCTGGCGTAACTGTTGTCGCGGATATCGTGACGATCACCCGCACGGTAATCCAGCATCGAGCGATACAGGCCGTGCAGATCGCCACCGGCACAGAACGCCTTCTCGCCGGCACCCTGCAGCACCACCATGACGACGGCCGTATCGGATGCCCATGCCTGCAGTTGTGCATCGAGCAGGCGCGCCATCTCGAGCGACAAGCCATTCAGGGTCTTGGCCGCGTTGAGCGTGGCGATGCCGATGCGGCGACCATGGGCGGTTGCACGCTCCTCGAACAGCACCGGCGCTTCGGCCGGATGGGACGTATCTGCACTCATGCGTTCTTCCATTGCGGCGCACGTTTTTCGAGAAAGGCATGCACGCCCTCGTGCTGGTCGGCGCTGTCAAACAGATCGACGAAGGCTTCGCGCTCGCTGACCAACGCGCTGGCATGCGTCTGCGCGCGGGTCGACTGCACCAGCTTCTTGCAAGCGGCGATACTGGTGGGGCTCTGCTTGCCGGCCTGCTGCGCCCAGGCGATCGCGCGCGTCTTCGCCTCGCCTTTCGGCACCACCTCTTCGACCAGGCCGATGCGCAAGGCGGTAGCCGCATCGACGCGTTCGCCGAGCAGGATCATCCGTTTCGCCCAGCCTTCGCCGATCAGGCGTGGCAGGTTCTGCGTGCCACCCGCGCAGGGCAGCAGGCCGACGCCGGCTTCCGGCAAGGCCAGCTGCGCCTGTTCCTCGACAATGCGCAGGTCGCAGGCCAGCGCGCATTCCAGGCCACCGCCCATCGCATAGCCGTTGATGGCGGCGATGCTGACGCCACGGAAGGCGGAAAGCGTTTCGAAGGCTTCGCCGAAACGACGCGCCGCCTCGCGCGCCAGCGCCTTGTCGCCCTCGGCGAACTGCTTGAGATCGGCCCCGGCGGAAAAGAATTTCTCGCCCTCGCCGGTGACCACCAGCGCATAAACATCGCGGTCGGCGTCCAGGTCGCGCACCAGATCGCGCAACGCGGCCAAGCTGTCGCGGGTCCAAGTATTGGCCGGCGGATTGCTCAGGGTGACCACGGCGACGTGGCCGTCGATCTCCAGCCGCAATCCGGTGTAGTGCTTGCCTGCGTGGCTCATCGCAATTCCTCGTGGGTGTTCAGCAGGTGGCGCGCAATGATCACGCGCATGATTTCGTTGGTGCCTTCCAGGATCTGATGCACGCGGCAGTCGCGCAGCAGTCGTTCGATCGGGTAATCGCGGATGTAGCCGTAGCCGCCGTGGATCTGCAGCGCCTCGTTGCAGATCGCGAAGCCCGCATCGGTGGCGAAGCGCTTGGCCATCGCGCACCACACGGTGGCATCGCTGCTGTGCGCATCGAGCTTGCGCGCCGCGGTGTGCACCATCTGTCGCGCCGCCACCAGCTGCGTCGCCATGTCGGCCAACTTGAACTGCAGCGCCTGGAATTCGGCCAGCTTCTTGCCGAACTGCTTGCGTTCGCCCATATAGCGGCGGGCCGCATCGAGCGCGCCCTGCGCCGCGCCCAGCGAACAGGCCGCGATGTTGAGGCGGCCGCCGTCGAGACCCTTCATCGCGATCTTGAAGCCGTCGCCTTCGTTGCCGAGCCGACGATCGACCGGTACACGCACGCCATCGAAACTCACGCTGCGCGTCGGCTGGCTGTGCCAGCCAAGCTTGTCTTCCTTGCGTCCGTAGCCGATGCCTTGCGCGTCGGCCGGCACGGCGAACGCGCTGATGCCGCGCGCGCCGTCTTCGCCGGTGCGTGCCATCACCACCAGTACGTCGGTGGCGCCCGCGCCCGAGATGAAGGCCTTGTTGCCGTTGATCACATAGCTGTCGCCGTCGCGTTCGGCGCGGGTTTTCAGCGAGGCCGCATCGGAACCCGCGCCGGGTTCGGTGAGGCAATACGAGGCCAGCTTCGTGCCGCTGGCCAGCGGCGGCCCCCACGCATCACGCAACGACGTCTGCGCATGCGCGGTGAGCATCCAGGTCGCCATATTGTGGATGCTGATGAACGCGGCCGTGGAAGGATCGATCGCGGCGAGTTCCTCGAACACGATCACCGCATCCAGGCGCGCCAGCCCGGAACCGCCGGCCGCCTCGTCCACGTAGAGCCCGCAGAAGCCGAGCTCGCCGGCCTTGCCAATGGCCGCGCGCGGGAACTCGCTCTCGGCATCCCAGTGCGCCGCGTGCGGCGCGAATTCGGCCTGCGCGAAATCGCGCGCCGCCTCGCGGAAGGCCAGCTGCTCCTCGCTCAGCTCCGCGGATGAAACGGGTATCGCATGGATGTCCATGACCGCGGCCGTCACTTCAGGCTGATCGTGGTATTGACGCCGACATGCAAGGTG
>Ga0302314_10004661_pt1 | contig 25147 bp, 28 predicted proteins | sample III_Palsa_N2_3_FD_200533 | JGI IMG/M metagenome (GOLD analysis project Ga0302314, IMG submission 200533) | Peat permafrost microbial communities from Stordalen Mire near Abisko, Sweden - III_Palsa_N2_3 | ecosystem: Environmental > Terrestrial > Soil > Palsa > Peat permafrost | place: Sweden... | reverse complement strand
CCATCGAAGTGGAACAGGGCCTGTACACCCAAGTCCACGCCTAAAGACTCCCAACCCCACCGCGCCCCGGATCACCTATCCTCGGCCAAAATACAACTCGGACATATAGCCATGTCTCGCCCTCTCAGTTGGACGCTGTGCATCACTTTTCGCCTCACGCTCCAATTGTTCGAGGGCGAGATCGCCACGCAGCTTGCCGCTTATCAGCTCATGCAGGCTTCGGCCAAGGCGATCCACGCCCGCGTCGATAGCAGCGTCGACATGCCCGTCTGCACGCTTACCCGCACGCCGCGCCTTAGCCAGCAGCCAAGAGAGCATGTAGGCGACGGCAATTTCAGCACCCACGAAGACTTCCCCCATGCGCCACTCAATGGTCTGTGAAACCGTAGCATGCTGGAATCATCGCCGCGGGGATTCCGCACACCGTACGAGATCACGCGTCGACGGTGTTGTCCACGGCCTGCGTGTCCCCGGGCCACGACTGAGGTTTCGTCTGCTTCGGCAGGATGAAGGCCATGCAGATGGTGATAAGGGCGAGAGCGGTGCTCAAGATGAAGGCGCGGTCGTAGCCGGCGGTCAGAGTGTGGGCGCCGTCCGCCACGGTGGCGGGGTCGGCGAGGCCTACGGCGCCGCCGACCTGCCTTGTGGTGTTCATCAAGATCGGAGCCATCACCACATCCAGCAGACCCGCATCCATCCCGACTCCACCCTCCCGACCCACATCTAGTGTCGCGTGAATTAAGTCTCTAGACGCTGGTTGTTGTGACCACCAGCGGTAGTTGCGAAGAACCAGCGATAGTTGGACTTGATCTTTGTTCGGCTGTCGAGCCTGCTGACTGTTCGCGCCCCACTTCGTCGCCCTGCCGTCGCGGTGACCGCCAGCGCCTGCGTGATCGGCAAGGCCTGCCGCGGGAGGCGACCGCTCGCGGGGTATGACATACCTCTGCCGGGCCGCCTACAATTCCGACTCATGGGGGGGTCGCCAATCGTCGTCCGACCGGCCGTGAAGGCCGACGCTCGGGAGCTCAGCCGGGTGCTCGCGCTCGCTTTCGAGCACGATCCGCCGATGATCTGGATGTTCCCCGATCCGGCGAGCCGACGGCGGCGGCAGTTGCGCCGGATGTTCCTCACCATCTTCCGCCGCGGTGTGCGCGCCCGCGGCGGTGCACGGGTGGCCACCGACGGCGGACGCATCGTCGGCGCGGCGCTATGGCTCCCGCCCCGAACCGGGGCCCAGGTGCCCAAGCGGCAGCAGGTGATGTTCCTCGCGGGCTTGCTCTGGGCATTTGGTCGACGGTTCGGGTACATCAAGATCCTCGGCGAGGCCACCGCCAAGGTCCACCCGAAAGAACCGCACTGGTACTTGCTCGCCATCGGCGTCGATCCGAGCCACCAGGGCACCGGCGTCGGCGCCGCACTCCTGCGTGAGCGCCAGCGGCACATCGACGCCGAGCGCCTGCCCGCCTATCTCGAATCGAGCAGCCTCGCGAACGTGCCGATGTACGAGCACTTCGGGTTCGAGAACACCGGCACGGTGCCGCTCCCCGAGGACGCACCCGTACTCACGTCGATGTGGCGTACGCCGCAGCGATGATCGAATTGGCGTTCAGCACGCGGCTACCCCTGGAACTCCACGCACTCACGCACGCGCACCTAGAGCCGTACCGCCGACCATCTCCAGGCTCCGCCAGATGCGGCTGGATGTAGCACCAGCGCGCGACCACCCGCAAAGATCAAGTCCAACTATCGCTGGTTTTTCGCAACTACCGCTGGTGGTCGCTTCCATGTCGAACTGAGCAAGAGCATGTAACCCGCCTTGATCCACCGCCCCCCATCACCGCAAGCCTCGCATAATCAGGAGGACACGCTGCACATCAGGGTAGGAGATTAAGGCCCGAAAGGACTGCCTACAGTGACCGGATGGTAGCGCGGAGGTATTTTCGAATCACAGTTCCGCAACTGCGGTGATCACCGGCAGGGGAACCGCGTCGGCCGCGACCGCGCAGGCGACGGCTAGCGCACGGTGGCGGATATCGCCATCAGGGTCCATGGGACCCGCGCGCTTGCCCTCTGCACCGGGACGGCGAAGAAGCCGTGTACGACGGTGGCGGCAGCGAGTACTACCGTCGTACGTGTTCAGAAGGTGACTGGATCTTGGGTTGGTCGTTGGGCTGTTTGTGACTTCGGATCTCGACGAGCTCTCACGCGCTGAGCTGGCGGCGTTGGTGGCTGCGCTCGAGCACACGGTGGCGCAGCAGTCCGAGCAGTTGCGGCAGTTGACGCTGGAGGTCGCCGCGTTGCGTCTGGCGGCGGGCAAGGACTCGTCGAACTCGGGTAAGCCGCCGTCCTCGGACTCGCCGTTCGTGCGGCCGAGGGCGAAGCCTTCCGCGTTCGGGAAGAAGAGCGGTCGGCGGCCTGGTAAGCAGGCGGGTGATCCGTCCACGACGCTGCGGCAGGCCGAGGAGCCCGACGAGCGTGTCGAGGTCCCGGCTGAGCAGTGTGCGTGCGGGACGGACCTGTCCGGGGTGCCGGTTGAATCGGTGACCCGCCGTCAGGTGTTCGCGTGTGCGCCGCCGCCCCCGCCGACGGTGACCGAGTATCAGATCGCGGTGAAGATCTGCCCGTGCTGCGGGGAACGGTCCAGCGGCCCGGTGCCCGCACAGGCGGTCGGCCGGGTCCAGTTCGCCCCCGCGGTCAAAGCCCGCGGCGTGCTGCTCAACCTCTGGCATCACGTGCCGTTCCGGCGCGCAGCCGAGCTGATGCGCGAGCTTGTCGGGGTACGCATCTCGGTCGGGGCGCTGGTCAGTTACCGGGCCGAGGCCGCTACGCGTCTGGCCCCGTTCCTCGAGCGCGTCAGACTCCTGCTGGGCATCGAGCCGGTGCTGAATGTGGACGAGACCCCGGCGAAGGCCGGCGGCAAGCTCGCCTACGTGCACGTGGCCTGCTCGCCGAAATACACGGCGATGCACGTGGGCGGGCGCACGAAACAGGATATCGACGCGGGCGCCGTGCTGCCCGGCTACACCGGCACCCTGGTGCGCGACGGATACTCCGGCTACCTGCACTTCGACCAGGCCGCACACGTCTGGTGCGGCGCCCACACGCTGCGCGATATCAAGCTCCTGCACGACGCCGACCCCGCCCGGCAGCCGGGCCTGGCGATGATGCGCGACGCCCTGCTGATGATGCTGCGCGCCACCCACCGCGCCCAGAACCAGCACGCCGACCGGCTCGACCAGACCGACACCGACCTCTACCGGGGCTGCTACCACGGGGCGATCCACGAGATCCGCGCCGACAACGCCGGCCGCCAGGACCCGATCGCCCAGGCCGCGCGCACCCTGGCGAACCGGTTCGAGACGCACGAGGCGATGATCCTGCGCTTCATCCACGACCTCGCGGTCCCCTTCACCAACAACCGCGCCGAGCAGGAGATCAGACCCGTCAAGATCCACCAACGGGCCCAGGGCGGCGCCTGGCGCACCCTGCAGGGGCTGGCCGAGTTCGCCGCCATCTACTCCTACCTCACCACCGCCGCCAAACACGGCATCGACCAGATCAAAGCCCTGACCATACTCTTCGAAGGCCACCCCTGGATGCCCCCCAGGCCAGGAGGCTAACGATCCCACGGCAGCGCCGTCTTGCGCTGCCGCCGCCCTCGGCCCGCAGCTCATCGGTGGCGCAGCGTGCTGCGGGTCATCGATCGCCGAGAGCGTGCCGCAATGCCGTTTCCCAGTTCGCAGCTGCCTCCGGTGTCAACTCGCCTTCCAGCTCGGGCGTCGCCAGTGCGAACAGGAAGTCCTTGAGCACGCCCTCGGCCCCCGGCTCCAGGCCCACATCGTCGCGGCCTTCCAATGCCTCGGCCCATGCGCGCAGATCCGCACCCGTGGCAACACCCCGGGCGAGACGGGCGATGGCCCGCAACCCGTCGGCGCGGGTGAAGGTCACCAACTCGCGCTCGCTGTCCCAGGGGAACATCGCCATTGCTGCTGCGGCCTGCGCGACGGGCACCCTGAACTCAACCAGATCGCGCAGCACGCTTGCTCGTTGTAGATCGAAGTCGTTCACGGCAACATCTTGTCCTTAATATGGGCAATAGTCCCATCCGGCACGACGGTCGTCTTCGTGTATCCGATCGTGGCGCCATCGGCATCCACCTGCTTCGTGTACAACGCGTATGAACCCGGGACGCGACCGGGTACTCGGGTCTCGAACTGGACGCCACCATCCGGCAAGCCCGTGATCGACGTGTCCTGCGCAGCGGCCGGAAGCTTCTTCACATAGCGATTCAGGTTCGACTGCTGCCCAGGAGTCAGATCATCAGATGTTAGTTCCGCGACCCCATCTGAACTCGTACCATGTGCATCTGTGCGGACACAATTCGCCGCACACCGCCGGCGCGAACTCCTATCTGCTTCGTCGCCCGGCCGGAAACCTGATGATGATTGACACGCCGCGCTGGAGTTCCGCCCTGGCCGCGAAATACGCCGCCCTCGGGCCGGTGACCGACGTGCTGCTCACCCATCGCGACCACGCCGCGCACGGCCGCGCGTACGCCGACCGGTTCGGCGCCCGCCTGTGGATCCACGAAGCCGATCTGGCTGCCGCGCCAGACGCGGACGGCATCCTGCGCGGCACCGAGCCGATCGAGATCGCCGACGGGGTGAGCGCGCACCCGCTGCCCGGACACACCGAGGGCAGCGTGCTGTATCTCGCCGACGAGACGTGCTGCTTCAGCGGCGACAGCTTCTACTGGTCCCGTACCGACGACGAGATCGCCGTCGCCGAGTCGGTCACCTGGTACTCCATCACCGCGCTGGCTGAATCACTTGCCCACACGGCACCGCGGGTGCGGTTCGAATGGCTGCTGCCCGGCCACGGCGACCGCAAGCACCTGCCCGCCGAGGAATTCGCCCGCCGCATGCACGGCCTGGCCAAGCGCACCGCCGACCTCTCACCCCGACCCATCGACTTCACCGCGCTGCGCTGGTAACCCGCCGCACCCGATCCCGAAGCCCGCGCTGCGCGGGCGGATCAAGGGGAGACGGCACGTCAGATCGCGGTCTTGCTGCCGTACTAGCGCGGCGGCTCGGCGCCCGCGATGTCGACGTCCTTGAACAGTTCCAGCATGTGGCTCAGCACTCGGACACTGGCGGCGACGTCGGCATCGGTGAGGTTGCCACCCGTCTGGCGTAGCAGGGCGTGCTCGCGTGCCACGACGGTGCCGATCGCTGCGTGGCCGTCGGCGGTGAGTCGGATCAGGACGGAACGCTGGTGCGCGGGGTTCGGGATGCTTTCGACGAGGCCCTGTCCCGCCGCGTCGTTGACCATCCGCTGCACGAACTGGCGGCTGAGCGACTGGGCTCGGCCCATCTGCGGAACCGTCATCGCCCCGCGCTCGCGCAGCAGATCGAGCACGGCGCGCACGCCGACGGAGATGCCCTGCGCGGCGTCCTGCTCGATTCTGCGCTGGACGCGCCGGTAGAGCGGTCCGACGAGGTTGAAGACCTCCATGAGTCGTTCCGGGAGCTCATCGGGGGACAGGGGGCGATCGGTCTCGGGCACGTTGCCATCATGACACCTGGGTTGCCGTCACGGCGGCAATATGACACCCTAGTTGTCATGTCTAGAGACTCGCTCTCTCCGTCTTCGCAAGCGTTCGACACCTTCGAATCAGACGACGGTCTGCTCGCCTATCGCGACGTCGGCCCTCGTGACGGTGTGCCTCTGGTGCTGCTGCACAGCGGCTTCGTCGACCACACGCAGTTCGACGACCTGATCTCCGGCCTTGTAGCCCACGGCCACCGGGTCATCGCCCCGGACGCTCGCGGCCACGGCTTCTCGGCCAACGCGACCAGGCCGTTCCGGCAGGCAGACGACCTTGCCGCCGTGATGCGCCACGTCGATCTCGGCGGTCCCGCAGTCCTGGTCGGCCTCAGCATGGGCGCGCTCATCGCCATCGACACCGCCCTCGAACACCCGCATTTGGTACGGGCCCTGATCGTCAGCGGGCGCGGGATCTGCGAGCCCGACCTCAGTGATCCCTGGTCGGCCGCGCTCCAGGAAGCACAGTCCAAGGCACTCGCCGCCGGCGACATTCCGCGCTGGCTCGACAAGTTCGCCGCGTGGGCGCCGGGGCCCAGTCGCACGCTCGCCGACATGGATCCCGAACTCATCCGCCGCATCAAGGAGATGGCGCTGCGTACGCTGGTGAAACACACTCCTGACGAGCCGGATTACCGCGTGCCCGTCGACGACGTGGCCGCCCGCGCCCGGAACATCGCCGTCCCGGTCCTGGCCGTCGACGGCGCCCTCGACGTGCCGGCCGTGCTCGCCACCGTCGCCGCGCTGGTGGACGTCGTGCCCGACGGCCGCGGCGTGCGCATGGAAGGCGCCGCGCACTACACGGCGATGGAACAACCCGAGGAGTTCGGCCGGATCGTCGCGGAATTCGTGCGCGTCCTCCCCGATCGCCCGGCATCCGGGTGATATGTCGGCACGTCAGCCGGGACCTACCTGATTCATCGATTCATTTTATTAGCTTCTTGACTACCTGCCCGGAGTCGTCGGGCGCGCCCTGCCGTGCAGGGGACGAACGAGTCGAGGAGCTGTTGGAAGTGACGATCACCCGTGCCGTGGGCGCCGCCGCCCTGTCCGTGGCCTTCACCGCCGGAGTCGTGGCGCCGGCCGTGGCTGCGACGATGGCGAACGATCAGCCGCGCGCGTTCATGCCGCGGCACTCCGTCGATGTCCCGCGCACCGCGGCCGGGACATCGACGTGTTCGACGCTCGCGTCGCAGCTCGCTTCGCAGATCACGGGCATCGGCACCGATCTGACCGCCGTGCCGCCGAAGACCGCGGCGCTGACCGGGCCCGTCGGGCAGATGCTGGACGACGTCCTCGCCCTGCAGAAGGCCGGCTGCCTGCCGGCCGTCCCCGGGGCGCCGGCGAGCCTGCCCGCGGCCTGCGCGCCGGACGTGGCCAAGCTGCTGTCCGACGCGTTCGAGCTGGGGGCCGACCTGTCCGCGCTGCCGCCGAACCTCCCCGGTGCGCTGAGCTCGGTCAGCGGCGTCGTGGCCGACGTGAAGAACCTGGTCACGGTCAAGTGCCTGCCCGCCGTGACGGTGCCGCCGATCCCGGGTCTGCCGCCGAAGCCGATCATCCCGACCCCGGGCCTGCCGGTCCTGCCGCCGCGCCTGCCGGCGGGCACGGCGGGCCTGCCCACGCCGGTACTCCCGGGCACGCCCAATCTCCCGCTGCCGCCCGCGCCGGTGAGCCTCCCGACGGGACTGCCGACCACGCTGCCGACCCTGCCGAAGCTTCCGTTGCCGCTCCCGCCCGTCCCGACGTCACTGCCGACCGTGCCCAAGCTGCCGCTCCCGCTGCCGTCCGTCCCATCGCTTCCCTCGCTCCCCAGCCTGCCGAGCCTGCCGACGCTGCCGAGCGCGCCCTCGCTCCCCTCGCTCCCGAGCGCGCCGGGCACCCCCAAAGCGTGAGCGGTCACGTCGCTTCGTGATGGATCCGTCAGGCGCGCTGCTCAGCTTCTTCGGGCCTTTTCGGCCGGACGGGGCCGAGCAGCGCCTCGAGGACACGGCTCAGCCGCGATCGGACGGTCCCACCCGGTCGTCGAGCCAGTCCTGGAGGGGTCGCGCGGTCCTGAGATGCTTCACGATGCGGGCCTTGGCCTTCGCCGTGTGGATCCACGGATCGACGGGCCACTCCTGCCAGGTGATCAGGCCCTTGTTGCGCAGCAGGTCCGCGCGCGGGTGGTCCTTCGAGTAGCCGCGCGGAGCGGTCTTGAGCTGCTGCTCGCCGACCACCTCGATGCTCTGGCCCGCAACCTCCGCGATCACCCGCCGCAGCTGCTCGCCGGTGACGTCCTCGGCCACCGCGTGCCGGTAACGCACCAGTTGGTCGGGTGCCATCAGGTGGTAGCCGAGTGCCACCGCGAGTCCGTCGGCCGACAGGTGCACGTACCCGCCGCCCGAGAGCGTCGCGCCGATCGCCGTCTTGTACGGCGACTTGTCGGCGCTGAACCGGACGTCGCGGTACGGCCGGAAGACCTCGCCATCGCCGAACTCCCCGGCGAGCTCGCTCAACAGCGCCTCCATCGGCGCGAGCACGTCGTTGTCGTAGACGGCGCGGTGCGCGGTCCAGTACGTCTTGGAGTTGTCCGCCTCGAGGCCCTCATAGAACTCGAAGGCACGTTCGGGCCAGCCGCTGAATCCCACACTCGGACTCTAGCCGCAGCGGGGATGGCAGACACCTGCGTCGCCGTGATGACGATGGAGTTCGCGCATACCTTCGCGCACGGGCTGGGCGCGGTGGCCACGTCCTGGCAGCTCTACGCGCTGATCGTCGTCGGCCCGGCCTCGCTCGCATTGACCCAGGCCGCCTATCAGACCGACGCCCCGCTGATCACCCTTCCGATCATCAGCGCGGTGACACCGCTGGCCAGTGTCACGGTCGGCATCCTCGTCTTGCACCAAGCCGCCCACCTGAGCAGCGCCCGTGACGTCATCGGGGGCGTCTGCCTCGCACTCGCCATCACCGCGCTCGTCATCCTGGCCCGCGCGGCCGACGCCCGAAGGTGGCCCATTCGGCGCAACGGCCCCGATCGGGCGCCGCGGCCGGTACCGGGCGCATGCTAGAGGTGGATGGATTCGACGACCCACGCAAGCACCTCCAGCAGCTACGGAGAGTCAACGATGAGCACTTCCCCCGACGGACGGATCGCGGTCGATCTGCGCCACCCCGGCGGCGACCTCGAACTGCCGATCCAGCCCGCGAGCCAGGGAGCGTCCGGCATCCAGCTCGGCCGACTCTTGAGCGAGACGGGCCTGGTCACCCTCGACCCGGGCTTCGTCAACACCGCCTCGTGCACCTCGGCGATCACCTATATCGACGGGGACGCGGGCGTGCTGCTCTACCGCGGCTACCCGATCGCCCAGCTCGCCGAGCACTCGACCTTCCTCGAGGTGAGCCATCTGCTCATCTACGGCGAACTGCCCACGCCCACGGAGCTGGCCGAGTTCACCGGCAAGATCACCCGGCACACGCTGCTGCACGAGGACCTGCGGCGCTTCTTCGACGCGTTCCCGCGCAACGCCCACCCGATGCCCGTGCTCTCCTCCGCCGTCTCCGCCCTCTCCACCTTCTACGAGGACAGCCTCGACCCCTTCGACGCCGAGCAGGTCGAGCTGTCCACCGTCCGCCTGCTGGCCAAGCTGCCCACGATCGCCGCGTACGCGCACAAGAAGTCCGTGGGGCAGCCGATCATGTACCCGGACAACTCGCTCGGGCTCGTGCAGAACTTCCTGCGGATGACCTTCGGCCTGCCCAGCGAGCCCTACGACATCGACCCGCTGTTCGTCCGCGCGCTCGACGTGCTGTTCATCCTGCACGCCGACCACGAGCAGAACTGCTCGACCTCGACGGTGCGGATGGTCGGCTCCGCCGAGGCCAACCTCTTCGCCAGCGTCTCGGCCGGCATCAACGCCCTGTTCGGGCCGGCGCACGGCGGGGCGAACGCGGCGGTGCTCGGGATGCTCGGGCAGATCCACGCCTCGGGTGACGATGTCGACTCCTTCGTCAGCCAGGTCAAGGACCGCTCCTCGCGGGTACGCCTGATGGGCTTCGGCCACCGGGTCTACAAGAACTACGATCCGCGCGCGGCGATCGTCAAGAAGCTCGCGGACGAGGTGATCGGCCGGACCGGCGGCGACGAACTGCTGGACCTGGCCAAGCAGCTCGAGGAGCGCGCGCTGTCCGACGACTACTTCATCGAGCGCAAGCTCTACCCGAACGTCGACTTCTACACCGGGCTGATCTACCGGGCGCTGGGCTTCCCCACGCGCATGTCCACGGTGCTGTTCGCGATCGGGCGGCTGCCGGGCTGGATCGCGCACTGGCGGGAGATGATGCACGATCCGAGCACGAAGATCGGCCGTCCTCGGCAGGTGTACACCGGCTTGGGCGAGCGCCCGTTCGCCCGGCCGGAGGGCTCCGGGAGCGCCTAGGACTACGCGGCCTCGTAGCATCAGAGTGCTGAGCGACGACTCGAGGGAGCGACGATGCGTGACTACCCGGCGATGATCACCGAGATCGACCATGTGGAGCCCGTGCCGCGACGGGTGCGCGCGGTCCTCGGCGGAAAGGTCGTGATCGACACCACGCGTGCGCTCTACGTGTGGGAGGCGCCGTATTACCCGCAGTTCTACATCCCGCTGGAGGACGTCGCCCCCGGCGTCCTCGTGGACGAGGACCATCCGCAGAAGCTCAAGCGCGGCACCGCGCGACGGCATGCGCTGAAGGTCGGAGATGCCGAGCGGCCGGCCGCTGCCCGCGTCTACGGCGAGGACGCCGTCGCGGGTCTCGGCGATCACGTGCGCTTCGAGTGGAGCGCGCTCGACGCCTGGTACGAGGAGGACGAGCAGGTCTTCGTCCACCCGCGCAGCCCGTACACCCGCGTCGACGCCCTGCGCTCCACCCGGCGCATCCGCGTCTTGCTGGAGGGCGTGACGCTGGCCGAGTCCTCGAGCCCGGTGCTTCTGTTCGAGACCGGCCTGCCGACGCGCTACTACCTGAACCGCACCGACCTGGACTTCACCCGCTTGGCGCATTCCGACACGGTCACCGAGTGCCCGTACAAGGGCCGGACCTCCGGCTACTGGTCGGTGCGCATCGGCGACGCACTCCACCAGGATCTGGCTTGGGCCTACGACTTCCCGAGGCCAGGTCTCGGGGCGATTGCCGGCCTCGTCGCGTTCTACAACGAGAAGGTCGACATCGAGATCGACGGGCAGGAGGTACCGCGCCCGTCCTAGCGGCCGATGCGCTCGACGCGGTCGCGGCGATGTTCCAGGTACTGGCGTTCGGCGGCGTCGTGGGTCAGGCTGATCGCGCTTTCGTACTCCGCGACGGCCTCGTCTGTTCGCCCGAGCCGGTCCAGTAGGTGCGCACGCGTGGCTTTGGCCGGCTGGAAGCGGCGGACGTGCTGCCCGGCCTCCTCCAGCAGCGCGTCGAGCACGGCCAGTCCCGCCGCCGGCCCGTCGACCTCGGCGGTGGCGGCGGCGAGGGCGACGCCGCTGCCGAGAGAGGGCGCGACCGCGTGCAAGATGCGGTGCAGGGTTAGCAGCGTCGGCCAATCCGTCGTGCCGTCGCGTCCTCGGGCGCAGTGCACGGCCTGGATCGCGGCCTCGAGCTGGAATCGCCCCAGCTGTCCTCGCGCGTGCGCGGCCCGCAGGTGCTCGTGTGCCCGGCTGATCAGGTGCGGGTTCCACGACGAGGGATCCTGCTCGGAGAGCGGGACGAAACGCCCGCACGCGTCGACCCGTGCCGGTGCGCGGGCCGCCGAGAGCTCGATCAGAGCCGCGAGCCCCCGCGCTTCCGGATCGCCGGGGACGAGCGTGGTGAGCACTTCGGCGAGGTGCAGGGCCTCCGAAGGCAGTTGACGGGCTTGCGGTCCGGTCGCCCAGTCGATGACATACGCGCCGTAGACCGCCTCGAGGACCGAGGCCATCCGCGCCGGGAGGTCGGCCCGGTCCGGAATGCGGAAGGGAATGCCGGCGGCCTTGATGCGCCTCTTCGCCCGCACCAGGCGCGTCGCCATCGTCGAGGGCGGCACCGAGAAGGCCCGCCCGACCTGCTCGGCGGTGAAGCCGAGCACGGTGTTGAGCATCAGGGGCGTGCGCACCGAGCGCTCGATCGCCGGGTGCGCGCACACGAGCATCAGTTCAAGCCGCCGGTCGGGGATCGAGTCGACATCGATGTCATCGATGTCATCGATGTGCGCCAGCGTGTCTGCTGTGTCCGCGTCCAGGCCGGCATCGATCGAGACGTCCCGCTGCGCCCGCGCGGATTTCCACTGGTCGCGCAGCCGGTTGCGGGCGACGGTCAGCAGCCACGCGTCCGGGTTGCCCGGCACTCCCTGCGACGGCCACGTCCGCAGGGCCCGCTCGAACGCGTCGGCAAGCGCGTCCTCCGCCGTGGCGAGGTCGTTCGTGGACGCGGCCAGCAGAGCGAGCAGCCGGCCGTAGCTGTCTCGGGCAGCCACGCCCGCGGACCGGGCCGCCGGCCCCGGCTCATCACCATCATGGCCGAGGTCGGCTTCCCGGCTGCCTCCGCTGGACGTCAGCGTGTCCACGCGCCGTTGACGTAGGCGGTCGCGGTCGGGCGCACCTCGATCACGCCCCACTGCGCGCCGGGACACTTCTCGGCCCAGCCGATGGCCGCGTCAAGGTCGGGTACCTCGAGCATGAAGATCCCGGCCAGCGCCTCCTTCGTCTCGGCGAAGGGCCCGTCCTGCACCCGCAGGCCGCCTTCCCTGCTGGTCACGGTCGTCGTCGCGGCGGACGGCTGGAGCACGTCGGCCGACAGCAGCACCCCGGCGGACTCCAGCGCACGGCCGTAGGCCCCGAACGCCTGCTGGGCCTCCGCGATCGCCTCCGCGCTGATCTCGCCCTCGCCGGGCTCCCGGTAGTGCATCAGCAGTGCGTAACGCATCGTCGCCTCCCATCCCAGTGTCGCGCCGATCGCGACATCTGCACCCCGATGACGATCGAGCAGCCCTCGGATCGTCACCCGGACGGTCGGCATTCGCGCGTTCACGGCAAACCGTCACAGCAATCCGGCCAGCCGGTAGAGCACCAGGGACCCGGCGACCGCGACGTTGAGGCTGGCGCCGTGGCCGACCATCGGGATCTCCACGGCGACGTCGAGCAGGTCCAGTGCTTCCGGCGGGATGCCGGTGCTCTCATGCCCGAGCACCAGCACGGTCCGTTCCCGCGCGGGCGGCAGGTCGGCCAGCCGCACCGCCTCGTCCGCGAGCTCAGCGCCCACGATCCGGCTGCCCCGCGCGCGCTGCGCCGCGAGCCAGTTCAGCTGGTTCCCGGTGTAGTGCACGCAGGTCGGTCTTCGCAGGGTATTGCCACGCTCGAGGGCCTCGGGCACCCAGGGCAGCCTCGGCACGGCCACACACGCGCCCACCGCGTCGCAGGTGCGCAGCAGGGTGCCGAGGTTCACTCCGTGCATCGGCCAGAGCGGAGCGGCGATCAGATGGTCCCAGCAGGAGTGCGCCCGCCGTCGGCGCTGCCCCCTCAGGTCCGCGCGGGACTTGGCCCGCACCGGCCCGGTCACCGCGCGAGGGGCGCGGCCCCCTTACTGACGTAGTCGTTCTTCATCATCATGGGCCTGATGTTACCGGATCCGGTGCGGGCCGCCGCGGCCTTTCTACCAGGTTCTACCGGGTCGACTTGGCGCGCTCGTACTGGATCGGCCAGGCCAGGTCGTCGCCGAGTTCGAGGGCCGCGCGCTGCGGCCAGGTGGGTTCGCGCAGCAGGGCGCGGCCGAGCAGGATCGCGTCGGACGACTGCTCGGCGAGGATCTTCTCGGCCTGCTCTGGCTCGGTGATCAGGCCGACGGCGGCGACCGGCAGGCCGCCGCGTTCCCGGACGGTCCGGGCGAAGGGGACCTGGTAGCCGGAGCCGAGGGTGATCTTCTGGTCCGGGTGGTTGCCGCCGCTGGAGACGTCGACGAGGTCCACGCCGTGCCCCGCGAGCCGGGCCGCGAGCTCGGCGGTGTCATCGACGACCAAGCCGCCGGGCACCCAGTCGGTGGCGCTGAGCCGGACGAACAGCGCGATCGAGTCCGGGATCGCGGCGCGGACCGCGTCTACCGCCTCGAGCAGCAGCCTGGCCCGCCCGGCGAGGTCGCCGCCGTATTCGTCGGTGCGCAGGTTGCTGAGGGGGGAGAGGAACTCGTGCAGCAGGTAGCCGTGTGCCGCATGGATCTCGAGCACCTCGAACCCGGCTGTCACAGCGCGCCGGGCCGCCGCGGCCCAGGCGTCGACGAGCGCGGGGATCTCCGCGACCGCGAGCTCTGCGGGCACCGCGTAGTCGCCGAACGCGATCGGCGAGGGCGCGATGGCGCGCCAGCCGCCGTCGGACTCGGGAAGGCTGCCGTGTCCGCGCCACGGTGCGTAGGTCGAGGCCTTGCGCCCGGCGTGGGCGAGCTGGATTCCGGCCACCGCGCCCTGGTCGCGGATGAAGGACGTGATCCGGGCGTAGTCCCGCGCCTGCTCGTCGGTCCAGATGCCGGCGTCCTGCGGGGAGATCCGCCCCTCGGGCGTCACGGCGGTCGCCTCGGTGAACACCAGCCCGGCACCGCCGCGCGCCAGCGAACCGAGGTGCACGAGGTGCCAGTCGGTCGGGTGGCCGTCGATCGACGAGTACTGGCACATCGGGGAGACCCAGGCCCGGTTCCGGAAGGTGACCTCGCGCAGGGTGAACGGAGAGAACAGAAGGCTCATGCCGGTGTGCAACCCCGTGCCGCGCCGGCGTGTTCCGGCCGGTGTTCCGGCGAGCCGAAAGACTGCGTTACAGCCCCCTTAATCCAACCCGGCCGAGAGCGGTCCTTCGACTATTGACCGCTCGCCGCGCGGCGGGTACTTTTCCACTCACAGTTAGGGAAGTTTACTAACCAAACCCACGACGCAACGCTCAGAGAGGCCCATCGTTGAGCAGTAAAACCCACGGCCGGGGCACGGTGCGTCTCGTCGTCGGCGCGGCGGCCGCGGCCGGTCTGGCCGCCGGCGGCGTGCTGATGACGGCCGGCCAGAGCGAGGCCGCGACGCCCTCGCTGCCCGCGCACTACTCGGCGCCCTACCTGCAGATCGAAAGTTCGGACGCCGGGGACCTGGCCAAGGACATGAGCGCCAGCGGCGACAAGTACTACTCGCTCGCGTTCCTGACTCCGGAGAGCGGCTGCACTCCCGAATGGGAGGACAACGGCGACTCGCTCAAGGCCTTCACCAAGCAGGTCTCCGCGCTCCAGTCGGCCGGCGGCAATGTGCTGATCTCCTTCGGCGGCGCGTCCGGCGGGGAGCTCGCGCAGACCTGCACGTCGGCCTCCAAGCTGGAGGCGGCGTACGCGAGCGTGGTCAACGACTACGGCGTCAACCGGCTCGACTTCGACATCGAAGGCTCGGTGCTCGACGACAGCTCGGCCAACACCCGCCGCGACGAGGCCCTGGCCGAACTGCAGAAGGCCGACCCCTCGGTGCAGATCGACTTCACCATCCCGGTGGACCCGACCGGGCTCGAGTCCGACGCCGTCAGCCTGCTCAAGGGCGCCAAGAGCGCCGGCGTCAAGGTCACGATCGTCAACATCATGACGATGGACTTCGGCGACGGGCAGAACCCGCTCAAGGACGCCGAGTCCGCGGCCACCGCGACCGAAAAGCAGCTGAACACCGTCTACGGCGGCAGTTCCGCGGCCGACTGGGCCATGCTCGGCCTGACCCCGATCGCCGGTCAGAACGACGACGACGAGAACTTCACCCAGTCCGACGCCAAGACCCTCGAGTCCTTCGCGGCCTCGAAGGGCGTCGGCGAGCTGGCCTTCTGGGAGCTCGACGTCGGGCCTGAACTGCCCGCGCTCGTGGTCGGCCCGAAGGACCCGGCCTACCAGTGGCTCCAGGGCCCCAACCTCTGGCCGGACGAAGCCATGCCCGAGCTGCGTGAAGGCATCCTCGCCTGGCAGGACCGGCTCGCCGCGATCGCGCACCGGCTGCTGCGGGAGCTGCTCGTCTCGCTCTCCGCGCCGCGCGGATTCTTCGACGCCGCGTTCGCCGACAAGCCCCACCTGCACACCAAGCTCGTGCGCTACCCGGGGCGCGCTCCCGACGGCTCCGAGCAGGGCGTCGGCTGGCACAAGGACTACGGCTTCCTCACCCTGCTGCTGCAAGACGAGCACGGCGGGCTCGAATACGCGTACCACGGCCCGGCCGGCGATTGCACGAGCACCGACTATCTGTGCCAGTCCTACAACTGGGGTTACAACGCAGCGTACGCGGACGTCGCGTACGCCGACTCCGAGGGCGCGACGAGCCGCCAGTGGTGGCTCGACATCGAACTGCCCACCTCGACCAGCATCGACCCGAGCGGCGCCGACTGCTACCAGGCGAACTTCTGGGTCTGCGATCCGAAGCTCAACTCGACCGCCATCCTCGGCGCCGTCACCGCGCTGCGTGAGCAGGGCAAGGAGGTCGGGGTCTACTCGACGCAGACCCAGTGGCAGGCGATCACCGGCGGGCTGCCGCTCGGCGTGCCGATCTGGATCGCCGGGTTCGACAACGTGGCCGCCACGTACTGCGACCCGGCCAACGCCGGGACCTACTGGTTCGCGGCGGGCTACCCCGCGCTCGTGCAAAGCCTCCCGGCGACGTTCGACCCGGACACGTCCTGCCTCGAGTACTGAGTCGCACCGCGTCGCAGTGAGCTGAGGCCGGAACGTCAGCCGACGGTGAGCACCTGCTTGCCGCGGCCGTGCCCGGCCTCGCTCGTGCGCTGCGCCTCGGCCGCCTCGGCCAGCGGGTACGTCGAGCCGACACTGACCTTCAGCTCGCCGCGCGCGACCCGGCCGACGAGGTCCTCGAGCAGCTCCCTCGAGGCGACCGACGCGCCGGGGCCGCCGGAGAACGCGATGCCCAGCTTCTCCGAGCCCTGATAGTCGGCGATCGTCACGATCCGCTCCGTCGATCCGCCGCGCAGCTCGACCGAGTCCTCCAGCGCGCCGCGCCCGGCGACGTCGAACACCGCGTCCACGCCGTCCGGGGCGATCACCCGCACGCGCTCCGCGAGGCCGTCGCCGTAGAGCGTGGGGACGCCGCCGAGCGAGGCGACGTACTCCTGGTTCGAGGCACCGGCCGTGCCGATCACCAGCGCCCCGCGCGCGACAGCGAGCTGAACCGCCATGGTGCCGACCGCCCCGGCCGCGCCGTGGATCAGCAGCGTCTCGCCCGCCTTCACTTCCAGCATGCGAAGCACGCGCTCCGCGGTCTCGCCCGCGACCGGCAGCGCCACGGCGTCCACGAAGGAAACTGATTCCGGCTTGACCGCGCACGTCGTGAGGATCGCCTGTTCGCAGTAGCCGCCGCCGCGCGTCCAGCCGAACACCTCGTCGCCGACGCTGATGCCGGTGACCTCCGCGCCGACCTCCTCCACCACGCCCGCCGCCTCGTTGCCGGGGATCGCGGGCAGCTTGGGTGGCAGGCTCGGGCGCATCAGGCCCGCGCGAATCTTGAAGTCGATCGGGTTCACGCCGGCCGCGCGGACGCGGATGCGCACGTGCTTGGCACCGGGCGCCGGCGCCTCGACCTCGGCGAGGTGCAGCACCTCGGGACCGCCGAAGTCCTCGAAGATGACAGCCTGCATAGTGGGCATGATCGGGCTCCTCTCAGCCGCCGCCATGATAAGCGAGCCCGAGCTCTGTCCGCAGGGCACGCTCGCCCACCTCGGTGACGGCGACCGCGCGCCCGCTGCCGATCCGCCTGATCCAGCCGGACCCGAACGCCAGTCCGCACAGCGCCGCGCCGACCGATCCGGCCAGGTGCGGACGGCGCTCCGTCCAGTCCAGGCAGGAGCGCACCGGCGGGCGGCGCGTCCGGGCGGCCAGTGCGACGCCGAGCCGGTCCAGCCACGCGGAGCCCGCCCCGGTGAGTACGAGGCCTGAATCCCAGGCGATCAGCCCGCGCTCGGTCATCGCGTCGGTGATCGACACGCCGAGGGTGCCCGCGAGATGGTCGTAGCAGGTGCGTCCGCGAGCAAGGGCCTTGTCACGGTTGACGACGGACAGGGTGGTGTGCGCGGGTGAGGGGCGCCGCGGGGCGAACGCGGCCACCCGCTCGATCAGCTCGGCGACGTCCTGGCCGGCCAGCCGGACGTAGCGGTGCCGGCCCTGCCGCTCCTCGGCGAGCAGTCCGCCGTCGACCAGAAGGTTGAGATGCCCGGTCGCCGTGGACGCGGCCACCCCGGCGTGCGCGGCCAGCTCGCCCGCGGTCCACGCGCGGCCGTCGAGCAGGGCCAGGCAGAACCGGGCCCGCGTCGAATCGGCGAGCAGCGAGGCGATCGCGGCCAGGTCGGGGGCGGACGTGTGCCGCGCCGTGGTTGTTGCGCTTACGGTTGCGGTTCGCATGACGGCGCCTTTCCGGAGAGGACCGGAACTCCATCTTCCGCCGCGGACGCTTCGGCCGCTGCCGAAGTATCCGGCGGGCCGGCCTCAGGCGCGCAGGCCGTCGCAGATCACCCGCGTCATCTTCCCGCGCTCGATGTTCGGATCCGTCTCCGCGCGCTTCTCGGCCGCCATCGCTCCCTTGGCGAGGGCGTGCAGATCATCCACTGAGACGTCGGCGCGCACCGCCCCGGCTTCCTGGGCCCGCTTGAGCAGGCCGTCGAGCCCGGTGTGCAGGCGTCCGGCGGCCCGCTGCAGCTCCTCGCACAGCCCGACGCCGGCCGAGGCCAGCGCCTCGGCGAGGTCGGCCTTCGCCAGGCCCGTGTAGATCGTTCCGTAGAAGAACCCGAAGAACGCTTCGCCCGCGTCCTCGTTCGAGGCCAGGCGGGCCTCGGCGTCCGCCGCGAGGGCGAGCAGGCGGTCGGTGATGACCGCCTCGAACAGCGCTTCCTTGGTCGGGAAGTGCCGGTAGACCGTGCCCGCGCCGACCCCGGCCCGGCGTGCGATCTCGTCCAGCGGCACGGCCAGGCCCTCGGCCGCGAAGGCCTCGCTCGCGGCGGCCAGCACCTTGGCCCGGTTGCGCACCGCGTCCGCACGCAGCGGACGGGCGGCCGTCGCCGCGGGTCTTGCCTCCGCGATTGAGGCCTCGGCGGCGGTTGGCGCGGCCGAGTCTGTGGTGGCGGGGGCGTCTTGCCTGGTCAAGCCGATAGCTCCATTCTGCTCAATAAGCGGGGCGAGCGCCCCGTATAGTTCGAAGCGGTTAACCGGGGCCGTCGTTCCGATTGCTCTGCCCATTCTAGGCGGCCCACGCGATTCATCGAGAGACCGTACCCCAGGAGGGTCGCATGTCCGAGAACGTCCGTACCCCGCGTGAGACCGTCGAGCTGCTGCTGCACACGGTGGTCCACGGCCGCCGCACCGAGATCGCCGATCTCTACGCCGAGGACGTGCGCATCGAGAACCCGTGGGCGGGGGAGGGCCTGCCGAACGAGGCGCACGGCCGCGAGAATCTTAGAGCCCGGATGGAACAGACCGAGCAGCTGTGGAGCTTCGACTCCACCCGGGACGTCGTCATCCACGAGACCGCCGATCCCGAGACCATCGTGCTCGAATACCGCATGGAGCTGACCATCAGCTCCGCAGGCGAGAAATTCAGCCTCGGCTTCGTCTCGATCATGCGCATCGTCGACGGGCTGATCGTCTCGGCCCGCGACTACAGCAACCCGCTGGAGACCGCCGAGCTCGCCAAGCTCTTCGACTTCGGGGCCTGACGGCTGAGTAGCACGCGAAGCATCGCGGGCTGGGCGACGGACATCACGAGGCAGATAACGGCCATCGCGATCCACAATGTGCCCGGCCCGCACGCGCCGATCAGCCACGTGCCGACGACCGGCGCCGCGACCGTGCCGAATCCCCAGCTCAGGCCGTGGACGGCGAGGTAGCGCGCGGTTGCTCCGGGCGGCGCGAGCTCGGCGGTCACCACGGCGAACGCGCGGCCCATCAGCAGCAGGTTGCCCAGGCTCCAGGCGACGGTCGGTGCGAGCATCGCGGGTAGTGTGTGAGCGACGGCGTATCCGCCCAGGCCGATCAGGATCGTGCGACGTCGGCCGATCTGGTCGGCCAGCCGCCCGCCGAGCAGCCTGCTCGGGATCGTGGCCAGACCGAACCCGGCCGAGACCGCGCCCGCCACCGTCAGGCTCGCGCCGAAGCCGCGGCTGAGCAGCACGGTCAGGAAGGCCAGCGAGAACGCGCCGAGCTGGTTGACCGCGCGTGCCGCGACCAGGAGCCGAACGCTACGTGGCAGGCGCATGGGATCCCCCCGGAGTGACTGGTGAACACGGTATCGTCAGTCATGAACCTAGGCCGAGGAGGGTGACCAGTCAAGTGCTGTTCGATAGTCATGTGGAGGTGCTGCTCGAGGGCGCGGTCTCGTTCGTCAACGAGCTGACCGACGGCGAGCGGCGCGGAAAGCCCTTCGTCGCGCCGTCAGGGAAGGCGCTGCTCGTGGCTGCGGCGGCCGCGATCCCCGAGCGTGCGCAGGCGCCTAAGCCGAAGATGCTGCCGGTCGAGAGCGCCGAGCAGTTGGCCCACGCCGCGCGGGTGATGCGCGGGGTGTTCGAGGCGATGGAGGACGGCCGGGTCGACGACGCGGCGGTGGCCGTCAATTCATTGCTCCGCGAAACGGGCGCGCGGCCCCAACTGGACCGCGTCCCCGGCGAGGCCTGGCAGGTGCACTTCCACGGCTCCGACGACACGTACGGCGTCGGCTGGACCGCTGGCTGTGCGACGGCGCTCGCGCTCGCGGTCGGCAGTGCGCTCCTCGCCGGGCGGCTCGGCGTGTGCACGGCGCCGCACTGCGACCGCGTGTACGTGGACGCGTCCCGCAACGCGGTCCGGCAGTTCTGCTCGGCGCCGTGTCAGAGCCGGGTCAAGGCGGCCGCGTTCCGGGCCCGGCACCGGCCGGAGTGAGCAGGGATTATTCGCCGAGCGAGGCGGCCGGCGGCGGGAAGTAGTGCAGCCGGTCGACCACCACGCCCGGGGTGCCGGTCCAGTCCATCGTCTGGATCTCGTCCAGCGTCCGGCGCCCGATCAGCAGCCTGACCAGGTCGAAGTCGCTGGTGCGCAGGGTGGCCACCGGCTCGCCCACGCCGAGCGTCCACGCGGCGGTCGGCGTCTCGATCCGGATCGCCGGGCTGAGCTCGAACTTCTTCCACGAGCGGGCGAAGCTGTCCGCCAGCGCCGCCGCGACCACCGGCGTCGTCGCGTCCTCGCGCGCCTGCGGCCGGCCGAGGGCGCCGAGCACGTCCTGCTCGTGGTTCCACGCGTCCTGCACCAGCAGGTTGTAGCGGTAGCCCTTCGGGCCGCCGATCAGCGCGTCGACGTCCGCCGCGCGCGCGGCCCACTCCGCGCAGATCTCCCCGAGCCCGCGCCCGGCGCGATCGCGCACCTGCCGCGCCGTGTCGTCGTCCGTCGCGGGACCGGCCACCACGCCGTCGACCACCTCCGTGCACAGCCCGGCGAGGTGCGCGTACGTCTCGCGCACGGTCCACGCCGGCAGCGCCGGGACGGGCGTGTCCGCCTGCTGCTCGCTCAGCGTCGCGGCGAACTCGATCATGCGCGCACGCACCGCGCTGTAACACTCAGCGGTATCCATGCGGCGAGCGTACTTGACCGGCGGGTAGCTATGCAGGCCGTAGCCGATCACGATGCGGGAGCGCGGCGAGGACCAGGCGGGTGACTCGCCGCTGCTCTGGTGGTTATGCGGCCGGGGATTCGGACTCTACCGGCTCGTCGTGTGACGGAGCCGAGGCGCAGTCCAGCGCGCCCGCGCCCTTCATGTCCAACAGCACGATCGCGTCGTGGTCCGGCGTGCCCGGCTCGGCCGAGTAGACGACCAGCCGCTGGTCCTGCGTGCGCACCACCTCGAGCACCTCGTGGCTCAGCGTGATCCGGCCGAGCTCCGGGTTCAGGAAGGTCTTCTCGCCGTAGCCGACCTTCCGCACGTCGTAGCGCTCCCACATCCGGGTGAAGTCAGGGCTCTTCACCACCAGCTCGCCGACCAGCGCGACCAGGTCCGGTGCGTCGGGCGCCGAGCCGATGACCGCGCGCAGATGGGCGACGCAGCCGCGGGCCTTCGTCTCCCAGTCCGGCCACAGGTTCTGCGCGTACGGATGCAGGAACGTGTAGCGGATCGTGTTGCGCTGCCTCGCGGCCCAGTCGGCCATGCCCGGCATCAGGTGCAGCCCGGCCGGGTTCGCGGCCAGCATGTCGTTCGTCCGACTGAGCACGTAGGCGGGACAGGGCCGGACCGACTCCAGCATCCGCAGCAGCGTCGGCCGCACACTGCGCGTCGGCGTCGGACGCGGTTCGGCCGCAGCGCCGCGCGCTGCCTGCGCCGCGATCTCGCGCAGGTACGAGGTCTCTTCGGCGTCCAGGCGCAGCGCCCGGGCCAGCGCGTCGAGCACGGCCGGGCTCGGCCTGGTCTCCTTGCCGCGCTCCAGCCGGATGTAGTAGTCGATGCTCACGCCCGCCACCGCGGCCAGCTCTTCGCGCCGCAGCCCCGGGGTACGTCGTGGACCCGCGCCCGCGGGCAGGCCCAGCTCGGCGGGCGTCACCACGCCGCGCCGGGCCCGCAGGAACCGGCCGAGCTCGGGCTGCTGCTGATCCGTCATGATCGCAATTCTGCCAAAGGACTGGACCCGCGCGGAAGGCGCGAAGGGGGTAGTGCCACACCCCTGAACAGCGCGGTCTGCCACGCGTCGCACGGCGCTGCCACGCTGGTTGCAGCGGCGGACCGGACCGGTCGCGCCGCGCAGAGAGGGGAATCATGTCCGTCACCACGACTGTCACCGCCGCCCGCGACGCCCACGAGGCCGACCCGCGCACCAGACCTCCCGCCCCGAAGCGCACCGGTTCGCCGGGGCTGACGCTGTTCGCCGCGCTGCTCGGCTTCTTCATGATCGGGCTCGACGCCTCCGCCGTGAACGTCGCGCTGCCCAGCGTCGGGCGCGGGCTCGGCGGATCGACGGCCGGGCTGCAGTGGATCGTCGACGCGTACACGCTGATGTTCGCCGCGCTGCTGCTCTCGGCCGGCGCGTTCTCCGACCGGCTCGGCGCCAGTCGCCTCTACGCCGGGGGCGCGGCGGTCTTCACGCTCGCCTCCGCCGCCTGCGGCCTCGCGCCCTCCCTCGGCTTCCTCATCGGCGCCCGCCTCGTCCAGGGCGCGGCGGCCGCGCTGATGCTGCCGGCCTCGCTCGCCATGGTCCGCCAGGCTTTCCCCGACGCCGTCGCCCGAGGCCGGGCGATAGCCCGCTGGACGATGAGCGGCGCCGCGGCCACCGCGCTGGGCCCGGTCGTCGGCGGCGCGCTGACCAGTGCGGTCAGCTGGCGCTCGATCTTCTTCCTGAACCTGCCGGTCGGCCTCGTCGTGCTGATCGCGCTGACCCGGACAGCCGCCTCGCCGCGTCGCCCGGCCGCGCTCGACCTGCCGGGACAGGTCACCGCGATCCTCGGTCTCGGAGCCCTGACATACGGCGTGATCGAGGGCGGCGCCGACGGCTTCGGGCGGCCGAAGGCGCTGATCAGCCTGCTGATCGCAGTGCTCTCCTTCATCGGGTTCGCTCTCATCGAGGCCCGCGCGAAGGACCCGATGCTGCCGCTCGGCCTCTTCCGGGACCGGATGGTCGCCGTCTGCCTGGCCATCGGCTTCGTGGTCAACGCCGCGTACTACGGCCTGATCTTCGTCTTCGGCCTGTTCGCCCAGGACATCCTCGGCCGTTCCGCGGTCGGGACCGGCATCGTCTTCCTGCCGACGGCCGTGCTGTGCACCATGACGAACCTGGCCTCAGCCCGGGTCGCGGCCAAGCGCGGCGCCCACTTCCCGGTGCTCATCGGGCAGCTGGCCTGCGGACTCGGCCTCGTACTCCTGCTGCTCGTCAACACGCACACCAGCGCCCCGATGCTGGCCGTCCTGCTGCTCCCGCTGGCCGGCGGACTCGGCTTCGCGGTCCCCTCGCTCACCGCGATGATGCTCGGCGGCATCGCCCCCGAGCGCGCGGGACTTGCCGGGGGCGTGCTCAACTCCTTCCGGCAGACCGGCGGCGCGCTCGCCGTCGCGGGCTTCGGCGCACTCGTCGCGCACCGCTCGACGTTCGTGGTCGGACTGCACACCAGTCTCCTCATCTCCGTCGCCCTTTTGGCCGTGACGGCCATAGCGACCTTGGCGCTGCCGAAGGTACGGTGAGTAGATGGCCCAGGCTTACGGTGACTTTCAGCACGAGATTTACCTCAATGCCCTACAAGGCGTATTGCCCGAGCTGCCGATGGCGTTCGCCGAACTGGAGGAGCGCGCGCGGTCCGTGCTCGCCCCCTCGGTCTGGTCGTACGTCGCGGGCGGTGCGGGGGACGAGGCGACGCAGCGTGCGAACGTGGAGGCCTTCGGCCGCTGGGGCCTGATGCCGCGGATGCTGGTCGGGGCCAAGCAGCGGGACCTGTCGGTGGACCTGTTCGGCCACCGGCTGGCCACGCCCCTCCTGCTCGCCCCGATCGGCGTGCTCGGCCTGTGCGCCCAGGACGGACACGGCGACCTGGCCACGGCCCGGGCCTCGGCGGCGCTGGGCGTGCCGATGATCGCCTCCACCCTCTCCGTCGACCCGATCGAGGAGGTCGGCAAGGAGCTCGGCAGCACCCCGGGCTTCTTCCAGCTCTACACGCCGACCGATCGTGAGCTCGCCGAGAGCCTCGTGCACCGCGCGGAGACGGCCGGCTTCTGCGGCCTCGTCGTCACCCTCGACACCTGGATCCCCGGCTGGCGCCCGCGCGACCTGGTCACCGGCAACTTCCCCCAACTGCGCGGCCACTGCCTGGCCAACTACTTCACCGACCCGGTCTTCCGCTCCCGCGTCGCCCAACCGCCGGAGCAGAACCCCGGCGCCGCGATACTGCACTGGTCCGGAGTCTTCGGCAACCCGCTGACCTGGGACGATCTGGCCTGGCTCAAGTCCCTGACCGACCTGCCGCTGATCCTCAAGGGCCTGTGCCACCCCGACGACGTGCGCCGGGCCAAGGACGCCGGGGTGGACGGCATCTACTGCTCCAACCACGGAGGCCGCCAGGCCAACGGCGGCCTCCCCACCCTCGACGCGCTCCCCGGCGTCGTCGAGGCGGCCGACGGCCTGCCGGTGCTCTTCGACTCAGGCGTCCGCTCGGGCGCCGACGTCATCAAGGCCCTGGCCCTCGGCGCGACGGCGGTGGCGATCGGCAGACCGTACGCCTACGGCCTGGCCCTAGGCGGCGTCGCGGGCCTCGTCCACGTCCTGCGCAGCCTGCTCGCCGAAGCCGACCTGATCATGGCCGTGGACGGCTATCCCGACCTCGCCTCGCTCACCCCGGACGCGCTGCGCCGGGTAGGCTGAGTTCCCTGACGAGATATCAAATCCGGGAACCAGTCGGGCCGATCGTTCGTTGATCAATTGAGTGGCCGGGCTGGGTGCGCGGCGAATGCGGAATATCACTTCGGCCCAGCAGCTCTCGGCCCCACGGTCGAATTCCACATCGAAAGCCGAGCGGGCGGCGCCGGGGCACAGCGTAGCGCACAGTTGTCCGGCTGAGGTCGGGTCGTTCTCCTCGCCTGGCAGGC
>Ga0302314_10004660_pt1 | contig 25152 bp, 18 predicted proteins | sample III_Palsa_N2_3_FD_200533 | JGI IMG/M metagenome (GOLD analysis project Ga0302314, IMG submission 200533) | Peat permafrost microbial communities from Stordalen Mire near Abisko, Sweden - III_Palsa_N2_3 | ecosystem: Environmental > Terrestrial > Soil > Palsa > Peat permafrost | place: Sweden... | reverse complement strand
CAGCATCCAGCATTTGGCCCTGGTGTTCGGCGACCTGGCCCGCGCGACAGCCGCACCGGTGCGGATACACCGCCAGCAGGTCATCGCCGACGTATTCAGTCCGCGCGCGTCAAGCGAGAGCAATCTTATCTCGGCGGCTCTGGAGAAGATCAAACAGGCCGGAGTCGGCGTGGTGGTCTACCTCCGCGAAGGCGCCACCGGCGTGCACAGTCCGGCCCTGCAAGCCTCGGCCACGCACGCCGCCGGCGAAGCGCCCACCGGCAGCGAGAACAAGCGCGAGGAACACTGGCGCGAAGTCGGCATCGGCGCGCAGATTTTGAAGGACCTGGGCCTGACCACGATCACCCTGCTGACGACCCATCGGCTGGATTATGTGGGCCTGCAAGGGTTCGACATACGGATCGCGGAACGGGAGATTATTGGCGGGGGGATAGGGGCGTGAATCTGAGAGCCGCGCCGGTCATGTTTTTCAACCCGAGGCGGGTGTTGACACCAAGTTCGACTATGTTTTGTACTTGATCAATGATCGCATCGCTGCTCGCCGCCGCCGCATTGGGGGTTCAAGCATCTCCAAGCCTCTCTCCATGGGCTCAGACGTTCATGAACGTTTTGGTGGCCGAGCGATCAGACCGGGTGCCATGGAAAAGTATTTTCGGTGACGGGTCGCCAACGGCCGATTCTGCCAACTCCGGCTTCACAGATTTTGCGAGCGTGACCACCGACGATCGGGTCCGCTTAGGAATGTGCGTCCGTACTCACCCAGTTGGGAAGGCATGGGTGATGCACTGTGGTGGAGCGAGTTGGGACGGCGAACACATAAATGAAATCGGCCCGTTCTCATCAGCAATCACAATCCAAATCACCGATCAACTACGCAGCTGGCGCTCGGGCGGTTGGGTACCAGACCATGATGGAAACCCTGAGGAAATAGCCGAGAGGTACGTATTGTTCGATGATCAATGCGATCAGATAACGATCAGACGGTTTACCACAACGTCGCGTGCATACCCCATTCCCCATGGCTCTGTAACTCTGACGTACTGGGGGGCTCCCAACAAGGATTGCACCCCAATCACGCGCTAAGATCGACGTCGACTCATCGCTTGGAGCCCATTTTATCACTTTGAACCGCAAGCTGCGCTTTGTGAGTTCGAAAGCTCGAATAGCCACGACCTCTCAGACCTGTATCGTCGAAGACCTCAGCCCATGACCCTGACCCAAGCCCTCATCGCCTTCGTCTTCGCCGCGGCACTGCTCACCATCACCCCTGGCCTCGACACGGCGATCGTCCTGCGGGCCTCAGCGCTGGAGGGGCGACGGGCGGGGATCGCGGCGGCGGCGGGGATCACGCTGGGGCTGATGGTCTGGGGTGCAGCCTCGGCGATCGGGTTGACCGCCCTGCTGGCCGCATCGAGCCTGGCCTATACGGCGCTGAAATGGATCGGCGCAGCATATCTGATCGGGCTCGGACTGATGATGATGCTGAAGCCCCCGAACTCGAAAGGTGGGGGCGCGCCGGCGAGCGAAACGCCTGAGGTCGTCGACGTGCACGGCGCCGGTCTGTGGCTGCGTCGGGGCCTGCTGACCAACCTGCTAAACCCCAAGGTCGGCGTCTTCTATGTCGCTTTCCTGCCTCAGTTCACGCCGGCCGGGACGCCCGCCGGACCGTTCATCGCCCTGCTGGTCGCGATCCACATCTTCGAGGGCGTGCTCTGGTTCGCCGCCCTGATCGCCGCGACCCAGCCGCTGAGCCGATATTTGCGCCGCCCCGAGATCGCCCGGCGGATGAACCGGTTGACGGGCGTGGTCTTCATTGGCTTTGGCGCCAGGCTGGCCCTCACCGCGCGCTGAAACGCCGTTAGCTGAGCGTTGAGATTTGACAACCAAGGATGAGAAAAGATAGTTAGGCATCCTAACTAGCTACTTCGCGTTTTCGCACCCCGCCCTCCCCGGCGGGGTTTTCAGCGCCGACCCTCTGCTCCAAGATCACAGCGGTCTGTCGGCGGATATTTCAGGTTCTGGTCTCGCCTCGCCATGTCCGGGTTTCGCTTGCCTCGATTGACGCTGTTTCCAGGGTTCGCCGCCCTGGAAAAGGAGCTGCCCGGCATCGACGTGCGCTCGGCGCCGCTGGTGCTGCGGCGGATCGCCGTGCTGGCGCTGGCCCATTGGGGACGGCTGCTGGTCGCAGCCGCCTGCGCGTTGGGCGGACGCGTATTCGACCTGATGCAGCCGCTGCTGCTGGGCATGGCGGTCAACCAGGCCGCGGCGATCCTGACCATGGGGCCGGCCCACGCGGCGCAGGCGCAGGCGATCCTGATGCACGTCGCCCTGATGGTGATCGGCGTGATGACCGCCAGCGGCGTGCTCAACATGATCAGCGGCTATGAGGGCGAATATGTCAGCCAGCAGGTGGCCTATAAGCTGCGCCTCGACTTCTTCGCCCAGTTGCAGCGCCTCAGCTTCGGCTATCACGACAAGATCCATTCCGGCGACCTGATCACCCGGGGGATGCTGGATATCGAAGGCGTGCGCAACGTCATCGTCATGGGCATGCTGAACGGCGTCTCGCTAGCCCTGCTGGTCGGGGTCGCGACTTGGCGCCTGGTCAGCGTCGATCTGTGGATCGGGCTTCTGGCCTTGAGCTTTGTGCCCTTCACCGTCTGGCGCGCGGCCAGGCTCGGCTATGTGCTGCGCATCAGCTGGCTGCGGCTGCAGTACTACATGTCGATTCTGACCCGCACCATGGAGGAGAGCCTGCAGGGCATGCGGGTGGTGCGCGCCTTCGCCGCCAAGCCCTTCGAAATGGCCAAGTTCGACCAGGCCGGCGGCGACGCTCTGCGCCTGTCCAACCAGCGGATCACCTTGCGGGTCAGCTCGGTGCGCACGGTGACGGCGGCCTTCTACCTGTCGATGGGGCTGGTCATGTGGATCGGCGGCCAGCGGGTGGTGGGCGGACAGATGACGCCGGGGACCCTGACCGAGCTGGTGCTCTACATGCTGATGCTGCAGATGCCGATCCGCCAGGTGACCATGGTGGTCAACTCCGCCGCGCGCGCCACGTCGTCAGGCACGCGGCTGTTCGAGGTGCTGGACACCGTGCCGGAGGTGCGCGACGCGCCGGGCGCGGCCGATCTGACGCTGACCAAGGGCGTGCTCCGTTTCGAGGACGTGGGCTTCGCCTATGACCGCGCCCCCGGAGCCAGGGAGCAGATATCGCACATCGATTTCGAGGTCGGGCCGGGCAAAACCCTGGGCATCGTCGGCCCGCCGGGCGCCGGCAAGTCGACCCTGGCTCACCTGATCCCGCGCTTCTACGACGTCTCCAGCGGCCGGGTGACCATCGACGGCCAGGACGTGCGCCAGGTGACCCTGGCCTCGCTGCGCGGCGCCGTCGGCATCGTCCAGCAGGACACTTTCATGTTCGACGCGACGGTGACCAACAATGTCGCCTATGCCGACCCCTTCGCCGAGGATGAACGGATCGTGGCGGCCACCACCACCGCCCAGCTGCACGACTATCTGACCACCCTGCCCAAGGGCTATGAGACCAAGGTCGGCGAGCGGGGCGTGGCCCTGTCCGGCGGCCAGCGCCAGCGGATGTCGATCGCGAGGGGCATCGTGCCCGGACCCGGGATCATGATCTTCGACGACTCCATGGCCGCCATCGACGCCGCCACCGAACAGCACATCCGCGCGGCCTTGGCGCAGGCGACCCGCGACAAGGCGACGATCATCATCGCCCACCGGCTGAGTTCGCTGATGCACGCCGACGAGATCCTGGTGATGGATGAGGGCCGCATTGTCGAGCGCGGAACCCACGCCTCGCTGGTCGCCGCCGACGGAGCCTATGCGGCGCTTTACAGGCTGCAGACCGAGAAGACCGGGGCCGTGCTGAGCGAAGACCTAGCCCCCCGCCTGGCGGAGCTCGCCCAATGAGCGCCCTCACGCCTGACAGCCTGGGTACTCCCCCGCCGCGCCGCGCGGTCCTGGGTTCGCGCGAGACCGACGACGAAGCCGTGTTCGCCGCGCTGGACACCCGCATCATCCGCCGGTTTTCCCGGCTGCTCGCGCCCTACAAGTGGACGCTGGCCGCGGCCATCGCCTCGATCCTGATCTTCGTGGGCGCCAATGTCGCCGTTCCCGCGGCCATCGGCATCGTCATCCAGAGCACCATCGCCGGTCAGGCGCACACGCCGTTCGGCTGGCTGATCGGCGGGTTCGCGGCGTTGATCGTGGTCAGCCTGGTGTTCAGCTTCCTGCAGGACTGGCTGTCGGCGCGGCTGGCCCAGCGGGTGATCTTCGACCTGCGCCGCTCGATGTTCTCGCACCTGCAGGACATGTCCCTGAGCGTGCTCGACCAGACCCATGTGGGGCGGATCATGGCCCGGCTGCAGGGCGACGTGAACGCGCTGCAGGAGTTCCTGGAAGGCTCGATGGGCGCCCTGGCCGACATGGTCATCCTGGTGACCGTGATCTTCCTGCTGCTGTCCATGAACCTGAAGCTGGGCCTGCTCACCCTCACCGTGCTGCCCGCCTTGATCGGGCTTCGCGCCCTGTGGCTGCCGAGGGTCAAGGACACCTTCCGCCGCGCGCGCGACGCCTCGTCCATCGTCAACGGCGCCCTGGCCGAGAACATCAACGGTATCCGCACCGTCCAGGAATCCCGCCGCGAGGCGGTCAATTACGGCCTGTTCGAGGAAAAGGTCCGCGAGAACTTCGAGGCCCAGGTCGACGCCGCCCGCGCCGCGCGCATCATGGCCCCCACCGTCAGCATCCTCACCGGGATCGCCATGGCGATCATCGTGGTGGTCGGCGGCGACGAGGTGCTGGGCCACACCCTGAAGGTCGGCGAGATGGTCGCCTACATCCTTTATGTGCGGAAGTTCTTCGAACCAGTCGCGACCCTGTCCCAGCAATATACCGGCATGCAGCGGGCCATGGCCGCCGGCTACCGCATCTTCGAGGTGCTGGACGTGCCGGTGACCATCAAGGACAAGCCGGACGCGGTCACGCTGGAGCACATCGAATCCTCCATCGAGCTGGATCACGTCACCTTCGGCTATCGGCCGGGCCAGCCGGTGCTGCACGATGTCAGCCTGAGCGTGAAACCGCGCGAACTGGTCGCCCTGGTCGGGCCCACCGGCTCGGGCAAGACCAGCATCACCGCCCTGGTCCACCGCTTCTACGATGTCTGGGAGGGTGAGGTTCGCGTCGGCGGACATGACGTGCGCGATGTGACGCTGGAATCCCTCGGCCGCAACGTGGCCATGGTGTTGCAGGAGCCGTTCCTGTTCACCGGCACGGTCATGGAAAACATCCTTTATTCGGCGCCGGACGCGACGCGCGAGCAGGCCATCGCGGCGGCCAAGGCGGTCAGCGCCCACGACTTCATCATCAAGCTGCCGAACGGCTACGACACCGAGCTGGGCCAGCGCGGCCGCAACGTCTCGATCGGCCAGCGCCAGCTGATCAGCTTCGCCCGCGCCCTGGTCGCCGATCCTCAGATCCTGATCCTGGACGAGGCGACCGCCAATATTGACAGCTTCACGGAACTGGCCATCCAGCGGGCGCTGAAGGTGCTGTTCCAGGGCCGCACCAGCCTGGTCATCGCCCACCGCCTGGCTACCGTGCGCGACGCCGACCGGATCGTGGTGCTGCAACAGGGCCATATCGTCGAACAGGGCGACCACGACCAGCTGATCGCCAACAAGGGGCTGTACGCGCACCTATACTCCAGCAACTACGCCTCCTTCGACGACGTGGCGCAGACGGGGGATGACGCAAAGTTCGAGATGCATACCTGAGCGGGTCTTTTCACCTCGCGCGAACCCGCCTCAAGTGTATGCTGATAACCAACAAGAATGACCGGGTGGAAACGATGACGACCAAACTGCGCTACAGCCGCGAAGAGTTGCTCTCCAGCCATCCCTACGCCCGTCCGCACACCGAAGCGGGCTACAAGCTGCACGGCGGGTTCGACGCCGAGGGCCAGTACGTCTCGCCGCGCACCCTGGTGCGCTGGCCGGCGGTCAATGCCTGGAACGAGGCCTTGGAGGCGCGCGGGGGCGAGTTGATCGACGCTTCGGGCAAGCTGTTGGAACGCGACGGCTATCCAAGCTTCGCGCAACAGAAGCTGCTGCTGCAGTCCGGCTTCGGACAGACGCTATGGAACTCGCTGACCACCACCGGCATCATCGAAAAGCGCGGCCAGGCGCTCTGCCAGATGGTCGCGCCCGATCTGCAGGCGATCATCGTCGAGGACATTTCCGACAGCGCCTGCGCGCACCTGAACGAGGGCCTGCTCTATGCCCACGGCATGGACGAGGGGGGCGACCCGGAGCATCCCGAGGCCGGCGGCGCCCATGACGCCATGTGGTTCGCCGCCCGCGACCTGGTGTTCGGCAAGGACGCCTATCCGATGCCGCAGGTCCCCGACAACATCTCCAGGCCGGTCGAGGATCGCGAACTGCCGCAACTGCCCGCGCAGTACGAACCGCTGATCAAGATGCTGACCAATGTGCTGATGATCGAGATCCGGGCGGAGGCGTTCTTCGCCCTCTGCTGCCGCGTCTTCCGCGACCCGGATCTGTTCACCGATCGCCGCCCCGCAGCCGAGCTGGCGGCAACCATGGTCGAGCGCATCCGCACGGACGAGGCCATCCACGTCGGCTATCTGCAGACCGTGATCTCGGAACTGCGCGCCTTCACGCTCAAAACCGTGGACGGCCAGCAGGTAAAGGGCGCCGCGATCATCGATCCTCTCTGGGCCAAGATGGTCGAATGGCACGGCGCCACCGAACGCGAACTGGCCCGGATACGCACCCGCGCATCGATCGAGGCCCAGGTGGTGGCCGCGCGCGGCGAGGCTGGACGGGAACTGCTGGCGAGGCTGGATGCGCTGGAGGGGCAGAGCGCGGTGGCGGCGGAGTAGCGTGCTTCGACACGCGGCCTTCAGCCGCTACTCAGCATGACGACCCTTTTTGGAATCATAAATCTACGTCACCCTGAGTAGGCCGCTTGCGGCCGTGTCGAAGGGCGCACGGCCAGAGCGCCAATCACCCCGTCTCGGACACGGCCTTCAACCGCCCCGCCAGCCACGTCGCGGCCAACCCCATCGCCGCGGCGGCCGACAGCCACACCCCCGGCATGGCCTTGTTGCCGGTGAACTGGATCAGCGCCTGGGTGATCGCCGGGGTGAAGCCGCCGAAGATGGCGGTGGCCAGGCTGTAGGCCAGGGAAAAGCCCGAGGCGCGCAGGTCAGCCGGCACGATCTCGGTCAGGTAGACCACCATCGCCCCGTTATAGCTGGCGTAGAGGAAGGACAGCCAAAGCTCGACCAGGAGCAGCCGCCCGAACGACGGCGCACCGACCAGCCAGAGCATGGCCGGATAGGCCGTGAGGATCATAGCGGCGGTACAGGCGATCAGCAGCGGCCGGCGTCCCACCTTGTCCGATAGCGCGCCCATGATCGGCAGCCAGACCAGGTTCGAGACCCCGACGCACAGGGTGACCACAAAGGCCGCGATGCTCGACAGATGCAGCACGCCGACGCCGAAGGTCGGGGTGTAGGCGGTGATCATATAGAAGCTGACCGTGGTCATGGTGGTCAGCATCACGCCCACGCCGACGATACGCCAATGACCGGCCAGGGCGGCCAGGATCTGGCCGGTCGAGGGATGGACCTTGCGCGCGGTGAACGCCGCGGTCTCCTTCAGCGAACCGCGCAGCAGAAACAGCACCGGCACGATCAGGCAGCCGATCCACAGGGGTATGCGCCAGCCCCAGGCGTTCATGGCGCCGTGGCCAAGCCGGCTGGTCAGCGCCAGGCCGATACTGGCGGCGGCCACCACCGCGACCTGCTGGCTGGCCGACTGCCAGCTGACATAGAAGCCCTTGCGGCCGGGCGGCGCGATCTCGGACAAATAGACTGACACACCACCCAGCTCCATGCCGGCGGAAAATCCCTGCGTCAGCCGCCCCGCGAGCACGAGCAGCGGCGCGATAAGCCCGATCGCCGCATAGCCAGGCGTCAGCGCCAGCGACAGTGTGCCGATGGCCATCAGGCCCAGGGTCAGCAGCAGACCCGCGCGGCGCCCAGCGCGATCGGCATAGGCGCCCAGGACGATGGCGCCCAGCGGCCGCATCAGGAAGCCGGCCCCAAAAGTCATCAGCGCCAGCATCAGCGAGGCGAAGGGATTGTGGCTTGGGAAGAAGGTCGCGGCGATGGCGGCGGCGTAATAGCCGAACACCATGAAATCGTACATCTCCAGAAAATTGCCGCTGGAGACCCGCACGACAGGCCAAAAGCCGGTCTCGCGCGCCGGCGCTCCGCTCACGCCCGACGCCTACTGGAAATCGTCGACGAAGGTGATGATCCGCTCCAGCACCACATCGTCCTGGGCGATCAGCCGGTGGCCCAGGTCGTCTACCAGCACCAACTCCGAACCGGGCCAGAGGTCCGCCATCTTCTGGGAATTGCCCACCGGGCACTGGTCGTCGTCGATGGCGTGGATGATCAGCGCCTTGGCGGTCATGCCGGGGATGTCCTCCTCGGCGGCAAAGGGTGAGGCAGGCGAGGTCTCCGCGCGCTCAGCCATCAATTCGCTGGCGCGGCGCGCCACCTTGGGATCAGCGCCGCGCTCGACCTGGCGGCGGATCCAGTGGTCCATCGACCGATCGCCGCCGGTGCGCGGGATCGGCGAGGCGATCAGCACCGCGTGGTCGACGTTCAGGCCGTGGGACAGGGCGTAGATGCTGGCGGGGCAGCCGAAGGAGTGGGCGACCACCGAATCCACCGGACCCAGCGCCTCGGCGACGGCCACGGCGGCCAGGCCGGCGGCCTGCAGCGAAAACTCCTCCGTGGGCGAATAGCCGTGTCCTGGCAGGTCGAACACCACGATGGCCCGGCCGATGGCGGCGCAGGCGTCGATCAGCGGACTCCAAAGGGCGTTGTCGTCCTCCCAGCCATGGACCAGCAGGCTGGCCGGCCCGACGCCCAGGCGCCAGGCCATCACCGGCCCGTGGGGGGTCTGAACCTCCAGGTCCTCGGCGTCCGCCAGCTTGCGCGCCAGACGCGGCCTCACCCGTCGCTTGGGCTTGGCCGCCTCTTCCAGCAGTTCCAGGGCCTGGGCGTCCAGATCGTCAGGGGGCAGGTCGGTCATAGAAGACGACTAGCGCACGACTTGGCCGGACGAAAGAGGTGACAAATCCGTAAGGATGCGTGGATTGCCGACGACGCAAGTTCACCTTTACTGTCACCACCGTTGCGGGAGGTCGGGTCATGAACATCAACCGTCGTCGATTGTTGGCCACTGCGGCTGCCCTGGGCGCGGGTGCGGCGATGCGAGGTCCAGCCTTCGCGGCCGATCCCGCTGGCCCTCCCAAGGCCTCGGTTCGTTTGGTGAGCGAGACGCTGCACGGAACCACGATCACCGATCCTTATCGCTGGATGGAGACCCAGGCCGCCGATCCGGAATGGACGCCCTATCTGATGGGCCAGAACGCCTATGCCCGCGCCATGCTGGCCAGGATCCCCGGTCGCGACGCGCTGACCCACAAGATTGGCGGCTATAGCGGCGGCGTGGTGGCGGTCAGCGCGGTGCAGGCCGCGGGTCCATATGTTTTCACCCAGGCGCGGCCGGCGGGGGCCAACACCTTCAAGCTCTATGTCCGCGAAGGAATGCATGGCGCCGACCGGCTGCTGATCGATCCCGACCTTTTGGCCACGGCCGGCACGCACGTTTCCCTGGACTATTTCCAGGTCTCTCCGGACGGCCGCTACGTCGCTTACGGGACCTCGCCGGCGGGCTCGGAAAACTCGACCCTGCGCATCATGGAGACCGCGTCGGGCGCCGTGTTGCCCGACGTCATCGACCGGGCGCAGAACGCCTCGCCCTCATGGCTGCCGGACAGCTCCGGCATGTTCCTCAACCGGCTGAAGGCGGGGACCAAGCATGGCGATCCCGACCACTATATGGACAGTGTGGCCTGGTTCCACGCTTTGAAGACCGACTTGGCCACCGACCGCAAGGTGCTGAACCGGGGACTGGACCCGGCCGTGGTCATGCAGCCGATCGATTTCCCGGTCGTGGCCGCCCAGGCCGGCAGCGACGTGGCGCTGGGCCTGTGCATCAGCGGGGTGCAGAACGAGTTCACGCTCTATTCGAGCCCGCTGGATGTCGCCGCGGCCGGACGGCCGGCCTGGCGCCAGATCTGCTCTCCCGCCGACGCGGTGACCGGCGTCGCCATTCTGGGCGACGACCTCTATCTGATGACGCACAAGGACGCGCCGTCGTTTCGGGTGGTCAAGACCTCCGCCCGCGACGGCGCCTTTGCCGGAGCCCAGCAGGTGGTGGCGCCCAGCCAGGCCGTGCTCAAGACGATCGCGGCGGCGCGCGACGGGATCTATGTCCAGGCGATCGATGGGGGACTGGGGCGCCTGTCGCGGCTGGCGCCCGGCGGCCGGACAACTGCGATCGCGCTCCCCTTCGAGGGTTCGATCGCCAGCATCTATACCGACCCCCTGAAGGACGGCTGCTGGTTCATCCTGGACAGCTGGGTGCGCTCGCCGGTGGTCTGTTTCGCGGACGCGAGCGGCGCGGTCACGGTGACCGACATTGCCCCCAAGCCGCCGTTCGACACCTCGATCTACGAGAGCCGCGAGGTGCTGGTCGCCGCCCGCGATGGGGTCAAGATCCCCCTGTCGATCGTCTACAAGAAGGGCTTGGCGCGCGACGGAACCGCGCCGCTGTATCTGCAGGCCTACGGCGCCTACGGCCTGGACATTGATCCCGGCTTCCAGCCGCGCATGCTGCCTTGGCTCGACCTCGGCGGCGTCTTTGCCGTCGCCCATGTGCGCGGCGGCGGCGAACTGGGCGAGGGCTGGCACCAGGCCGGACAGAAGCTGAACAAGCCCAACACCTGGCGCGACTGCATCGACTGCGCCGAATATCTGATCGCCGAGAAGTGGACCTCCAGGGCCCGGCTGGCGGTGGAAGGCACTTCGGCCGGCGGCATCATGATCGGCCGCTTTCTGACCGAACGTCCGGACCTGCTGGCCGTGGCGGTGATCCGGGTGGGGGACAGCAACGCCACGCGCGCCCAGTTCATGGAGTCCGGGCCGGCCAACATTCCCGAATTCGGCAGTATCGAGGATCCGGAAGGGTTCAAGGGTTTGCTGGAAATGGACGCCTATCAGCACGTCAAGGACGGGACCCGCTATCCGGCGGTGCTGCTGACCACCGGCGTCACCGACCCGCGCGTCGCGCCCTGGGAAGCCGGCAAGATGGCCGCCCGGCTGCAGGCCGCGACAACTTCGGGCAAGCCGGTGATCCTGCGCGTGGAGACGGACGCCGGTCACGGCCTGGGCTCAACTCGCACCCAGCGCGATCTGGAAAGCGCCGACACCTACGCCTTCATCCTGTGGCAGATGGGCGTGGCTGGGTATGGGGTAGGTTAGGCCGCTTCGAACAACCCCTGACCAATGTACCGTCCGTTGGAGACCCCGCCCGGACAGGCGAACAGCCCGCCGCCGATATGGGTGACAAACTGGTTCATCATGTCGAACTTCGACATGCGATCGAATATCTTGATGAAACCCGTGCGCGGATCACGCTGGTAGCAGACGAACAGCAGGCCCGCGTCGATTTCCATGCCCTGGCGCCAAGGCGGCCAGCGCTCCGCGACGAAGCTGACGCCGTTGTCGTAGGAATAGGATCGCCTCAGGACCTGAGCTCCGTCATTGGTTTCGGGAGCGGCCAGGCGAGCATGGGCGTTTTCGGCGATCAGCGGATTGCCGTCCGTGTCGTTGGCGGCCAGGTCAAGCGGTTCAAACTCGCTCTTCCCGCCGATCGGGGCGCCGGAGGTCTTGTGACGGCCCATCGTCTGTTCCTGAAAGCCGAGCTTCATGCGGTCCCAGTGTTCCAGGGCGATCCGGATCGGGCGCGCGACCACATAGGCGCCGCCACGCATCCAGCCTCCCCCTTCGTCGCCGACCCAAACGAACCGTTCCATGGCCGAAGGGTCGCTGATCGGCACAGTGATGGTGCCATCCTTGAACCCCATCAGGTTGCGCGGAGTGGTCTTAGGCCCATAGCCCGAAACGAAGCCCGACTGGACCCAGCGGAGTTTGGCGACCCCGTCCGCCAGTCGACCCAGTTGACGCACGGCGTGGAACACCGCCTGCGGATCGTCGCCGCACGCCTGGACCGAGAGATCGCCGCCGGTGCGCTCCGGGACCAGCTGGTCGCCGACGAACCGCGGCAGGTCGACCAGGGCTTCCGGCCGGTGCTTGGCCAGACCATATCGATCCACGCCATCCTTCGTGAACAGGCTCGCCCCAAAGCCGAAGGTAAGGGTGAGGCGCGCCGGCGACAGATCGCGTGCTTCACCCGAGTCGACGGGCGGCGCGGCCGGATCGCGATCGAGGTCGCCGATCGCCTGCCCCCGCGCGAGCTTGGCGGAAGCCTCTGTCCAGGCACGCAGCAGCGCGGCGATCTCCTCCTTCTTGTCAGTGGTCAGATCGAACGCCGCAAAATAGCAGTGCGGCTGCATGGGCGTGGCGATCCCGGCCTGGTGCGGTCCGAAAAATGGAACGGCTGGGCCCGTCTCCTGCCGGTCGAGAGCCGTCGCCGATCCCGCCACGCCGACCGCGCCGGCGATCCCCGCGGCCCCCGTCAGAAAGGCCCGCCGCGTTCCCCCATCCTTTGTGGGATCACTCACCGTTCGGCCCTCATCAGGGTGTTGACGTCGTCCATCACGTAATAAAAACCCGATTTGTCCGGCGTCATGGCGATGCCGAAGAGATCCCCATTGCCTGGCGGCGACTGGGCCTGGTCGTTATTGATCCACTGGGCGTAGATCTGTTTGCCGGCCAGGGGATCCACCTCCACCAGGCGGCCGTCCTTGCCGTTGCACACCAGCAGATGACCTTGCGGCGACCAGGTCATGGCCAGGGGCCAGGCCAGAAGGCCGCCCTGGGTCACCAGCTTGCCGACGCCCGCACTCTCAGTACGCGTCGTCGCGTCCGCGATGGCGGTTATGACGTTGTCGAGCCCGTCGGTGACATAGAGCGTGTTGTCCGGCGCGAGCGCGAGGCCCGTGGGGCCCAGCAGGAAGTTGTCGCGGTCGGCGCGTTGGGCGAAGCCGTCCCCGACCACGGTCTGGCTGGTCAGTACGGGCGGTTTGCCGTCGGGGATGGACAGTTCTAGGCGCAGCACGGTCGCCTTGCGGACCACCACCGGCAGCTTGGTCGCCGGATCGGTCACATCGGGTCCGGGAATCCCGAACCCTGCCATGCTGATGAAGAGGGTCGCCGTCGAGCCGTTGTCGACCACCGCCATATCGCCCCACGGATCGTTGATCGTCGGCCCGGCCCAGGCGGCGACAAGCTTGCCGTCTGGGCCGAGCACCAGCACGCATCCATCGCCCTTGGTCGCGGTGGTGCCGTCCTTGCTGGGGGCGCTGCCGACGATGACCCACCCGGTCTTCAGCATGGTCATGGCCGTGGTGAGGCCGACGCCGCCAGGACATTGGGGCAGCCCCTGGGGAACCTTGGCGAACAGATAGGTCTGCTTGGTCGATGGGCGATAGCCGACGATGGTCGTCCCGGTGCCCTGAAGGTTCGATATGTTGTTGAAATTATCGACCAGGACGTCGTCCTTCGCGACCTTGCCCGCGGAAACCGGCGCGACAACAACCGCATAAGGGTTCAGATCGCCGTTGTCCGTCACCGACGAGGACAAGGTCACGTGCTTATGGATGGTCTCAAGAAAGCCCTTGGGCTCGGCGGCGGCCGCGCCGGTCAGGACCAAGCCGAGCGCCACGCCGCACATTGCCCCGGCCAATGCCGTCCCGCATCGGCGCGGATTAGACCTCAACATCTCTCGCATGATCACGCTCGTCGCCTCAGAAAAGAACATTAGTGCGCAGGCCGAAAACAAGCTCGTCTTTCACACGCTGGGTAGGCGAATTGGGGTTGGCGACCCCACCGCCGGGATCGAAAACGTACTGCACATCGGGCTGGAGCTGCCACCAGGGGTGCACCTGATACTGATACGTGGCTTCGATATAGGTTTCGCTGCCGCGGATCGGGTTATAGCTCGTGGGGTCCGCCGCCAGAGCGTATTGCGCGGCCGCTCGGTCGAGGGCCACGGCGCTTGGGCTGACGTGCGCGTAGCCCATGCCGAGCCCGAAGGTATCATCCGGCCGCCCGGCGAGGGGATAGTGATAGACGACGCCCGCGTTCAAGGCGAAGTCGATCAGGTTGCGGTCTCCCTGGGGGGTGTCCATCACACGGCCGAACACGCTGACCGACCGGTTGGGGTTCGCGCCGTCGCGCCAGAGCATCTGGTCGGCGACAGCGTAGACGGAATAATCTCCCCCGTGGACCCGCGGAACGCCCGTGCTGGCGGGCGACGCCAGGGAACCGCCCGTGTTGTCGTACTCCAGATCACCGAAACGTTCGGAGTCGTACCAGGCGCCGATCTTGTAGGTCCGTCCGAGCGGCGCCGCACCGCCCGGATAAACCATGCTACCGACCGCCGGGTAGGTGTACTGCAGTTCCAGGAAGGTCAGGGTCCCGCCGTTGGTGGGGAAGCTGGTCCCCGACGGATTGACCTTCTGAGGATCGCCGTCGTTGTTGGAGACCGGACTACCGTTATAGACCCCGACCAGGATGGCGATCGGGTTTATCGGCCGATAGCGGAGCCGGACGCCCAAGGCCGACAAGGGGTAGGCCGGGCCGCCGCCGGGCAAATCCGCGGACGGGACCATCGGCCATCCGAACATGGTGTTGACGAAATAGGCGCCGTTCGGATTGACCATGAACTCCTGATCGACGCTCTGTTGGCCGATCTTGATGTCCGCGCGGTCCTCGGACAGGAACTTCTGATCGTACCACGCCTCCCAAAGGCGGGTGGCGCGATCGGCCTCGATGCCGCTGGCTGTCTGCAGGCTTTGCAGATTGTCGCTGCTGAGGTTGCGTCCGTGGATCTGCAGTGCGCTGACATTGACGAGGCCGCCATACCAGCCGAACGCCCTTTGGGTATCAAGCTGCATGATCGCCTGCGTCAGGCCGTCATAGTCCGCGCCGCGACGGCTTCCGCCGGTCGCGTTGCCGAGCACCTCGCTGGTTTCCTGGACGGCCAGGGAAATCCCAATTTTGCTCAGCGCAGTACGCAAGCCGAACATGTCGCCGAGGAGGTAATTGCTGCGCTGCAAGCTGCCGAGGTAGCCCGAAAAACCGCCCTCCCCGCCGCCTGACTGATCGGCGCTGACAGGAACGGAAAGTGGCGGCGGAGCGGCCTGACTTTGTCCCGCGAGCGCGGCCACGCCAAGCAGCGCCGCCACGCTCGCGCTATGGCGACCCGTGACGCAAGGAAACGAACGATGCATGAAACCAAGCCCCTCCCGCCGCCTAACACGCGGCTCTCGTGGGCCTTATAGGTGCGACTAAATCGCAATAGCAATGAGTCGTTGCGAATTATTCTCATGATCAGCGGCGCGGTCGATCCGCCGCTGCGTTGCGCCTCAGCCGGGCTTGCCCGCTTCGATGTGTCCGCCGAATCCGAACCGCATGGCCGACAGCAGCTTTTCCCCAAAGGTGCGTTCCTCGCGCGAGCGGAAGCGGGCGTAGAGCGCGGCGGAGAGCACCTCCGCCGGCACCCCCTCCTCGACCGCGGCCTGGACCGTCCAGCGCCCTTCGCCGCTGTCGGCCACCACGCCGGAAAACTTCGATAGGGCCGGATCCCCCGCCAGGGCCTGGGCGGTCAGATCGAGCAGCCAGGACGAAACCACGCTGCCGCGACGCCAGACCTCGGCTATATCGGTCAGGTTCAGGTCGAACCGTTCGCCCTCGGGCAGGGCTGCGGCATTGCGATTCTTCAGGATGTCGAAGCCCTCGGCATAGGCCTGCATCAGGCCGTACTCGATGCCGTTGTGGATCATCTTGACGAAGTGGCCGGCGCCGGCGGGGCCGGCGTGGATGTAGCCCTGCTCGGCCCGCGGCGCCGCGCCCTGGGTTCGGGGGATGTCGCCGAGACCCGGCGCGAGCGAGCGGAAGATCGGCTCAAGCCGCTCGAAGACCGGCGTCTCAGCTCCGATCATCATGCAATAGCCGCGCTCCAGGCCCCAGACGCCGCCCGAAGTGCCGACGTCCACATAGTGCAAGCCCTTGCTGGCCAAGGCTTTCGCACGGCGGACGTCGTCGCGGTAGAAGCTGTTGCCGCCGTCGATAACCACGTCGTCGGGCGAGAGCCTGTCGGCCAGGGCCGTGACGGTGTCGTCGGTGGCGGCGCCCGCCGGCAGCATGATCCAGATCGCGCGGGGCCCTTTGGTCTGGGCGATCAGGTCGTCGAGATCCCGGGTCGGCCTCGCCCCGTCCCTGGCCAGCGCCTCGACGCCGGCCGGATCGCGGTCATAGACCACGCAATCGTGCCCGTCGCGCATCAGCCGGCGCGCGATATTACCGCCCATGCGGCCCAGTCCGATGACGCCCAGCTGCATCCGGTTTCCTTCGAGGGGTTGGTCGTTGCTTAGCTCAGCGACGCTTCGATCGCCCGGGCCAGGGCGGCCAAGCCCGCCTCGACATCGGCGCCCAGATGGACGCGCAGCACCCGGCGCCCGCGCTCGACCAGCACCTCCAGGTCGCCCTGGGCCGTGGCCGCCTCGACGACGCCGAAGCTGTACTTCCGATCCGGCACGGCCAGGTCACGGTCCACATCGTGGGTGATCTGCAGGAAGACCCCGCTATTGGGGCCGCCTTTGTAGGCCTGGCCGGTCGAATGCAGGAAACGCGGACCGAACCCCACCACAGTGGCGCGGCCGGTCGCGTCGCGCAGCCGCGCCCGCAGCCGATTCAGCAGGGAGACATGCGGATGATCCCGGTCGACATAGGCCAGCAGGGCGAGATAGTCGCCGCTCTTGGCGCGGGCGAAGTGGGCGGCCAGATAGGCTTCGACGGTCGCGGCCCCGGCTGCCTCGGCGATAACCTTGGCGGTGGCCGGATCGGCATGGAGCGCCAGGCCTTCGGCCTCCAGGATCGCCTTTTCCGGCGTCGTCGCGCCGGAGGTCTCATAGGCCTGGGTCAGGGCGCGGGTCTTGACCTTGCTGGCCTCCACGTCGGGCTGGTCGAAGGGATTGATGCCGATCACCGCGCCGGCGATGGCGGTGGCGACCTCCCAGCGAACGAACTCCTGGCCCAGGGCGCCGCGGTCGGCCAGTGTGATGCGCACGACCGGATGGCCCGCGGATTCCAGCGCGGTGACGCCGGCCGCCTGCGCCGAGTCGTCATAGTCGCTCAGGCTCAGATAGGCGAACAGGCGATCGGAACCGTAGGCCGCCGGAGCGCCGAGGGGCTCGCCCGCCAGCGGGATGATCCCCTTGTCGTTCTTGCCGGTGGATTCGGCGACGAGCTGCTCCAGCCAGGCGCCGACATCGGCCAGTCCATGCGAAGCGATCAGCGTCAGCTTGTCGCGTCCGGCCAGAGCCGCCGCTCCCATCACAAGGCCCAGTTCCACCCCCGGATTGGCCGAGGGCGGCGCGTTGGGTCCGCAGGCGCGGGTCATGAGGTTCGCGCTCGCCAGGAAAGCCCGGACGTCGATGCCGGCCGCCGCCGCTGGAACCAAGCCGAAGTTGGACAGCACCGAATAGCGCCCGCCGATCTCGGGGTCGCCGAGGAAGATATGCCGGAAGCCTTGCGCTTTGCCGGTCGCCTCCAGCTTGGAGCCGGGGTCGGTGACCGCGACGAAGTGCGATCCGGCCTGACCCGCGCCGACTGCCTGTTCGACGCGCTCGAAGAAATAGCGATGCAGGATATCGGGCTCCAGCGTCGATCCGGACTTGCTGGAAACGATGAACAAGGTCCGCGCCGGGTCGATCTGGGTCTGGAACCGGGCGATCTGAGCCGGATCGGTCGAGTCCAGCACCAGCAGCTTCGGATGGCCTGGCGCGGTCCCGAAGGTCTCGGCCAGCACTTCCGGGCCCAAGCTCGATCCGCCCATGCCCAGCAGCAGGACATGGATGAAGCCGGCGTCCTTGACCTCGGCCTGGAAGGCTTCGAGCGCCTTGAGATCAACGCGCTCGCCCTGCGCCGCCGGCAGCCAGCCCAGCCATCCCGCCTCATCCTTGCGGGTCCAAAGCGTCGCGTCGTGGGCCCATAGCCGGCGCGGCCAACCTTCGGCGCGAGCCTTGTCGGTCGCCTGTTTGACGGGAGCCCGCAGGTCTTCGGACAAGGTTATGCCCTGGCCGTTCAGCTTCGCGCCCAGCGCGGCGGCGCGCTTGCCGGCCACGGCGCCGTAGAGTTTGTCGGCGGCGTCGGCGAACTGTTTGACCCCGTCCACGACCAGCCGGGCGGTGACGTCGCCCAGATTCAAGCCGAGCTTTTCCGCGCTGGCCAGGATATCGCGGGCGCCCTCGACATCCCCGGTCAGGCTCTGGCGCACCTGGCCGTGGTCGCGAAAGGCGTCCAGGGTCTTTGGCGGCATGGTGTTGACCGTGTCCGGCCCGATCAGGGTCTCGACATAGAGCACGTCGGAATAGTCCGGATTCTTGGTCCCGGTGGAGGCCCACAGCAGCCGTTGCGGCGCCGCGCCCGCGTCCGCCAGCGCCCGCCAGCGGGGCGTTTCGAGCAGGCCCAGATAGTGCTGGTAAGCGATCTTGGCGTTGGCGATGGCGACCTGGCCGCGCACGCGTTTCAGGTCCGCCTCATCTGCGCCAGCGCCTGCCTTCAGCCGCGCATCGATCGCATCGTCGATCTGGGCGTCGATCCGACTGACGAAGAAGCTGGCCACGCTCGCGAGCCTGGAGATATCGCCGCCGGCCGCCTTGCGCGCCTCCAGCCCGGCCAGATAGGCCTCAGCCACCGCCTGATAGGCCTCCAGCGCGAACAGCAGGGTGACGTTGATATTGATCCCTTCGGTGATCAGCTGGCGGATCGCCGGGGTTCCGGGAACCGTGCCGGGCACCTTGATCATCAGGTTGGGACGATCCACCGCCGCCCACAGCCGCCGCGCCTCGGCGATGGTCCCCTCGGTGTCCATCGCCAGATAGGGCGAGACCTCCAGGCTGACATAGCCGTCGCGGCCCTCCAGGCGATCATAGACTGGGCGCAGCTGGTCGGCGGCTGCCTGGATGTCTGCGATGGCCAGGTGTTCGAACACCGCCGCCGTCTCGCCGTCCTGAGCCTCGACGAAGGCCTTCAGCGGCGCGTCATAGTCGCTGCTGTCCCCGATGGCTTTTTCGAAGATCGAGGGGTTGGAGGTTACCCCCCTGAGCCCATCGTCATCGATCAGGGCCTTGAAGGCGCCGTTCGTCAGGATCTTGCGCTCGATAAAGTCCAGCCAGACGGCCTGACCGGCATCGGAAAGCTTGAGCAGTGCATTGGTCATCGACAGGTCTTATCCTTGCGCCAGCATCAACGGGCGGTCTCATAAACTCGTTCCACGGTAAAGCCGAGACCGGTGGAATGGGCGGAGCGGAACCCATGCACGGCGATCGCGTCGTCGGTGTGACGACGTGCGAACCCACTCCCACCGCGTGGGGCGAGGATTCTCGGCGCGGCCTCAATCCACGATCGAGGAGTATATGATGCTCTTCAGTTGGCCACGGAAATTGAAGGCGCCGGAGGGCATCAACTGGGTCATGAAGACGACGCAGAGGTCCTCCTTGGGATCCACCCAGAAGATGGTGGAGGCCGCGCCGCCCCAATAATAGTCGCCCTCGCCCAGGCAGCCGGTGGTCACCTGGTCCAGGGTCATGGCGAAGCCCAGGCCGAAGCCGACGCCCTTGTTGGCGGTTTCCGAGAAACTGGCGATGGCCAGGTCCGTCAGGTCCTTGCCGCCGGCCAGGTGGTTCTTGTGCATCATTTCCAAGGTGCGCGGACCCAGGATCCGCTCGCCGTCCAGTTCGCCGCCGCGCCGCAACATCTCGCAAAACCGCATATAGTCCGCGGTCGTACCGGTCAGACCGCCGCCGCCGGAGAAGAAGGAGGGCTCGGTCAGGTAGGTCGAGGTGTGGGGGTCATCGATCAGCTTCATGGTCTTGTCCGGCTGACGCTGATAGTTGGCCGCGAACCGGTCCAGCTTGTCCGGGCTGACCACGAACGAGGTGTCCTTCATCTTGAGCGGATCGAAGATGACTTCCTGCAGGTAGCGGTCGAACCGCTTGCCGGAAATCACCTCGACCAGATAGCCGCAAACGTCCGTGGACAGCGAATACATCCACCGCTCGCCGGGCTGGTAGCGCAGCGGGACCTTGGCCAGCTTCATGGCGAAATCGCGCAGCGTCTCGCCCTCGCCGCGCCGCACGCCCATCTCCGCGTAGACCTTGTCGACCGGGTGGCCAGTCGCGGGCGCGCCGACCGTCTCGAGCAGCGAGCCATAGGTCAGGCCGCCGGAATGGCTCAGCACATGGCGAAAGCTCATCGGCGTCGTCGGGGCGACCGTCTGCATCGCCGCCCCCTCGCCCGAGACCCAGACCTTGTGGTCCTTCCATTCGGGGATGTAGCGCGACACCGGGTCGTCGAGCTGGAAGAAACCGCGCTCGTACAGCGTCATGAGCGCCACCGAGGTGATCGGCTTGGACATCGAATAGATGCGGAAGATGGTGTCGTCAGCCATGGGCTTGGCGCGTTCGCGGTCCATCTGGCCGAAGGAACGCGAATAGGCCAGATGACCATGACGCGACACCGCGACCTGGCAGCCGGCGATCTTGCCGGGCTCGATATAGTTGCGGTTAAGGTGGTCCGTGATCCGCTCCAGCCGATCGGCCGCGAGCCCGGTCCAAGTGTGGGTGGTGTCCATGACTATCTCTCCCAGGGCGCTGTTTTTGTGTCTTGCCGCGATGTCCAGATTTAATGATGCCCGCTATGATCCGCGCCACCAAGCGTGATCGTGCGGCCACGGCGAACGAGAGGGATCAAGGCATGCGGGCCAGTCTCAATGTCATACTGATCGCGGTCCTGGCGCTGGCCGCGGTCCCGGCCGTCGCCGCGCCCAGCGACGGCGCGGCCCTGTTCGCGGCTCAGTGCGCGGCCTGCCACGGTGCGGAAGCCGGCGATGCGCCGGCCAAGTCGGACCTCGCCAAAAGAACCCCGGATGAGGTGGTCAAGACCCTGACCACCGGCTCCATGCAATACATGGCCGCGGGCCTCAGCCCCGACGACATCCGCGCCATCGCGGTCTACCTGACCGGCAAGACGCCGTCCGCGCCCACCGCGCCGAGCGCGCCGCACAATTAGGAACTGTGGCGCCAACACCTGATATGATGCCCAAAAGGCTCACACGACCCAATCGTGTTATCCTGGGTGATCTACCCCTTCGCCAGGGACGTACCCACCGCCAATATGTGGGGCATCAGTTTGGGATCCGTGCGAGTCGGCTCCCAGCAATGAGGAATTCATGTCGGCTGCATATCTGGGGAATGCGCGGGAGCTCCGGAGGGCTTGGGTGCGGCGACTCGCTGGCGCTCGCCTCCTGATCGCCGCCGGCGTGGCGGTCGGCGCGGTTTCACTGCTGCAGGGCCTGGCCATGGCGCAGAACCAGGTTTTCGGCACACCCCCGGCCGCGCCTTCCGCTCAGCCAACGCAGCCCTCGCCGACGCCAGAGCTCCCCGTGGAGCCCAAGCCGGTCATCAACCTGCGGCCGGACCAGATCGCCTTGCTGCGACAGACCCTGGACCTGGCCGAGACCCACGGCTTCGAGCACGATGACTTCGCCACCCCCGGACTGGACGACCTGCTGCGGTCGCGCGACCCGGCCGACCGGCGGGCCGGCCAGGATAGGCTGATCGCCGCGACCCTGCGCTACGCCCTGGCGGTGCATGGCGGGCGGTTGGCGGAGGCTGACTATCTGTACGAATGGGGCCTTCGTCCGGCGGCGTATGATCCCGAGCCGGAATTCGACCAGGCGGCCTTGCAGGACCATCTCGCGGCCTGGCTGGAAGCCCTTCCGCCGCCCTATACCGGCTATGACGCCCTGCGCGGCGCCCTGGCCACCTATCGCGGCATTGCGCAGCGCGGTGGATGGGCGGCCATTCCCGAGGGCCCGGACCTGAAGCCCGGGGCCAGCGACCCCCGTGTGCCGGCGCTGAGAGCGCGGCTGGCTGTAGAGGACGCCGCGGTCGCCGCCACAGGCTCCTCGGTGCTGGACCCGGTGCTGACCCAGGCCCTGATGCGCGCTCAGAAGCGCTTCGGCCTGGAGCCCAACGGCGTGCTGGGGAAGCAGACCCTGGCCGCTCTCAACACGCCGGTCAGCGAACGCGTCGGTCAGATCATCGCCAATATGGAGCGCTGGCGCTGGCTGCCGGCCGAGCTGCCGGCCGACCGCATCCAGGTCAATATCGCAGCCGCGGTGCTGACCGTGTTTCACAACGACACCCCGACCCTGTCGATGCGCGCGGTGACCGGACGGCCGGACGACGAGACCCCGATGCTGCAATCGGTGATCCACTCCGTGGTGTTCAATCCCCCCTGGAACGTGCCCTCGACCATCGCCACCAAGGAGCTGTGGCCCAAGGAGCGGGCTCATCCGGGCTATTTCGCGCGCAATGACTTTATCGTGATCACGAACCCCGACGGCAGCACGCGCCTGCAGCAGAAAGCCGGTGACAAGGCGGCGCTGGGTCACGTCAAATTCGACTTCGCCAACAAATATGGGGTCTATCTGCACGATACCCCCACCCATAGCGCCTTCGGTCGCTACGCCCGGATGGTCAGCCACGGCTGCGTGCGGCTGGAGCATCCCGTGGTGCTAGCCAAGGCGGTGCTTGACGGAGACGTGAAATGGACGCCCGACGCGATCGACCAGGCGATCGACGATGGCGATACGGTGCGCGCGTCGCTGGCCAAGCCGATCTCGGTGTTCCTGCTCTATTGGACCGCCTATGTCGGCCCCGATGGTCAGGCCAACTTCCGCGGCGATCCCTACGACTGGGATCATGCCCTGATGCAGCGGATTGCCGCGGGCGACCATAGCGGAGCTTGACGTTCCGTTAAGGTTAGGCTGTTTTCCTCGGCGGGTTCAGCCGGGGGGCGCCTGACTTTTGAGGCGGAGTGTCATTGTTCCAACGTCGACGGCTATTGCAAATGGGAGTTGGCGCGGTGATCGCGGGGGCGGCGGCGCCGACCCTGGGATGGGCCGAGCCCCTGACCACCGCCGAAATGCGCTCGGTATCCTTCAACAACCTCCATACCGGCGAGTCGATGGAAGGGGTCTATTGGGAACAGGGCGACTATATCCCCGACGTCCTGGCGGCCGTTAACAATCTTCTGCGCGACCACCGCACGGGGGACGTCTATCCGATCGATCCGAAGTTGCTGGACCTGTTGGACGCGGTGTCGGCCAAGACCGAGACGCGCAAGCCGTTCCAGGTGATCTCGGGCTACCGCTCGGTCAAGACCAACGAGATGCTGCACGAACGCAGCGCCGAGGTCGCCAAGAAGAGCCTCCACACCCAGGGACTGGCCATCGACATTCGCCTGGTGGACGTCGACCTGTCGCGGCTGCATGGCGCGGCGGTCAGCCTGGGCCGGGGCGGCGTGGGCTACTACCCCCACTCAGATTTCGTGCATCTTGACGTCGGCCCGACCCGAACCTGGTACGGGACCTGAGACGAGGCTTCCGCGTGACGGCTTCAAGCGGAAGCCGGTTAAGGCGACCATTACGTCTGGACTTACAAAGTAAGCCTTTTCAAGGCTTCAGGTGAAACCATCTGAAGCCATAAGGCTCTAGGGGAAACTGATGGCCAACGAGTCGGGCGGGGCGAACGCTCTGGGCTGGGCGGTGCTGGGCTTTCTGGCTGGTGTCGCCGCCACGCTGGCCGTGCTCGTCCTGATAGGCCCAGGTCATCGTCGGCATGCGCCGGAGCCGACCGAGGCGGCGGCCCCGCCGTCCGCGCCCAGCATCGACGCCGTAGCCCCGCCCAAGCGGGCCGTGGTCAAGCCGGCGCCGCCGTCGTCGGCGAGCGCAGCCGTCGCGGCGACAGACCAGCAGGTCCAGGAAGACGCCGCCGCCGCTGGCATGACCTCACGCCGCCAATCGTCCGAACCGCCGTCGAACTGATCCAATTCACGTCGGCGGAGTCTCGGGCGGGGCTCCGCTGTTGCTGCTGGCCGCCGCCGCCGCTGGCGGCGCATCCGGGGCGTCGGGAGCGATGGCGTCGGCAGCGACGGCCTGGGCCGCCGGAGAGGCGGAATCGTCCTCCTCGTCATCACTTTCCACTGGCTTGGCCTGGGGCGCGGGCTTGGCCTTGACGTCAACCATGCGCGGACCAGACAAGGTCGACCACATATCGTCGCGTGGCAGGACCTGCGCGGGTTTGGCCGCGGCGGTGGCCGCCGGGCTGAGACCGGCCAGGACCGCGAGCGGCGAGGCCTGACCGAGTGCAGGGCGGCTGCTGATCGCGCCCCGGATCAGGCCGGTGAGAGCCAGGGCCAGGATCGCGACCGCCGCGATCCGCACCATCGCCTTGGGCGGCGCCTGCACATGGGGCCCGTCGCCGACATCGGGCAGGAAATGCAGGTCTGAGTCGTGCGAGCTGGGCATCAGGGTCATCTCTGAAACACCGCGCGGCGGGCCTCAGTATAACGCGCCGCCGCGCTCAACGCTCCAGCCTCGCTCACGCCGGCTTGGCCGCCGCTATGCGCGCGTCACGCAGCTGGGTGCGGCGCACCTTGCCGGCGTCGTCGCGCAGAGGTTCGTCGACGAACTCGATCCCGCGCGGCCGCTTGTAGCTGACCAGCCGTTCGGCGAGGTGGCTGTGCAGGTCCTCGACGGTCAATCCGGGCCTCGGCTGGACGATGGCGTGGATCCGATTGCCCAGATCGTCGTCCGGCAGGCCGACCACGGCGCTGGACTGGACCAGTGGATGTTCGTCGATCGCCGCCTCGATCTCGGCCGGATAGACGTTGGAGCCGCCGACCAGGATCATATCGGTGCGCCGGTCGGCCAGATACAGATAGCCGTCGTCGTCGAACCAGCCGATGTCGCCCAGGGACTCCCAGCCGTCGGGCAGCGTCCGGGGCGTGGCGCCCAGATATTGGTAGGTCGGCGGCGCGCCCTCGGGCCGCCGCATATAGATCTCCCCGACCTGGCCGAGCGGCAGGTCGGCGCCCGCCGTATCGACGACCTTCATCTCGCCCGTCCGGACCTGGCCGAC
>Ga0302314_10004659_pt1 | contig 25152 bp, 24 predicted proteins | sample III_Palsa_N2_3_FD_200533 | JGI IMG/M metagenome (GOLD analysis project Ga0302314, IMG submission 200533) | Peat permafrost microbial communities from Stordalen Mire near Abisko, Sweden - III_Palsa_N2_3 | ecosystem: Environmental > Terrestrial > Soil > Palsa > Peat permafrost | place: Sweden... | reverse complement strand
ATCGCCGGATGCGACTGCACCATCAACTCGCCCGACGAGGCCTGATGGAACGCGCCGGGCGCGCGCTGCACCACATTGAACGGCACCATGCCCGCCAGCACCGTGCAGTGGGACAATCCCTCGCGCAGCACATCCGCGTTATGCAGTCCGTTCTGCAGGCTGATCACCAGGGCACCGGGTTGTAGCACCTCGGCCAGTTCGCGCGCCGCCTCCGCCGTGGCGGCGGATTTCACACAGACCAGAACCAGCGAGGCATCCGCAGCCGCCGCCGGATCGGTGTGCAAATCGAGTGCATGGCCATCGAACCGATATCGATGGCCCTGGTAGTCACTGACCGTGAGTCCATGTTCGCGTAAGCGGCGAAACATTCTTTCCCGACCGATGTAACGTACCGGTGCATGGACCGCCAGACGCGCGCCGACATAGCAGCCGATGCTGCCGGCACCATGAATCGCGATCATCCCGTGCGCTGGTGATGTCATGCACACGCGGCTGCGGCTGCGCGACCGGCGATGCGGCCGGAGAACAGGCAACCACCGAGGAAACTGCCTTCCAGCGCACGATATCCGTGCAATCCACCGCCACCGAAACCGGCGGCCTCGCCGGCTGCATACAGACCTGCCAACGGCTGGCCATCGGGCGCCAAGACGCGGGCATCGAGGTCGGTCTGGAAGCCGCCGAGGCTCTTGCGGGTGAGGATGTTCAATCGCACCGCGATCAACGGCCCGTTGGCCGGGTCGAGCATGCGATGGGGCTTGGCCACGCGCACCAGTTTGTCGCCGCGATAGCGCCGAGCATTGTGGATCGCCATCACCTGGCCATCCTTGGCGTAGGGATTGTCGAATTGCAGGTCGCGCGCCTCGACCTCGCGGCGGATCTGCGCCACGTCGAGCAGCCGGTTGCCGGCGAGCGCATTCATGCCGTCGACCAGCGCTTCCAGCGTATCGCGCACGATGAAATCGCGGCCATGCTGCTTGAACGCTTCGACCGGTGCCGGTGCGCCCTTGCCGATCGCGCGCTTCGCCACCATCCGCCAGCTCTTGCCGGTGAGGTCGGGATTCTGTTCCGAACCGGACAGCGCGAACTCACGCCGGATGATCTGCTGGTCGAGGATGAACCAGCTGTAGTCGTGGCCGGTGCGGCGCAGGTGCTCCAGCGTGCCCAGCGTATCGAAGCCCGGCCACAGCGGACCGGGCAGGCGCTGGCCAGTGGCGTCAAACCACAGTGATGATGGGCCAGGCAGGATGCGGATCGCATGCATCGGCCAAATCGGGTTCCAGTTCTCGATGCCTTCGACGTAATGCCACATGCGATCACGGTTGATCAGGTTCGCGCCCGCCGTCGCACCGATGTCGAGCATGCGGCCATCCACGTGCGCAGGCACGCCGCTGAGCATGTGCGCGGGCGGCGCACCCATGCGCGGAGGCCAGTAGCGCCGCACCAGTTCGTGGTTGCCGCCGATACCGCCGGAGCAGACGATCACCGCCTGCGCGCGCCGCTCGAAATCGCCTGTCACTTGGCGCGAGCTCGGCTTGCCACGCTCGACTGCATCGTCGGCCAGCACCGCGCCGCGGGCACCGACTACCGCGCCGTTCTCGACGAGGAGTTCATCGACGCGATGACGGAAGGCAAAGCGCAGAAGCCCTTTCGCTTCGGCTTCGCGCGCGCGGCGCACGAACGGTTCGATCACGCCCGGGCCGGTACCCCAGGTGACATGGAAACGCGGCACCGAATTACCGTGGCCGAACGCGCCATAACCACCGCGCTCGGCCCAGCCCACTACCGGAAACCAGCGCATGCCCAGCCCATGCAGCCACGCACGCTTCTCGCCCGCCGCGAAATCCACATAGGCCTCGGCCCAGCGTCGTGGCCAGTGGTCCTCGTCACGATCGAAACCGGCACTGCCCATCCAGTCACTCAAGGCCAGCGTGTGCGAATCGCGCACACCCATGCGCCGCTGCTCGGGCGAATCGACAAAGAACAAGCCGCCAAACGACCAGAACGCCTGGCCGCCCAGGTTCTGCCCTGACTCCTGCTCCAGCACCAGCACGCGCCGGCCGGCATCCGTCAGTTCGGTGGCCGCCACCAGCCCGGCCAGTCCTGCGCCAATCACGATCACATCGGTGCTCTCGCGCATGCGTGCTCCGGCGTTGCCTAGAGTGGCGAACTTAGCGCGCGGCGGCCGGCTTGACTATGCGCAATGCGGCAAAGGCTGACGAGATTGCGGAGATTATCGGCCACCTTCAATAGCGGCCATCGCTGATAAAAACATGGATGCCTGCATATCACCACGTGAATGGCCTCAAAAGCCCTCATCCATTCCACTAACCTTCGATAAGGAAGGTCGGCCATTGCGGGCGGCGCCCGCACGACCAAGAAATGCTGTAGTGGTGGTTGCGCTTTCGGGCGCGACAATTCCTCAAGATTGCCGACAAAGGACTCTCATGAAGATCTTCTACGCCCTTGCTTTCGTATTGATAGCCACTTCGGCGCGTGCTCAGGATAGTGTTTGCCACAATGATGGCTCGGGACGAGATGCCGCGATATGTACCAGGCAAGCTGCTGATGTAGCGGATGCGAACCTCAACGCAGCCTATCAAAACGAACTGAACCAGCTCAGCGGCAGTGACAACATGGCGCGGGCTAGAGCTTCACTTGTCGACTCCGAGCGGGCTTGGATAAAGTTTCGTGATACCGACTGTGCCGTGCAAGACCACATCTTCGAGAAGGGTTCCATGCGAGGTGCTATGGTCGAACAGTGCTTGAAAGATCTCACCGAACGGCGAACCAAAGAACTCCAAAGCATCTGGATTCCATAAAGCGTTCATGTGCTGGAGTCGATGCTGCAGGCGAGTCTGGATTATCTCAACGCACCGACTTCGTGAGAGGCGAACAACGCGCATGGCCCGCATCCTGATCCCGCTGCCGCATCGTGATTTCGATCCATCCGAAGTCGCGGTGAGCTGGCACACGCTGTATGCCGCCGGGCATGAGGTGATCTTCGCCACGCCCGACGGGCAACCGGCCAGCGCCGACGAGCTGATGCTCAGCGGTGTCGGCCTCGATCCATGGGGTTGGTTGCCAGGGCTGAATCGCCTGCGTGTGGTCGGGCTGCTGCTACGTGCGAACGCCGATGCGCGCAAGGCCTATGCGGCGATGCTGCAGGATGCCGCGTTCCGTGCACCGTTGTGCTGGGATGCGCTGGACGCGGCGGTGTTTGATGGCTTGCTGCTGCCGGGCGGACATCGCGCGCGCGGCATGCGCGAGTATCTGGAAAGTCCCCTGCTGCAGAAGCTGGTCGCTGCGTTTTTTGCTGCTGACAAACCGGTCGCCGCGATCTGCCATGGCGTGCTGCTGGCTGCACGCAGCCGTTCTGCGAATGGCAAGTCGGTGCTGTTCGGTCGCCGCACTACTGCACTGACCTGGGCACTGGAAACGAAAGCCTGGACGACGGCGCGGATCAGCCGCTTCTGGGATCCGCTCTATTACCGCACCTATGCCGAAGCACCCGGCGAGCCGGCTGGTTACATGTCGGTGCAGCAGGAAGTGACGCGCACGCTGGCTGATCCAGCCGACTTTCTCGACGTGCCGCGCGATGCACCGGATTACCGCCGCAAGACGAACGGACTGGCCCGTGACAGCGAGCGCGATGCCTCGCCGGCTTTCGTGGTGCGCGACGGCAACTACCTCTCCGCGCGCTGGCCGGGCGACGCGCACCGTTTTGCGCGGGAATTTTCGGCGATGTTCGCCAAGCCGTAACGGCCGCCTATTACAGGGCGGTCGCGCCCGGATGCGCTTGCTGGAAACGGCGGTGATGAATCAGCAGGCCGCTGAAGTAGACGATGTAGTAGCCGACCCACAAGCCGACCACCAGCATGGTCAACGGGCTATAGGTGTAGCTCGCCGAGTAGCCTGCGGCCTGCGTGGCCGCTGAGATCTGCTGCATCTCCATGAACTTCCATATCAGCCGGCCGAGCAGCAAGACGGTGAGCAGGGCGCCGATCCACGGGTTTGGCACGTAGCAGTCGCCCTTGACCGGATCGACTTCAAAGCGGGTGAGCCTAATCCCGACCATGCCGATCAAGGCACCGATCAGCACCCCCACGAGCAGTCCCTCGAGCAGCTGGATGCTGTGCAAGCCGGCAAGGCTCAGCAGGCAGCCAATCACCGCAAAGATCGCGATGCGCGCGATCATCCGCTTGCGCTGGATCGGCTGGCGGCCGAACTGGCGGCTCACGCGCCGCCACACGATCCACGCCAGCAGCGGCAGCATGATCAGGTAATTGGTCAGATGGGCAGGCATGGGCGTCGCCGTAGGATGGACAGCTCCCAGCTTAGTCGAGCAGCCCGCGGCTGGCGACTGACGTTTGTCACCCGTCGTCGAGGCATCCTGCCGCGTGTCAGCCGGTACCCAGCTGCTCGGCCAGCGAGCGCGTCCGTTCGGTCACGACGTCACCGGTGTGCAGGGTCGACTTGCGCTCGATCAGCATCAGCAGGCATTCCTGCTCGGCCACCGGATTGTGCCGCATGCCCTTGGGCACCACGAACATCTCGCCTTCATCCAGCTCGACGGGTGCGGCATGTTCCAGCTCGATGCACAGATGCCCCTTGAGGATGAGAAACAGCTCGTCCTCGTCATCGTGGCTGTGCCAACACAGCGAACCGTGGACCTTGGCAACCTTGATGTAGCTGTCATCGACTTCACCGACGACCCGTGGCGACCAGTAGTCGGTGAGTGCGGCGGCAATTGCTTTCGGCGAGCTCGCGTTGGGCATCAGACCGGCCTATTTCGCCTTGCCCTGGTTCGCCACCGCAGCCATCTTCGCCGCGATTGCGGCTGCGTCGCCAAGGTAGTAATGACGCAACGGCTTGAGCTGCTCGTCGAACTCGTACACCAGCGGCACACCGTTGGGGATGTTCAGCTCAACGATCGCCTCGTCGGAAATGTCGTCGAGGTATTTCACCAGCGCGCGCAACGAATTGCCGTGCGCAGCCACCAGCACGCGCTGGCCGGAACGGATCGCCGGCGCCAGCACCTCATGCCAGTACGGCAGCACGCGGGCCACGGTGTCCTTCAGGCATTCGGTATCGGGGACATCTTTCGGATCGAGGCTGGCGTAACGCGGGTCGTGCACCGACTCGTTGGCGCTGCGCTCCAGTGGCGGTGGCGGAATGTCGTAGCTGCGGCGCCAGACCTTGACCTGGTCCTCACCGTACTTCGCCGCCGTCTCGGCCTTGTTGAGGCCGGTCAGCGCTCCGTAGTGGCGTTCGTTGAGGCGCCAGTCGGTGAGCACCGGCAGCCACATCAGATCCATCGCATCCTGCAAGCCCCACAGCGTACGCACCGCGCGCTTGAGCACCGAGGTATGCGCCACGTCGAACGTGTAACCATCCGCCTGCAACAGCCGGCCGGCCTCCTGCGCCTCGACCATGCCTTGTTCAGTGAGATCGACGTCAGCCCAGCCGCTGAAGCGGTTGTCGAGGTTCCACTGCGATTGGCCGTGGCGGATCAGTACGAGCTTGTGCATGGATGCGCTCATCAGGATGAGGTAAACCGGGAATGGTGAAGGCGGGACCAGGCATCGTCAAATGCCGACCCTGCCACAGGTCATGCTAAACCGATGGAGCCGTCGAGGCATCCTAGCTGTACCACTCACACACGGAGACTAGCCATGCGTCGTCTTTCGACGGTTCTCATCACCGCTGCGCTTGCGCTGGGCCTGCCATTGCTGGCGGCCGCACAGGACAGCGATATCGACAAGGTCAACGGCTCGGTAAGTGTCGAAGCCGGTCAGCATGCCGGTGCGGTCAGCACGGTCAACGGGTCCGTGCACATCGCCGACGGCGCCGTCGTGCGCAAGGCCAGCACCGTCAACGGGGCGATCGAACTGGGCGACAAGGCGCAGGCCAGCGAAATCGGCACGGTCAACGGGGGGATTTCCCTAGGCGACAGCAGCCGCGTCAGTGGTGAAGTCAGCGCCACCAATGGCGGGATTCATCTGGCGCGGGGCGCCGAAGTCGGCGGCAAGCTGGACAACGTCAACGGCTCGATCACGCTGGATGGTGCCCATGTCGCCGGCGGCATCAGCACGGTGAGTGGCGACATCACGGTCGGCGCCAACTCGCGCGTGGAAGGCGGCATCCTGGTCGACAAGCCGGGTGGCTGGTTCAACTTCAACAGTCGCAATCCGCTGGTGGTGATCGGCCCGCACGCGGTGGTGCAGGGCACGCTGGAATTTCGCCGTGAGGTGGTGCTGAAGGTCAGCGACAGCGCGCAGATCGGCCCGGTGAAGGGCGCCACGGTGGTGAAGTTCAGCGGCGCGACACCATAAAACGGCCATCTGCCAAAACGGTAGGAGCGCACCCCGTGCGCGATGCTTTTTGTCGTGATTCAAGAGCGTTCGCGCACAGGGTGCGCTCCTACAACAACGTCATACCCAGTCGCGCGGTTTCAGGTAATCGGCCAGCTTCGCTTCGGCCGAGCCGAGCTCGGGCGTGTAGGCGTATTCAAAGCGCACCCGCGGCGGCAGGCTCATCAGGATCGATTCGGTGCGGCCACCCGACTGCAGGCCGAACAGCGTACCGCGGTCGTAGACCAGGTTGAACTCCACGTAGCGACCACGCCGGTAGAGCTGAAACTCGCGCTCGCGCTCGCCATAGGGAGTGCCGCGACGGCGTTCGACAATCGGCAGATAGGCATCGAGGAAACCATCACCCACTGCGCGGGTGAATGCGAAACAGCGTTCGAAACCGCCTTCGTTCAGATCGTCGTAGAACAGGCCGCCGACACCACGCGTCTCGTCGCGATGCTTCAGATAGAAGTATTCATCGCACCATTGCTTGTAGCGCGGATAGACATCCGCACCGTACGGTGCGCACAAGTCGCGCGCGACGGTGTGCCAGTGCACCACGTCCTCGTCCACCGGATAGAACGGCGTGAGATCGAAGCCGCCGCCGAACCACCACACCGGCTCCACGCCTTCCTTGCTGGCCTCGAAGTAACGCACATTGGCGTGCGTGGTCGGCATGTGCGGATTCTTCGGATGCAGCACCAGCGACACGCCGGTGGCGATGAAACTGCCGCCGGCCAGTTCCGGCCGGTGCGCGGTCGCGCTAGCTGGCAGCTGGTTGCCGCTGACCCGCGAGAAGTTGACCCCGGCCTGCTCGAACACCGCACCATCGCGCAGCACGCGCGTACGCCCGCCACCACCGGCCGCGCGCTGCCACGCGTCTTCCTCGAAGCGTGCGCCGCCGTCGACCTGCTCGATCGCCGTGCATAGACGATCCTGCAAGCCGCGCAGGAAGATTTCGGCACGGTCGGCTTGCTCGCTCATCGTCAGACTCGTCGTTTCAACCTGGCAAGTTTAGCAAGACCCGTGGAGGGAACCGCGGCGGCGCGCAGCCCTGTGCCGGATCACGACGTGCCGAAGTCTTCAACTGATCCGCTCATGCATCCGTCGATGACCGATCAGCTGTGCCCAACGCAGACCCAGGTCGGTCCACATCAGAAAGCCGGATTCAATCAGCAGTAGACCCAGATAACGCCGATGCCACGACATCGCAGGCTCCGCGGCAATCGGCGTGGCATTGAAACCCAACCGCCGTGCCAGCAACAGGCAGCGGGCTAGATGGTAGCGACTGGTGACGAGGGCCACCGGCGGCAACCCGGCGCGATCCGCTTGCGCCTGCAGCAGGCGGCGCGCCTGGCGCAGGTTTTCCAGCGAATCGACCGAATTCTGCTCCAGTTCCACCCGCACGTCGGTGGCCAAACCATGCTGCAGCAACCAGGCATGGCCGGCTGCTGCCTCGCTGCACTGACCGCCACTGCAGCCACCGAGCAGCAGCACATGATCGGTCTGTTGCTGCTCGGCCAGGATCAGCACACGTCGCAGGCGCAGCTGGTAATCGTGTTCCGGCGCATCATTTTCGAGTCGACGACCAAACACCAGCGCAATCATCCGCCGCGGCGGGGCCAGCGGACTGCACGCGGCCACCCGGCAGACATGGATCAGATAACCCAGCCAGACCAGACCGGCACTCAGCAGCACCGCCAGCACGGTCACCACGGCCGCATGCTGGATGTCGTGGTCACGCAGATATCGCCAGGGGCTTCGTACGGCAGGCATGGAGTTGCACTCTACTCGCACAAGGGAGCGCATCCGCTTAGCGGCCCGACCCGGTGTTCTCGGCACCTTCATGCGACCGCGATCACGCTGAACGCCCGCCTGTGTGATGGCCCGGCCGCAGGCTAGGCAAGCTTCAGGGTGACCGCTAGGCTCTCGCGATGCCCGTTTCGATGACACCTCTCGCGATCACCGCGTATACCGCCACCTCGGCCATGGGCCGTGGCCTCCTCGCCCAGCTCGATGCGATGCGTCACAGTTGCAGTGGCCTGCGTCCCAACGATTTCAGCAGCGCGCCGCTGGCGTGCTGGGTCGGTCGCGTCGACGGCGTGGAAGACAATGCCCTACCCACGGCCCTTGCGGCATGGGAGTGCCGCAATAACCGGCTGGCTTGGCTCGGCCTGAACCAGGATGGTTTCCTGGCCCGCGTGCTGGCCGCGCGCGGGCGTTATGGTGCGCGCCGCATCGCGCTTCTGCTGGGCACCTCCACCGCCAGCATCGGTGCCACCGAGGAGGCTTATCGCCGGCTCGACCCCGACGGCGGTTTTGCCGACGACATGCTGCGACCAGCGATCCACACGCCGCACTCGCTGGCAGGTTTCGTTACCGCCGTACTGGGGCTGGAAGGGCCAAGCCTGACCATCTCTACCGCTTGCTCATCCAGCGCCAAGGTCTTCGCGAGTGCGGAACGCCTGATCCGCCTTGGTCTTGTCGATGCTGCCGTGGTTGGCGGCGTTGATACCCTGTGCGACAGCGTGCTGTTCGGCTTCAATTCGCTGGAGCTGGTGTCGACTGAGCCCTGCCGACCGTTCGACGCAGCGCGCGACGGCATCTCGATTGGCGAGGCGGCCGGCTTCGCCCTGCTGGAGCGCATCGATACCGCGCCGGAGGCGCCGCGCCTGCTCGGCTACGGCGAAGCCAGCGACGCGTATCACATGTCCACGCCGCACCCGGACGGACTCGGCGCCGAGCTGGCGCTGCGCGATGCGCTGGAGCGCGCGGGCCTGGACGCGAGCCAGGTCGATTACATCAACCTGCACGGCACGGCCAGCCAGAAGAACGACGAAGTGGAAGCGGCGTTGGTCAACCGCTCCTTCCCGTCCCGTACCCGAGCCAGTTCCACCAAGGGCTTCACCGGCCACACGCTGGGCGCGGCCGGCATCGTCGAGGCGACGATCGCATTGCAGGCGATCGAACACGGCCTGATTCCCGGCAATCTCGGTGGCAGCGCGCCCGACCCAATCTGCGGCGCGCAATTCGCCTGGCGCAACGAGCGGCAGCGCGTCGACGTGGCGCTCAGCAACTCGTTCGGCTTCGGCGGCAACAATGCCTGCCTCGCGTTCGCGCGTGCGGGATTTGCCGCATGAGCGCACTGCGTGTCTACATCGAAGGCGTCGGCCTGTGGTCGCCGCAGCTGGTCGACTTCGCTGCGCTGCGGTCACTGCTGGCCGGCAACACACCCGAGCCGCCGCCGGCCAGACCGGCCGCGGCCACACTGCCGTCGAACGAGCGCCGACGCGCGCCGGAAAGTGTATTGCTGGCGATCGAAGTCGCTGGCCAGGCGGTGACGATGAGCGGGCGCGACGCCAGCGGACTGGCCTGCGTATTTACCTCTTCGCATGGCGACCAGCCGATCACCGATTACATGTGCGCGACGCTGGCGCAGGCGCCGGCCGACCTGTCGCCGATCCGTTTCCACAACTCGGTGCACAACGCACCAGTCGGCTACTGGACGATCGCCACCGGCTGCCATGCGCCATCCACGGCGCTGGCCGCACAACGCGCCAGCTTCGGCGCCGGCCTGCTGGAGGCGGTCAGCCAGGTACTGGCGGAACATCGTCCGGTCCTGCTGGTGTGCAGCGACACCGCCGTCAGCGGGCCGCTGCTGGAAGTCACCGGCTGCACCCAGTCGTTCGGTTGTGCAATAGTGCTGGCGCCGGAGCCCAGTGCAACGACGATGGCATCACTGCAATTGTCGCTGACCACGACCCGGAGCATCTCGACGCTGGCCGAACCCCTGGCCCACTGGCGCGAAGCGAATGCCGCCGCTGCGGCCTTGCCGTTACTGGCACTATTGGCGGAAGGGCGCGGCCGCTGCCAGCTGGACGCCGCCGCTACACTGGGGCTGCAGATCGACATGGAGAGCGTTGCTTGAACACCACGGTCGCGCGCTGGTGCGTGCTGATTCCCTGCCTCAACGAGGAAGCCGCGATCCAGTCGGTGGTCGAATCCGTACTCGCGCTCGGTGCGCCGGTGATCGTGATCGACGACGGTTCCGACGACCGCACACCGGAAATCGTCGCGGAGCTACCCGTCACCCTGCTGCGGCACAGTGAGCGTCACGGCAAGGGTGAGGCCTTGCGCCGCGGCTTTCGCGAGGCCATGCGCCAGGGCTACGACGCAGTGCTGACGATGGATGGCGATGGCCAGCATCAGGCCAGTGACATCCCGCACATCGTGGCGGCCGCGGCGAAATATCCGCAACACATTGTGATCGGCGCGCGCCTGCTCGATCGCGAGCAGCAGCCGAAGGGCCGCCGCCGTGCCAACGCGGTCGCCGACTGGGGCATCTCGTGGGCCTGCGCACAACCGATCGCCGACACCCAGAGCGGCCAGCGCTGGTATCCGCGCGCAGCACTGGACCTGGTCGACCTGCCGGCAGAGAACTTCGTGTTCGAGGCGGCGATCCTGATCGCCGCCTCGCGTGAAAAGAAAATTGGCGTGGTCTCGGTGCCGATCGCCTCGCGCTATCACGGCGAGTTCCGCCTCAGCCATTTCAATCCGGTCAGCGATGTCACCCGCATCACCACCTACACGATCGGCCGGGTCTTTCACTACGGCAGCATCATGGCCAGTCATCGCCGTTCGCGCGCCGCGCCGATCGTCGTCAATCGCGCGACGGACTGACGGCATGGGACACGCGCTGCTGCTGGTGCAGTTGGTGGTGATCCTGCTCACCGCGCGCGGACTGGCGTGGCTATTGCGCTGGATCGGCCAGCCGCCGGTGATCGGCGAGATGATCGCCGGCCTCGCGCTGGGCCCGCTGGTGTTCGGCGCACTGGCGCCGGCATGGCAGGGCTGGCTGTTCGCGCCGGCCAGCCTGCCGGCGCTGGACGGACTGAGCCAGATCGGGCTGGTGCTTTTCATGTTCATCGTTGGCGCCGAACTGCGCCTGCCCGGCGGCGTGCGGCAAACGCTGCGGGCGGCCGGCGCGGTCGGCGGATTTGCGGTGCTGCTGCCGATCGGCCTGGCGTTGCTGATCACGCCGATGCTATATGGGCGCTACGCACCAGCCGGCATCGCGTACTGGCCGTTCGCGCTGTTCATGGCCGCGTCGCTGGCAATCACCGCGATGCCCGTGCTCGCACGCATCCTGAAGGATCGTCATGCCACGCACACTCCAGTCGGCCAGCTCGCGCTCACCGCGGCCGCGATGGCCGACGTGCTGGCGTGGATCCTGCTCGCGCTCACCGTCGCACTGATTTCGGCGCATGGCGACTGGGCGCCGTTCTGGCGTAGCGTGCTTGGCGTCGGCGCGATGCTGGTGTTGTGCTTTGGCGTGCTGCGTCCGTTGTTGCGGCGCTGGCTTGCGCGGCATGCGGCGGACGGCAGGCCTGCCGGTGGCGTGCTGGCGCTGCTGCTGATCGGAGCGCTCGGCTGCGCCGCCATGACCGAGTGGCTGCATCTGCACGCCGTGTTCGGCGCGTTCGTGTTCGGCCTGTGCCTGCCACGCGACGACGCGCTGCTGGCCGGGCTGATCGAACGGCTGGAGCACGTTGCAGTGATCGCGCTGATGCCGGTGTTCTTCGCGCTGACTGGCCTCAGCACCAGCCTCGACGCGTTCCACGGCGAGGCGCTCGGCACTCTCGCGCTGATCCTCGCGGTGGCGGTGATTGGCAAGGTGTTCGGCGGTGCACTCGGAGCACGCCTCGGCGGCCATGGCTGGCGCGACAGCTTCGCGGTCGGTTCACTGATGAATGCGCGCGGCATGGTCGAGCTGATCGTGCTGAAGATCGGCCTCGATGCCGGCGTGATCAACCGCGAGATGTTCACCCTGCTGCTGCTGATGGCGATCGTCACCACCATGATGACCACGCCAATGCTGTTGTACTTCAGCCGGCGCCGATAGATTGTCGCGGTGATCCCACGCCAGCCGGACCCCGGTTGAATCACGCATCCGCCATGCCCACGGCAGATGCCTGCACGGACGATGCAGCGCACCCGGGTGCCGTCGCCGATGCGGCTTCGCCTCACGCTATGATGACGCGCTGCGTCCGGCCCATGTCAGCCCGGCACGCGGCATCGCTCTTATCATCACTACCGTACCAGGGGACGAGAATCGCATCATGGAAAGATTGTGGCCAGCTGTCGCCGCGCGCGCGGCGCACCGATCATTGTTGACGACGGCGGCGCTGTCGTGACCGCCGCCGAGCACACCGCAGCGGCGGCACCCGGTCGCACATCGAGCCACGACGTCGTCATCCTCGGCGGCGGCCTGGCCGGCCTCACCCTGGCGCTGCAACTGCACGACGCCTTTCCCGACCTCGACATCGTGGTGCTGGAGCGCGGCACGCATCCGCTGCCGACCGCGGCGCACAAGGTCGGCGAATCGACGGTGGACGTGGGCGCGCATTATTTCGGCGAAGTGCTCGGTCTGCGCGACCACCTGCTGCGCGAGCAAATTCTGAAGTTCGGCCTGCGCTACTTCTTCTCCGACGGCCGCAGTGACATCGACCAGGTCACCGAGCTGGGCGTGAGCGAGGTATTTCCGGCGCCCAGCTACCAGCTCGATCGCGGCATCTTCGAGAATTTCCTGGGCGCCGAGGCACATCACCGCGGCATCGATTTCCGCGAAGGGACCCGCGTGCGCGGGTTCGATCTCGGCAAGGGCGACGAGCAGCACCACGTGCGCTGCAGTGGTGCGGACGGCGAATACCAGCTCGATGCGCGCTGGCTGGTCGATGCCTCGGGTCGTGCTGGTCTGGTGCGCCGCCGCCTCGACCTGACCGTCGACAACGGCCATCACGTCAACGCTGCATGGTTCCGCATCGACGACCGCCTGGAGCTCGACGACTGGGTCGACAATCCCGCCTGGCGCGCGCGCTGCAAACCGCCCGAGCGCTGGCGTTCCACCAATCATCTGTGTGGCCACGGCTACTGGGTGTGGCTGATCCCGCTGGCGTCCGGCGCGCACTCGGTCGGCATCGTGGCCGATGCGGAAATCCATCCGCTGAACACGTTCAACGATTTCGAGCGCGCCCTGACCTGGCTTGAGGAACATCAGCCCGCGGTGGCGCGCGAGGTGGCCAAACGGCGCGACAAGCTGCTGGATTTCCGTTTCCTCAAGAACTATTCCCACGGCTGCAGCAAGCTATTCAGTGCCGATCGCTGGGCATTGACCGGCGAGGCCGGTGCCTTTCTCGATCCGTTCTATTCGCCGGGCAGCGATTTCATCGGGATCGCCAACACCTTCATCTGCCAGCTGATCGGCCAAGACCGCGCCGGCACGGCGCTGGCGCCACATGTGCGGCTTTACGAGCGTCTGTACCAGTCGTTCTACGACAGCATGCTGGCGATCTTCCGCGGCCAGTACCCGCTGTTTGGCAACGTGCGGGTGATGTCGACCAAGATCATCTGGGACCACGTGTTCTATTGGGGCGTGCTATGCCAGCTGGTGTTCCAGCGCCGGCTGGGCGATGCCGCGCTGTTCGTCGACATGGGGTCGGAACTGGCACACGCGCAAGAGCTCAACAAACGCATGCAGCAGCTGTTCCGCGACTGGCACCCGTTCGCGCCGCCGACCAACCAAGCCGTGATGCTGGACCAGCGCGAACTGCCCTGGTTCACCGCCTTGAACGTGGCCATGCACGACACGCTCGACGACGCCGGTATCCGCGCCCGCCTGCACGAAAACGTGCAATTGCTGCAGGGCTTGGCGGCAAGCATCGTCGACCGCGCCGTGGTCGATGGCGGCGAATCCCTGCGCGAGGGCCGCGAGGATCTGGTAGCCGTACCGCAGCAACCGACGCTGTTCGCCACGCCCTGACGCCAGCCTCTACGCCCTGTTCGTCTCCGGCGTGCCGCGCTTTTCGGCGGCGACCACCGGCACTCTGTCAGCTGCCTGGATGGATCACCGCGGCGCGGCCGCTGGCGAGCAGGTGACCGCAATGTTCAACACGGAACGCGTACTGCGCCCCGCTCTCGCTGGCGTAGAGGCATTCGGCATGGACGTCCAGATGGCCATTCAGTTGATCGACGTACTCCTCGAATAACTGCACATCACGCAGGCTGACCAGCCGCCCGGGGCGTACTTCCTCGATGCCACGTGCACGCGCCAACAAGGCGCCGTGCGTCGCCATCGCCTGCGCGCCGTATTCGGCCAGATGCACGGCATGCAGGCCCAGCGGACCGCGCAGCGGATTTTCCGCACGCGCGTGGCCTTCGCTGGTGGCGTGAATCGTTTGCTCGTCCCACGCCAACACCGCATCCAGCAGGCACATGCGGCCGGCGTGCGGGATCAGCGGTGCCCAGTCAGTCTTCAGAAGCATGCGTGTGTGGCGCCATCAGGATCGACAGGCAGAAATGGAACGCGACGCCAAGGCTCACCGTGAGCCCGATCGCGCGCAGCACGGGGATCGTCGCCCACGCCAGCATGCCGAACACCAGCAACGCGGACAATACGCACACGATGGTGGCATGCAACGTGCGCCGCTGCTCGGCCGGATCGCCGGTATCGCGTTCGAAGAACAGCGCGTAATGCAGGCCGAGGCCACCGGCGAGGATCAGCGCGACCAGATGGAACAGGGAGATCTCGATGCCGGCCATGCGCTCCACCGCCAGCACCAGGAAGGTCGCCAGCGTCATCGGTGCCAGCACATGCCAGGCACGGCGCAGGCTGCGCAGCGCGAAGGTGATGGTCAACACCAGCAATACACTGGCCACCAGCAGCGCCTGCAGGATGCGCGTGCGATATGCGGCCACCAGTGATTCCGAGGCGGCCTTCAGGTCGAGCAGGCGCACGTTGCCGCCGCTGTCTGCACCCAGCGCCTGCAGTGCGGCGACGTCGTGCACGCCACTGACCGTGCCCAACCCCAGCCAATGCCCGTCGCGCTGCATCAGCATCGCGGCGAGGCGCTGACCCAGCGGCGTCTGCGCGTAACGCTCGGGTGTCAGCGGCGGCAACTGCCGCGCCGTTTCGACGTCATTGAGGAAGGGCTGGAACAGATCGGCGCGGAACGGCAGGCCCTGCAAGGCCTGGGTCAACTCACGCTGCAAGGCAGCGCGATCCGGTAATTTCTGCTGTCGCGCCTGCTGCAACGCGATGGTCGGCAAATAACGCGATGGCAGCTCCAGCGCATCGACGGCGTGCTGCGCCACCAGCGCATCCACCTTTGGCTGCAATTGTTCGGACAGTGCCAGTACTCCTTGCTCGGTCGATGCCTGCAATACCAGCAGGTAACGCACGTCTGGCGCACCCAGCGCTTCGCGCAGACGTGCATCGCGCAGCAGCATGTCCTGCGGCAACGGGGTCAGCGCGGCGAGGTTGTTTTGCCAGAACGGTCCCGGTGCGACAGCCAGCATCAGGATGATCGCAAACGCCACCACGACAGGAATCCAGCGCGGCCGCGGCAGCCGATCGACGAGATCGCGCGCCTTCGCCAGCCAGCGCATGTCGGCCACATCGCGCACACGCCCCGGCAGCAACCGTGACAGCAGGTAGCGCGTACTGAAACCGGCCACCAGCAGGCCGACGATGGTGAACACGGCCAGTTGCTTCAGTCCGTTCACGCCGGACGCGTAGAACGCCAGATAAGCGATGCAGGCCGAGGCGATCGCGGTGAGCAACAACGGCCACAACGCGCGCACGCTCTGCACCGCATCCTCGCCGGCACGACGATGGCTGAGCACGCGGATCGGATACTCCTGCGCCACACCGAGCAGGGTGAAACCGAACGCCAAGGTAATGCCGTGTACCTCGGAAAACACCACGGTCAACGCCGCAATACCGGCGAGTGCCGCGCTGGCGATCGGCAACGCGGACAGCAGCAATGAACTCAGGCTGCGATATGCCAGCAGCAGGAGCACGATGAAACCCACGCTGGAAATCCGTCCGATCCAGTCGGCCTGATGCCGCGTCTGTGCACCGACCACCACGCTGAAATAGCCGGGACCACTGAACTCGAGCTTCGCGCCGGCATGGCCCGGCAAGGCATTGAACGCATGCTGGATGCCGTCGATCGCCTGCTGCTGCGCGTCTGGATCAAAGCCGGCAGCGGTGGTCTGCACCAGCAGCAATGCTTCGTTCTGCGGCGAGAACCACACACCGTCGCGCACTTCGGGCGATCTCGCCGGCGTCCAGCGTTCGGCCAGCTTCAGTACTTCCAGCGTGGGATCGCGCGGCAGCAGGCCTTTCAGCAAGCTGGCCGCCGGCGAGGACAGATCGTCCAGCCGCTGCTGCAGCTGATCGGCCAGATACGGCTCGTCCAGCGGCTGCATATCCAGCGTCGTCGACAGCAGGTAGCGGTACGGCAGCAGGCCGGAAGGCAGCGCGCCCAGATCGAAGCTGCCGTTGAGTACCTGGCTGTAGCGCTTGTCGTTGTGCAGCGCGCCGACAAGGCCCTGACTCAATGCCGCCAGTTGCGTATCTGACTGGCCAGCGCCAGCCATGGATGGCTCAGTGCCGCGGGCGCAGGATGCGCGCTGCGCAGGAAGTGCGAGTCCCGCGGGCGCAGGGAGCGCTGGAGCGGGGCAGGAGCGGCTGATCGCCAGCAACAGCAGCCGCGAACCGGGCCCATCGCCCACCTGTTCCATCAGCAGCCGCTGATCCGGCGTGGTCGGTGCAGGCATGAAGCTACGCAGATCGGTACTGACCTTCAGCCGCTGGCTGACCATCCAGCCGAGTCCTGCCAATGCCAGCAGCCAAAGCACAAGCAGCGTGGCGCGACCGCCGCGGCGCACTTCAGTGCGCGCCCTGACAGAGGGCCAGCAGCGCCTCGCGCGTCGGTTGTGCGGGCATCTTCGCCGCGAGCGGGCCGAGCAGGTCGATCGCGAGATCGCCGTCAGCCTCCTGCATGCGCATGCAGCGCGAGGTCTTGCCGTCACCGTCGATCACGATGCTGGTCACCGTCTTGGCCACCTTCGCATCGCGCGGCACCAGGGTCAGTGTCCACGCTGCCGCCGGGTCGCCGGCCTGCCGGATCTCGAACGCCTGTTGCAGGCGCCCGGCATCGCCGCTCAGCAACGCCACGAAGCTGTCCAGCAACACCTGCAGCTGCGGTGCGCGGCTGAGTGAAAAGTGCCGCGGGCTCTTGCCCGCGCGCTGCTGGGTCACCTCACCGTCGGCGATGGTGGCGGTTTCGTCATTCGGATGTTCGACATGCCGCTGCAGTTTGTCGCCGCCCAGCCAGGCCAGCTCGCCGGACACCACCAGCGGACGGTCCAGCACCTGCATGAAACGCACCTCGGCAAACGGCGTGCGTGCCGGCGCGGGCTGGCCCAGGGCAGTGATCAACGCTTGCGCCGTTGACGATGCCGCAGCTGGTGCGGGACTGGCCTCAGACGCCGACGCGTTCGCCCACAGCGGCAGCGACATGCTCAGCAGGAGCGCGCAGATCTTGCTGCCAGAAATCATAGAAATTGAACCAGTTGTAGGGGGCGACATGGACATAATGTTCCAGACGTTGCGCGTAACGGGCAATCAGCGCATCCAGTGCCGGGCCACGTTGCTGTCGCGGAATCTCCACCCGGTCGGCCATCGGTTCGAAGATCAGCCGGTAACGGTTGCCGCCCAGGTACAGACCAAAACACAGCACGACCGGCACCTGCAGCGTATGCGCCAGCAGCCACGGACTGATCGGGAACGGAGCCGGTGAACCAAGGAACGGCGCATGCCGCAATACCTCATGCCCGCGCCCGCGATCGGCCAGCATCGCTACTACGGCACCGTTCTGGCAGGCCTCGGACATCGCCAGCGCAATCGAGGTGCCATCCTGCGCGGCGTCGATCACGCAGGCGCCCACTTCCGGCGCCAGCGCTTCCAGCAACTCGGTCATCGCCGGTGTCTTCTGCTTGTCCAGCACCACCCGCAAGGGCATTTCCGGCCGGCGCGAACCGAGCGTCCGCAGCGCCTCGAAACTACCTTGGTGCGAACCGAACAGCAGCACGCCACGGCCCAGCGCAACGCGCTGTTCGAGCAGTTCCAGGCCCTCGGTCTCGATCTGGAACGGCTTCTCGCCATGGGTCAGCAGGAACACCCGATCCATGATCGTGGCCGAGAAATAGTGAAGGTGCTTGAACACCTGCCACGGCATCGCCGGCTGGCCGAACACGCGCTGCAGGTACTGCTTCGACGCCACTCGTTCCGGCCGGCGGCGCAGGTAGAAATACAGCGTGATCGGATACAGGCACAGCCGTGCCACGCGACGGCCGCCATACAGCGCGATCGTGCGGATCAGCCAGATCGCGAAACGACCGCCGCCTTCCGGGCGGGTCTGCCAATGCTCGTTCGTGCTCATGCCGCTCCCTCGACCAGGCCACGTGCCAGCAAGCTGCCGTCACGCCGGATCTCGAAACGGAACCGTGAGCGATCCGCTTCCGTCAGATGCAGCATGGCTGCCTCATCCGGCAGCAGCGGCGCCACGAACTTCGCCTCCAGCACGCACGCCAGCCGCTGCCCACGCCACGCGTGCAGGGCCAGTGCCACCTGTTCCAGCAGCATGACTCCCGGCACCAGCGGATGGCCAGGGAAATGCCCCGGCAACGCCGGATGGCTGGCGTCGATGCACAGCGCCCGCTCGAAGCCGGCGCCATTCATGACGCGGTGGTCCGGTTACCGCGCATCAGCTGCGGCCAGTGCAGGGCCAGCTGCAGCAGCATGTCGTGCAGGCCGGGATGGCTCAGGTGGCGCAGGCGCCAGCGGCGGTAGCCGTACTCGAGCAGGAACGCGGCACCGAGCAATACGTAGCCGCCCACATGCAGCCACGCCGTGGCCCAGCGATCGGATACCAGCAACGGCGAGACGATGCCGAAGCGCGCCAACAGCCCGCTGTGCTCGGCACATAGCAGCAACACCGCGAGTACCACCGCCTGCGTCGCCAGCAACAAGGTCCAGAACCAGGTGAGCTGTCGGGCATAACGCGCCACGCCAGGCTGCGACAGCCGATCGGCACCTTCGATGGCAACGATGAAACGCGCCACCAGCGGCTCGGACGTGCCCAGCGTGCTGCCAAACCAGCCAGCCAGCAGCGCATTGATCAGCACCGGCACGGTTTCCAGCAGCAGGCCGGCGAATCCATACAGCGACAGCAGCAGCAACGACACCAACACGCCCAGCCAGACCAGCCATGGCCCGGCACGACGGGTCTGCAGCCGCGGCAGCATCACTGCCGTCAGCAACAACAGCAGAGCCGCCAGCGGGAAAATCTGCCGGTGCGTCACCGCGCCGGTGATTGCCAGCAACGGATAGGCCAGCAGCAACGGCAGCACATAACGCCGCATCGCGCTTTCAGCAGGTGGGGATGAAGACGTCATGCAGCATTCCGCGATGGCAGCACCGATGGCGCAAGCCTGCCACTGGCGGGGGAATACTGCGTGACGAAACGGGCGTCACCGTGTCGCTCACGAACCGGCATCAACCGACGCGGTGCTGCTCGACATGCGCGGACAGCGTGCGCAGGCTGGTAAAGATCTGTCGGTTGTCCGGATTGTCCGAGCGCAGCTGGAAGCCGTAGCGCTTGGACACGGCCAGCGCGATTTCCAGCGCATCGATCGAGTCCAGCCCCAGCTCGCCACCGAACAACGGGGCATCGGGCTCGATCTGCTCCGAGGTGACCGTCTCGAGATTCAGGCATTCCACGATCAACGTGGCCAATTCGTGTTGCGTCGCTGTCTGCTCTGCCATGCTCGATTCCGTACTCGAAATTCATTGCCTCCCCCCGGTGGCAGTGGCCGCGGAGTGTAACATAGCGCCCTTGTCGTTCCCGGTTGCACGCAATGATTCAGGGATGTGAAGACCCACTGCCCGGCCCACTCCAACGCCATGCGCCACGCATTTCCTACCGGATCGCGGATGCCGCCGCGGCGCTGAAGGAACCGGGCACGCTGGCCTTGTTCGGCTTCGGCACGGGCAGCTCGATGGCTGACGATCCACGTTGCCTGCAGGTGGCGCTGGAGTGTTTTGACGCGCCCGCCCCGCTGGAAATCTGGCAGGTCGATGCGCCCGTGAGCCATGGTACCGACGGCGCGTTGCGCTGGTCGTCAGGCGGCGGCTGGCTATTCGCTGCGATCGAGCTGGACGAGATCGAACATGGCGGCCCCAGCGCCACCGCGCAGTTGGCCTACGAGCAGTTGCACCGCTTCGTCGCCGCGCGTGGCGCGCAGCACGTGCTGCGCGTGTGGAACTACCTCGGCGCGATCAATCGCGGCGAAGGCGATGCCGAGCGTTACAAGCATTTCTGCGACGGCCGCGCGGCCGGCATGGGCGATTTCTTCGCCGAAGGCTTCCCCGCCGCCACTGCCATTGGCCACCACGGCGATCCGCACCGACTGCAGGTCTACCTGCTGGCCTGCGACCAGGGCGGCACGCGTGTGGAAAATCCGCGCCAGGTCAGCGCCTGGCGCTACCCGCGCCAGTACGGTCGCACCCCACCCCGCTTTGCACGTGCCATGACGCTGCCGGCGCAGGATGCGCTGGCGATTTCCGGCACCGCCGCGGTGATCGGTCACGCCTCCGCGCATCAGGACGATCTGGATGCCCAGCTCGAAGAAACGCTGACCAACCTCGAAGCACTGCTGGCCAGCGCCGACATGACGGCCGGCTTCGACAGCCACTCGCCATTGAAAGCCTACGTGCGCCATTCGGCCGATGCCCCGCGCGTGCGCGAGTTCTTCCGGCAGCGCTTGCCCGGCGTGCCAGTATTGTTGCTGCATGGCGATATCTGCCGCAGCGAACTTTTGGTGGAGATCGATGGGTGGCGCTACGCCTGAGCGAGGAGTGAATGGAGAGGAGTGAGTACCAAGAGAAGACGACACGGCTTCTGCTCCTCTCTACTCACTTCTGCTTGATCGGCCGCTTCCAGCCTGGATAGCTCTGCTGTCGGCCACGCGACACGGTCAACTCACCCTCCGGCGCATCATGCGTGATCACCGAACCGGCGCCGATGGTGGCTTGTGCACCAATCGTCACCGGCGCCACCAGCGCGCTGTTGGAACCGATGAAGACGCCATCACCGATCCGGGTCAGGTGCTTGTTCACGCCGTCGTAGTTGCAGGTGATGGTGCCGGCGCCGATGTTCACGTCGCGGCCGATCTCGGTGTCGCCGAGATAACTCAGGTGGTTCGCCTTGCTGTCTTCACCCATGCGGGTTTTCTTGGTTTCGACGAAATTGCCGACGTGCACACCGGCATCCAGTTCGGTGCCCGGGCGCAACCGTGCGAACGGGCCGATCGTGCACGGACCATGGGTGATCACGCCTTCCAGATCACAATGCGACTGCACCACGGTGCCGGCTGCCAGCTGCACGTCCTTCAGCCGGGTGAAGGCGCCGATGCGCACATCGTCACCGAGCATCACGCTGCCTTCGAGGATCACGTCGATGTCGATCTCGACATCGTGCCCGGCCTTCACCGCGCCGCGGACATCGATGCGCACCGGATCAGCCAGTCGGACGCCCCCGGATAGCAGCGCATGCGCAGCACGCTGGCGATAGGCCGCTTCCAGCTCGGTCAGCTGCAGCGCATTGTTGGCGCCGGCGGCCTCCACCGGATCGGCACATTCGACACTGAGCGCGGCGCGGGCTTCCTCGGCCGCCATGCGGAAGATGTCGGTGAGGTAGTACTCGCCCTGGGCGTTGTTGCGATCGAGCCGCTTGATCCAGCCACGCAGCGCCTTCGCATCGGCGACAAGGATGCCGGTGTTGACCAGGTTGACTGCGCGCTGGGCGGGGTCGGCATCCTTCTCCTCGACCACCGCGCGCACCTTGGCATTGCCGTCACACAACACCCGGCCGTAGCCGTGCGGGTCGGCGAGCCGGGTCGTCAGCAGGCTGAAGCCGCCTTCCGCCTCCACCAGCTGCTGCAGTGTCGCCACCCGGGTCAGCGGTACGTCGCCGTACAGCACCAGCACCTGCACGCCGTTGGGTATGCCGGCGAGCGCCTGTTCCACCGCATGGCCGGTACCCAGCCGTTCGGCCTGCAGCACCCAGCGCAGGTCGGGCTGATCGGCGAACGCCGCCTGGACTTGCTCGCCACAATGGCCGTAGACGATGTGGATCGCCGCTGGCTGCAACGCACGCGCCGCGACGATCACATGATCCAGCAAGGGCCTGCCCGCCAGTGGCATGAGCACCTTGGCCCGGTTCGATTTCATCCGCGTGCCGGCGCCGGCGGCAAGGACAATCACGTGCAAGGCTGGGCTTTCCATTTCGCTACCACGCATCAGGGATCAATGATCGCGCAGGATACAACCAGTCTCTGCGGACCGCGTTTCAGTGCGTGGCGGCTTCGTCCGCTGGCTTCAGTTTCTTCAGTTGTGGCGTATAGGCCTTGATGAAGGCATTGCGCAGCACGCCGATGATCGCCTGGGAGGTATCCAGCTGCTTGTCGTCGATACGCCCGCTGATTGGCACGCGGGTGGCGAACTGATCGTTCGCATGGTTCTCGAACAAGGTGACCACCCCCTGGGCCAGCGCCTCATAGGCCAGCTTGATCGGTCCCTTCTTGTCCTGCACCACATCCTGCTTCCAGCTGAAGATCTTCAGGTCGTGGAAAATCGGTTTGGCGTAGCCGTCCAGTTGCCCGTTCCTGGCTTCCAGCTCCATCGAGAAGGTACCGGTGCCACCGGCGAAATCCAGCCCGGCATACGCTTGCGCGAGAGCGTTGGCCCGGGTCAGCTGGATGCCAGTGACCTGCAGCTGGTAGGAGAAATCGCCGAAATGACTCAGTGGATCGAAGGTGGCGTCGGTCTCGAACGGTGCATCGACGAGTATCTTCGCGGTGGCATGCAGAGTAGCTACACGATTGCCCTTGCGCCGCTGGATATTGGTGAGATTGGTGACGGTGCCGTTGACGTCGGTCATCTTCAGATCGACGCGCGGGCTCGACACAAAGTTCTGGAAGGTGACCGTGCCGTTGCTCACGTTGACCTCGTCCAACCGCATCGGTGCCAGCATTTTGAGTTCCCCACGCCAGTCCACGCCCTTTCCGGTCTGGCTGTCTCCAGTGCCATGACCCTCGACAAAGTTGATGGTGGGATCGATAAAATTCACCTTGCCGCGAAACACGCCATGGCTTAGCGCGAACCAACTCAGTTCGATATCAGCGCGTTTGGTATCGAGCAATGGCGCCGGCATTTTGCCGGTCGTCTTGACGATGCGCAGTTCATTGATGGTGTAGCCACCGCGCCACAGGTGCAGGCTGATATCCGCGATCTGGCCGTGGTAATCACCCATCCGATCCAAGCGGGCATTGAGGTAGTGCTTCACCGCGTACGGCAACAGCGCGCGACCGATCAACAGCAGCAGCAGGATGACGACCAGCAGCCAGCCAAGATGGCGGCGATGATGAGGCTTCATGGGGATCGATCCACGGCGCGAGTCCTTCGATTCTAGGCATCGGAATGTTCGCGTGGCGTGGAAGGCCAATGCGCGATGCCTTGCCGGGATAGCAAAACGCCGGCCAAAGGCCGGCGTTTTATCTCGGTGCGGACCGGAGGGCCCCTCAGTGCTTGAGGCTCTTGCGCAGGCGCTCCAACGCCTGCAGCTGGGTCATCGCCTGGACCAGCTTCGCCTGGGCCTCGGCAATGTCCACCGCGTCGGTGCGATGGGCCAGCGCGTCTTCGGCTTCCTTCTTGGCGCGCTGCGCGGACGCCTCGTCCAGATCGGACGCACGCGCGGCGGTGTCGGCCAGCACGGTGATCACCTGCGGCTGCACTTCCAGGATGCCACCGGAAACCCAGAATTGCTGACGCTCACCACCGGCCAGCACCACGTCGACGTGGCCGGGCTTCAGGCGGGTGATCAGTGGGGCGTGGCGGGGCGTGATGCCCAGCTCGCCCAGCTCGCCGGTGGCGACCACCATCACGGCGTCGCCGTGATAGATCTCGGCTTCGGCACTGACGATGTCGACGCGTATGGTTTGGGTCATGACTCAGGTTCCAGATACAAAACGATGGGCGGACGCATGGTCCGCCCTGAGTTCAGGCCGCCTTCTTGGCGCCCATCTCTTCGGCCTTCTTGATCGCCTCGTCAATCGTGCCGACCATGTAGAACGCCTGCTCCGGCAGGTGATCGACATCGCCGTCGACGATCATCTTGAAGCCGCGAATGGTTTCCTTCAGCGGCACGTACTTGCCCGGCGAACCGGTGAACACTTCGGCCACGTGGAACGGCTGCGAGAAGAAGCGCTCGATCTTGCGCGCGCGCGTCACCGACTGCTTGTCTTCCTCGCTCAGCTCGTCCATGCCGAGGATCGCGATGATGTCCTTCAATTCCTTGTAGCGCTGCAGCGTGCCCTGCACGCGGCGGGCAACGTCGTAGTGCTCCTGGCCGATCACCAGCGGATCGAGCTGGCGGCTGGTCGAAGCCAGCGGATCCACGGCCGGGTAGATGCCCAGGCTGGCGATGTCGCGCGACAGCGCCACGGTCGAGTCCAGATGCACGAAGGTGGTCGCCGGCGACGGATCGGTGTAGTCATCCGCGGGCACGTAGACGGCCTGGATCGAGGTGATCGAGCCGGTCTTGGTCGAGGTGATGCGCTCCTGCAGCACGCCCATCTCCTCGGCCAGCGTCGGCTGGTAACCCACGGCCGACGGCATGCGGCCGAGCAGCGCGGACACTTCGGTACCGGCCAGCGTGTAGCGGTAGATGTTGTCGACGAAGAACAGCACGTCACGACCCTTGCCGTGCTCGTCCTTCTCGTCGCGGAAGTACTCGGCCATGGTCAGGCCGGTCAGCGCCACGCGCAGGCGGTTGCCCGGCGGCTCGTTCATCTGGCCGTAGACCATCGCGACCTTGTCGAGCACGTTGGAGTCTTT
>Ga0302314_10004657_pt1 | contig 25171 bp, 22 predicted proteins | sample III_Palsa_N2_3_FD_200533 | JGI IMG/M metagenome (GOLD analysis project Ga0302314, IMG submission 200533) | Peat permafrost microbial communities from Stordalen Mire near Abisko, Sweden - III_Palsa_N2_3 | ecosystem: Environmental > Terrestrial > Soil > Palsa > Peat permafrost | place: Sweden... | reverse complement strand
GCCAGGGTCTCCTCGGCATAGGAGCCGCCGTCGATGTAGTCGAACAACACCCTCGGCAGGCGGCGGCGGGCCGCCTCGCGGTAATCCGCGACCGAGGCTGGCCTCAAGTCAGCGCCTCGCGCACCTTGCGGAACGAGGTGGTCTTGAGCGCAGGAGCGTGGGACGCAGGCGGGGCCTTCAGCAGGTCCATCGCCGCCTTGCTCACCTGCCGCGGCTCTTCCTCGAACAGCGAGGCAAGCTGGTCGGTCATGGCCCCGCCGAGCTGCTCGACATCGACGATGGTCACGGCGCGGCGATAGTAGCGGGTCACGTCGTGGCCGATGCCGATGGCGATCAGTTCAACCGGGCTCTTGCCCTCAATCTCGCCGATCACCTTGCGCAGGTGGCGTTCCAGGTAGTGGCCGGAGTTCACCGAGAGCGTGGAATCGTCGACCGGCGCGCCGTCGGAGATCACCATCAGGATGCGGCGCTGCTCGGTGCGGTGCACCAAGCGCTGGTGCGCCCACATCAGCGCCTCGCCGTCGATGTTCTCCTTCAACAGCCCCTCGCGCATCATCAGCCCGAGGTTCTTGCGCGCCCGCCGCCAGGGGGCGTCGGCCGATTTGTAGATGATGTGGCGCAGGTCGTTCAGCCGGCCGGGGGACGGCGGCTTGCCGTTCTTCAACCAGTCGTCGCGCGACGCGCCGCCCTTCCAGGCCCGGGTGGTGAAGCCCAGTATCTCGACTTTGACGCCGCAGCGTTCCAGCGTGCGCGCCAGGATGTCGGCGCACACCGCCGCGACCATGATCGGCCGGCCGCGCATCGAGCCGGAGTTGTCGATCAGCAGCGAGACCACCGTGTCGCGGAACTCGGTGTCTTCCTCCATCTTGAACGACAGCGGCGCGGTGGGATCGACGATCACCCGGGTCAGCCGCGCGACGTCGAGCAGCCCCTCTTCCAAATCGAACGACCAGGTGCGGTTCTGCTGCGCCAGCAGGCGGCGCTGCAGCCGGTTGGCCAGGCGCGAGACCACGTTGGAGAGATGCGCCAGCTGCTGGTCGAGGTAAGCGCGCAGCCGCGTCAGCTCCTCGGCGTCGCAAAGCTCCTCGGCGGTGATGATCTCGTCGTGGTGGGTGGTGTAGATCTTGTACGCCGGCTCGGCCTTGCCGCTGTCCTTCAGGTCCGGACGCGCGGGGCGGTCGCCGTCACCGGTCTCCAGCTCATCGTCGGACGGCTCGGCGTTCTCGTCTTCCTCGGTCTCGGTGAGGGTGCTTTCGGCGGTCTCGGACTCGCGATGCGACTTCTCCGAGTCGTCGAGCGTGGCGCTCTGCGGCGACTGGTCTTCGCCCTCGCCTTCGCCCTCGTCGCTGGCCTCGGCCTCGCCGTCCTGGCTTTCTTCGTCCTGGGCGTCCTGGTCGGGCGCATCGGAGAGGTCGTCGCCCAACTCCATGTCGCGGACGATGGCGCGGGCGATGCGGGCGAACGCCTTCTGGTCTTCCAGCGTGCCGTTCAGCTTGTCGAGATCGCCGCCGGCCTTGGCCTCGACCTGTTCGCGGAAGGCGTCGACCAAGGCCTTCGCGGCCGGCGGGGGGGGCGAGCCGGTCAGCCGCTCGCGTACGATCAGCGCCAGGATATCGGCCATCGGCGCCGCGGCCGGATCGATCAGATGGTCGAGGCCCTTTCGCTGCGCGGTGTGCTCCCAGACCGCGGCGAGGTTGTCGCGCACGCCGCCCAGCGCATTGGCGCCGATCGCCTCGATCCGGGCTTGCTCCAACGCGTCGTAGACCTGGGCCCCCTCGACCGACTTCGGACGCGCCTTGCCGTGCAGGGTCTCGTCGTGGTGAGCGACGCGCAGCGCCAGCTGGTCGGCGAGGCCGCGGATGCGGGTAGTCTCGGGCCCGGAAAGTTCGCGCGGCGGATGTGGCAGTACGGCCCGATGGCCGTTGAGGCTCGGTCCGTCGCCGGAGAACACCACCTCCAGGTCAGGCTGTTCGGCGAGCGACCGCGCCGCGTTGGCGAGCGCGCGCTTGAAGATTTCGGTCGGAGTCTCCCGCTGAGGCATGGGGAGGTCTTATCGCCTGATGCGCGGTCTGCGAAAGGGGAATCGCCGCGGGCCGCGTCAGCCGATCGACGGCGCGGTCTTGATCGGGCCTTCGTCGGGGTTCGGCGGCTCGGCCTTCACCGGCTCCAGCCGCCAGGTGCGTCCGTCGGGCGCCTTGGCTTCGTAGGGGCCCTTGGACTGGATCGGGAAGGTGACGATCGTCTGAGCGCGAGCGTCGGAAAGCACGATGCTTCCCTTGTCGTCGAGCGCCCAGTTCGCGACCGTCTTCAGCGCCGGAAAGGCGCGACGGCAGGCGAGCGGCGCCTTCAGCTCGAAGCCGGCGAAGCTGGTCTGACGGGTCAGGGTCAAGGTGCAGGCGACCTTGCCGCCGACTTCGCTGAGCCGCCAGTCGCCGGCGGCGCGCGCCATCGCCAGATCGGCCGCCGCGAACGCCGGGCCGGCCGTCAGCAGCATCAGGGCACAGAGGCCGATTCCGCGCATGGCGCTCCAATTCAACCCCCGACGCAAAGCTTAGCGCCTTTGGGTTGGAACGCCAATCAAAGCCGGCGCCCCCTTAGTGTCGGTCGATAATCGCCGTCAAAGTGAGCGCGCCGTTGCCGGCTTCGTCGGTCAGGCGGCGTGAAAGTTCGCGCGCCCCGACCGGGTAGGCCTCGCCGCCATCGGCGATTTCGCCCGCCAGGCGCGACACCTCGGCCAGGGCGGCGACGAGCATCTCGATATGCTCGCGCGCCAGCACCTTGGTCTCAAGCTGCAGGCGCCGGATGCGGTCGGCGGGCGATTCCGGCGCGCCGGACGAGGGAAAGACGACGAGGTGACTTGCGGACATAACCAGCCATCCAGGATGTGTTCGGTGAGGACCGGGGCGCGACGACCGTCACGCTCCGCCTCCTGTGCCCGACTCAATCCTCGATCTCGCCGTCGGTTCCCGCCCCAAGGCAGCGTTTCCGGCCAGCGTTGCGAATCAGGCACGCTCCCTATTTCGGGCGGCCTGGACGTACACTTTCTGGGCGCCTTCACTGACGAACCCCATGGTTCCGTAGGCGTGGCGCGGCACGGGATAGGCATCGTCGCCGCGGGGCTTGACGGTCGCCAAGGTGGCGCCAGCCTGCCGCAGCGCCCTCAGGGCCGCGAAACACATCGCGCGAGATAGCCCCAGCCGCCGGAACTCGGGATCGACGCCGACCGGCTCGAATAGCCCGATCCGGTTCACGTCATCCAGCCACGTGGTGCACGAGGCGACGATGGGTCCGCCCGGTCCCTCGACGCCGAAATCCAGCTCCGGCCGGTAGGGCCAAGTCCGCATCATGTCGCGATAGCGCTCTGCGGTCATCCCCGAGACCAGCGGCGGATCGGCCGCGTCGTAATTGGCGAAGCGCGACCAGCTGGCGCGGTGCCCGGCCACCTTGCGCTCGACGTCGCCGATCTCGACCATCGACAACACCTTGAACCCCGGCGGCAGGATCGGCTCGGGGATGTCCGCCAGGTTTCGGAAGGTGTGCAGGCCGAACGGACCCCGCTGGCGCGGACGGTAGCCACGCCGCGCTAGGGCCTGGACCAGCAGGGTGTCGTGTTCGAACGCGATCGTGCCCAGGCTCTTGCCAGGGTTGGTCGCCTCGGCCCAATCGAGCACCTCGTCGTAGAGCGCGGCGTGGTCGGGGCGGACCAGGATATAGAACTGGTCGGCGTCGTCGTCCGCGTCGGCTTCGCGCCACGACCAGGCCCAGGCGACGACGTCTTCGCCGCTGAACCAGAGCCGGGTCGGCCAATCGGCCGATGGCGCTCGCGGATAGCGCTGCCAGGCGAGGTCGCCGATGTGGAGATGGCTGGTGCGCCGCCAGCAGGCCTGAACCAGCGCCTGCATGGCGCGCAAATCTTCGGGGCCCGCGTAGTCGCGGAAGGTGGTCGAGGGCATGGGACGTCCTGCTGAAAAGCGAGAGCAAGCGACGCGGCGCGCGACCGCGTCGGGCGGTCTGAACCGGCGTTCAGGGCGATCTTGCTAAGACACCGATGTCGTCTCCCTCGATGTCGGGCAGCCTACGCCGGCGGCGGCTTTGCGCAAGCCGCGCGGTTTACTTTGGCGTCGGCGCCGGCTATGGGCGCGCCATGCGGCTCATCGGCCAAGGTTGCGTTACGAATTCGAACGCCCGTCTATCGGGGCGGAGAGAAGTCGTGCGCGGTCGTCCGATCTAGCAGCACTTTTCCCCAAAGCCCCGCCGAGATGGTCGGGGCTCTGGATTTCAGCCAAGGTCCCGTCCGTCCGGCTCCATCAGCGAGACGAGACATGACCACTCCAGACGAAGAACCCTTCCCCGAGCATCTGCGGATGCCGCCGACCCCCGTGCTTGAGACCGAGCGACTGATCCTGCGGCCGCCCCGAGAGTCGGATACGCCCGCCGTGCAGCGCAGATTTCCGCATTGGGAGGTGGTGCGCTACCTCCACGCCGAGGTGCCCTGGCCTTACCCCGACGACGGGGCGGCCGAGCACTGGGTCAGGATGAGCCGCGAGATGGCGGCGCGCGAGAAGAGCCACTGGGCCATCACACTGAAAGGCGGCGACGACGAACTGGTCGGGCTGATCGTGCTCTGGGCCGACGACGGCAAGACCCGCGACCAGCGCGGCTTCTGGCTCGATCCCGAACTCTGGGGCCGCGGCATGATGACCGAGGCGGCCAACCGCGTCACCGACTACGCGCTGAGCGAACTGCGCTGGCCGCATCTATGGCTCAACAACGCCGAGGCCAACATCGCTTCGCACCGGGTGAAGGAAAAGCAGGGCGCCACCCTGATCGACCGCACCCCCCGCCCTTACGTCTCGGGCGAAGGGATCAAGGTCACCTGGCTGCTGACGCGCGAGGCCTGGTTCGCGCACAGAAAAGCCCCACCCCCCTGAGGCTGCGGGCATTCACGCATCCGCCGTGGCCAAAGTTGCGTGTGAAAACCCTTCCCCCACATGGGGAAGGGTTGAGCTTTGCAGATGCCAGAGTGCCTTAGCCTGAGGAGACGGTCGCGGTCTCCAGGCAAGGCGCAGGCCCTCTAGGGGGCGGGTTCGGAACCTAGCGGTCGCCGTCGGTGATGTCGGCGATGCGGCCGTCGATCAGTTCGCCACCGGCGGTGGAGACGATTTCGCCGGCGTCTTTCACGCCGCGCTTGGCCTGATGGTGCTCGGTCGTTTCCGGCTTCTTCGGCGCGTCGGGGGTGGCTTCGGGGGTCTTCGGATCGGACATGGGAGGCTCCGGCTGAAACGGCTGCGGGCAAGATCGCACGCCGTTCGCCGAGAGTCAGCCCCCAGAGCCTGGTGGGCTCATCCTGAGACCACCAGGCTCTAAACTTTTGAATTGCGAGCTCACGGCGCGACGCCGAGCCGCTTATAGGTGTCGGCCACGGACGGATCGCGCTTCTGCGCCGCGGCGATGTCGGCGTCGCCGCCCTTGGCGTCGCCTTGCCGCCGCTTGGCGATGCCGCGGATGTAAAGCGAGGGCGCGATGGTCGCATCGACATCCAGCGCGGCGTCGTAGTCGGCGACCGCGCGATCGAGCTGACCTAAGCGGAAATAGACGAAGCCGCGGCTGTCCAGCGTCGGCGGATCGCGCGGCGCGAGCTTCAGCGCCTCGTCGCAGTCGTCGAGCGCCGCCGGCAGGTCCTTGTTGGCCTGGGCGCGGGTGAAGCAGCGCGCGTTCAGCGTCGCCGCGTCGTGCGGCTTCAGCGCCACCGCCCGGTCCATGTCGTCCAGCGCGCTGGCGAAATCGCCCTTGGCGGCGAAGGCGTCAGCCCGATCGATATAGCCGGCCGCGTCGGTGGGGCTGGTCTTGATCCGCGTCGCCAGCTCCTGGTCAGTCGCCTGGTACCAGCGCGGCGCCTTCAGATAGAGCCGGTTCGCGGCGAGCGCCTTCAGTTTCGAGGTGGCGAGCACAACCTGGTCGGCCGGGAACTCCTTGGCCACCGAAACTACGCTGGCTTGCATGGTGAAGACGCCATGGTCGATGCTCGACTTGCGAACGAAGTTTCGGCCCGCCTCGGTCTCATTGACGTCGGGCGCACTGACCGTGAAATCCTGGCCGCCGCGCGGCAGGACGATGGTCTCGGTGACGCGGGTGAAACCCGGGAACGGCACCACGAACGGCGCGTCCTGATGCGGCCCCGGATCGCGGTTATAATCGGCGTCCCAGCCCAGGCCAGCGTCGTCCGCCTCGTATTGGCGGCCGAAGTCAGCGCCTGTGCCCCAGTCCATCTTCGCACTGCCGTCCAGCGTCAGCCGCTCTTCGCCGCTCGCTTCGTCATAGGTGGCGTCGACCGCCTTGATGTCGATCCATCGGTACTGGCTGCTCCAGTACTGCCGCAGCTTCTGCTCGCGATCGGCGGCGGACAGCTGGTCCACGTTGAGTTTCATCCCCATCGCCAGGTCGCCGCGCAGCACGGTTTCCACGTGCGCAGGCGCCGGCGCATCGAGGCCGGCGGACGCATCGAGATGGATGCGGATCTCGGTCAGCGGCGCCTTGGGCGGCGCGGGGATCAGCCGTTCCAGCTTCGCGCCCGACGCCTGCACCGGCAGCGCCCAGTCGAAATTGGGCACATCGAGCATGGCCAGGCTGCGGTCGCCCAACCGGGTGCCGTCCATCCAATAAACCTTGCCCTTGATCTGGGCGCGCACCAGCACGTGGTCGAACATCAGGCTGGTCGGCAGCATGGCGTCCAGTCCATCCGCGCCGCGGCTGCTGACCAGCGCCGGCTGCGCCTCGATGCCCAGTCCTTTCAGCAGCGCGAGCAGCAGGCTGGTCTTTCCCTTGCAGTCGCCGAACCGGCGCGCCCAGGTCGAGTCCGCGCCGGCCGGCACATAGCCGCCGTCGTTGATGCCGAGGAAGACGTAGCGAACCTGGTCCTGCACCAGCCGCAGCGCCGCCGCGGCCTGGATTTCCGGATCGCTGGAGACCGCCTTGATCTTGGCGATCTCGGCGGTCAGCGCCGAGTCCGGCTTCAGTGTCGCCGCCTTGTCATAGAGCGGCGCCATCACCGCCGAGACGTCGCTCCAATCGGCGAATTCGGTGGTCTGGATCAGGCTGACATTCGAATAGCGCGCAGGCGCCCCTTTCGGCGTGGCCGGGCGCACCGCATTGGTCATGTCGACGACGAGCTCGGTTCCGTCGGCGGACTTGGTCACCGTGGGCGCGGCAAGCCCGTCGGTCTCGCGCCAGCGCATGGTCTTGCGCGGCCCCCACACCTGGCGAATGTAGAGACGCGCGACCGGAACCGGGAAGATGTCGCCGGTCATATATTGCGAGTGGCCCTGCATCGCCGGGTCGTGACGCTTCACGGTGAAGGCGACATCCAGCACGTCGCCGACCTGCAGCCCCTCGGGTTGCAGCGCCGCGGTCAGCACGCCGTCCAGCGTGGCGAGTTCGAGGTTGGTTTCGCGCCGCAGCACGGTGAAGGTTTGGCCGGCGGCGAGCACGTCGATCACCTGGTCGCCGCGGATGATGTGCACCTTGTGCACCGTCAGCGCGTCGGTCTCGGGGTTCCAAGGCAGGGCGACCGTGCCGGCCTGCAGCCCCTGCGGCGTCTGGAAGCGGATGGCGGTCTCGGCGTAGGTCTCGTCCCCATCCGGGGCGAACCGGGTCTGCTGGTCCTGCAGCAGGAACTTCACCGCCGCGGCGTCGGTGGCCGGCGGCGCGGCGGGAACCGGGACCGGCTTGACCCAGGCCTCCGGCGGGGCGATCGCGACCGTGCCCTGCGCCCACGCCGACGACGCGGCCAGCGTCAGCACCAGCCCCGCCAACACCTTGATCATGCACGCATCCTTGAACTCGCGACGACGATAGCGTGGGCTGCGGCCTTTGCAACCCCGGCAGAGCGACGCACCGCGTCCGATCGCTTGAATCACAAGCCTGTTGACATCCAGAATTAAAAATATCAATTTTACGATTGAGAAAATTGATTTGGTCATGGCAGACACAGACTCCACCGACTGGCAGGAATTGACCCGGCTCACCGACGGCCAGCCGTTCGTGATCGAACGCGTGCGGCTGGTGGGCAAGGACATCGCGATCGAAGGCGCGTTCGCGCCGCCGCAGCTGGCGCGGCTGTCGGGCGAGGATCAGGTGTTCGTCGCCGCCTTCCTGCGCGGGCACGGCTCGATCAAGGAAATGGAGCAGATGTTCGGGGTCAGCTACCCGACCATCAAGGCGCGGCTGAACCGCATCGCCGCCAGCCTCGACTTCATCGACGAGAGCCCCGCCCCTGCGAGGTCCGATGTCCGCAGCGAAGTGCTGGACCGGCTCGCCCGTGGCGAAATCACCGCCGAAGACGCCATCGCCGCCCTGGAGGAAGCCAAATGAGCCAGGTCACTGCCATGTTCCGATCCCAGTTGCGTGAGGCTGTGCGCGAGGCGCACGCGCCGCCAAGCCCGGTCGTCGCGCGGGTCGCCCCGCCCAAGCAGGCACACCGCACCAAGATACGGCTCTGGCTACCGCTGTCGCCGCTGTGGGTGATCCTCAGCCCGTTCCCGATCCTGCTAGCGCCACTGCTCTGGCTGGCGCCCAAGACCCGGCGCATCCGCCCTTTTCGCGCCGTCTTCGCGATGGGCGGGGTGCTGTTCGCCCTCTCCGGAACCGTGGTCGACGTCGATACGCCCGACGCCCTCGTCCGCATCCATATCTACTAGGAGTTCATCGCCATGAACGAAGACCGTAAGCGCATCCTCGGCATGTTGGCCGAGGGCAAGATCACCGCCGACGAGGCCGAACGGCTGCTCGACGCCCTGGGCCGCGGCCCGGCGCCCCAGCTCGGCTCAAGCTTCGCCCCCAGGACCAATGGCGCGCCGAAATACTTCCGCGTCGAGGTCAACGCCAACGAACCCGGCGACGCCGGCCCGACCAAGGTCAATGTGCGCATCCCGATGCAGCTGCTGCGCGCCGGCGTGCGGCTCAGTGCCCTGATCCCGGCCCGGGCCCGCGACGAGGTCAACGCCGCCATGGCCCGCGAGGGCATCCCGTTCGACATCAACCAGCTGAAGCCGGAAAACCTCGACGACCTGATCGAACACCTCGCCGACTTCAACGTCGACGTCGACAGCGGCGACGCGAAGGTTCGCGTGTACTGCGAGTAAGCGTCCTTCTCCCCTCGCGGGAGAAGGTGGCCCGCGAAGCGGGTCGCATGAGGGGTCGACGGGTGACTGCGGATTAGCGGCGACAGCCCTCATCCGGCCTTTCGGGCCATCTTCTCCCGCAAGGGGAGAAGGGACTCAGAGGTTGAACAGCGCCGGATCGCCGCCCTGCGCCGCGATATTCACGCTGACCACGCGCTCCACGGCGAAGCGGGTCAGGGCGTAGGGGCCGCCGGCCTTGGGACCGGTGCCGGATAGGCCCTCGCCGCCAAACGGCTGCACCCCCACCACCGCGCCGATGATCGAGCGGTTGACGTAGCAGTTGCCGGCCGGGACCAGCCGGCGCACCTCGTCGGCGAAGCTCTCCAGCCGGCTGTGCACGCCGAGCGTCAGACCGTAGCGGGTCGAGGCCAGGGTCCTGGCGACATCGGCCAGGCCGCCCGGCGGATAGCGCAGCACGTGCAGGATCGGGCCGAACACCTCACGAGTTAGGAACCGCGCGTCCGGGATCTCGGCCAGGATCGGCGGAAAGTAGAGACCGTCCGGCGCATCGAGGCGGCGGATCACCTTGGCCTCGCGGGTGAGCCGTGCGGCGTGCGCCTCCAGCGCCGATTTAGCCGCCTCGTCTATCACCGGCCCGACGTCGGTCGCGGGATCGGCCGGATCGCCAACCACGAGGGCGTCCATCGCGCCGGCGAGGCCCGCGATCAGCTCGTCGGCGGTCTCGTCGGGGGCGATCAGCAGCCGCAGCGCCGAGCAGCGCTGGCCAGCGGAGCCGAAGGCCGAGACGATCGCGTCGTCGATCACCTGTTCCTTCAGCGCCGTGGTGTCGACGAACATGGCGTTGAGCCCGCCGGTCTCGGCGATGAACGGTACGATCGGGCCATCGCGCGCCGCCAGCTTGCGGTTGATCGCGAACGCGGTGTCCGTCCCGCCGGTGAAGGCGACGCCGTCGCAACCGGGATGGGCGATCAGCGCCTGGCCGACGCTCTCGCCGCCGCCGGGCGTCAGCGCCAGCAGCGCCGGCGCGATGCCTGCGGCGTGGAAGAGCCGCACGGCCTCGGCGGCGATGCGCGGGGTCTGCTCGGCCGGCTTGGCCAGCACTGCATTGCCCGCCGCCAGCGCCGCGGCGACCTGGCCGGTGAAGATCGACAGCGGGAAGTTCCACGGGCTGATGGCGACGAACACGCCGCGCCCATGCAACTCCAGCGCGTTGGTCTCGCCGACCGGTCCCGGCAGCGGGCGCGGGCCGGCGAAGTCGCGCGCGGCGATGGCGCCGTAGTAGCGGCAGAAGTCCGTCGCCTCGCGCACCTCGGCGACGCCGTCGGCGAAGGTCTTGCCGGCCTCGCGGGTGAGCAGGGCGACCAGTCGCGGCAGCGCCGCCTCGATCGCGTCGGCGACCGCGTTCAGCTTGCGCGCTCGGGCGACGCCGCCGGCGGCGTCCCAGGCGTCTTGCGCTTTGCGGGCCGCGGCGAAAGCCTTGTCGATATCGACCGGGGTTGCGTCGGCGGGCGGCGCGGGAAGGCCACGAGCGTCCAGCGCCGCGACCGCTCCGGAGAGCCGCGCGCGTTCGGCGGCGATGCTGAGGTCGACACCGGCGGCGCCGCGGCGTTCGGGCAGCAGGATATCGCGCGGCTTGGGGATCTTCGGGTGGGGGCCAGGCTGCGCGCGCACCGCCGCCAGGGGGTCGCCAGCGACGACCTGCGGCGGCACGTCGTCGTCCAGCAGCGCGTGGACGAACGAGGTGTTGGCGCCGTTCTCCAGCAGGCGGCGCACCAGGTAGGGCAGCAGATCCTCATGCCCGCCGACGGGCGCGTAGACCCGCAGCGGCATGTCGTTCCAGCGTGCGGACGCCGCCGCGTGCAGCGCCTCGCCCATGCCGTGCAGCCGCTGGCGCTCGCAGCGCACCCCACGCCGCTCCGACAACATCTCCACGGAGGCCAGGGTGTGGGCGTTGTGGGTGGCGAACTGGCCGTAGAGCGCCGGCGCGGCGGCCAGCAGGCGGTCGGCGCAGACCAGGTAGGACAGGTCGGTGGCGGCCTTGGTAGTGTAGACCGGGTAGTCGGGCCGGCCGCCGATCTGGGCGCGCTTGATCTCGGCGTCCCAGTAGGCGCCCTTCACCAGCCGCACCATCAGCCGCCGCCCGCTACGGCGCGCGAGCTCGGCCACCCGGTCGATCACCTCCGGCCCGCGCTTTTGGTAGGCCTGGATCGCCAGCCCGAGGCCGCGCCAGTCGGCGTGCAACTCGGGCGCCTCGGCGAGCTTCTCCAGCAGCTTCAGCGAGATCGCCAGCCGGTCGGCCTCCTCGGCGTCGAGCGTCAAGTTGATGTCGTGCTCGCACGCCGAGGCGACGATGCGCAGGACGCGGGGATAGAGCTCCTCGAACAGCCGGTGTTCCTGCGTCGCCTCATAGCGCGGGTGCAGGGCCGAGAGCTTGACCGAGATGCCGTGGCCCTCCTCCGGCCCCTGCCCGCCCGCGGCCTCGCCCACCGCGGCGATCGCGTTGAGATAGGAGGCTTCGTAGCGCTCGGCATCGGCATAGGTGCGGGCGCCCTCGCCGAGCATGTCGAACGAACAGACGAAGCCGGATCGCGCCGCGCGCTTCAGCGCCGCCTGGATGGTGCGGCCGAGCACGAACTGGTCGCCCATTACCCCGATCGCGGTGGCGACCGCACGGCGGATCACCGGCTCGCCCAGCCGACCAGCCAGACCCTTGAGGAAACCGGCCAGATCGCGCTTGGCGTTCTCGTCCGGCTCGACCAGGCGGCCGGTCAGCATCAGGCCCCAGGTGCCGGCGTTGACGAACAGGCTGTCGGACTGCCCGGCATGGCGCGCCCAGTCGGCCGAGCCGATCTTCTCGGCGATCAGCGCGTCGCGCGTCGCCTCGTCGGGCGTGCGCAGCAGCGCTTCGGCCAGGCACATCAAGGCGAGGCCCTCGGGGGTCGAGAGGCCAAACTCCTGCAGGAAGCTCTCGACCACGCCCTGACGGCGGGCGATGCGCCGCGCCTCCTCGACCAGCGAGATCGCCGTGCCGCGCACCGCCAGGGCGTCGGCGCCCAGCGGCTCGGCGGCGAGAATGCGGGCGACGGCCTTGGTCTCGTCTTCGTATTTCCCGGCGTCGAGCGCGTCCCAGTCGAGGGGTGTGGCGAGGCTGGGCGCGGTGTTGGGCATGATCCGACAGCTAGGCGGGGCGCACGTCCGGCGCAAGCGGCCTAGAAAAACTGGCGTGTCGGAATGTCGCAGCGGGGTTTATCATGCGGCGTCTTCTGGCGCCCCTGTTCTTGCCGCGCCACTCCCGCACATCCCCATGAGGTGACCCATGCGCTATCGCCAGCTTGGCCGCTCTGGCCTGTTCGTTTCGGAAATCTGCCTCGGCGCCATGACCTTCGGCGGCGGCTCAGGCGGCATCTGGTCGATGATCGGCGATCTCGACCAGCAGGCCACCAACGCCGTGATCGGCAAGGCGCTGGAGAGCGGCGTCAACTTCATCGACACCGCCGACGTCTACTCGATGGGCGTCTCCGAGAAGCTGGTCGGCCAGTCGCTGAAGGACCTCGGCGTCAAACGGTCCGACGTGGTGATCGCGACCAAGGCGTTCGGCGAGATGGGCCCCGGTCCCAACGACCGCGGCGCCTCGCGCGGCCACATCATGGATGCGGTGAAGGCGAGCCTGGACCGGCTCGGCCTCGACCACATCGACCTCTACCAGATGCACGGCAACGACATCGTCACCCCGCTCGACGAGACCTTGCGCGCGCTCGACGACCTCGTGACCCAGGGCCTGGTGCGCTACATCGGCTGCTCCAACTGGGCGGCCTGGAGGATCGCCAAGGCGGTCGGCCTCAGCGACCATCGCAACATGGCGCGGTTCGAGACGGTGCAGGCCTACTACTCGATCGCCGGGCGCGAGCTTGAGCGCGACATCGTGCCGATGATGCAGAGCGAAGGCGTCGGACTGATGGTCTGGTCCCCGCTCGCCGGCGGCTTCCTCTCCGGCAAGTTCGAGCGCGAAGGCAAGGGCCCGCAAGGCGCCCGCCGCACCAGCTTCGACTTCCCGCCGGTGAACAAGGAGGCCGCCTGGCCGATCATCGACGCCATGCGCGTCGTCGCCGGCGCCCACGGCGTCTCGGTGGCCCGGGTGGCGCTGGCCTATGTGCTGGCCAAGCCGTTCGTCACCACCGTGATCATTGGCGCGCGCAACACCGAGCAGCTCGAAGACAACCTCGCCGCGGCGGAGCTGAAGCTCTCGGGCGAAGAGCTGGCGAAGCTGGACGAGGTCTCGGCGCTGTCACCGGAATATCCGGGCTGGATGTTCGCGCGGCAGGGTAGCAACCGGGCGCCGAAAGACTTCGTGAAGGCATAGCCCCCGCCGCTATAGCCCGCTCATTCCGGCGAACGCCGGAACCCAGGCAGGACGCGGTTGAAGGGGCGCCACGGAAACGGAGCCTCTCTACCTGACCACTTGGGGATCGACGTGCCCGGAAGCTGCCGTTGGGAATGGCGGAGATGGGTAGCGGACCTTGTGCTCTGGTCCCTCGCGTAGTTGAATCGTCCGCTGGTTGGCCGATAAACCTGAGCGAGAATGGGCGTCAGGAACTATTTGATCGAAGGCGTTTCCGGTGCCGGCAAGACGGCGGTCGCCACGGAACTGCAGCGGCGCGGGTACCAGGCCGTCCACGGCGACCGGGAACTGGTGTATCGCGGCGATCCGGAAACGGGGCAGCCGATGGTTCCAGAGACGGCTATGCCGACTGCTATCTGGATGTCCGAGCACCAGATTTGGGATGTAGAGAAGGTACGAGCCTTCGTGGCCAACCAGGAGGCGGCGGTCACGTTTTTCTGTGGTGGCTCAAGGAATTTCTCCAACTTCATCGACCTGTTCGACGGCGTGTTTGTCCTGGAGGTCGACCGGGACACCATGAACCGGCGGATTGATCAGCGCTTGGCGCTGGACCCGACCGACTTCGGCGGAACCCCGGAGGAACGGGACCTGATCGAGCAATTGTATGCAACGAAGGGGGATGTTCCGAAGAATGCGATGAGCATTGACGCAACGGCGCCGATCGCCCGCGTTGTCGACGATATTCTCTCGAAATGCGGGGAGGGAGGTCCAGGGACCAATCAGGAAGCTGCGCACTAACGCTCGCCGTCTCCGCGGTTTGTTTAGGGTCGAAATTCACATTGGCGTCATGCCCGGAAGCGGACGCGCCGCAGGGGCTGGAGTCCAAACGCTACAGGCCGAACCAGTCGGTCGAAGCCGGTCGGTAAGACCGCGCCGGAAAGCGGCCGTCGCCAGCGAGCCGCGCCTGCTGCAATCGCGAAAAACGGCGACGCGCGCGCCATCGCTGGCGGGCTGGCCTCATGACAGATCCCGGCCTGATGTTAGAACCCTGGCAAAGTCGCTCGGGCGGCGCGGAGGGTGAGCATGCTGGAAGGACGGTGTCACTGCGGCCAGGTGGGCTGGCGATTCGATGGCGTGCCCGACCACGCCACCGCCTGTAACTGCTCCATGTGCCGCCGCCGCGGCGCACTCTGGGGCTATGGCCACGACGGCGTCGATGTGCATGTCGACGGCGAGACGGCCGTCTACGTCTGGGGCGACGCCAGCCTGGGCACGCACTTCTGTCCGACCTGCGGGATCGTGGCCTACTGGCGCGGACTGACCACCGACGCGGAGGGTCGGCGCCGCATGGGCTTCAACCTGCGCCTGGCCGAGCCGGAGGCGGTCGCCGACATCCCGGTCCACCACCTCGATGGCTTCGACACCTGGGAGGGCGTCAACGACGGTCGCTGCGTGAAGGACATGTGGTTCTGAGCGTGGCGGGAAGTGGGCTCTCGCGCGCAGTGTACTCACGATGGCGGACGCCTAGCTAAAGACTGCTTTGGGGTCGAAACCGTCCGTTGGGCTCATGCCCCAAGCGCACGCGCCGGACGAGGGCGCGAGGGGGGAGCGGAAAGTCGCTGACCCGCGACTACGCGCCTACACACTCGAAATCGGTCGGCATTTTCCTGCCCAACTGAGTCCAGGCGCCTCTGATGGTCGAACCGTCGGCGCTGACCGTTCCGATGTAGGTCCAGTCTGGGTCCCGCCCGGCGTAGCGAAAAGGAAACAAATCCCAGTGCCGCCCGCCGAAGCCATGGATGTCGAACTCAACGCGTTGGCCGTCCCGGCGAAAGTTCCAGACAGCCCCTCCGTTTGGGCGTTCGGTCCAGAACACCGGCGCAAACATCTTGGCGCCCAGTCCGCCGTTCTGGTCCGTGTGGACGTGGAGGGCAAGCGGCCCATGAAAGACCCCAGCGTCCACATCCGCTGCCCATATTCCAGTCAAGCCCGGGCACTTGGGTGCGACTGGCTCGGCGTTTGCCAACTGGCCGTGCGCCACCAACGCTACGGCGGTCAGGAGGGCTCGCATGGGCATTAGAACCGTCCTCGTGCTCTGGGGTGAGGCTGGCGAGCCGAACCCTAACTTCGGGCCGTTTCATGCGTGTTTCTGGTGCGCGGAAACGCGAGAATGTCCAATGATCGCGATGGGTCAAACCTCACCGGTGGGCACGCCGATCCCGAAGCCGTCAGGTGGAGAGCGTGCTCCGTTTCGGCGATCCCTTTAACCTCGGCCTTCGCCGGAATGAGCGGGTTGTTGGGGGCTCGAATGAAAAAGGGCGCGCCTCGCGGCGCGCCCTTTTCCGTTTCGCCGAGACCGGCCGGATCAGTAGCCGTTGATCCGGGCGTAGCGGTCGCGGTGGTAGGCTTGGCCGCCGTAGGCCGCTTCGGCGGCGCGGGCGCGCTTCAGGTAGAAGCCGGCGTCGTGGGCGTCGGTCATGCCGATGCCGCCGTGCATCTGGACCATCTCGTTGGAAACGAGGTGCAGGGTGTCGCCGACCTTGGCCTTCGCCAGCGAGACCAGTTCCGGCACGTCCGGGCTGTCGTTGTCGATCGCGGCGAGCGCCGCTTCGACGCAGGAACGGGCCAGTTCGAGATCGGTGAACATCTTGGCGGCGCGGTGCTGCAGCGCCTGGAACGCACCGATCACCTGACCGAACTGAACGCGGGTCTTGAGGTAGTCCAGCGTGGTCTCGAACGCCTGGATCGCCGAGCCGAGCATCTCGGCCGAGAGGCCGGCGCGGGCGCGGTCGAGCACCTTTTCCAACAGGTCGAAGCCCTTGTCGGCTTCGCCCAGCACGGCGTCGGCGCCCACTTCGACATTCTCGAAGCTGACGATGGCGGCGCCGCGGCTGTCGGCCAGCTTCAGCTGCTTGCGCGAAACACCCTTGGCGTCGGCGGGCACGAGGAACAGCGTCACGCCGGCCTTGTCGCCCGGCTTGCCGGAGGTGCGGGCCGAGACGACGAACACGCCGGCGGCCATGCCTTCGAGCACGAAGGTCTTCTTGCCCGAGAGACTGTAGCCGGCGCCGGACTTGGTCGCCGCGAGCGCGACCTTCTCGGGCGCGTGGTGCGGGCCTTCTTCGATGGCCAGCGTGCCGACCGCTTCGCCGGCGGCGATCTTCGGCAGCCAGGCTTCCTTCTGCGCGGCGGTGCCGCCGAGGATCAGGGCGCTGGCGGCGGCGAGCGCGGTGGAGAGCAGCGGCGAGGCGGTAAGCGTGCGGCCGGTCTCTTCCAGCACCAGGCCGAGGCTCAGATAGCCGAAGTCGGAACCGCCGTACTCTTCGGGGATGATCACCCCGGTCCAGCCCATTTCCGCCATCTCGTTGAAGGCGGCGGGGTCATAGCCCAGCGGCTGTCCGCTATCGCGCATCTTGCGGAACGCCGACACCGGGGACTTTTCCTGGGTCCAGGTGCGCGCCGCGTCGCGCAGCATGCTTTGTTCTTCGGTCAAAACGGCCATGTTTTTGTTTCCTCTAGTTAGATGAAGGGCCCAGCGGGTCGGGCAGGCCCAGGATCCGCTTGGAAATGATGTTGTTCTGAATTTCGGCAGAGCCACCGAAAATGGTGATGGCCTTGCCGCCGAGCCAGCCGCGAACGGCCTGTAGTTCGTCCGGCTTGAAGTCGTCGCCTTCCCAGCCGAGGCCCTGCGTGCCCATCACTTCGAGGATCAGTTCGGCGCGGTCGATTCCGACCTTGGTGCCGGCGTTCTTCATGATCGAGGTGACGGCGCTGGGGCCTTGGTTGGATTTGGCCTCGGCCATCATCCGGAACGCGGTGAGCTGGAACGCCTTGGTGTCCATTTCATGGGCGATGATGCGAGAGCGCAGGTCCGCATCGTCGATGCGACCCGCCTCGTCGACGCCGACGTAGGACTTGGCCATCGAGGCCGGGGAGCCGCCGACACCGAACATGCCGCCGCCACCGCCTCCACCACCGCCGCCCGAAAGGCCGTTGCGCTCGTGCTGCAGCAGCCGCTTGGCGATGGTCCAGCCGCCGTTGAGCGGACCGACCAGGTTTTCCTTCGGCACCTTCACGTCGGTGAAGAAGGTCTCGCAGAACGGCGAGGCGCCGGCGATCAGCTTGATCGGGCGCACTTCGACGCCCGGATCGTGCATATCGATCAGCAGAAACGAGATGCCTTCGTGTTTCTTGGTGTTGTCGGTGCGCACCAGGCAGAAGCACATGTCGGCCCACTGGCCGCCGGAGGTCCAGATCTTGGAGCCGTTGACCAGATAGTGGTCGCCCTTGTCCTCGGCCTTGGTCTGCAGCGAGGCGAGGTCAGAGCCGGCGCCGGGCTCGGAGAAGCCCTGGCACCAGCGCACTTCCTGCTTGGCGATGGCGCGGATGTGCTGCTGCTTTTGCTCTTCGTTGCCGTATTCGAGCAGGGTGGGCCCGAACATCATCGTGCCCATGCCGCCGACCGGGTTCCACGCCCCGATACGGTTCATTTCCTGTTGCAGCACGCGCGCTTCGGCCGGAGCCAGACCCCCGCCGCCGTAGGCCTTCGGCCAGGTCGGAACGCCCCAGCCCTTCTCGCCCATCGCGTGGGTCCACGCCTTGACCTCGGCGCTGTCGGGGGTCTCGCCCTCGATCGCCATCATGCCGCCCTTGCCCTTCAGCGAGGCGGGAAAATTCGCCTCGAGCCAGGACTTGGCGTCGGCGCGGAAGGCGTCGATGTCGCCTCCGAAATCAGCCATTTGAATTCTATCTCCTAGAGAGCCGGCCCGCCCCGGGACCTGACCAGATGATCAACGTTTAGGTGGAATGGGTGGTGTCGGGAAGACCCAGGATGCGTTTTGCGATGATGTTGTTCTGAACTTCCTGCGAGCCGCCGGCGATGGTGCCGGACTTGCTGCGCAGCATCACGCGGATGGCGTTTGTCTCGTACTCGCTGAACTCATCGCCGCCCCAACCGACGCCTTGATGACCCAGGATCTCGACCGCCAGCTCGGCCTTCTCCTTGCGCAGCATGGTGCCGGCGTTTTTCATGATCGACAACGTGGCGCTGGGACCGCGGTTGGACTTGGCTTCCAGCGCGATCCTCTCGCCGGTGAGGGCGTGCGCCTTGCTGTCCATCAGGTGGTGAGTGATCCGGCTGCGCAAGTCGCCGTCGGCGAGCCGCCCAGTTTCATCCACGCCGACGTAGGTCTTGGCCAATGCGTCGATCGGCGGGCCGGCCAGCGCCCCCGGGCCGGCCTGTCCGGCGCGGGCCGGCGAGCCGATGCCCTGGCGCTCGAACTGCAGCAGCCGCTTGGCGATGGTCCAGCCGCCGTTGAGCGGCCCCATCAGGTTTTCCTTCGGCACCTTCACGTCGGTGAAGAAGGTCTCACAGAAAGGCGTGGTGTCGTTGATCAGCCGGATCGGACGCGGATCGACGCCGGGGGTCTTCATGTCGATCAGCAGAAAGCTGATGCCTTCGTGCTTCTTGGCCTTAGGGTCGGTGCGCACCAGGCAGAAACACCAGTCCGCGAACTGGGCGCCGGAGGTCCAGATCTTCTGGCCGTTGACCAGGTAGTGGTCGCCCTTGTCCTCGGCCTTGGTCTGCAGCGAGGCGAGGTCGGAGCCGGCCCCGGGCTCGGAAAAACCCTGACACCAGCGCAGCTCGCCTTTCACGATCGGTGGAATGTGCCGGTTCAGCTGCTCGTCGTTGCCGTATTCCAGCAGGGTCGGGCCGAACATGCCGACGCCCATGCCGCCGATCGGGTTCGGCGCGCCGGCGATGACGAGTTCGGCGACCACGACCCGCGCCTCGGCCGGCGAGAGGCCGCCGCCGCCGTATTCCGTCGGCCAGGTCGGCACGCCCCAGCCCTTCTCGCCCATCCGCTTGCGCCACAGCTCGGCGTCGGCGCCGGGGGTCGACGTCGCCTCGGGATCGGCCGGCGTCTCGGCGTCCCGCCGAAGGGAGGCGGGGAAGTTGGCTTCGATCCAGCCGCGCACCTCCGCGCGGAACGGCTCAAGCTCGTTACCGAAGTCAGCCATCAAATCTACCCCCTGCTGGACTGGGTGGTGGAGGCGGGGTCGGGGAGGCCGAGGATGCGTTTGGAGATGATGTTGTTCTGCACCTCGTAGGAGCCGCCGGCGATGGTGCCGGCCTTGCCGCGCAGCCAGACGCTGACCACGCCGACTTCCTCCGGCGTGAACTCGTCGCCGCCCCAGCCCAGGCCCTGATGGCCGAGGATTTCGACGCCCAGTTCGGCCGCGTCGACCCGGACTTTCGAACCGACGTTCTTCAGCACCGACGAGGTGGTGCTGGGCCCGCGATTGCCGCGGTTTTCCAGCGCCGCGCGCTTGCCGGTGAGCGCGAAGGCCTTAGCCTCCATCAGGTGCTGGGTCAGCCGCGAACGCAGGTCGGCGTCGGCGAGCCGGCCGGTGTCGTCGAGACCGACATAGTGGCGCGCGAGTTCGTTGAGCGGCCCGCCGGGCATGCTGGACGCCTGCGCGCCGCCGGTTTGGGCGCCGGAGATGCCCTGGCGCTCGTGCTGCAACAGCCGCTTGGCGACCGTCCAGCCGCCGTTGAGCGGTCCCATCAAGTTTTCCTTCGGCACCTTCACGTCGGTGAAGAAGGTCTCGCAGAACGGCGTGGTGTCGTTGATCAGCCGGATCGGCCTGGGCTCGACCCCAGGCGACTTCATGTCGATCAAGAGGAAGCTGATGCCCTCGTGCTTCTTCGCCTTCGGGTCGGTGCGGACGATGCAGAAGCACCAGTCGGCGAGGTGGGCGCCCGAGGTCCAGATCTTCTGCCCGTTGACCAGGAAGTGGTCGCCCTTGTCCTCCGCCCGCGTTTGCAGCGAGGCAAGATCGGAGCCCGCGCCGGGCTCGGAATAACCCTGACACCAGCGCAGTTCGGCCTTCACGATCGGCGGCACGTGGCGCGCCAGTTGTTCATCGTTGCCGTACTCCAGCAGGGTCGGGCCGAACATGATCACGCCCATGCCGCCGATCGGGTTGGCCGCGCCGATGCGGCTCATTTCCTCGCCCAGCACCCGCGCCTCGGCCGCCGAGAGACCGCCGCCGCCGAGATGGGCCGGCCAGGTCGGCACGCCCCAGCCCTTCTCGCCCATCCGCTGTCGCCAAAGTTCGATGTCGCCGGTCGGCTTCTCGCGCCGGTTCATCGCCTCCTGGATCAGCTCCGGCTTGTGCGCCAGCGACGGCGGGAAGTTCGCTTCCAGCCACGTCCGCGCGTCGGCCCGGAAGGCCTCCAGCTCACCACCACCGAAATCCGCCATGTCGTCGTCCTCCCATGGGACCCGGCGGGCCGCGATCGTTGAGATGCCGCGGCTCGGCCGGACTTAGCTCTTCAAGTTCAGGTCGCTTGCGTCGTGTCCGGCAGACCGAGGATCCGCTTGGAGACGATGTTGCTCTGGATCTCCTGCGAGCCGCCGAAGATGGTCGTGGCCTTGCCGGAGAGCCAGCTGCGCACAGCCTGCCGCTCGTCCTTGCTGAAGTCGTCGCCGTCCCAGCCGAGGCCCTGCGCGCCCATGATCTCCAGCGTCAGTTCGGCCCGTTCCTGGCCGACCCAGGTGCCCGAGTTCTTCATCACCGAGGTGGTGGCGCTGGGGTTGAGGTTGCCGCGCGCTTCCGCGACCGCCCGCTGAAGGGTGAGGTTGTGGGCGTGGGCGTCGATCATGTGCTTGGCGAGACGCGAGCGCAGGTCGGCGTCGGCCAGGCGGCCCTGCTCGTCGACGCCGACGTACTTCTTGGCGATGTCGGCGATCGAGACGCTGACCGCCCCGCGCATATTGCCCTGGCCGGAGCGTTCGTGTTGCAGCAGCCGCTTGCCGACGGTCCAGCCGCCGTTGAGCGGGCCGACCAGGTCGTCCTTGGCCGCGCGCGCGTTGGTGAAGAAGGTCTCGCAGAACGGCGAGGAGCCGGCGATCAGCTTGATCGGGCGCGTCTCGACGCCCGGCTGGTGCATCGGGATCAGCACGAAGGAGATGCCCTCGTGCTTCTTCGCCTTCGGGTCGGTGCGGACCAGGCAGAAGCACCAGTCGGCGTACTGGGCGCCGGAGGTCCAGATTTTCTGACCGTTGATCTCCCAGTGGTCGCCCTTGTCCTCGCACTTGGTCTGCAGACTGGCGAGGTCGGAGCCGGAGCCCGGCTCGGAATAGCCCTGGCACCAGCGCTGCTCGCCGCGCGAGATCGGGATCAGATGGCGCAGCTTCTGCGCCTCGGTGCCGTATTCGAGCAGGGTATGGCCGAACATGCCGGGCCCCATGCCCTGGATCGGATTGTCCGCACCGACGCGGGCCATTTCCTGACCCAGCACGCGCGCCTCGGACTGGCTGAGCCCGCCGCCGCCGTATTCCTTCGGCCAGGTCGGTGTGCCCCAGCCCTTGGCGACGATGCGCTGCTTCCACAGCTTGGCATCGTCGGTCGGCTTGTCGGCGACCATCGCCGATGCCCAGTCCAGCTCCTCGTCCCGGCGCAGGGACTTGGGGAAGTTCGCTTCGAGCCAGGCGCGCGCCTCGGTCCTGAAGGTGTCTACGTCGCCGCCAAAATCGGCCATCTCATTCTCTCCCAGGTTCAATCTCGGTCGGGACGGCGGTCCGTCCTCTTGTGGTTATTTCGGGTCGGGCAAGCCTAGCACGCGCTTGGAGACGACATTGAGGTTGATCTCCGAAGAGCCACCCTCGATCGAGTTGGCCTTGGCGCGCAGCCAGCTGCGCACGGTCGCCAGTTCGTCCTTTTCGAAGCCCTCGCCGTCCCAGCCCAGGCCATTGACGCCCATGGCTTCGACGATCAGCTCGGTGCGCTCCTGGGCGATCTTGGCCCCGGCGTACTTCATGATCGAGCTGGCCGCCGACGGACCCTGGTTCGACTTCGCTTCCTCCCCGGCGCGGCGCACGGTGAGCTGGAACGCCTTGTTCTCCATCTTGTGCTCGATCAGCCGGCGCCGAAAATCCGCATCGGCGAGCCGGCCGGTGTCATCCAGGCCGACGTACTTCTTGGCGTAGTCCTCGACCGCCAGCACCGCGCCGGGCGCGCCGATGTTGCCCGCGCCGAGACCGGCGGAGATCGAATCGCGCTCGAACTGCAGCAGGCGCTTGCCGACGGTCCAGCCCCCGTTGAGCGGACCCCACTGGTTCTCCTTCGGCACTTTCACGTCGGTGAAGAAGGTTTCGCAGAACGGGCTGGTGCCGTTGATCAGCAGGATCGGCCGCACCTCGACGCCGGGCGAGTGCATGTCGAGCATCAGGAACGAGATGCCCTCGTGCTTCTTCGCCTTCGGGTCGGTGCGGACCAGACAGTAGCACCAGTCGGCGTACTGGGCGCCGGAGGTCCAGATCTTCGAGCCGTTGACGAGGTAGTGATCGCCCTTGTCCTCGGCCTTGGTCTGCAGGCTGGCGAGGTCGGAGCCGGCGCCCGGCTCCGAATAGCCCTGGCACCACCAGACATCGCCGCGGACGATGCCCGGCATGTGCTTCTTCTTCTGCTCTTCGGTGCCGTACTCGAGCAGCGTCGGGCCGAACATCGAGACGCCCATCCCGCCGATCGGGTTGCGGGCGCCGATCTTGGCAATTTCTTCCTGAAGCACCCGCGCCTCGTTGCGGGACAGTCCGCCGCCATAGGGCTTCGGCCAGGTGGGGGTGCCCCAGCCCTTGTCGCCCATACGTTCGCGCCAGAGCTTGGCTTCGGGGCTCTCCGTCGCGCCGCCGGTCATCTTGGCCATCTGAGCCGCGAAGTTGCCCTTCAGGCTCTTGGGAAAATTCTCTTCAAGCCAGGTCCGGGCTTCCAGCCGGAAGGCCTCGGCGTCGCCGCCAAAATCCGCCATGACAATCCAACTCCACGAACAAGCGTTCGAATTTCGAAATACGTAATAGGCGCGCTGAAATTGCGCGCAAGTAGGCCCTACTTCGGATCGGGCAAGCCGAGAACCCTCTTCGAGACCACGTTCAGATTTACCTCCGAGGTGCCGCCCTCGATCGAGTTGGCCTTGGCGCGCAGCCAGCCGTGCACGGCCGTGAGTTCGCCGGGGCTGAAGTCGTCGCCTTCCCAGCCGAGCCCCTGCGCGCCCATCGCCTCGACCATCAGCTCCGAGCGCTCCTGGGCGAAGGTCGCGGCGGCGTATTTGATGATCGAGGTCGCCGCAGACGGGCCATTGCTGGCGCGCGCTTCGGCGGCGGTGCGGGCGATGGTGAGGCCCAGGGACTGGAAATCCATCTTGTTGCGCGTGATGCGGGCGCGCAGATCGGCGTCGGCCACCGCGCCGGTCTCGTCGGCGCCGACGTAGGTCTTGGCGATCGCGCCGAGGTCCCCGGCCGCGCCGCCCGCCCCGCCCCCGCCGCCGAAGCCGCCGGAGATGTTCTGGCGCTCGTACTGCAGCAGCCGCTTGGCGATATCCCAGCCCTTATTGATCTGGCCGACCAAGCTCTGCTTCGGGATCTTCACGTCGGTGAAGAAGGTCTCGCAGAACGGGCTCTCGCCGCTGATCAGCTTGATCGGCCGCGTCTCGACCCCCGGCGTCTTCATGTCGATCAGCACGAACGAGATGCCCTCGTGCTTCTTCGCGGCCGGATCGGTGCGCACCAGGCAGAAGCACCAGTCGGCCTTGTCGGCGTAGCTGGTCCAGACCTTCTGGCCGTTGATCAGCCAGTGGTCGCCCTTGTCCTCGCAGCGGGTTTGCAGGCCCGCGAGGTCGGAGCCGGCGCCCGGCTCTGAATAGCCCTGGCACCAGCGGATCTGGCCCTGGATGATCTTCGGCAGGTGCTCGGCCTTCTGCGCCTCGTTGGCGAACTCCAGCAGCACCGGACCCAGCATCCAGACCCCGAACGACGCCAGCGGCGCGCGGTAGCGGCCGAGTTCCTGCTCCACCACGCGCGCCTTGTCGGGCGACAGACCACCGCCGCCGTATTGGGTCGGCCATGTCGGCGCGGTCCAGCCGCGCGACGCCACCCGCTGCATCCAGACGATCTGCGAATCGTTGGAGCCGGCGAAGGCGCGGCCGCCCCACATCGCTTCGTCGTTGCTGGCCCCGGGAGTCGCCAGCTCTGCCGGATAGTTGGCTTTCAGCCAGTCACGGACTTCCAGCCGGAAGATGTCGAGCTCGCCGCCGAAATCGGCCATGTCCGTTCCTCCCAGGGCGATTGTTGTTCGAACTACATTAGCGCTCGCCCCTGACCGGGCAAGCCAGGCCGGCGCGCGAGTCTCGCGAATAAGCTATAGGGCGTGAGCGAACTCGGCCGTTCAAAGGAGCCAGATGCGCTTTTGGCGCGAATACCGACCCGCGGCGGTGGCGCTCGCCCCGTGGGTGCTGGCCGTGGCTGTCGCCGTCGCCGGGGCGATGCTGCTGTTCGCGGCGGCGACCCCGACCGACCCGATGCGCTTCCTGCAGCTGGCGCAATACACGCCGCTGATCCTGATCGAGGTCAGCCACTTCCTCTCCAGCATCGTCGGCCTGGCGATGATCATGGTCGCCTTCGGGCTGAGCCGGCGGCTGGGCGCCGCCTGGATCGCCTCCATGCTGCTGCTGCCGATCGGCGCGATGCTGGCGCTGCTCAAGGGGTTCGAATGGGAGGAAGCGGCCATCCTGACCGCCGTCTTCTTCGCCCTGCTGCCGTTCCATGAAGCCTTTCCCCGCGCCGCCCGGCTGAGCCGGATGGAGGTGACGCCGGGCTGGATGGTCTCGGCGTTCGCGGCCATGGCGGGCGCG
>Ga0302314_10004656_pt1 | contig 25172 bp, 25 predicted proteins | sample III_Palsa_N2_3_FD_200533 | JGI IMG/M metagenome (GOLD analysis project Ga0302314, IMG submission 200533) | Peat permafrost microbial communities from Stordalen Mire near Abisko, Sweden - III_Palsa_N2_3 | ecosystem: Environmental > Terrestrial > Soil > Palsa > Peat permafrost | place: Sweden... | reverse complement strand
ATGTTGGCCGTGTCGGCCTGGCGCGAATGGCTCTGGACGATCATGTCGACGTTGACGTTGGCGTCGGCGAGCCGCGAGAAGATCTGCGACGACACCCCCGGGTGGTCGGGCAGGCCATAGAGGGTGATCTTCGCCTCATCGCGGCTGTAGGCCACGCCGCTGACGATCCGCTTTTCCATGATCTCCTCCTCGTCGCAGACGATGGTGCCCTGGCCCACAGCCTCGCCCGGTTCGACAAAACTCGACAGCACCCGAAGCGGCACACGCTGGGCCATGGCCAGCTCCACCGACCGCAGCGCCAGCACCTTGGCGCCGAGCGAGGCCATCTCCAGCATCTCCTCATAGGAAATCCTGGCGAGGCGCCGGGCCCGGGACTCGATCCGCGGGTCGGTGGTGTAGACGCCGTCGACGTCCGTATAGATATCGCACGATGAGGCCCCCACCGCCGCGGCGATCGCCACCGCGCTGGTGTCCGAGCCGCCCCGGCCCAGCGTGGCGATGCGGCCGTCGCGGGTGACGCCCTGAAATCCGGCGATCACGGCCACCTCGCCGGCCTCCATGGCCTCGAGCAGCTTTTCGGGCGGCACCTCGTCGATCCGCGCCTTGCCGTGGGCGTCGTCGGTCAGGATCGGGACCTGCCAGCCCATCCAGGAGCGGGCGTCCACACCCAGATTGCGCAGGGTCATCGCCAGCAGACCGGCGGTGACTTGCTCGCCGGACGCCACCACCGCGTCGTACTCGTCGTCCGACAGCGGCAGGCCTTGCGCCGCCGCGCCGGCGGCGTCGGTCCAGGCGACCAGTTCATTGGTCTTGCCGGCCATGGCCGAGACCACCACCGCGACCTTATTCCCGGCCGCGACCTCGGCCGCCACCAGTCGCGCGACCCGCCGGATGCGCTCCAGATCGGCCACCGAGGTGCCGCCGAATTTCATCACCAGCCGTGACAAAGCCGCGTCCCTGAAAAAAACGAAGGCGCCCTTCTAGCGAGGCGGTGGGATCGTCGCAATCGGCTACAGCAGTTTGACTTGAAGTGACTGACTGACTAATTTGTACAGTCAGTCATGTATATAGGCGCGCCATGTCTACCGAAGACGAGATGAAGGCCATAGCCGACGGGCAAACCACCATCGCCGGCAAGATCCGCGCCCTCGCTGCGGCCAACCACTCCCGCGCGGACATCGCCCGGGTGCTGCAGCGAAGCTATCAGCAGGTCCGCAACGTGCTGGAGCATGACAAGGTGCGGGCAAAGGCGTCCGCGCCATCGCACGGCGTCGCGGAAAACCCGGCGACCTACGAGACCGAAGCAGATGACGCGTTCAGAGCCAAATACCCGCCGACGATAAGGCTGTCGCTCGACAAGAACGGCGGCGTGGTGCTTCCGGCCGCACTGTTGGAGGCCATGCGCTGGCGCGCCGACGGCGGAGTCATCATCGCCGAGCCGCGGGAAGATGGCCTGTTCCTGATGAGCACGGACGCGTCTTTACGGCGGGTGCAGCAAAAGCTGCGTGACATGCTTCCTCCGGAAGCCTTTGAGGAAAACTGGGCCGACGCGCTGATCGCGGACCGGCGACGTGAGGCAGCCGCAGAAGAAGATGAATGACGGGCTGGGTGCTGGATTCGTCAGCGGAGCTTGCGGTCATAAAGGGGGAACCGGGAGCCGAGATCGTGGTTGATGCGCTCGCGAATTCCGTCTTGTCGGCCGTGAACGCAGGCGAGATCGTCGGCAAGCTCATTGAGCGAGGGTTGGAGCCCATCGAGGCGACCCAGTCGTTGAGGGAGTTCGGCTGCACAATTGTGCCGGTGGACGCCGAGTTGGGTTTGCGCGCCGGCGAACTCATCGCGGTCACGCGGTCGAAAGGTCTTTCGCTCGGCGACCGTATCTGCCTGGCGTTAGCCGAACGAGAAAACCTGACGGCACTGACATCCGACCGAGCCTGGGCGACGCTTGGTCTGGACATCAAAGTCTCGCTGATCCGTTGACCATCCGGCCGGTGGGTGGAACATCGTCGGCATGACCGCCGTCCTCGCCCCCGCCGTCTCCAGCGTCGACCCCGCCGATGTCGCGCGGTTTTCCGCGATCGCCGATGAGTGGTGGGACCCGCACGGCAAATTCGCGCCGCTGCACCGGTTCAACCCCGTGCGTCTGACCTTCATCCGTGATCAGGCGCTGGCAGTGTTCGGGCGTGATCCGAAGGCGCGAAGGCCGTTCGAAGGCCTTAAGCTGCTCGATATCGGCTGCGGCGGCGGCCTGTTGTCCGAGCCGATGAGCCGGCTGGGCTTCGCCGTCACCGGCGTCGACGCCTCCGAACGCAACATTGGCACGGCCAGCGTGCACGCCGCCGAGAACAGCCTCGCCATCGACTACCGCTGCTCCACCGCCGAGGCCCTGTTGGCCGAGGGCGCGGGGCCGTTCGATGTGATCCTGAACATGGAGGTGGTCGAGCATGTGGCGACGCCGGGACCCTATCTGCGCGCCTGTGCGGCCATGCTCGCGCCTGGCGGGATTATGATCGTCGCCAGCCTCAACCGCACCCTCAAGGCTCTGGCCTTGGCCAAGATCGGCGCGGAATATGTCCTGCGCTGGCTGCCGGCGGGCACCCACGACTGGCGCAAGTTCCTCAAACCGGACGAAATCCGCGGTTATCTGGTGGGCGAGCCGGTGGAGATCGGCGGCCCGTTCGGCGTCGCCTTCAACCCGCTGACAGGGGTCTGGAGCCGGGCGGACGACGCCGACATCAACTACATGATGACGGTCACGCGCCATTCCGCCTGACCGTCCATCCGCGCGGGCGATCCCTCAGTGCTGTGGCGAAGAGTCTGCATCTGGGCCGCTGTGACCCTGGATGCGGTAGAGGGCCGCATAGGGCGTCATACGCACCGGCTCCAGACCCTCTGGGATGGGACCGCTCGCTTTGTCGGCGTCAAACAGCAACACATAGTCGAACCGCGCCCTCCACTGCCGCAGATAGGCGGCTGACGTCAGCGCCTGAACCGTAGGCGCGGCGGGCCTCAGGTCGCGCCAATCGATGGTGTCCCCTATGGGCTGGGCGATATCCCGATAGGGGGCGTTGACGATCAGCGGCTGCTGGCTGGGATCGGCGAACAGCAAAGGCCAGAAGGCGTGGCGCTCGATCACCAGCAGCGAGCCGAGGTGCCCGTCGAGCCGATAAAGTCCCGGAATGGCGCGGCCCGCGGGTCTGACGTCAGTCCGACCGCTGGCGTCGCCCCGCGCCACCAGGACGCGTGCGCCGGGCGCAACCGGGGCGATCGCCGCGCGAACCTCGGCCAAGTCCTCGCGATGGTCGATCCAAGCCGCTGCGACACATGCGCTGCGCAGAAGCAAAAGGCCGCCAAAGGTGACGGCGATGATCAGGCCCACACGTGGGCGCGGTAGGGGGGGATCAAGGCCGGCGCACAGTAAGAGTCCCGCCATCAGCGCCAACCGGATGTCGATGAAGGTGCCGCCTTTGAACTCAGCGGGGGCCGCGACATAGAGCGCCGCGAGCACGACAAGCGCAGTCCGCACCCCCGCCCCGATCGTCGCGGTTCGCCAAGCAAGGATCACCGTCGCGAACACCGCGGCGCCGGTCAGCAGCGTCAATGGCCGGCTGTAGATCATGAACGGCGTAAACAGCGCCCAGAGCTTCGACGACCCTTCCCACGGGCCAAGGCTCGTGGCGCTGGCCATCGGCGAGGCCAGGTAGAGCGCCGCGGCGGGGGCAAGCGCGAGCGCAATGAGCGCAGTCGTTCGGACGATCGTGCGCGCCTGAAGCGCTCCGCCTCGCCGCGCCTCGTCCAGCCGCGATAGCTCCCAGCTTCCAATCAGGAGCGCGAAGTAGGCTACGCCGAAGATGTGACAGAGGAAGAGAACGGCGGACGCCATCCCCCCCATGAGCCCAGCGCGCCAGTAATCGCCGCGCCTGCGCAGGCCGATCCAGCCACCGGCGGCCATCAGTCCCAGGCCGATCCCCAGCAGGAAATTCATAAAGCCCAGAAAGAAGACGCCGTTGTAAGCCGCCAGCGCGGCGGCCAGCGGCCAATAGCTGAAGCGACGGAAGACGATGCGATGGTAGACTAGGACGCCCCCGACCGGCGCCAGAAGGCTCAAGGCCAAAAGCAGGCGCCCACCCACCGATGGCGAAACCAGGCGCAGGAGCTGCGCGCCAAGGATGTCCATGCCCAGGTTGGGTAAAACGCGCCAATGCGGCGCATACATCCGCGACAGAATTGGATCGTGGGGATGGGCAAGAATGTAGAACCGAGCCAAGTGGTTCGGGTAATCCAGCACTGCCGGAGTGTCGACGACCAGGAATGGCAGCGTCAGCGTCGCCGCGATCGCCACCGCGGCGACGACCCAGACCGCGAACCTGGCGCCGTCCGGGACGACGGCGGGTCGCCTAGCGTCTGCCTCACGGAGTACGGGCGTGTCGATTTGCACCGTCAAGCTTGCCATGCCGGGAAACCGGTCACTGTCCTCGCCAAAGTTTCAGCCTAAGGCGACAAACTTAACTGGAGATCACGCCGCCGCAGGCTGCGAGCACAATTCGCCGGCGCAAAGCCGGCTCGCAACGTGCGCGAGACGCGCCACGCCTAAGGCGGCGCCAATGATTTAGCGATCCTTAAGCGCTGTGGCGGAGAGTCCCTGCTCACCCCGTGTCATTGACGCTGGAGTCCGCATGTTTTCCTTCGCCCAGGCCCTCCCGCGCTACAGCCTTATAATCCCGGTGCTGAACGAGGCCGCCGTCCTGCCCGCCTTGCTGACGCGCCTCGACTCTCTCATGGCTGTGCTCGACGGCCCCGCCGAGGTCGTGTTCGTCGACGACGGCAGCACGGACGACACGGCGACGATCCTGCGTGATCGTGAGCGGCGCGATCCACGATTTCGCCTCGTGCAGCTGTCCCGCAACTTCGGCCATCAGGCCGCGATCACCGCGGGCATGAACGTCTCGCGGGGCGACGCCGTCATCGTGATGGACGCGGACTTGCAGGATCCGCCGGAGTTGGTGCTCGAGCTCGTGGCCAAGTGGCGCGAGGGGTTCCAGGTAGTCTACGCCCAGCGTACGGCGCGTCGGGACGAGGGCGCCTTCAAGCGCTGGACCGCGCATCTGTTCTACATGGGTCTGCGCCGGCTGACGGCGGTGGACATCCCCCGCGACGTCGGCGATTTCCGCCTGGTGGATCGTCAGGTGGTCGAGGCCTTCCGCGCCATGCCCGAGCGCGACCGCTTCGTGCGCGGCATGTTCGGCTGGCTGGGCTTCCGCCAGACCGCCGTCCCCTTCGAGCGCCAGGGCCGCGCGGCGGGACAGACCAAATACTCCCTGATCAAGATGGTGAAGCTGGCGGTCAGCGGGGTGGTCAGCTTCTCCGACGCGCCGCTCAGGCTGGCGCTCTGGATGGGCTTCACGGTCTCCGCCGCAGCCCTGCTCTACGGCCTCGATGTGATCGTCTCGGCCCTGATGGGCGGACATGGCTTGGTAGCCGGGTGGGCGTCGACCATGGTGGTGATCGCCTTCCTCAGCGGCCTGAACATGATGCTCACCGGCGTCGTCGGCCTCTATGTCGGCCGCATCCACGCCGAAGTGAAGGGCCGGCCGCTTTACGTGGTCAATGAGCCCGCAATTCCGGAAGCCGCGGTCCAGATCGTCGGCGCCGACCTGCCCCCCGCCGGCCTGTCGGAAGCGCTGGCCGAGGAACGCAGCCGGCTCGCGCGTTTCGCGGCGGGATGAACAAGGCTGTGCCTGGCAAGGCTTGGCCGTGGGCGGCGCTCGCCCTAGCGCTTTTCATTACCGGCGCTGTGATGGCCTGCCTGCGCCATACCGACGTCGATACCGCCTGGCTACTCACCCTGGGCGACAAGATGCTGGACGGCCAGCGTCCCTACATCGACATGTTCGAGGCCAATCCGCCGATGTCGATCCTGCTCTACCTGCCGGCGGTGATCGCGGGGCGCGGCCTGGGCGTGGCGCCGGAGATCCTGGTCAACCTCCTGCTGCTGCTGGCCATCGCCGCCAGCCTGGCGCTCAGCGGCCGCGCGCTGAGCCCCTGCCTCGGCGACCGGGTGAAGCTGTGGAAGCTGGCCGCCGTCGGCGCCTTCGTGCTGACGGTGCTGCCCACCGGCGTGTTCGCCGAGCGCGAGCACATCGTCATGATCGCCATCCTGCCCTTCCTGGCGGTGGTCTTCGCTCGCAGTCAGGCGAGGCCGCCAAGTGTGCTAGAGCACGTTGGGATTGATCCGAGCCACCTCCAAATCCGCTCATCCCCGCGAAGGCGGGGACCCAGGGGACTTGGCGCCATTCGCGAAGCTGCGGCGCCCAAGAGTGCAGCGGCGCGATGGAGTCCAGTGGCCCTGGGTCCCCGCCTTCGCGGGGATGAGCGCCAATTTGGCGCAAACAAATCCCCTCCCGCCCTGATAGCCGCGATCGCTGGTCTCGGCTGCGGCGTCGCCATGGCGATCAAGCCGCACTTCGCTCTGGTCGCGGGCGGCGCCCTGCTGGTCTCGGCGTGGCGGATGCGATCGGTGCGGCCGCTGTTTGCGCTGGAGGTCTGGGCGGCGAGCCTGGTGGTCGGCCTCTACGCCCTGGCGCTGGTGGTCGTCTTCCCGGCCTTCCTGGCCTTCCTGCCGATAATCCGCGACACCTATCTGCCGGTGCGCCAGCCGCTGATCCAGTTGCTGATCTGGCCCCCACCGCTGGTCTGGCTGATCCTGGGCGGCCTGGCCATTCTGATCGCCAGGATACGCCCCGGCGCTGGATGGATGGTGGCGACCCTGTTGGCCGCGTCGGCCGGCGGGTTCGGCAGCTATCTGATCCAGGGCAAGGGCTGGCCCTATCACTCCTATCCCATGCTCTCGCTGGCGGTGCTTGCCCTGGGCGCGTCCGTCAGCCTGGGCGCACCGGCCGGCGCAACCGCCACAAGCCTGTTGAGCAACCGTGCGATCAGGATCGGCGCGGTCGCCGCCAGTTTGATGATCGTCATCGGCGCCCTAAGCGCAACCATGAGCTGGTTCACCCTCAAAGGCGACTATCACTTCCTGAACGGCCCGGTGGCGGCGATCGCGCCCCACCCTCGGCTGATTTCGATCACCGCCGACATCGCCGTCGGCCATCCCCTGACGCGAGAACTGCATGGGACGTGGGTCGGCAGCGACTGCAGCCAGTGGATCTCCGCCGGCGTGATGACCCTGGAACATCGCGGCGGCCTTTCGGACGCCCAACGCGCGCGGCTCGACGGGCTGATGGTCCAGGATCGCCAGCGCCTGACCCATGACATCACTACCGGCCACCCGGATGTGATCCTGATCAGCACCAACCGCGACTGGATCGGCTGGGCCATGGCCGACCCGGCGCTGGCCGTCGCGCTCGCCGCCTACCATCCGGTCGAGACCGTACAGGGCGTGGCGATCTGGGCGCGCAACTCGCCCGCCTGAACGCCCGCGGCCCCGGCGCCCAATTCCAGGGCAGGCCGATCAATTCCCCTCCGCCCTGACGCGCGCGCGGGACAGGCCCCGCCGCGAACGCCTAGCGTCCGGCGCAGGGTTCGGGCGACAGCGCCCCCGGGGGAGCGAGCATGTCCGAAGACGCCAAGGCGCTCCATAAGGGCCTGAACGGCTTCCACCTTTGGGGCCTCGCCGTCGGGCTGGTGATCTCCGGCGAGTATTTCGGCTGGAGCTATGGCTGGGCCTCGGCCGGGACCCTCGGCTTCATGATCGCCACCATGGTCGTCGCGGTGATGTACACCGCCTTCATCTTCAGCTTCACCGAACTGACCACCGCGATCCCGCAAGCGGGCGGCCCGTTCGCCTATGCGTTCCGCGCGTTTGGACCCGACGCGGCCTTCTTCGCCGGTGTCGCCACCCTGATCGAGTTCGTGTTCGCCCCGCCGGCCATCGCCCTGGCCATCGGCGCCTATCTGGCGGTGCAGTTTCCAGGGCTCGATCCGAAGCTCGCGGCCGCCGGCGCCTATGTGGTGTTCGTCACCCTCAACATCCTGGGCGTGACCATCGCCGCCAACTTCGAGCTGTTCGTCACCATATTGGCGATCCTGGAGCTGCTGGTCTTCATGGGGGTGGTCGCCCCCGGCTTCTCCTGGGCCAACTTCGCGGCCCACGGCTGGGCGGGCGAGGCCCGGCCGCACATGGCGATGATCGGCGGGATTTTCGCCGCCATCCCCTTCGCCATCTGGTTCTTCCTGGCCATCGAAGGCGTGGCCATGGCGGCGGAGGAAACGCGGTCGCCGAAGGTGATCCCGGTCGCCTACATCGCCGGCATCCTGACCCTGCTGGCGCTGGCCTTCGGGGTGATGATCTTCGCGGGCGGGGTCGGCGACTGGCGCAGGATCAGCAACATCAACGACCCCCTGCCCCAGGCGATGAAGATTGTGGTCGGGTCGAACAGCGGCTGGCTGCACATGCTGGTGTGGCTGGGCCTGTTCGGCCTGATCGCCTCGTTCCATGGCATCATCATGGGCTATTCCCGCCAGATGTTCGCGCTGGGGAGAGCCCGTTTTCTGCCCGGCGTGCTGGCGCGGCTGCACCCTCGGTTCGGCACCCCCTATGTGGCCATCCTGGCCGGAGCGGTGGTCGGCGTGATCGCCATCTATGGCGACAGCCTGATCAGCCTGCAGGGCCAGAGCCTCACCGCCGCCATCGTCACCCTGTCGGTGTTCGGCGCCCTCACCGCCTATGTCATCAGCATGGCCAGCCTGTTCCGCCTGCGCCGCATTGAGCCGGCCCTGCACCGCAGCTATCGCGCGCCGGCCTATCCGTGGGCGCCAGGCGTCGCCCTGGTGCTGGCGTTCGGCTCCTTCGTGGCCATGGCCTGGCTGAACCCGCAGGTGTTCGCGGTCTATCTGGTGATCATGGTCGGCGGCTATGGCCTGTTCCGGCTGTTCGGCGGCGCCGCGCGTAGCCTGCCGGCCGAAGGGCGCGCATAAGATCGAACGTCGGCCACCAGGGCGGGAGGACTGAAGCGGTGTACGTCTCCGATCTTGCCGGAACGCGCCATCGCTTCGATGACCTGAAGGCGTTGCTGGCGGCCGCGACCCCGTACCGGTCCGGCGACGCCCTGGCCGGCGTGGCGGCCGAGAGCGCGGAACAACGGGTGGCCGCCCGGTACGCGCTGGCCGACCTGCCGCTGTCGACCTTCCTGAACGATCTGGTGATTTCCTACGACGAGGATGAGGCCACCCGCCTGATCGTCGACACCCATGATCGCGCGGCATTTGCGCCAATCGCCCACCTGACCGTGGGCGGGTTCCGGGAATGGCTGCTGGGCAACGAGACCGACGGAACGAGGCTGACCGCCATCGCGCCGGGCGTGACGCCGGAAATGGCCGCCGCCGTCTCCAAGCTGATGCGCAATCAGGACCTGATCGCGGTTGCGCGGAAGATCAGCGTCCCCACCGCGTTCCGCAACAGTCTGGGCCTGGCGCGGCGCCTGGCCGTGCGGCTGCAGCCCAACCACCCCACCGACGATCCGCGCGGGATCGCCGCCTCCATCATCGACGGCCTTTTGATGGGCTGCGGCGATGCGGTGATCGGGATCAACCCGGCCAGCGACAGCGTGGAGTCCGCCCACGCCCTGCTGACCCTGATCGACGACCTGCGCCTCAAGCTCGACATCCCGACCCAGAGCTGCGTGCTGACCCATGTCACCAACACTCTGGAGCTGATCCAGCGGGGCGCGCCGGTGGACCTGACCTTCCAGTCCATCGCCGGGACCGAGGCGGCGAACAGCGGGTTCGGGGTCTCGCTCAGCCTCCTGCGCGAGGCGCACGAGGCCACCCTGGCGCTGGGCCGGGGCGATGTCGGCGACAACGTGATGTATTTCGAGACCGGCCAGGGCTCGGCCCTGTCCGCCGGCGCCCACCATGGGGTCGACCAGCAGACGCTGGAAGCGCGGGCCTATGCCGTGGCGCGGCCGTTCCGGCCCCTGCTGGTGAACACCGTGGTCGGCTTCATCGGCCCGGAATACCTCTACGACGGCAAGCAGATCACCCGCGCGGCGCTGGAGGACCATTTCTGCGGCAAGCTGCTCGGCCTGCCGATGGGGGTGGACGTCTGCTACACCAACCACGCCGCCGCCGATCAGGACGACATGGACAACCTGCTGACGCTGCTGGGCGTGGCCGGCGTCAACTTCGTCATGGGCGTGCCGGGCGCCGACGACATCATGCTCAACTACCAGAGCACCAGCTTCCACGACGCCCTCTATGTGCGCGAGGTGCTAGGCCTGCGCCCCGCGCCGGAGTTCGAGGCCTGGCTGACGCGGATGGGCCTCAGCGACGGCGGCGGACGCATCCTGGAGATCGACCGGGTGGGCGGCGCCGGCCGGTCGCTGCTTGAGGGGTTCGGCCGTGGCTGAACCGCCCGACCGCCTGCCCGATCCCCTCGCCGTCCTGCGCCAGGCCACCGCCGCGCGCGTCGGTCTCGGCCGCGCCGGCCAGGGCCTGCCCACCGCGCCCATGCTGGCGTTCCAGCTGGCCCACGCCCGCGCCCAGGACGCGGTGCACGCGACGCTGGATGCGGGCCTGATCGCCGCCGCGCTAGGCCGCCCGTCGATCGTCGTCGACAGCGCCGCCGGCGACCGCGCGACATATCTGCAGAACCCAGATCTCGGGCGGCGCCTGGCGGAAACCAGCGCGCCGGTGACCCGGGGCGACTTCGACCTGGCCATCGTGCTCGCCGACGGCCTGTCCGCGACGGCGGTACAGGCGCACGGCCCGGCCCTGGTCGCGGCCTTGTCGGCCAGGCTGGCCGCCTGGCGGATCGCGCCCATCGTCATCGCCCGCCAGGCGCGGGTGGCCATCGGCGATCCCATCGGCGAGGCGCTCGGCGCCAGGATCGTCGTGGTGCTGATCGGCGAACGACCCGGCCTCAGCGCCGCCGACAGCCTGGGCGCCTATCTGACCTTCGACCCCAAGCCCGGCCGCCGCGACAGCGAGCGCAACTGCGTCTCCAACATCCGCGACCCCGGAGGGCTCCCGCCGGACCAGGCGGCGGACAAGATCGCTTGGCTGTTGCGAGAAGCGAAGCGGCTGGGGTTCAGCGGCGTGGATCTGAAAGACCGTTCCGGTGAAGAAAAGGGGTCAGAGTCATTTGTTGACCCGTCGCGAAGAGCCCGGATTTCAGATCAGGGTCAATAAATGACTCTGACCCCTTTTCCCGGGCGCTTGCAAGACCACAACTGATCGGCTAAACACTGAACTACATGGTTCAGTTTTCCACATCCCGCCTCGACGCCTCCTTTTCCGCGCTCTCGGACGCCACGCGACGCGGTGTCCTGGAGCAGCTCGGCCGTGGGGATGCGTCGATCACGGCGCTGGCGGACAGGTTCCACATGACCCTCACGGGCATGAAGAAGCACGTCGGCGTCCTGGAGCAGGCGGGGCTGGTCACGACGCAAAAGGTCGGACGCGTGCGGACCTGCAAGCTCGGCCTCAGCCGACTGGCGGAAGAAACCGCCTGGATCGAGGACTACCGCCGGCTTTGGGCCTCACGGTTCGACGCCTTGGATCAGATTGTCGAGGAATTGAAGCAGAGGGAGACGGGCGATGGCCGCTGACCAGAAGAGTGATCCCGCCGCCGGCAAGGCCGCCACGACGGTGGAGCGGACATCGGACCGGGAGCTGGTCGTCACGCGAACCGTGAACGGTCCGGCGCGCCTGGTGTTCGAGGCCTTCGCCAAGCCGGAGCTGTTCAAGCAATGGTGGACGCCCGCATCGTTCGGCATCACCCTGATTTCCTATGAGGCCGATATCCGAACAGGTGGTTTCTACCGTCTGGAAATGGGCCACCCCGCCATGGAGCAGCCCATGGCCTTCTTCGGCCGATACCTGGAAGTAACGCCCCCCTCCCGCATGGTCTGGACCAATGACGAAGGCGGCGAACCGGGGGCCGTCACCACGGTAACCTTCGAGGAAAAGGACGGCGCGACCCTGGTCGTCGTGCACGAGCTCTATCCATCGAAGGAAGCGCTCGACGGCGCCATCGCCTCCGAAAGCACGGGCGCGTGGCCCGAGCAGTTCGAAGCGTTGGACCAGCTCATCGTCAGCCTCGACGCGGGGGCCTGACGCCCCTCAGCTGAACGTCGTGCCGCCCAGGTGTGAGCCGGTGGCGATGTCCTCGAGCAGGCCGGTGTGCGTCGGCTTCCAGCCCAGCGTTTCCTGGGTGATCCGGCTGGTCGCCGGCATGTCGACGTTGGCGAACATGCCCAGCCAGCCGAAGTGCGCCATCGCGTCTTCGGGCGCGACGGACTCCACGGGCAGGCCCAGGCGCTTGCCGATCGCGCCGGCGATGTCGCGGGCGGGCACGCCCTCGTCGCCCACCGCGTGGTAGGCCGCGCCGGGCTCGCCCTTCTCCAGCGCCAGGCGGTAGAGCACCGCCGCGTCGGCGCGGTTGCCGGCGGGCCAGCGGTTGGCGCCGTCGCCGACGTAAGCCGCCTTGCCCGTCGCCTTGGCGATTCCTACCAGCGGTCCCAGGAAGCCGCCGTCGCCGTCTTCATGGGTGATCGGCGGCAAGCGGATCACCGCGGTCTTCAAGCCCCGGCTGGCCGCGTCGCGCACCAGGCCCTCGGTCTCGCCGCGACCGCCCCGCGCCGCATCGTGAGCCTCGGTCGCGATCTGGCCGGGCGCCAACATGGCTATGCCAGAGGTCGTGATCAGCGGCTTGCCGGAGCCTTCCAGCGCCGCCAGCATCGCCGCCACCGTCGCCTTCTCGATTTCGATATTCTCCATGAACTTGGAGAAGTCGTGGATGAAGGCGCAGTGGATCACCCCGTCGCACGCCTGCGCCCCGGCGATGAAGCTGGCGTGGTCGGTCAGATCGCCCTTGTGCGGTTCGACGCCGCGCCCGGCCAGCGCCTTCGCCGCGTCGTCGGTTCGCGCCACGCCGAGCACGGTGTGCCCGTGAGCGATCAACTCCCGCGCCACCGCCGTGCCAATGAACCCGGTCGCCCCGGTGAGAAATACGCGCATGGGAATCTCCGTGACTGAACGCCTGCCCGCAGTCTCGGCGATGCCGCGCGCGCCGTGAAGCCGAGAGTTTATCAGGGTATAGCCGCTAACAGGCTGGCGGGGCCCTGTGGCGCCGCCGTCTTCTTCCAAGCCCAAGCCAAGGCGCCCGCAAACCGCATGATGGAATGATGTTTCGAGGTCAGGCTCGGCATGCGGTTTAAGGGGGATCAGCGGTTGAAGAGCAGATTGCTGCCAATGTCTGCTTTCGCTGCTAAGCTAACGACCGCAATCGACCCAAGGCGCAAATTAGTGAGGCTATCAATTACCCGCGAACGTCACTGCTTTCTTGCTCCTGTCGCGAGATCCACTGTCGAAGTGTGCGAGCGCCGCGCGAATAAAATCTCGTTCTGCGGCAACGTCTCCAAAAAACCTCTTCGGGACGTGCCAGGGGTTCATGCCGACCATGAATATCCAGTAGCCCTTGGTTTCAAAAACCTCCGTGACGGCAACCCACGGCGCAACAGCGTGTACCGCGCCTGACGTCAGTTCGATCGTGTCTTGGTTCAAGGTGAGTGTCTGGCGAAATCGCAATTCCATTGCGCGATCCGACATCTGTTTCCTGAACCTACGGACTACGAACCGTCGAACCGTCGAACCGCGAACACGTAGGCGACAGCACCAATCACGGCCCCCACAAACATCATCTGGATGGGGTCTGGTTCGTCATGATGGGTCACGAACGTATCCACGATCCAACCAATCCCGAAGCCGACAATCCCGCCAGCGGCAACCAGGATTAGCTGCAGAACATAGTAGTTCAGCATCGAGCCGCGCTGTCGCCGGGCGATCGCCGCGTTCGCGTTTCGCGCTTCGCCAGCCTCGATCTCGCCAGTGATTGATGTCGTCACGCCTATCGAGCCCTTTTCGCCAGCCGCCCCCTAATTCACCGCCGTCTTCTTAACCGCCGCCGGCGGCAGTGGCGCCACCGGAACCCCATCCTCCACCAGGCTCTTCACCTCGGTCGGCGTGGCCTCGCCATAGATGCCGCGTTCCTCGGATCGGCCCTCGTGGATCGCCCGCGCCTCACTGGCGAAGCTGTCGCCCATGTAGTCGAAGTTTTCTTCCACGTGGGCGCGGACCTTGCCCATGGCCTCCATCATCACCGCCCGCACCTGCGGCGTGGCCTCGATCCCACCGGGCTCGCCTCGAGTCTGGGCCTTGGTGCCGGCGATGGCGGGCGACATGATCTGTTTGGTGATCGCGTGCGAGCCGCAGTAGGGGCATTCGATCGCATCGCGCCCACGCTGGTCGTCGTAATCGGCGGAGACGGAAAACCAGCCCTCGAACGGATGGCCGTGCTCGCAGGCGAGGGCGTATTTGATCATCTGGTGAGTGAGAAAAAGGGGTCAGAGTCATTTATTGACCCAATCCGACGTTGGGACTCGGCGCGCGGGGTCAATAAATGACTCTGACCCCTTTTTCTTCGGTGCTTGATCATCCGGCGAACACGGGACCTGAAAAGCTGCGCTCGTTCTTCAGCGCGGGGATGGCCTGCCGGGCCTTGGCGACGGCGTCAAGGTCCAGCTCGGCGATCACGACGCCGGGCTCGTCGTGGTCGGCCAGGGCCAGCACCTCGCCCCAGGGGCCGATGGCGATGGACCGGCCCCAGGTGCCGCGCCCGTCCTCATGGAAGCCGCCCTGCGCGGGCGCCAGCACGAAGGAGCCGGTCTCGATGGCCCGGGCGCGCATCAGAACCTCCCAATGCGCCTCGCCGGTGGGCCGGGTGAAGCAGGCGGGGATGGTCATGATCTCGGCGCCGGCCTTGGCCAGGGCTCGGTACAGATAGGGGAAGCGCAGGTCATAGCAGATGGTCAGGCCGAGCTTGCCGAAGGGCGTGGCGGCGATCACCGCCTCCTCGCCGGGGGTATAGGCTTCCGACTCCCGCGCCTTCTCGCCGGTGGGCAGGTCGACGTCGAACATGTGCATCTTGTCGTAGGTCGCGACGATGCGCCCATCCGGGCCGACCAGGATCGAGCGGTTGGCCGCGCCGCCGTCTTCGCGCCTGACCAGGGCCGAGCCGATCAGCAGCCAGATCTTCAGCTCGGCGGCGAGCGCGATCAGGCCCTGGACGCAGATGTCTCTCTCCGCCGTGTCCAGCGCCTCGAACAGCTTGGGCCGGTTCTTCTGGACGATGTTGGTGCATTCCGGCGTCAATACGAACGCGGCGCCGGCCGCCACGGCCTCGCGGATCAGCGGCTCGGCCTGGGCCAAGGCCGCGGCCTGGCTGGCCGGGGTGCGCAGCTGGATCAGCGCGGCCTTCATGCGCCCGCCAGCAGGCCGTCGAGCTTGCCGGCCTCGTCCAGCGCGACCATGTCGTCGCAGCCGCCGATATGTTGGTCGCCGATGAAGATCTGCGGAAAGGTCGTCCGCCCAGAACGGTCCACCATCTCCTGGCGCAGCTTGGCGTCCATGCCGGCGTCGATTTCGGTGAAGTCCGCGCCCTTGGCCTTCAGCACGCTGAGCGCATGGGCGCAGTAGCCGCAGAAAGGTCGGGTGTAGATGGTGACTTTGGCCATGCGGGGTCTCGGCGGAAGCGTCGTCTTCAAACCATCATATAGGCTGGTCCGCCGCGTCGCGCACGCGTGCAACCGTTGCAAGGTCCACGGCGGCCGCCCCGGCCTTGAGCAGCGCCTTGGCGCAGGCCTCGGCGGTGGCGCCGGTGGTGAGCACGTCGTCGATCAGCAGGATGCGCTTGCTCTCGATCCTGGCCTTCTGGCGCTCCGGGACTTCGAAGGCTCCGGCGACGTTGCGGCGGCGGCCCGACGCCGACTTGCCGGCCTGGCTCTCGGTGGCTTTGCGGCGCTTCAACGCTTCCGGCAGATAGGCGAGGCCATACCGGCGCGCCAACGGCCGGGCGATCTCGGCGGATTGATTGTAGCGACGCCGAAACAGCCGGCCCGGATGGAGCGGAACCGGCGTCACCGCGTCCGCCTCGGCGATCAGGTCGGCGGCGGCGCGGCCGAGCCAGCTGGCGAACAGCGGCGCCAGATCGACCCGGTCGGCATGTTTGAATTGCAGGATCAGGTCGCGCGAATGATTGTCGTAGAGACAGGCCGCCCTGGCCCGCGCGAACGCCCTGGGCCGGGCCAGGCAGGCGGCGCAGCGGTCGGCCATGGCGTATTCGAACGGCGCGCCGCAGCCGTCGCACAGGGGCTCGGCGATGAACCGCACCCGCGACCAGGCGTCGGCCGACATTCCCGGCGACTGCGGGCGCGCGGTCTGGTCCAGGGCGTGCGGCGGGAAAATCAGGTCGATGGCGCGGCCGGCCAGCGCCCGAACTCTTGGATCGAGTTTCCGGGGATCGGGTTTCCAGAACCCCCGGCTTTCGTCATGGTGCGCGCTCATGAACGCCCCGCCTCGCCTGTTCGACCGCCCGCTGCACCGCGCCCGGCTTGACCGCGCCGCGCCAAGGTTCGCGACCGCCAACTTCCTTAAAAGCCGGGCGGCCGGCGACGCCGTGGAGCGACTGGAAGCGATATTGCGCAGCTTTCCCCTCGCCGTCGACCTCGGCGCGCGCGACGGCGCGTTTTCCGCCGCGTTGGCGCTGTCGGACGCAAAGGCGCGGGTCGACCTGGTGATCGAGGCGGACTTCTCGGCGCGCATGCTGACAGGTCGACCCGGCTTGCGCGTGCAACTCGATGAGGAGCGCTTGCCCTTCGCCGACGAGAGCCTGGACCTGGTGGTCTCGACCCTGGCCCTGCACTGGGTCAACGACCTGCCCGGCGCGATGATTCAGATTCGCCGGGCGCTGAAGCCGGACGGCCTGTTCCTGGGCGCCCTGTTCGGCGGCGAGACTCTGACCGAACTGCGGCAGAGCCTGACCCAGGCGGAGTCCGAACTCAGCAACGGCGCGGGCCTGCGCATCGCCCCCTTCGCCGACGCCCTGGACGGGGCCGGTCTATTGCAGCGCGCGGGCTTCGCCCTGCCCGTCGCCGACGTCGATCGGGTGGTGGTCCGCTATGCCAACCCCTTGCGCCTGATCGACGACCTGCGGGCCATGGGCGAGACCAACGCCCTGGTCGACCGCGCCCGCCAGCCGCTGTCGCGGCCGGTGCTGGCGCGGACCCTGGAAATCTACGCCGAGCGCTTCGCCGATCCGGATGGCCGCGTCCGCGCCACCTTCGACATCATCACCCTCACCGGCTGGGCCCCGCACCCGGACCAGCAGAAGCCGCTGAAGCCGGGATCGGCGAAGATGCGGTTGGCGGATGCGTTGGGCGTCAAGGAGCAATCGGCCGGGGAGAAGGCGGGATGAGCGGCTCCCTGATCCTGATCGACATGTTCGTGCGTGGCATCGCCGTGGGCGGGCTGATGGCCACGGGCATTGGCGTCTGCCGGGGCGGCCTGAGCCGGGATGTGAAGGTCGCCAGCATCCTGGCCAGCCTCTGTCTTTCGGCGTGGCTGATCACCGAGTCCCACGAGCTGTGGCGGGCGTTCGGCTTCGCCTATCCTCTAATTCTCGCCGCCTACCCCATAAGCGGGGCGTTCTGGTTATTCATCGTCGTGACGTTCGAGGATCGGTCCGTAACCCCGCTTACGCTGGCTCCGGTCGTGGTCTTGCTCGCGACAGGCATGGCCACGGACCTGATGCCCACCCAGACTCGTGACATCATGTGGGCGGCGCGCAACCTCGCCGGCGGCGTCTTATCCCTGCATGCCCTATGGGTGATCGCCCGAGGTTGGCGCGGCGATCTGCTGTTGGCGCGCCGCCGGGCGCGGGCCTTTCTGATGGGGTTCGCCGCCCTGTTCGGCGTGCTCCTGGTCGTTCTCGGTCTGACCAGCAGGCTGCATCCGATTGGGTGGTGGATGATGCTGACGGTGGGCGAACCCTTGGGCGGCGCGATCATGGCGGTCATCGCCCTGTCCACCGTGAGCCTCCTCCTTCAGGCGAGGGGCTCGATGTTTGGCGCCGCTAGGCGCCCCGGGGTCGACGGCCGCGCCGAGGCGGCGGACCTGATTATGCTGCGCAAGCTGGAGGGCGTTATGGCGGCGGAACGCTGGCGCCATGAAGGCCTGACCATCAGCCGCTTGGCGGAGGAGCTTGGCGCGCCGGAGCACCGCTTGCGGCGACTGATCAATCAGCGCCTGGGCCATCGCAACTTCGCCGACTTCCTGAACGCCCATCGCATCGAGGCCGCCAAGCGCCACCTCGCAGACCCGGAGCAGGCCCACAGCACCGTCGCCGCGATCGCCTTTGGCCTGGGCTACGGCTCGCTCGGGCCGTTCAATCGCGCCTTCCGGGCCGCCACCGGCGCGACCCCCACGGAATGGCGGCGCCAGGCGCTCGGCGGCTCGCCGTAATTCCAAGACACTGCCTGTTTTCGGAATCGGCGAAGGTTTTTCGGGCTCGGCGAGACAGCGCCGCGGCCCATGTCTCTTGCTGCTTGCGCGATGCAAGGGAGCAATGCGCGATGCAAGCCTGGATGCACGATCTGACGGGAGTCTGGTGGTCGAACGTTTCGGTGGACACCCGGCGATACGCGGTCTTCGCCTTATTGGTCTGGGCGGTGCTATGGGTGCTGCTGAAGGTCCCGCTCAGCGGACGCAAGATCCGGGATCATAGTCCGCCGCCCAAACAGATGGTGACGGAGTTCCTGGTCTCGATCCGATCGATCGTGATTTTTTCCACCGCCGCGGTGGGCATGACGCTGCTGGCGCGGGCTGGGCTCTACCCCTTGGCGGACCACGCGGGCCGCTGGGGTCCGGTTTGGTTCTGGGCCAGCCTCGCACTGATGATCCTTGGCCACGACGCCTATTATTACTGGGTGCACCGGGCGATGCATCACCCGCGGCTGTTTCGGAAATTCCACCGTCGCCACCATCGGAGCCACAACCCCTCGCCGTTCACGGCCTACAGCTTCGATCTCCGCGAGGCGGTGATGATGGTCTCGTTCGTGGTGCTCTGGCCGCTGGTGACGCCGACGCCGTGGGGGGTGATTCCGCTGTTCATGCTGCACCAGATCGTGCGGAACACGCTGCTGCATTCTGGATATGAACTGATGCCCGCGACCTCGGACGGCCGCCCCATGCTGGACTGGCTGACCACCACCACCCACCACGATCTGCACCATGCGAGCGCCGGGTCGAACTTCGGCCTCTACTTCACCTGGTGGGACCGAATGATGGGGACCGAAAATCCCGGCTACCACGCCGCGTTCGCACGGGCAGTGCGCCGCGCGACGCTCCCGCAGACCCTGCCAGCTGCGGCTGAGATCTAGGGCGTGGGTGTCATCCCGGCCGAGCGAAGGGCCGATCCGGGATGACAACAAGGGAGTGAGGCTCCGCTACCAGATCCTCACCCGATCCTCCGGCGCCACATACAGCTTGTCGCTCGGCTTCACATCGAACAGGGGGTACCAGGCATCCATGTTCCGAACCACGCCGTTGACCCGGTATTTCTCGGGGCTGTGGACGTCCGAGACGATCAATTGCCGCTCGAACTCCTCGCGGCGCTTCTCGCGCCAGGACTGGGCGTAGGCCAGGAAGAAGCGCTGGTCGCCGGTCAGGCCGTCGATCACCGGCGCCGGCTGGCCGTGCAGCGAGTTGTGGTAGGCGTCGAGCGCGATCAGCAGGCCGCCCAGGTCGGCGATGTTCTCGCCGGTGGTCTGGTCGCCCTTCACATGCACGCCCGGGAAGGGCTCGAAGGCGTCATACTGGGCGTTCAGCTTCTTGGCCTGGACGTCGAACTTGTCGCCGTCCTCCTTGGTCCACCAGCTCTTCAGCGCGCCGGTCCCGTCGTACTTGCGGCCCTCGTCGTCGAAGCCGTGCGTCATCTCGTGGCCGATCACCCCGCCGATGCCGCCGTAGTTGGCCGCGGCGTCCGCGCCCGGGTCGAAATAGGGCGCGGCCAGGATCGCCGCCGGGAAGACGATCTCGTTGGCGCTCGGATTGTAGTAGGCGTTCACCGTCTGCGGGGTCATGCCCCATTCGGTGCGGTCGACCGGCTTGTTCAGCCGCTTGACCTGACGCATCCATTCGAACCGCTCGAAAGCCTCGGCGTCCGCCGCCGCGTCGGCGCTCGACACCTTCAGCGCCGAATAATCACGCCACTTGCTGGGATAGCCGATCTTGACCGTCAGCTGCGCCAGCTTGGCGTGGGCCTTGGTCTTGGTCTCGGCGCTCATCCAGTCCAGCCGATCGACGCGCTGGCCGAGGGCCACGATCAGCTCATGCACCAGCGCGTCGATCTTGGCCTTGGCCTCGGGCGGGAAGTATTTGGCCACATAGACGCGGCCCACCGCCTCGCCCATGCCGCCGTTGACAAAGGCCACCGCGCGTTTCCAGCGATCGCGCTGGCTGGGTTGGCCCGAGAGCGTCTTGCCGCGGAAATCGAAGTGGGCGTCGTCGAACTGGCTGCTCAGGTAGGGGGACGCGGAGTCGGCGACGTGAAACGCCGACCAGGCCTTCAGGGTGGTCAACGGCGTCTCGGCGTAGATGCCCGCGATTTTCGGAAAGGCCGTGTTTTCTTGCACGATCACCCGATCGATCCCCGGAAGACCAGCGGAGGCGAGGAATGGCCTCCAGGCGAACCCCGGCGCGGCTTTCTCCAGCTCGGCCACGGTCATCGGATTATAGATCTTGTCCGGATCGCGCTCCTGGGCCCGGGTCCAGCTGGCGTCGGCGATCCTGGTCTCGAAATCGACGATCGCCTTGGCCGACGCTTGTGGGTCGCGCCAATGGATCAGAGTCAGCATTTGAGCGACGTAGACTTGATAGGCGGCTTTCTTGGCCGCGAAGCTTGGCTGCAGATAGTAGTCCCGATTGGGCAGGCCCAAGCCGCCCTGGCCTATGTAGACCGCGTACTGATCTGGAGCCTTCTGGTCGGCTTCGATGTCGACGTTGAAGATCGACGACTGGAAGCCCTCCGGGGCCTTGCCCATGACCGCCGCCAGTTCGCCCTTGGTCTTGGCGGCGTTGATCACGGCCAGGTCCGGCGCGATCGGCGCGGCGCCAAGGGCGGCGGCCCGCCTCTCGTCCATGAAGGCGGCGTAGGCGGCGTGAATCTTCTCGCCGTCAGCGCCCGGCGCCGGCGCGCCTTCAAGGATGCCGCGAACCCGCACCTCGGCCTGGTCGGCCAGCACATAGTCCAGACCATAGCCGGTGCGATCGGCGGGGATCGGCGTGCGGACGTCCCAGCCGCCGTTGGAATATTTGAAGAAGTCGTCGCCGGCGCGGACCGAGGTGTCCATGCCCGCCGCATCGAAGCCCCAATCTCCAGTCGCCGGGGCGGCGCCCGTGTTCGAGGCCAATCCGGCCGCCAGGATCAGGGCCAGCGTGGCGACGACGGGGGCGTGTTTCATTCGTTTGCTCCACAAAACGGGGCTATCAAGCATGCGCGCCATGGCTGTGCAATCGGGCTCGATTTTGGCCATGGTCCGCTGCTAGGTTTGTTTCCGCACCGGCGCATCGCCGGACAAAGGTAGACTCCCCTTGATCCCCGCCGTCGCCGCCGCCGCCATCCTCGTCTCCGGGCCGGAAATCCCCGCCCTGCCGCCGATCCGGCGCGATCCGCAGATCACCTATGTGGACCGCAGCGGCCAGGTGCTGGGGGTGCGCGGCGGCCGCTATTCGCCGCCGGTGGATCTGGCGCGCCTGCCGGCTTACGTCCCCGCCGCCTTCGTCTCGGTCGAGGACCGGCGATTCTATGAGCACGCGGCCGTGGACCCGCTGGGCATCGCCCGCGCCCTGGTCACCGACCTGACCCAAGGCCGCGCGGCGCAGGGCGCCTCGACCATCACCCAGCAGCTGGCGCGCAACCTGTTCCTCAACGCCGACAAGACCATGGAGCGCAAGGCCACCGAGGTGGTCTACGCCATGGAGCTGGAGCAGAAGTTCACCAAGCAGCAGATCCTCGGCCTCTACCTCAGCCGGGTCTATTTCGGCTCCGGCGTCTACGGCATCGAGGACGCCGCCGAACGGTTCTTCAACAAGCCGGCGTCGCAGCTCACCCTGAAGGAGGCCGCGATGCTGGCCGGCGTGGTGCGCTCGCCCGCATTTTACGATCCGGCGGAACAACCGGCGCATGCCGAGGAGCGTGCGGCCGTCGTGCTGGAGGCCATGGAGGAGACCCGCGCGATCACCGCCGGCGAACGCGCCAGGGCCATGGCCGAACAACCGCGCATCTGGGCCGAGGCGCCCAACGCGCCGGCGCAATACTTCCTCGACTGGCTCGACGGCCAGACCCGCCGCGTGGTGGGCGCGCCACGCCAGGACATCACCGTCGAGACCACCCTGGACAAGACCATGGAGCTGGAGGCCGGCCGCACCGCCGCGGCGGTGGTCGCGAGCCACGTCCGCCAGGGGATCGGTCAGGCGGTGGTGATCTCGGTGGACGGCCAGGGCCACGTGCGCGCCTTCGTCGGCGGCGTCGACTATGCGACCAGCCCGTTCGACCGCGCCGTCGACGCCCACCGCCAGGCCGGGTCGAGTTGGAAGCCGTTCGTCTATCTCGCCGCGCTGGAGGCCGGCCGCACGCCGGACACCATCGTCGGCGACGAGCCGGTGCAGATCGGGAACTGGTCGCCGCGGGATTTCGAAGAAGGCTATCTCGGACCCATCACCCTGCAGCAGGCCCTGGCCAAGTCCATCAACACCGTCGCGGCGCGCCTGGCCGACGAGGTGGGCCGCGACGTGGTGGCCGCCGACGCGCACCGGCTGGGCATCGTCTCGCAGATCAACACCGACCCGGCGATGGCGCTGGGCACCACGCTGGTGACGCCACTGGAAATGACCCAGGCCTATGCGGCCCTGTCCAACGGCGGCTACCGGGTCCAGGCCTATGGGATTGAGCGCATCCGCACCAACGGCGGCCAGGTGCTCTACCAGCACCGCAATCCCGGACAGCCGCAGGTCGCGGCCAACCCGCCGCTGTCGGAGCTGGTCGGCATGATGCGCACCGTGGTCACCGAGGGCACCGGGACGCGCGCGGCGGTCGCCGGCTACGACATCGCCGGCAAGACCGGCACCACCTCGGACTTCCGCGACGCCTGGTTCTGCGGCTTCAGCGGCAACTTCACCACCGTCGTCTGGATGGGCCGCGACGATGATGCGCCCATGCGCGGCGTGACCGGCGGCTCAGCGCCGGCGGAACTCTGGCACGCCTACATGCGCGCCGCCCTGCCCCGCGCCGGCGTCCAGGCGATCCCGCCAGGACCGCCCGCACCGCCCCCGCCGCCGGCGGACGCGGGGCCGGCCGAGCCTCAGTAGGGCATGGGCGCGATGTCCGGATCGACCCATTCGCGTCGGGCCTGGACTGAGAACAGCCGCTCGCGGGTCCAGTAGGCCAGCATCCAGTCCCGGTCGCCCAGGCGCGTGGCCATCAGGTCGTCCAGCACCTCGTGCAGCGGCATGGTCGGGCGATGGGCGTTCAGCACCGCCCGCGCGGCCCGCAGCGAGGCCTGGGTGATGGTCTCGTGATAGCCGCCTGTGTCGGTGTTCGGCGTGTTGGTGGCCTCGTTGTAGGCGCGGATGAAGCCGGGCATGCGCACGACAAGGTCCAGCTTCGGCTTATGGCGCATCAGCCAGAGCGCGCAGGCGAAATGGGCCGCGTGGGTCCATTCCGGCTTGGGCAGGGTCAGGTCGAGCACGCCACAGCCGATGCGGGCGATGGCGTCTTCGTCTGGATAGTGGAGAGTCATCGGAAAGGCGTCCTTGGCTGGGAGCCTGCGCGGCGCAAGAAAAACCCCGCCAAACAGGCGGGGTGGGCTGCGTCTCGCGGTCCTTATTGGGTCAGGTTCCGCCGAAATCCGCACGCGCCAACGCCGCTGCTAGACGGCGTTGCTGCTGCTTGAAGGAGGCGCTGCGGATCATGCGGGGGCGTTAGACAATCCGGGCAGGCCGGTCAATCCGGCTGGCGCGTCGCCCGGTCAGCCGACGACGTTGGAGAGCGCCCCGGAAACGGTGATCATGATGTTGGAGGTCTTGTTGCCGAAGGCGGTGACCGAGGTGATGATCACCAGGAACACCAGGGCGCAGATCAGGCCGTATTCAATGGCGGTGGCGCCGCGTTCGTCGCGCCAGAACCGGATCAGATGAGATCGCGCAGCCAGGCCACCAGCGGCGCGTCCGCGGGCGGCATCGGATAGTCGGTCATCCTGGTGGGTTTCACCCAAGCGATCGCCTCATGTTCCCGCGCCACGGGGAGGCCTTCCCAGCGGCGGCAAAGGTACAATGGCATGAGGAGGTGAAACGAATCGTAATCGTGCGAGGCGAAAACGAAGGGCGCGAGGCAGGCGCTGGCGACCGTGATGCCCAACTCCTCATCCAGTTCGCGGATCAGACAGGCCTCCGGCGTTTCGCCCGGCTCGACCTTGCCGCCGGGAAACTCCCACAGCCCCGCCAGCTGCTTGCCCGCCGGCCGCTTGCAGATCAGCACCCGGCCGTCGACATCGACCAGGGCCGCGGCGGCCACGAGAAGGATAGAGCTCATCCTCGCGGCTTCAGCACATTAGGGCTTGATCGACCCCCTTTTGCGCTCATCCCCGCGAAGGCGGGGACCCAGGGGACTGGGCGCCACTCGCGAAGCTGCGGCGCTCGAGAGTGCGGCGGCACGGTCGAGTCTGGCGCCCCTGGGTCCCCGCCTTCGCGGGGATGAGCGGATATTGAGATGGCTTGGATCAATCCCAACGCCCCGCTAGCTCCGATAATCGCCGTTGATTTCCACGTAGCGCTTGGTCAGATCGCAGGTCCAGACGCTGGCCGAGGCGCGGCCGACGCCGACGTCGATCGTGACCTCCAGCTCCGGCTTCTTCATGTAAGCGCTCATCTTGGCCTCGCTGTAGGTGGGCGAGACCGCGCCGTCCTGGGCGGCGATGAGCGGGCCGAAGCGGACGCCCATGCGGTCGCGATTCACCGGCTCGTCGGCGCGGCCCACGGCCATGACGATGCGGCCCCAGTTAGCGTCCTCGCCGGCGAAGGCGGTCTTCACCAGCGGGGATTCCGCCACCGTCCGTGCGATCTTGCGCGCCGAAGCGGGGTTCTCCGCGCCGTTGACGGTGATCTTGACGAACTTGGTCGCGCCCTCGCCGTCCCGCACCAGCTGATGAGCGAGATTGAGCATCACCGCTTCCAGCTTTTCGCGGAAGTCGCCCAGCCTGCGGTCGCCCGCGCGGCTGATCTTGGGGGCGCCGGCCTTGCCGGTGGCGAACAGCAGGCAGGTGTCG